>SXGQ01289915.1_pt1 | contig 20535 bp, 13 predicted proteins | sample 3178371 | NCBI WGS metagenome assembly SXGQ01 (sample SAMN11356859, study PRJNA531348) | freshwater metagenome | isolation source: freshwater sample F1-20 | place: China: Fuxian Lake, Yuxi | collected 2017-12-25 | reverse complement strand
GCTGGGGCCCGAAACAGGCCGACCCAGGCTGACCTGAAAGCCAGCCACCTCCATCAACAATCCCTCCTGGTCCACCACCGGCCCAAACGGTGCTGCATTGATGGCCAGATGCAACTGGTGCTGGCGCAAAAAAGTACTGGTCTTCACACCGATGGTTTCCGGCGTGTGTCGGCCAGGAGGCGCCAATGGCGCCTCGCCCAAGGCAGCCGGGGGTGTGGCCAACCATTGCAGGCACGGCACGCGCAGGTCCACGCGGGCCACATGCAACACCGCCTGCCGTGGTTCACTCAGCTGCAGTTGAGCGGTTTCCACGCCCGGGTATCGCCGCTCCCAGACCGGGGCCAGCACCGCCGCGGCTTCTTCACTCGGCGCACCTGCACGAAGGCTGGCGCGCATGGCCTCCCGTCGATCGACCAACAACTCCACCCGATCCCAGCCACCGGAGAGCGCGAAGCCCGCAGGCCCTGCCTGGGCCTGTTGAACCGATTGGATGTCCTGCCAGCCCGGTGATGCCGGCCGGCGGCCCACCATGCGATAGTGCCCAGCCGGTAAGTGCTCGGTGAACCACCGTGCACCGGATGCGGAACCCGCCTGAGCAGGGCCAGTCGACACCGAGCGCACCAAGGGCCATCCCCCAGGTCGCCAGCCCAACGGAAACCGAGGCGAATGCGCCGGGCCCCATCGCCGATACCAAGCTTGGAGTTCCTGGGCGTGCAGGTCCAGTACACCGCGGCTGAACCACAACACATGGCCGCCCTGCCCGAGGCGGTCGACCAGCTCCATTGATCGACGCAGCTGATCCCAAGTGGAATCGGGCCCGTCGCCCACGATGCGGATACCCGCCACCAATTCGGCCGGACGGTATGCACCGCGCGCCTGTACGGCAGCGGTCTGTTCAGCCCAGGTCTTCTCAAAGGCCTCATAGTTCAGGCGATAGGCCTGCGGGATGACCTCATCCCAATGTGGAACGACCCGCCGAGCGTGTTCATGGCGCACCGGCAGGCCGCCCAAGCGGTCCGCCTCGGACCACGCTGTCCATCGCGGCCAGTCCAGCAAGTAGTGCTCCCAACTCCAAGGGTAGACGGCGGGGCTCAGGGACACCACCAGGCCTGGCCGGCGCGCGCGCACCTCCTGCACGAACCAGCGTGCGTACTCGTCCACCTTGGCCGCACGCCAGCGCATCCAGGCCGGGTCGAGGTGATCAGCCGGTGGCTGTGCACCTTGGTGCTCAGCCGCATACACGCGCCGTGTGTAGTCGTCGTAGCCCATGGTCACATGCGGCCACACGATGCGGTCATCAAGTTGGATGCCATCGAGGTCATAGCGGTCGATGGCCTCGAGCACCAGGTCCAGCAGCAGCTCGCGCGCCTGCGGATGCAAAGGGTTGAGCCACACAAATCCATTGGGTGCCACCTCGCGCCCCTGCAGGTCGCGGCTGAGCCACTGCGGCTTGTCTTGGCGCAGGTGGTTCAGGGTCGACTGATGGGCCGCCATAAAGCCGTACTCAAACCATGCAATGGCCAGAAGGCCGTTGCGGTGGGCTTCAGTCACCGCTTCGTGCAACAAGTCTCGCGGGGCTTGTGCTCGGGTGTGGGGCGCATCGGCAGGGTCTTGCTCGCGGCCCACGGGACGCTGCGCAACGCCGATAGCGCGGCGCAACACCTCGGAGGGGAACTGGGTGTAGCCGTTCTTCCAGGCCTCGATGTAGACCGTGTTCAAGCCGATCTCGCGCAGCCGCTGCATAGTGCGCGCGGTGTTCTCGGGGCTGGCCAAGGCGGTGTTGGCGGTGGTGGTGAGCCAGGTACCCCGCAGCTGCGCGCGGCTGGGCTGGTCCAAGCTGGGCGCGGGTGCGGCGGGCCCTTGCGCTTGGGCCTGCGCCTGGCTGGGTGCCGAGCTCATGGCACCCAGCCAGACGCACAGCCCCAGCGAGGTTGCGATGACCGTGCCGCGGCCTTTGAGCCACCGCACCGTCCGTGCTTGGCCAAGCCGTGCTCCCGAGTTGAAGCGCTCCATAGCCATGCTCCGTTTAGGCCTTGCCTTCCTGCTTGGGATCCAAGGCATCGCGCAGCCCATCACCCAAGAGATTGAAGGCCAAGCTCACCAATAAAATCGCTGCTCCAGGAGCCGCGGCCACCCACCATTGGTCCAGCAGGAATTGACGCCCGTTGCTGATCATGGCCCCCCACTCGGGGATGGGCGGTTGAGCGCCCAGACCCAAAAAGCCCAGACCCGCTGCGGTCAAGATGATGCCCGACATGTCCAGGCTCACCCGCACGACCACCGAAGGTAAACACAAGGGCACGATATGCCGCCACACGATGCGGCCCGGGCCAGCGCCCATGGCCTGCGCGGCCTGCACAAAACCGGCTTGCCGCAGGGTCAGCGTCTCGGCGCGAGCGATGCGCGCATACGGTGGCCATGAAGTGATGGCGATGGCCAGGATGGCGTTTTCAATACCCGGGCCCAAAGCCGCCACAAAGGCCAGCGCCAGGATCAGGCGCGGGAAAGCCAGCACGATGTCGGTCACGCGCATGAGCAGGCTGTCCAGCACGCGCGCTCGCCCCTGCGCGCAATAGCCCGCCACCGTGCCCACCAGCAAACCCACTGGTGCTGCCAAGACCGCCACCAAGACCACCACCTGCAGCGTGATGCGGCTGCCGTGGATCAGGCGCGACAGGATGTCGCGACCCAGGTCATCGGTGCCCAACCAATGTTCAGGCCCGGGCGCTAGCAAGCGCCGGTTCATCAGGTCTCCATCGTAGGCGGAGTGCGGCGCAAGCACATCGGCTCCCACGGCCACCACCATCAACAGCAAGAGGATGAGCAGGCCCAAGCACGACAGGGGATGGCGCAGAAGACGATACCCGGCCGTTCGGATGATCATGGTGCGCGCGTGCGAGGGTCCAACAGGCGGTACAGCACATCGCTCAGGAGGTTCAGCGCAATAAAGAGGCTGCCCACCAGGAGCGTGCCGCCCAGTACCGCGTTCATGTCGCCGTTTTGAAGGGAGTGGGTGATATACAGGCCCAGCCCCGGCCAGGCAAACACCGTCTCTGTCAACACCGAGCCCTCCAACAAGGCGGCATAGGACAGGGCCACCACCGTGACCAGGGGCACCGCAGCGTTGCGCAGCGCATGCCACCACACCACGCGTGACTCAGCCAGGCCCTTGGCACGCGCGGTCGTGATGTACTCCTTGCTCAGTTCGTTGAGCATGAACGAGCGTGTCATGCGGCTGATGTAGGCCAGTGAGTAAAAACCCAAGAGGCTGGCTGGCAGGGCCAGGTGACTCAAGGCGTTGCCAAAGGCTTCCCATTGCCCAGCCCAAGCGGTATCCAACAATAACAAGCCACTCATGCGCGGTACGCTGAACTCATGCACCACATCCAAACGGCCAGGCCCGGACACCCAACCCAGCTGCGCATAAAACAAAAGCAGGCCCATGAGGCCCAACCAAAAGATTGGGATCGAGTGCCCCAACAAACCCAAGAGGCGCGCCACATGGTCAGGCCAGCGCCCTTGGTGCATGGCGGCCCACACGCCCAGCGGTATGCCCAAGCCCACCCCGACCACAATACCGGCGCTGGCCAACTCGAAGGTGGCCGGGAAGGTCTTCAAGAGGTCCTGCAGCACTGGGTTGGAGGTGAGGATGGACGAGCCGAGGTCACCCCGGAGCACCTGGCCCACGTAGTGGCTGAATTGGGTCCAAAGAGGCTGGTCCAGGCCCAGTTCCTGCCGCACACGCTGCAGCACATGTTCCGGTGCTCGATCTCCCGCCACGGCCAGGGCGGGGTCGACTGGAATGACCCGTCCAATGAAGAAGGTGGCGGCGAGCAAGCCCAGGTAGGTCAAGGCTAGGGTGAAGCTCAGGGCCAGCACCTGCCGGAAGCCCGCACCCAAAGACGGCCACAAAGTCTGCCCCGCTTGACGAGTCTTTGAGGCCTCAGCGTTTGCGGACATTGAACAGGTGCGTGGACTCGCTCGTCGGCCCAATCATCAAGCCGTCCACATTGGCTCTAAGACCGGCCACCTCGACCACTTGGAACAAAATGGCAAAGGGACTGATTTTGAGGAAATCTCCCTGCAGGTCTTGATAGAGCCGAGTGCGCCGAGCGGCATCGCGCTCCATGACGGCCGCCTCGACACGGCGGCTGAAATCGGGAACCTGCCAACTGTTGCGCCAAGCCAGCGACTTGGTGGCCGCCGCATCGGCGTTGTCGAGGTTGCGCGCAAAGGCGTCCGCATTGGTGTGCGGATCCCAGTAGTCCATCCCCCAGGAACCCAGATACAGATCATGTTGCCGCGCCCGGTAGCGGGTCAGGGTCTGCTTGCCGTCGCCAGGCAGGATCTCCAGCGCGATGCCGACTTGGCGCAGGCTTTGCTGCAAAGCCTCGGTGATGGCCTGATAGGGCTGCACCGTGCGCATGTCGATACTGAGCTTGAAGCCCTGCGACAAACCCGCCTGCGATAACAGGGCTCGGGCCTTGGCCACATCCAGCCTGTAAGGCCGTTGGGCCGAAGCTCCCAGCACACCGGCGGGCAGGAAGGTTTGGTGCACCTCAGCCGTGTTACGCACCAAGGTTTGGCCGATGCCCTCGTAGTCGATCAGCCACTTAAGGGCTTCGCGGACCTCTGGCTTGGCCAGGTGAGGGTTCTTTTGGTTCATGGCCAGGTACATCAGCTCGCCGCGCCGCGCCCAAGCCAGCTTCAATTCCGGATTGGCCTTGACCGCATCTAAGTCCTGCGGGCTGAGGTTACGCGCCACATCAATGTCACCCTTTTGCAGCAGCAGGCGCTGCGTGGTGGACTCCTTGACATGGCGCACGACCACGCGCGCCAGGGGCGCCTTGATACTGTGGTGCTGGTCGTTGCGTTCCAGGGCCACAAGCTCATTGGGCCGCCACTGCAAAATCTTCAAGGGCCCCGAGCCAGCGTACTGGGTGCGCAGCCAGGCGTGCCCGAGGTCGCCATTGGCTTCCTTGCTCAACAGCAGCCGGCGGTCCACCACCGAGGCCACGTTGGCCGTCAGGCAGTTGTAGACCAGACTGGGCGCGAGGTCACGATCGGTTTCGATGCTCAAGCTCAAAGGGCCGGTCTGCACCACGCGCTGGCGCACACTGTCCCTCTTCAAGCCGAGTTGGGTGAGGATGAAGGCAGGGGACTTGTCCAGCAGCACCGCGCGCTGAAGCGAGAACACCACATCCTCAGCACCCAGTGGATGGCCCGAAGCAAATCGCAGATTAGGCTTCAAGTCGAAGCGGTAGGTACGACCATCCCCAGACACCGACCAGCTGCGTGCAAGATCACCCACCAATTGCGCGGGGTTGGCCGGGTCCACGCGCAGCAAACGGTCGTAGGTATTGCCCATGATCTCGCCGGTGGAGATCTCGAAGCTCTCGGCTGGGTCCAAGGTGATCATGTCGTCCAGCGCTTGGGCCAGCACCAAGGTGTCCTTGGGCGTAGCCGCCCAGAGCTCGGACGCACCCAAGGCTGCGCAGCCCAAACCCGTACTCAGCAGTTGGCGGCGGCTCAATCGGCTGTGAAAGGCAATCATGCTGGGGACCTGGTGTGTAGGCGGCTGAAATGCCGCAATGCACGAAGCTTAGCGCGGGTTTTCAGCTTGGGAACTCGTGAACGCCCACGGCGTGTCGGGCAGCCCCAAGGTGCGCAGCCCGCTTCAGGCGGCTCACGTGGGTGCCCACTGGCAAACAAGTGGACAAGGACGATTGCAGCAAGGGGTGCAATTCGAAGGCCCCACCGGCCAGCCACACGGGCCGCGGGCCATGGTGGCGCAGGAGCAAGGCGGCCAAGCGCCCCAACTCCAGCCCCGCTGAGCGCAGCAGCCCCTGGGCCACAGGGTCTTGGTCGGCCACAGCAGCCACGGCCAGCGCCAAGCGGCCCACATCGCCCCGAGAGGCCAGGTGCATGAAGCGCCGCGTGTCACCCCAGGTCGATCCTCCAACCGCCTCAAACAAGGCCTGGGCCAGAGATGATTCTCGGGTGTAGCCCGGGTCTTCGTCCTCGGCGCGCCAAATCGCCTTCAAGGCTTGGCAGCCGATCCAGTAGCCGCTGCCGTCATCACCCAGGGTCTCGCCGCGGCCGCCGACCCGGTGCAGCTGGTCCTGCTCATCCAGGTGAGTCGCAATGCAGCCGGTTCCGGCGTACACCAAATAGCCGCTGCCCTTAGGCAGGCTCACGCGATGGGCCAATTCCACGTCGTTGTAGAGCTGCAGCGCGCCGGGCGCCAGGCCCAGGCAGCGCGCAAGGTGGGCCTGCAAGGCCTCACCGCCTTGCCCGTCAAAGCCGGTGACGCCGGCCCAGGCCGACACAGGCGCGGGCTGCCCATCTGAGGCAGTTGATGACGCTGACGCGGCTGCAGCCGCCTTGGTCTGCACCACCTGGCGAACCGCAGCCAAAGCCTGGGCGATGTGATCCCGTCCGGCTGCTGTGAGAACCTGCTGGCCGCTGAAACTGCCGGCCAGGCCCTCCTGCACCACCTGCCCCTGGGCATCGGACAGTGCCCAGCGGCACTGGGTGCCGCCGACATCCAGACCCAAGCCCAGGTGCGTGTAATGCAGAGGGCGTACCCCTTTTTATATCTTGGCGCGCAAGGCCAAGAAGTACTGGCGGCCGTTCTGGTGCCAATAGCCCGGTGCGTTCACGTTGAGGTAGTAGGTGTGACGGATCGGGTCGTTGAGGTTGTTGCCGTCAAAGTGCAGGCTGACATCCTTGGTGAGGCGATAACCCAAGCTCAAGGACAGGCTGCCCGCGCCGGCGTAGCGGTGTTGACCGTTGTATTGTGTGATCACGCCCGCTGCGTTGACCAAGGGCGTGAGCCTGCCATCCCCCACGAAACCAATGGCGTAGTCGGAGCGGTAGTTCCAGGCCACGCTGGCGGTCAGCTTGCTGTCTTCATAGAAGCCACGCATGTTGTAGGTGCGGGTCGAAGTACCCAGCATCGGTGCGCCGTCGGCGTCCTTTGAATCGACATAAGTACCGTTGACACCCAAGCCAAAGCCACCGCCCAGGGGCAACTCCATCGCCGCTTCAGCCCCCTTGAGCTTGGCCGAGACCCCAATGCGCGAGGTCACAAGGTAGGTGGTGATTTTGTTCTGCGCGATATTGAAGTAATCGATCGATGAGGTACCCGTCTTGACGTAGTTCTCAAGGCTTTGCGCAAACACACCCGCAGACACGTACGCTCGCGGCGCGAAGTAGCGGGCCCAGGACAGGTCAACGTTGTTCGACAAGATGGGCTTGAGGTTGGGGTTGCCGCTGGAGCCTGTGAGCAGGGTGTCGTTAAGACTGACCGCACCGGCCAACTCGTTGTAGTTCGCGCGGCCCAGGCTGCGTGAAATTCCCACACGGATGTCGTTCTGGCGGTCAAGCCGCCAGCGCAGGTTGAAGCTCGGCAGTACAGCGTTGTTTTCGGTGGTGACCAAACGCGGCAGGTAGGTGGCGATGCGCGAACCCACGATGGCGCCTGGCACCGAGCAGGGTTGCAACACCACGCACTGCCCGGGCGCCGTGCCGCTGACCAAAGCCTGATACGACAAAGAGTCGAGTTCGGTCTTGACCAAGCGAACCCCAAAGTTGCCGGTCTTATTCGAATCCAACTCAAACTCACCCATGGCGTAGGTCGCGGTATTCCGCTCCTTGACCTTGTAGCCTGCACTTAGCACATCGTTGAGGCCAGGCGTCCAGTTGATGTACTTGTCGGTAAAGGCCTTCATCTGCGCCATATCAAAGCGAAAGATGTCCCGCGGGAAGTTGCCACCGGCCCCATTGAACCAATTGGCGGGATAGGAGGTAGCGGGCACCGGCAGCGCTGATGCGGGCACCACGGTGGACTTGACGACGGTGCCGCCCGTGATCGGGGTGAACGGAAAGTCTGGTGAGCTTGAAGGGATGGGCCCGGCTGCATTGTCCGCCGCATTCCAACGCGGATTGACCACCGCGTAGCTGCGGTCGTGGGTGGAGCGGCGCGCTCCAAACTTGATGTTGGTGAGCAAGCCGGCGGCCATCCGGTAGTCGCCATCAACGTGGAAATAGGACTCCTTGTCCAGCGCCTTGACCGCCGCCCCTTGATTGCTCAAAAGCGAGAAGTTGGCCACGTTGCGCAAATCAATGGGCTGGCCGTTCGTGCCGTTGATCGTGTACTGCGCAGGCGCGTCTGGCGTTTGGCTGAACCGGACAGTCGACGGACTGATCAGGCCATAAACCAAGCTGGGCTGCGACGCCGTGGTGCCGCTTCCTTCGGTGTAGCCTGCCCGGCCACGGATGCTCAACGACGAGGTGGCGTTGAACTTGGCATCCAAGTCCCAAAATGAGCTGGTGGACTGCGCACCCTGGCGATTGAAGTGGTCGAACTGAAGGCCCACCACGTTGGAGGTGGCACCGGCAGGCCGCGTGACGGTAGCCGAGGTGACCACGTCCCCGGTGATGACCGCGTTCTTGATCAGATAGCCGGCGTTGTTGACCAAGCCATAGGGCAAGGCATAGGCCGAGCTGTTGTAGTTGTCGGCATCGAGCTGGGCCTTAAACAGGGAGGCATTGATCTCAAGGTCCTTGTTGGGCTTGAACTGCCAACCCATGTAGCCGCCGCTGCGCTGGCGCACACCCACGAACATAGCCGAGTTCAGGCTGCCGGTCATGCGCTTGCCCGCCAGGTTGGGGTCGCCGGAGGCTGCGGCCTGCGCGGCCGTGATCACGTTGTAGCCGAAGATCTCTTGCCCATCACGCCGCAGGTGACGGTCTTCCTTGAACAGCTGCACCAGCAAGCCCATGGTGTTGCTGCCGTTCTTCCAGTTCAGCAGGCCGCTGACCTGCGGGTCGGTCGTATTGGCCAACGCGGCGTGCACCGCGCCCACCGACACCTCGCCGCTGAGCGCTTGCCGAAAGCTCAAGGGCTTGCGCATGATGATGTCTACGCTGCCGGAGATGCCGCCTTCGGTGATGTCGGCGCGGCTGCTCTTGTAAACGATGGTCTGCCCGATGATCTGAGAGGGCATGAGGCCGAAGCCCACGCTGCGCCCACTGCCCGCCTGGTCACCCACGTGCCAGTCGCCCGAGCTCAGGGCATGTCCGTTGACGGTCACTAGGTTGAGGTTGGGGCTGGTGCCGCGTATGGCCACGCGCTCGGCCTCGTCCATGGCCAACGCGCCACCGTACTGGACGTTCACGCCCGGCAAGCGCGACAAGGCGTCGGCAATATTCTTGTCGGGCATCTTGCCGATGTCCTCGGCAGTGATGACGTCCACATTGGTGTCGGCCGCCCGCTTGGTAACCAGGGACTGCTCGATGGAGGCCCGAATACCCGTGACTTCAACCCGCTGAGGGGCGTCTCTGGGCGCCGCCTGCTGGGCTTGCGCTCCAGCGGCTAGGCTGAACATCAGGGTAGATACGGCAATCGCAATTGGTTCTTGGCGCAATTTCATTTGCATGTCTCCTATCACTAGACCTATGGCCCAGTATAGGCAGGGCCCTTGAATCCATCCACCAGACCAACTGATCGTTTTCCCTAGCTTCCGGGCTGTCGGTGCGGGGCCGAGGACAAGCCTTGCGCGAAGCCCGCGGTCATCAACTCCAGGCGAGTGAGCGCGGTGCCCACCGTCACCGACCAGGCCCCGGCTTGAATGGCCTGCGCCGCGCGCTCGGGCGTGTCGTAGCGGCCTTCGGCCATCACGCGACACCCCTGTTGGGCCAACTCAGCCACCAGCACCAGATCAGGCTGCGCGGGCGCGGGCCCACCGGTGTAGCCCGACAACGTGGTGCCGATGATGTCAAAGCCCATCTGCCAGGCTGCCCACCCATCAGCCCAGCAGGAGGCGTCGGCCATCGCCAGACAACCCTGCTCATGAATAGTGCGCAAGAGTTCGTCCAAGGCGCAGGGCCGCGTGCGGTGAGTGGCGTCCACGGCGATCACATCGGCACCGGCCTGCGCCAGTGCCAGCACATCCTGGCGCAGCGGCGTGATGCGCACGGGCGAGTCGGCCAGGTCGCGCTTGACGATGCCCACGATGGGGACCTGCACAGACGGCCGCACGCAGGCCAGCCGGCGCGCACCCTCCAGCCGCAGCGCCCTGGCACCGCCCGCTACCGCCGCCTGGGCCAAACGCGAAACGGTTTCATCATGGTCCAACGGACCGCCTTCGACGGGCTGACACGACACCACTAAGCCGCCGCGCAGCGCCCCTTCGAGCAGCGGCAGGTTCCAGCGCGTGGATTGGAGCACCGCACCCATCAGGCAAAAGACTCCGCTTCGCCAGGGGGCCGACCCACGTTCACTTCGAAGCGGTAGCGGTCCGCGCGGTACAGGGTCTTGCCGTATTCGAATGCCCGGCCATCGGTGGAAAACACTTGGCGCTCTACCATCAAGGCCGGGCTGAAGGCGGCTACATCCAAGAGCTGTGCCTCGTCCTCGGACAGGACAGTGGCCTGGATTTCCTGAGCCGCGTTGCGCGGCACCACACCGTAGTCGCGGCGCAGCACCTCATAAAGCGACTCCACGGCCAGGCAGTCCACATCGAAGCCCGGCAAGGTTTCCAAACACAGGTAGGTTTCCTCCAGCGCCATGGGCTCACCGCTTGCTAAGCGCAAGCGTCGCACCTCCAGCACCCGGCTGCCCGGAGCCAACTTGAGGCCTCGCGCGACCCGGGCATCCGCGCGCGCCTGGCGCGTAGACAGGATTTCACTGGAGGGCACCAGCCCACGCGCGACCATGTCTTCCGAAAAGGACCGCAGCACCAACGGCTTGAGCCAGCTTTGCCCTGAGACGAAGGTGCCGGCCCCTTGGCGGCGCTCCAACACACCATCTTGTTGCAGGTCGCGCAACGCGCGACGCAGGGTTTCGCGCGCCACACCCATGCGCGTGGCCAGTTCCCGCTCCGGCGGCAGTCGCATGCCTTCGCCGGCCTGCTGCAGGATGGCCTTCAAGCCCCGTTTGAGTTCTTCGCGCCGTTGCGCCCGGTCCATGTCGCTTGACCCTCCGGCGGCCTGGCGGCCGCTGGTAGCTGGTGTTTCCGGCAGTGTAGATCAATTTGGACCAATTGGTCTATTTTTAAACCCCTCAAGGTATAGTTAAGCCTATCCTCTTCAGCCGTCCGTGAACCGCCGATCGTTCATCACCACCTGGGGCGCCCGCGCGGGATGGGCGGCCGCCGCCTGCGTGGCCGCGCCCTGCGTGGCACGGGGATCGGGCGGTCTGACGCTGTGGACCATGCAGCTGTCTCCCTTCCACGATGATTACGTGAAGGGCGTCTTGACCCGGTTCGAAGCCCAGCACTCGGGCGTGCGGGTGAAGTGGGTGGATGTGGCCTGGGCCGAAATGGAACGCAAGGTCTTGGCCAGCTTGGCAGCGGGCACCGCGCCCGATGTGGTCAACCTCAACCCACAGTTCTCGGCTCGGCTGGCCGAACTGGGTGCGCTGGAAGACCCCAGGCAGCACCTGTCGTCCGCAGAGGTCTCGGCCTTTTTGCCCGCCGCCTGGCAGGCCAACCAGCTCAGCGGTGTGCCTTTTGCCTTGCCCTGGTACCTGAGCACCACGGTGCAGTTGCTGCGCCAAGACCTGTTGGAGCAGGCCGGCGTGCAAGCCCCGCGCAGTTTCGATGAACTGCCCGCCGTAGCGCAGGCCCTGCGCCACCACACACAGCGCTACGCTTGGTTCGCACCCATGGACGGATCGCTGGCACTGGAAACACTGGTGTCCATGACCGGCGCCCTGCTCAGCCCGAATGCTTGCCGCCCGGCGTTCGAGGGGCCGTTGGGCCTTCAAGCCTTTGAATTCCTGCACCGGTGCTACCGCGAGCGCTGGATGCCGCCCACCGTGCTCACGGAAGGACACCGCGGGGCGGTGCAACAGTTTCTGGCCGGCGAGGTGGCCATGATGCCCACCGGCATGCAGTTCATCTCGCAAGTGCAGCGGACCAATCCCCGCTTGCACCCCCATCTGCGGGTCACGCCCCAATGGTTGCGCGAGGGCACCGCGCCCAACATCGCCGTCATGAACCTGGCCGTGCCCAGGGCCTCGGCCCATCCCGCGCTGGCAATGCGCTTGGCCCAGTTCATGGCCAACCACGACAACCAACTGGCGCTTGTACAACGCGTGCCCCTGCTGCCCAGCACTCGGCAAAGCTATGACGACGGGTGGTTCACCAAGGCCTCGGGGGACCCTTTGCTCGATGAGGCCCGCCGCGTTTCAACGCGGCAAGTATTTGAGGGGGCGGTGCAAGTTCCACCCTTGCGCCACTACAACAAGTTGCGCGCGAGTTTTTTGCGCCAATTGCAGCTGGCCATGACCGGGCGGCGCAGCGCGCAACAGGCCCTGGCCGAAATCAGCCGGGTATGGGTGCCCTTGCTGGGGTGTCGCGCATGAACAGGCGATTGCCCCGGGGTCTAGCCGGAGGCCCGCCTTGAGCCTGCTGCGCCCCCGCTTAGCATTGGGGCTGGCCACGCCCCTGTGCTTTTTATTGCCCGCCTGTGCCGTGATTGGCGCCGTGGTGGTGTACCCGGCCCTGCGGGTGTTGCTCATGAGCTTCACCGACTACAACATGATCAACCCGCCGCAGTCGGTGGGCTGGGCCCAATACCAGCGCTTGTGGGCCGACCCCTTGTTTTGGTCGGCCTTGGCCAACAGCGCGCTGTACCTGGTGGTGGTGGTGCCTATCCTCGTGTGGGCACCCGCACTGCTGGCTGTTTTGGTCAACCGAGCGCTGCCGGGTCTGAGCTGGTTTCGCGCGGCCTTGTATTTGCCGGTGGTGACCTCGCTGGTCATCAGCGCGCTGGTCTGGAAATGGCTGTACGCCGAGCAGGGCCTGCTCAATACGGCGCTGCGCGCCAGCGGCTTGATCGACGATCCGGTGCGCTTTTTGACCGAGCCCGAAAACGCACTGTTCAGCGTGATGGCGGTGACGGTGTGGAGCGGCTTGGGCTACTACATGGTGATCTACCTGGCTGCCTTGCAGTCGATTCCAGCACCGCTGCTGGAAGTGGCTGAACTCGAGGGCGTAAGCCGGCGCCAGCAGATTCAATACATCATCTTGCCCCTGCTCAAGCCGCAGATGGCGGTGGTGGCGGTGATGTCAGGCATGGCCTCGATGAAGGTATTTGAAGAGGTTTATGTGATGACCCAGGGCGGCCCTCTGGACAGCACCAAGACCCTGGTGTTTCATTTGTACGAATCGGCCTTCATCGACTTTGAAATGGGCTACGCGGCCGCTGCCGGCGTGATCCTGTTTCTCTTGACCCTGGGCCTGTCCCTGCTCAACCTGAGGCTCTTGGGCAAGCCATGAGGCATCAGCGCAGCCCCCGCTCAATGACGTGGCGCCGGCGTCGTGATGCGGGCCTGCGTTATGCGGCCCTGCTGATGGCCACGGTCATCACCATCGGTCCCTTCCTGTGGCTGTTGAGCACCTCGCTTAAAGGCCCGGGCGAGGTGCTGCAGGGCAGCGGCATGAGCCTGTGGCCGCAGCATCCCACGCTGCACAACTACGCTCAGGTCTGGGCCTCCCAGCCCATGCTGCAATACCTGCTCAACAGCTTGACCGTGGCGGCCCTGGCGGTGAGCTGCAACCTGCTGTTGTGCAGCCTTGCGGCCTATCCGCTAGCGCGGATGAACTTTCGCGGGCGCTCCTGGGTCTTCACCGGCCTCTTGGCCACGATGATGATGCCGTTTCAGTTGCTGATGATTCCGCTGTACGACCTGGCGATTTCACTGGGCCTGCACAACAGCACCCTGGGTCTGATCCTGCCGCATGCCTGCACCGCCTTTGGCATCTTTTACCTGCGCCAGGCTTTCCTGGCGGTGCCCCAGGCACTGGAGGACGTGGCACTGATGGAAGGCGTGGGGCGGCTGCAACTGTGGTGGTTTGTAATGCTGCCACTGGTGCGCCCCTCATTGGCCACGCTGGCGGTGTTCAGTTTTGTAGCGGTGTGGGGCGACTTTCTATGGCCCCTGGTTCTGTTGGATGATCCCCAACACTACACCCTGCCCTTGGGCGTCAACCGCTTAGTCAATGCCTTCGCTCTGGACTGGCGCTGGGTGGCGGCCGGCGCGGTCTTGTCGCTCATCCCTGTGTTGGTGGTGTTTGGCTTCAGCCAGCGCTTTTTCATTGAAGGGGCCCTGAAGGGGGCGATCAAGGGATGAGCCTGTTGCCCACCCCTGCTCGGCCGACAGCGCAGCGTCAGCGTGTGGACGTGGTCGTGCACACCCACTGGGACCGCGAGTGGTACATGGACCGCCAGACCACCTTGGCCCGCTTGGAAGTGGTGATGGAGCGCGTGGCGGCCGACCTGGACACCGGTCGTCTGCAGCAGTTCCTGTTTGATGGCCAGACCGTGGCCCTGGAAGATCTGGCCACGTGTGCGCCGGCCGACCTGATGCACCGCCTGAAGGCCCACGCGCAGGCAGGGCGCCTGGTGTTGGGCCCCTGGTATGTGGCCAGCGACGAGTTTTTGGTCAGCGGCGAATCGCTGCTGCGAAACCTAAGCTTGGGCCTGGAGCAGGCCCGGGCCTGGGGCACCGACGCCCAGGCCGTGGGCTATTTACCCGACACCTTCGGACATGCCGCCCAGATGCCGCAACTGCTGCGTCAATTCGGCATTGCCCACGCCGTGGTGTGGCGCGGCGTACAGACCCCCCACGACTGCTTTGAATGGCAGGCGCCGGACGGCTCAAGCGTGGCTACGGTCTACCTGAGCGAAGGCTACTACCTGCATCCGCTGCATGGCCCCGATTGGATGGGCCAAACCACCAGCCTGCTGCACAAGCTTTTGGCCCGGCGTGATCCGTCCCTCGCGGGACCCCTGCTCTTGACCCACGGTGGCGACCACTTGGCCCCGCACCCACAGCTGGCCGCCAGGATGGAAGCATTCAACCACCGGCAAGATCTGTTTGAGCTGCAACAGGCCACCTTGCTGCAGCATGCACAGGCCCTGCAGACCCGCGCTGCGCCACGGCCGGTGCTGCGCGGGGAGTTGCGCCACAACCAAGCCTCGTTTGTGCTGCCCGATGTGCTGTCCACCCGGCGGTACCTCAAGCGCTTGCACCAAGCGGCCGAAGACCGCCTTGTGGGTCAGCTCGAGCCGCTGATGGCCCAAACGGGAGCCGGTGCCTCCGAGCATGCCCATCTACAGCGGGCCTGGCGGGTCTTGTTGCAGCAACAGGCCCACGATTCGATTTGTGGCTGCAGCCGCGACGAAGTACACCAAGAAATGGTGATGCGCTTTGCACAACTGCAACGCAGCCTGGACGCGCTGGAGCAGCGCCTGCTGCACCGCTCGGGCTTGGTGGCATGGGACCAGCATCATGCATCCGTGCCTGAGGCCGGCGTGTTTGATGACGACAGCCGCTTCACGGTCTTCAACCCCTTGCCGTGGCAACGCCAGGCCTGGTGTGAGTCGAGCCTGTTCCTCAAGGGACCTCTGCGCTGCGATTGGGGCGTGGCCGACGCACAGGGGCACCCAGTGCCTGTGGTGGTGTTGGGGGTCGAGCCAGCCTTTGAGCTGATCTCGCCCTTGGACGAATTTCCCGAACGCATGGACGGGCACCGATACCGAGTGGGCCTGCAGTTAGCCCTACAGGGGCTGGGTGCTGCAGCGCTGCGGGTGGTGACGCCGGCGCCGGGGTCGCCTGAAGTGGCAGCGGTGGCCACGCAAGCGGTGAAGCCCGCTGATGCCGCGCCGCTGCAAAACGCCGCGTGGCAGGTTGAACTAAACCTGCAAGGCCAGCTGTTGCTGACTGATAAGCAGCAAAGCCCAGCGCAAGCCCGCCCACTGGGCCTGATCATCGAGGCCGATGCGGGCGATACCTACAACCACAGCCCCTTGCCCAGAGTCGCCCCACAGCTCAATCCGGCCTGGCGCCTCTTGGGCCGGCGCTGTGAGGGCACTTTGCAGGAGCTGCACCTGGGCCTGGAGTGGCCTGTCGCGCAGGGGCTCGATGAGCTGCGGCGCGGGCCGGCACCGCACACCGTGATGTGCACCGGTGAGCTGCGCGTGCGCCTGCTGGCCGATGAGCCGCAGCTGCACCTGGACTTGCGCTGGGACAACCACGCCCGCGACCAACGCACGCGCCTGGTGCTGGGCGGGGTGCCGGCCGGCACCTCTCACACCTGGCGAGACACCGCTTTTGCCTGGACCTCGCACCCGGTGGTCTTGGCCGCAGTTCCGGAGCCCATCGGCCGTGGGGAAGCGCCGGTGAGCGTACAGCCCAGCTTGAGTGCGGTGTCCGCTGGCCCCTGGTGGGTGACCCACCGCGCCTTGCACGAGCATGAAATCATCGTGGACCCAATGGTTCCCAGCTTGCCCGGCCAGGACCCTGCGCTGGCCCTGGCCCTGACCCTGGTGCGCAGTGTGGGCTGGATGTCGCGGCGCGATTTGCGTACGCGCGGCGTAGGTGCCGGCCCCGACCTGCCGACGCCGCAGGCCCAATGCCTGGGCATTGACGAGTTTGAACTGGTGCTGGTGGCCCATGAAGCAACAACCCCAGCCCACGCCCTGCTGCAACAGGCCCAGGCGTTTCGGCGCCCCGTGCGGGTGCTGCGCGGCCATGCACAGCACTGGGGCCCTACATTGAACCTGCCCAACACCCCGCTGCAGCTCAGCGCCTGCCGCCGGCTCGAAGAGGGCCCGTTGGAGCTTCGCTTGTGGAATCCGAGCCCGGCAGCGGTCTTGCTGCCCTTGCAGCAGGGGGCATGGGTGCGGGTGAGGGCCGACGGGCGAGCTTGGCCTTCAGAGTCGATGGACACGACGAGCCCAAATGCCGCTCATGACCGACCGCTGGCGGTGTACACCGTGGCCCCGCACCAGCTGATCACCCTGCGCAGCACCGCGCCCTGGGGCGCGGCATGACCAGAGTGCTGGCGGCCATCCCGGTGGATGCACGCCCAGCGGTGCGCAGCCAGGTGCAAGACCTGGTGGCGTGCAGTGGATGGGAGCTGCGCATGCCGCCCATCTCGATGCTGGGTCATCTGCGCAGGCCAGCGGATCGGGATGCCCTGCACGACTGGCTCTTGGAGCAGGCCCAGCAGGTGAACGGTTTCGTGCTGTCGCTAGACATGCTGGTCTACGGTGGTCTGGTGCCCTCGCGCTTCATCGAAGACCAGGGACAACAGCTGCTGGATCGCCTACAGATTCTGCGGCGGCTGCGCCAGCAAGCGCCGATGCAGCCCATCTACGCCTTCGCCGCCACCATGCGCATTTCCAACAACGCGGTGGCCGAAGAGGAGAAAGCCTATTGGGCGGAATTTGGTCCGCAGTTGTGGGCGTGGTCCCACCATCTGGACCGGGCCCAACAGATCGCCAACCCCAATGAAGCGGCGTCCAGCCGGGCTGAGGTCTTGCGTCTGGAGCAGGTCATCCCGGCTGACATCCGCCAGGACTACCTCCACACCCGACAGCGAAACCTGCAGGTGACCCTGCGCGCGCTGCAGGCGGTGGAGGAAGGCCTCATCAACCGCCTGGTGCTGCCACAGGACGATACCGCGGAGTGGGGCCTGAATGTGGCCGAGCGGCGGCTTCTGCAAGCGCGGGTGCAGGCCCGGGCCCTGCAGGATCGAGTGGCCATCTATGCCGGCGCCGATGAGGTGATGCACACCTTGTGCGCCCGCATGGTGGCACAGGTCGAAGCGCGGCCACCCTTGCGTGTGGCGCTTCTGCCCAGTGACCCTGCAGGCCTTTGCGCCATGCGGGCGCGCTATGAAGACAGGCCGCTGCCAGAGTCCATCGCTGCGCAAATGGCTGCCGTGGGCGCGCTGCAGGTCGAGCAGGAGCAGGAATGCGATGTGGTGCTGGCCCTGCACACACGAGGCCGCGAGCAAGGCGATTGGGCCATGGGCATCCCCTTGCCCGAGGCCAGCAGCATTTCGGGCCAATGGGTGCAAGCCCTGCAGCGCTTGCATGATCGGGGCCAGCCCTGGGCCTTGGCCGATCTGGCTTATGCCAATGGCGGCGACCCCGAATGGCTGCAACAAAGCGTGCCCCTGCCGCAAGCGTATGCAGGATGGAACACGGCCAGCAACACCTTGGGCAGTGTGCTGTCCCAGTGCGTCTTGGGCGCAGGGCGCTTGCAGCAAGCCCCCGCGCGCCGCGCCCTGAGCCTGCGCCTGTTGGAAGACCTGCTTTACCAGGCGCAGCTGAGGCAGGTCTTGCGCGCGCAAGTGGATGAGACGCGCTGTGCACCACAGACCCTATTGAACGCCGCGCGAGAATTGGTGTTGCCTGCGGCCCGGGCCTTCGCCCAGGCTCATGGCTTGAGCCACTGCGCGGTGAACTTGAAGCTGCCCTGGGATCGAAGCTTTGAAGTGGATTTACTGCTGGAGGCCTGCGCATGAGCCAGGCGCTGCGCTGCGACATTGCGGTGATCGGGGCCAGCCTCGGGGGCGTATTGGCCGCGTGGCGCGCCAGCCAAAGCGGCCACCAGGTGATCTTGGTGTGCGAGGAGCCTTGGATCGGCGGTCAAATGACGGCGCAGGCCGTACCCCCTGACGAACACGCCTGGATTGAAAAAGGCGGCGCGTCTGCGAGCTACCTGCGCTTCAGGCAAGACATCCGCGCCCACTACCTGACCCAGGCAGGCTTTCGAAACCAAGCCCGCATGACCGAAGGATGTAATCCTGGCGACGGTTGGGTCAGCCGCCTGTGTTTTGAGCCGGTGCTGGCTGCGCGCTGGTTCGAGCGCCTGCTGCAAAGCGCCCAAGTTCAGGGCCGGCTGCGGCTGCTGCGCCTGTGTCGGCCGGTGGCCGTTACGCGGCGTGGTCCGCAGGTCCAGAGCGTCACCGTGCAGCGCCTGCCCCAGGGCCTTCATGAAGTGCTGCAGGCCCGCGTGTTCATCGACGCCACCGACACCGGTGAGCTGCTGGCCCTGGCACAGCTGCCCTACCGCATCGGCAAAGAGGCGCAATCAGAATTTGGCGAGCCCAATGCGCCCATGGTGGCTGATCCCCTGGACCAACAACCCATCACCCAGGTCATGGCCCTGCGCCGCTGCTCGAATCCCGGGCCTGTCGGGCCGGCACCCGTGGGCTATGCCCGCTGGTGCGCACAAGGTGTTCCCGGTCACCAGCACGCCCTGTTCAGCCCGCACCTGCCCGGTCGCCCGGCAGGCCAGTCGCACGCCCTGCCCTTCAGCGCTGAGGACGACAGCCCCACCCTGGATTGGTGGCGCTACCGGCGCATCATCAGCGCCCGGCAGTGGGAGCGCGGCCTGGGGCCAGAGCATGATGTGAGCCTAATGAACTGGGCGCAGAACGACTATGCCGCCACGCCCTTAGTCGACGGGCCCTGCAGCCAAGAGGAGGTACGCCAGCAGGCGCAACAACTCTCCCGCTGCCTGCTGCACTGGCTGCAGACCGAGGCGCCCCGACCCGATGGCGGCAGGGGCTATCCGAATTGGCAGCCTGCACCTGAACTGCTGGGCTCGGCCGACGGGATGGCGCACCGCCCTTATGTACGAGAGTCCCGCCGCATGCGGGCCTGCACCACGCTCACCCAGCGCGAGCTGATGCGCCCGGCCGGCCAAACGGTGGGCGGCGTTGCCATCGCTTGGTACCCCTTGGACATCCACCCAACCTGCCGATCAGGCCACAGTGTCAACGCGGCCGTGGAGCCCTTCGTGATTCCCTTGGGCAGCTTCGTGCCCGCTGATGTCGATAACCTGCTGCCCGGCTCAAAAAACCTGGGCGTGAGCCATCTGGCCAATGCCTGCACCCGGGTGCATCCGGCCGAGTGGGCCATCGGTGAAGCGGCCGGCACCATGGCCGGCGTATTGGCAGACCAGCGATGCGGCGCGCAAGACCTGATGCGCGCCGGCACGCCCCAAGAGACCCTGTTCACACGTCTGGACCAGCACGGTGTGGCACGCCGCTGGCCCGAGGACCTCCTGCGCCGCCGCGCGTCTAGTGCGCCTGGCAGCTGAGCCCAGGTCAAAGCCATCCACCACTGGCCCGCCGCCCGCAATCCACACTCAGACCATGTCCACCATCGAATTCAAATCTTTGGGCAAGCACTTCGGCGCACAGGCGGTGTTGCGCGACATCAACCTGCGCATTGAAGAGGGTGAGTTGGTGGTGCTTGTGGGGCCATCCGGCTGCGGCAAGACCACGCTGCTGCGTGTCTTGGCAGGCCTGGAGCCGGCCAGCAGTGGGCAGGTGCTGATCGACGGGCAGGATATGACCGATGCCCTGCCCAGCGACCGTGGTCTGGCCATGGTGTTCCAGTCCTATGCCCTATATCCCCACATGACGGTGCGGGAGAACTTGTGCTTTGGCATGCGCATGCGCAGCACGCCCAAGCCGGTGATGCAAGCCCGTTTGGATCGGGCGGTGTCGGTGCTGCAGCTGCAGGCGCTCTTGGACCGGCGGCCCGGTGAACTCTCCGGCGGACAGTGCCAGCGGGTGGCCATCGGGCGGGCCATCGTGCAGCAGCCCGGCGCCTTCCTCTTGGATGAACCCTTGAGCAACCTGGACGCGGAGTTGCGGCTGAATCTGCGGCTGGAGTTGATTCGCCTGCACCGTGAATTGCGCGCCACCATGGTCTGTG
>SXGQ01670239.1_pt1 | contig 20542 bp, 10 predicted proteins | sample 3178371 | NCBI WGS metagenome assembly SXGQ01 (sample SAMN11356859, study PRJNA531348) | freshwater metagenome | isolation source: freshwater sample F1-20 | place: China: Fuxian Lake, Yuxi | collected 2017-12-25 | reverse complement strand
TCCCGCTAAACCCAACATTCCTCCAGTTGCTAAGCCAGTTAATCCCCCCGTGGCGATTCCAGAAATCACCAAGCCCAAGCCGGTTCCCCTTCCCACTAAACCCAATATTCCTCCAGTTGCTAAGCCAGTTGATCCCCCCGTGGCAATTCCCCGTCCATTACCCGTTCCAAAGCCACCGATGGTCCCCCAACCTTCACGCCCCACACCTAGGCTGCCGGTTCAAGAACCTGTTTTAAATTTGATTAACCCCATCGAGCCGGACCGAAGAAACCAGCCACTTGATCGAAATTTTTATGTTCAACAAACCGTGAGGGATTATCACACGCATGTGCATAAATATCCGGTGCCTCTTTACAGGAACCAAGGGTTTGTAAATTACCCCAGCACTTATTCGTGGATAAACAACAATCGATATTATTACGGGTGTTACTACAGGAATTATAATTACATCACCTGTTACGACTGGTTCAACAGGCGGTTCTCGATAATCGCCATGCCGGTTCAATACCCAGTCTATCCCATAGTAAGCGCATACACCCCGGTGGCATACTGCCAATCATTGGATACCAATGGATTTTTAGGGCCTATGCTGATGTTGCTAAGAATTGCCCAAGGAAACTACAGTTGCCTTACCCTCATCAATTAGATGGGGATTATTCAGCAAGTGAGGCACAGATGAGCTCCTTGTCATTTCGCCAAAAAATGCACTTGTTGGCAAACGCGGGGTGCGACCAAAGCACATCGCGGTTGAACGCGGAGTTGGTAGGTTTAAGAAGATTCGCCCTGCTTACCTCCTCGTAGCCTTTTTGGGAAATTTTGGCACAGATCAAATCACCGGTCTCGGAGGCGAGGTAAAAATGGTCCTCATTTTTGACCAGAAAAGCAGTACCATGCGTGGTGCGTTTCCCGGTGGTTGGCTTGAAATCCGTCCAAAGCCTTTCACCTGAGATAATCTTGAAAGCACCAAGCCAACCCTGGTGGCAATCAGTGCCATAGACAATGCCATTTTCCGCAAAGGGAGTACTATTGCATGGATAAAGCGCGTTTTCGCGTGTGCCCTGCCAGAGAATGGATGCTCCTGGTTTGTCCGATGAAAGCTTGAACCCGGCACCTATGCTACCGATGCCACCAGCATAAAGTAATTCGCCATCCTTGACAGGCGCAGAAACCGACATTCCGTAATTTGGCTTGAGGGGAAGCGACCAGTAAACTTTGCCGGATGCAAGTTCAACGCTGTTGAGTTTATCAGCATCCCAGATTAAAAGCTGGTCCACCCCCGCGGCATTGATCAAGGTAGGCGGGCAGTAACCTGCCTCTGAGGCGGAGATGGTTTTCCAAACTTCTTTACCAGTATTCTTATTGAAGGCCACTGCCACACTTCCCTCGCCACCAACCAGACAGTAAACCAAATCACCCTTTACAAGTGGATGGCCGCAAAAGCCCCAGAGAGGGGTTGGTGCCCCGTAATCTTTCTTGAAATTTTTAGTCCAAAGAGGCTTGCCGGAATTGGCATCAAGGCAGAAAAAATCACCCTCGGCACCAAGGCCATAAACCTTGCCATCAACAACGGAGGGCGTCACCCTAGGGCCTGATGCGTAAGAAATTTTATAGGTCACCGGATAGTCATATTTCCAAAGAAGGGCACCAGTCTTGGCATCAAAACAAAGAATCCTCTCGCTGCCCGAGCGCTCATCACGCTTGTTGAAATCATTGGTGCTATCCCCCGATTTAGCGACAAAGTCGGGAACAAAAACCTTGCCATCAGCAACAGCAGGGCCTGAGAACCCACCTGCGACACTGCTCTTCCAAAGAACCTTGGGACCATCCTTGGGAAACTGCCTGATGATGCCTTTTTCATTCCAGACGCTGTTTCTGCCGGGCCCAAGCCACTGGGGCCAATCATCTCCCCATGCGGTCGAGGATCCAATGCAGACCAGGCCAAAAAGGCAAATGAGCAAGCGTGTCTTCATGTTTCAATCCTTGTCGATGATGTTATAAAACAACGATATCATCAGGGATCGGCATGAAAGAATCAAGGGAAAGAGACTGGAATTTACCCAACAAAAGCCCCCCCAGTAAATCCCTCGGGAAACGCGAAGAAGTCATCCGCGAAACGATGATCGAAGACCCTGATCTCAGAGGGAGCATTGGTATAGGGAGCTGTGACGATGTCAGCGGTGCCATTGCCATTGACATCAACAGCAGCAATCGTGACCCCACCGGAAAAACCCACGGGATAAACAAAAAGGGACTCAATTGTCACGGTTCCTGTGGAATTGAAAACCTTGACATGCGGCCCGCCACCTGGGCCGGCAGCAACCATGATATCAATGGTGCCATTGTTATCGTAATCACCCGCCGCGACAAATATCCCCCGGGTCACACCTGGATCAAACGCAAAGAAATTAGCCAATGCGGATTGCTGGCCGGAGACCAACGCCCTACCACTAAGGCCTAAAACATGAGGCCCACCCCCGGGACCGGCGCCAGTGATCACATCCGAATACCCATCAGCATTAAGATCACCCGAAGCGACAGAAATACCACCGGTAAAAGCGGTGCTATAGGCAAAATAACTGGCGATGACGGAGTTATCTAATCCACTGAAAACCTGCACATGCGGCCCTCCTCCCGCTCCCGCGCCCGTAATGATGTCAGAATAGCCATCGCCATTCACATCACCGCTGGCGACAAAAATACCACTGGAGAACTGAGGCGCATAGGCGAAGAAGTTCCGCATTTCAGAAAAGTCAGCGCCATTATAGACCTTTACATTGGGACCGCCACCGGGACCGGCAGCCACGATAATATCTTCGATACCATCGGCGTTTATGTCGCCCCCCGCCACACGAACACCCCCTCGGAAGCCGGTGTCAAACGCATAGAAAGCAGTCTGCGTGTTCGCCGTCCTGTTGTAAACATTCACCTGGGGTCCGCCTCCAGCATTTGCACCCACGATAATGAGATTATTGGAAGCACCGACCGATTGGACCAAACTAGCGCTTGCGGTAGAGTAGAAAAAAGTGTTTGAAAAATCGGGTGCCCCAAGGTACTGGGCGGTTATGACTCTTCTGCCTCCGGGAAGATTATTTGTCTGGAAGGATGCCACCCCATTCACTAGGGGCACAGGGCCACTGATCGCGACACCGTTATCTAGAAACACGACATCACCGATCGGAACGCCATCCACAGGGTTGACTGAAACCACCGTGGCAGTGAAGGTGATGGGCGAAAAGCGGCTCGCGGGATTTTGCGAGGAAACAATCTGCGCGGAGGTGGCATGCGTTGGAAGAATGGTTTGCGTGTAGGCAGTGGAAAAAGGCGAGGCCAGGTAATTGCTGTCACCAAGATACTCAGCCCGGATGAGATGGGTACCGGCCGTGGAAAACGAGGTGGTGAAGGTTGCAGTCCTTGCCCCGGTGGCCGCGTTTGTAGTGGAAGTATTGATGTTTTGCAACGGCTGGAGAACGCCATCAATTTCAAACAACACCTGCCCGTTGGGTGATCCCCCGGGGAACTGAGGAGTGACCAATGCCGTGAATGTCATTGGAAGATCGGTCCCATAAACAGCCACCGGGTTTGAAACCAAAACCGAGGTTGAAGCCCGGGAAACATTGTGAATGATGGAATTGGTGGAATTGCTTGAAGCTATGACACCCACCCCGGCATAAGCCGCGGTGATCACATGAGGGGAATTAACAACCCCGAGATTGGTGACATTCACACTTGCGGTTCCGCCCGCCACCGCGACAGAAGCCCCAATTGCGACGCCGTTATCAAAAAACTGCACCGTGCCTGATGAAATCGGACCACCAAGACCGTTCACGGATGCGGTGAAGGTGATCAACTGCCCATAAAGGGATGCATTGTCGGCATCCGAGGAGGAAATCGTAGTTGTGCTTACAACACCGACAGCAGTCAGGGTCACATCATTCCCATCACCACCAACATACGAGATCCTGTAGGAAAAATTATTTGAGGTTACCAGTGCCCCCTCAGCAAGCCCAGAGAAGGTTCCAATGACCGCATCGGCCCCATCGTTATCTATGATGGTGTATTTTGTCCCCACAGCATTCGGGTTAAAGTTGAGGGAAAGATTCAAAACAGGTCCACCGGAAAGCGACACACTTCCCTGGACTTTGAACTGGTCATAGTCCGACCCCGCCACGGGTGAGGATGTTCCTTGACCATTTAAATCAATGGCCATCACAGCGGCGCTGCTCCTGATATCCAGCGAACCAGTGGATAATATTGATGTGGTGTTGATGGCGATCCCAGGAACAAGAAAGCCTGCTTGGCCACCATTGACAGTAATGGCTCCGGTTTTGCCAGAACCCATGAGCGTGGAGCTATTTTGAACAGTTACCGGAACATTATCGGAACCGATCTGAACCAGAACACCCCCATTGACAACCGTGGCAGCCTGCGAATTATTGGAGCCCGTGACTAGAAGCGTGCCCGCACCCTCCTTGCGAAGAGTGGTGGACCCACCATCAATCTTACCTGAAACCGCAAGTGTGCCTTGGTCGACCCCGATGCCTGCACTGAGCGAGGTGCCAGCAAGGGTGATGTTCCCAGCCCAGGAATTGTTACCTGAAAGACTTCGAAGTGCACCCTGGTTGCCAACGCCATTACCATCAAGGTTAAGGGTTCGGTTGGATATGGCGATATTACCCTGAAGCGCAAGCGTTGCAGGGCCTGAGGCACCAGATGTGGAAACTGTGATGGCTCCGGCGGGATTCGAACCCAGCGAACTGGAATTTTGCAAAACCAAGGTACCTTCCTGCACGGAAACAGGAATAGTTAGAGTAGTGGGACTGTTGATCCTGACGGTACCCGCGCCGATCTTGATCAGTTGCGAATTCAGATTCACAGCGTTTGCAGTCTGGGTGATGTTACCCAATATCTGAAGTTCACTGCCTGCAGCAGCACCAAAGGATGAGGTTTGATCAATAGTGATCGTACCCGACCAAGAATTCGCGCCGATGCTTTGAATACCACCCAAACCTGTGAAACCAGTGCTGCCGACAGTGATGTTGTTGGTGAAGTTTAACCCTGTTCCTTCGATCTGGATGGAACCTGCACCAGATAACCCAGGGGGAGCGACCGAAGATTGAGTCACATTGATCGCGCTGGCGTTTTGAATTGATGCGACATTTGTCAGGCGCAGGTCTCCCGAGCTAACCAAGATCTTTCCTTGAAGATTGGCATTTGTACCTGAGAGAGCCAGGGTGTTGGAGCCTCTTTTTTCCAAAGTATCGGCTGCAGCAAGAGAGATATCTCCCGAAATTTTTAATGTTCCACCGGGTGAACCACCAATGGACGCATCATCACGGACAACCACATTCCCCTGCCATTCCGCGGTGTTCGCATTTCCGGAAGGCGAAATAATCTGGAAAGCCCCGAGGCCCTCCAATCTTTGAGAGTTTGTGAAGGGAAGGCCTGGGTTTTGATCCGGCCCGTTACCCCCCTGAATAACCAACTGGTAACCCGCACCAAAAACATAAGATTGCCCCCCGATATTGGAATCACCAATGGTGAAGGCACCGAACTGGGGTGTTGGATTGTTTGGATCCAGAAGATTCGCCGGAACCTGGCTCACAACAATTTGCTTCACGGAAGAACTTGGGGATTGGGTTCCCAATGCCGCATTATTCTGGGCATTCAAAAATCCGTTAAAAATCGTGACATCACCAGTGAAGGTATTCGCCTGGGTAAGTTCAACAGTACCCATGCCCCACTTTCTCAAGCCTGATGAACCACCAATCGCCCCGTTGATTTCCATTGTGCTACCAAATTGCTGGCCGATGCTGGCATCGCCATTGGGATTAAGAGCCCCTGTAATCTGTGTGGCGGAGGGATTCGCCACCAGGGTGACGGTGCCATTCCACTGGTTTGGGGCGCTGGATAATGCGGTCATGCCATCGAGTGAACCTTGGGGAATCCCAAGATTTAAACCAGCAGTGCCCACGGTCGGAACAAACCCATCCCCACCAAGGAGAACAAGGTTGCGGTTGGAGATTTGTGCACCACCATTATAAATATTCCCTATCGAATTCTGGGAATAATCAGAGGAACTAAGACGCAAAGTCCCCCCGTTAACCTCCACATTGGCGTTTACCAAGGGACTTCCCAATCCCTGATCATTGGAGACAACCAGCACGCCATTTTCAACTGAAGTGACGCCTTGGTAGGAATTTCTACCATCAAACACCAGAATACCGGAACCACGCTTGATTACCTTGTTGTTGTTCACATTTGAAATACTGGTGTAATTGGCTTCCACATCACCATTAATACGGTTTGAAAAAACCAGCCATGATCCCTCATTTGCAACATTAAATGAAAAATCGGAGTTATTCTGGCCAATCTTCACCGGCATGTAGAACCAGTTGGAATTGGTATTATCGGGAAAAGATGCAGCGTTACCCGAGTAAACCGCATTAATTTGAGTTTGGACATTCAGGGGATTTGCCGAGGCCCCTCCGGTTGGATAGAACCCAAGAGTGGGTCCGGGAGAGGTGGTCGCAGTCGCGGGACCGAACTGGGGATAATCCCTGCCGTAAATGTAATATCCTGAGCCGAATAAATCGATGCTGTTGACAAAATCAAGTGACTGAACAGCCCCGGGAAGGTATGAAGCCTTGTTACCATTTGAATCAAGGGAAAGATCGTTGATGACATTGACGGAAATTGGCAAAGGTAGTGCGCCCCCGTTGGGGTCGGGTCGGGAGAGGTCGCCAAACACACCAGCAATCGGTGTCACAAGCACCGTGGGATTACCTGAGAGATTGGGAAATAGAAGACTATCGCCATTTTGGGGTATCCCAGGTTGGCCAACTGAAGTGCTCCAGTTGTTTGCGAGGGTATTCAGGAATGAACTGAAAGTCGGATCACCTAAAGCAGGTGGAATATTTGTGCCATTGGGGATTTCGCTACCATCCCAGACCCGGGTGGCGCATTCCAATCTTTCCTCAAGTGGCTCTAGATAAGGGAAAAAAGACTTCCGATTTTTCCTGAAACTACCAAACTTAAATATATTCTTGATAGCAAAGGCCATGAGATCACCCTCCCAAAAGTCAAATGGGTTTTCGAACAGGCAGCACCCGTAATGGCGGGTGCGGTAAAATGAATTAATCCTGAAGTTGGAAGTAAAAATCAGGTATTCAGGTATGCTGAAATAATTGACGATGCTGTGCCTGCCCACCAACAACCTTTGAAAAAAATAATCAAAAGATGAGTGAAATATGAAATTCACAGTCTCTATAATAAGTTCGTAAGTTAAACAACATGCGCCTTAAGAGCATACCCAATTGAAACTGTACCACGAGCCATTTTTTAAATTCGCATTTTCAGACCATCGAAAAATCGAGAAGATACACTTACCCGAATCAAAACCCAACTCCCATGTGATCGTGTGCAAATTTCCCTCACCATCAAAAAACCCCGATGATATCATCGCTGAAGGATTGACCAATCAGGAATGCTGGTTGGTGTTTCCATGCCCGATTATTGTCATGCCGGGCGATATCTTTTACGCGATCGAACAGGCACCATCATGACCAACTCAACTTTGCTGCTTTTTTTAATCACATGTGTCTCCAGCGGATCAACATCCGAGACACCAGCAACAAAAACCAATGTTCTCCTGATCATGGCTGATGATCTTCGCGCCGACTTGGAATCTTATGGCGCAAGGGTGGCGACTCCGAACCTGACCCGACTTTCAAAATCAGGCAGGCAATTTGACAGGGCTTATTGCCAGCAGGCTTTATGCAATCCTTCGAGGTCATCCCTTTTAACGGGACTAAGGCCGGACACCCTCAAGCACTGGAATAATGGAAAGCATTTCCGGGACAACAACCCCGGACTGAAAACTCTCCCCCAGTGGTTTAAGGAACATGGTTATGAATCCCGATGTGTTGGCAAGATTTTCCATAATTGGCATACACCAGTCAAAGGTGACCCGGTTTCATGGAGCGCCCCCGAGTTCCTTCATTACGCGAATCATGCGGACGACCTTCCCAAAATCTCAGGCATGCCACCTGAAAATCACGCACGGGCACCCAAATGCGAGTGCAGGGATGTTCCCGATAACGCTTATTTCGATGGCCAGGTCGCGGAGGAGGCTATCAAAGTTCTTGGCCAGTTAAAGGAAAAGCCTTTCTTTCTTGCAGTGGGATTTTGGAAACCGCATGCACCATTCAACGCGCCAAAAAAATATTGGGACCTTTACAATAGGAATGATATCCGCGAACCAATAATTACCAAGCCTGAAAATGCCCCTGAAATAGCATTCCACGATGGTCGGGAATTAAGGGGTATACCCCCAAATCAAGTTGATTTCACCCTGGAGCAGATCAGGGAGATGAGGCATGGATACCTAGCCAACATAAGTTATCTTGACGCCCAGGTGGGAAAGTTAATGAAATCTTTGGATCAATTGGGCCTTGGCAAGAACACCATCGTGATTTTTTTAAGCGACCATGGATATCATCTTGGAGAACACACGCTATGGGCAAAGACATCATGCTTTGAACTGGATGCCCGGGTTCCCATGATTATAAATCATCCGGGGATTAAAAATCCCGGGATGAAAAGTGGCGCAGTGGTGGAGTCTCTCGACCTTTTCCCGACATTGATTGAGCTTTGCAATCTTCCATTTCCAGGGCGATTGGAAGGAAAAAGCCTGGTGCCAATCCTCAAAGACCCATCCGCCAAAATTACCAACACCGCTTTCACTCAGCATCCGAGACCCGCTTATTTTGACAGGGAACCATCAAAACAGCCGACCCACATGGGGTACAGCATCAGAACCGAAAAGTTGCGCTACACGGAATGGCGAAATTGGAAAACAGGCGCGATCGAAGCGGTGGAACTTTACAACCATGAATCCGACCCCAATGAACTTGCAAATGCATATCGCGACACAAACCTGCAAAAAGAAATGAATGAGGCCAGGGATTTGTTGCAAAGACAATTCCCAAGATCACCCGTGAAATGATGCCCCTCCAACTCTCAATTTCTAAAAGGTGGCTTATCGATGACCAGGTCCGTTTTTGAATATAGTTCCGAGTTTCCGTTTTCATCCAAGGAAGTTTTTGATTGGCATAAAAAAGAATCCGCATTCCAGAGATTATCCCCGCCTTGGGATGAGGTTCGCATCATTGAGCGAAGCAACGGCATTGAAAAAGGTGCCCGCACCGTGATCGATGTACGGATCTGGCCATTTTGGAAAAGATGGATCGCTGAGCATACATCTTACACTGAGGGAACAAGCTTTACTGACACCCAGGTTACCGGCCCCTTTGCATATTGGCAGCACGAACACAAGGTTTCATCCATCACCGAAAACACCTGCTCTCTCACGGATCATATCGAATACACTCTACCACTTGGTCTTCTTGGTAAAATTTTCGCAAGCGGCATGATCAAACAAAAACTTGATCGAATGTTCCGCTACCGTCATTCAATACTATTAGCAGACCTGCAGGACTCCGTGATTGCCAAGGAAAGCCTTATTAAAAATGTGGTGGTGGTCGGGGCATCAGGATTTGTCGGAACCAATCTTTGCGCCTATTTTGATTCCATCGGTTTATCTGTTAAAAAAGTAGGTAGAAAAAAATCCACGACCAAAGATATCGCCTTTTGGGACCCAATCCAAGGTGACCCCAATCCCGAAATTTTTGAAAACGCTGACGCTGTGGTGCATCTTGCGGGTGAAAGCATCGCTGAGGGTCTTTGGACCAACGCCAAGAAAAAACGAATTCGCGACAGCAGGGTGCTGAGCACCGAGTCCTTGTGCAAAGTTCTCTCAAGCTTGAAAAAACCACCAAAAGTTTTTCTTTGCGCCTCGGGAACAGGAATATATGGAGACAGAAAAGATGAACTTTTGGATGAAAACTCCAGTCATGGTAAAGGATTTTTAACCGATGTTGCGGAGGAATGGGAGAACGCCTGCGCAAGGGCGTTTGAATCAGGAATTAGAGTTGTGAACATGCGGTTTGGGATTGTGATGAGTCCAGCAGGGGGAGCTCTTAAGTCACTTCTGATTCCATTCAGATTAAGGATGGGGGAATACCTGGGAAATGCATCCAAAGCATATATGGGTTGGATTGGAATGGATGATTTATTGGCAGGCATTCGCTTTTGCATGCAAAATGAAAAAATCATGGGCCCAGTTAATTTTGTCTCACCAAACCCCGTGACAAATCATGACTTTATTGATTCACTTGAAAAGGTGATGGATCAAAGGACATTCCTTCCGGTACCCAGTTTTCTTCTTAAATTATTCATGGGGCAAAAAGCCAAGGAACTACTTCTTGCCAGCACCAGGGCATATCCTAAAAAACTGATAGACCAAGGATTTAACTTTCGTTATCCAACAATTGATGTTTGTTTAAAGCATATCCTAGGTTTGTAGATGTGATACAAAAACACGCATGCAGGGTGATTACAATGATGATCGATGATTTTTCATTAAAAGTCAGAACCCCGGCAAGCTGGTGCGAACTTGTGTTGAATGATCCTTTGGCGCTATTAAACGACCACGCCTACCTTGAGAAAAAAGCAGCGATGAACGCGCTGGAATTACTCAACCGGTGGCCGGACCCAAAAGCTCCCAAGAAATGGGTCACCATTCTCTCAGGAATCGCCCGGGACGAAACCGTGCACCTTTCCCAGGTGACCAGGCTGCTTGCGAGAAAAGGTGGTGGCCTTGAACGCACCCACCATAACCCCTACGCAAACGCCTTGCATGGGAATGTCCGCAAAGGAGATGGAACAAGGGAACTTCTCGATCGATTACTAATTTCAGCGATCATCGAGGCAAGATCCTGCGAAAGATTTGAATTACTCTCCAACGCCACCAATGATGCCGAGTTGAAAAAATTATATGGGAATCTAAAGGTTTCGGAGCAGGGTCATTACAAAGTTTTTGTCACATTGAGCAATTCTGTGCGCCCAACGGATGAGGTGAGAAATCGCTGGGAAGAGCTAAGCTTGAAAGAAGGACAAATTATAACTGAACAACCATTGGGATCAAAAATCCATAGTGGCTGGAAGTGAACAAATCCCCCAAATTTACTTTTTTTTACTTTACCTTGAAATCAAGTCCCTTATTATAGTGCTTTCCTTCCATGTGTATTTGTACTTCACTAAATCTGAGATGATGAGAAATGAGCCAGAACAATCAAGTCGATTTTGCCGCATTGGAACGCTTTGGAGCTAAATGCACCACTCTCCGCAAGGAAATAGCGAAGATAGTGGTCGGCCAAGATGCTGTTGTTGAACAACTACTGATGGCGATTTTGGCCAAAGGTCACGCCCTTCTGGTAGGTGTTCCCGGCTTGGCAAAGACACTCATGGTCTCAACATTGGCAAAGGCGTTACACCTTGGTTTCAAACGAATCCAATTCACACCCGACCTTATGCCATCAGACATAACCGGTACCGAAGTCATTCAGGATGACCCCGTTACCCGCCAAAGGGCTTTTAAATTCCTCCAAGGCCCCATTTTCTCAAATTTGGTTCTCGCTGATGAAATTAATCGCACCCCACCCAAGACACAAGCTGCGCTTTTGGAGGCCATGCAGGAAAGAAAAGTAACCGTGGGGGGTGCAGATCATTCCCTACCATCGCCTTTCTTTGTTCTCGCCACGCAAAATCCAATTGAACAGGAAGGTACTTATCCACTTCCTGAAGCCCAACTTGATAGATTCTTGTTCCTAATCCAAGTTGGTTACCCCTCTGATACCGAGGAAGATGAGATCATGCGCAGAAGCGCTTTGGATGCGGAATCTATCAATACTGTGCTTGATGGAAACGAAATAGAGCAACTTCAAAAGATAACAAAACAGATTCTTGTTTCAGACACCGCCCTCGAGTTTGCAAGAAAAATCAGCCGCGCCACCCGCCCCAACACTGAGGAAGCTGCATCTTTCGCATCAAAATGGATTCAATGGGGTGCAGGTCCCCGAGCCAGCATTAGCTTGGTATTGGCCGGCAGGGCAAGGGCAGCGTTACACGGCAGGCCTCATGTGACAATACAGGATATAGAGACAGTCGCCCTTCCTGTTCTCAGGCACCGCTTATTACCTTCATTCACAGCCCAGGCTGATGGTATTGGTCCTGATGACCTCACCCGCAAAATCATCGAGGAAGTCCGTTCCAAATTAAAGTTATCAACCAACAGCTAAACCGAATATGTCCCAAGTTCCCGAGCACAACAAGGCTAAACTTCTTGAACAGGCCAAGCACATTGGCCTGCGTGCTCTTACTCTTGTTGAAGGCTCAAGGGTTGGTGACCAAAAAAGCCCTCTCAGGGGCTTTTCCATTGAATTTTCCCAACATCGAGAATATGTTCCGGGCGATGATCTCAGGCATATCGACTGGCGGGGTTACGCCAGAACAGAAAAATACATTGTCAAGCAGTACGAGCAAGAAACCAATTACACAGCCCATGTGCTTCTGGACCTTTCTGGTTCAATGAGTTACGGATCGCAGGGTAAATCAAAGCATGAAATGGCTCAGTTGATGGCCGCGGTTCTTTGCCAGATCGCTGCAAGCCAGGGCGATGCGGTTGGTCTTAAAACTATCGACACGCTGGATCACCCCGAGAGGCTTTTGTCCTTTCCTCCAAGCACTAAATCCAACCGCTTGAAAATACTTCTCAATCAAATAGCGGAAATCATGCCGGGTCCCGAAAGGGAGAAAGAAAACACCCCTCCACTTGTGTCTCTTGCACTTAGACAGATTTCCGAAAGACAAATCCGCAGGGGAATGGTGATAGTTATCAGTGATTTTCTAGAACCATGGCAATCGCTGTTGAAAGAAATCTTTGAAACCAGGGCCCGCGGGCATGATGTGCTTCTGGTGCAGGTCCTGCATAGCGATGAGATCGATTTCCCGATGGAAGGCCAGATCCTTTTTGAAGACTTGGAGAGCAGCGACTCGCTGGTGACACGACCACAACTATTGCGGTCAACTTATCAAAAAGAGATAAAAACCTGGCTCGATGAAATCAATGTTTCCTGCACAAGATTGCAGGCGACCCATCTTCTGGTTCGTTCGGACAAGCCCCCCGAGGATGAGTTGCTTAAAATGCTTGCCCTGAGATTAATGAAAAAAAGAGTTGGAAAAATCCAATAAAGGTCAACTATGCATTTTCTGGTTCCATGGATGCTTTTTGGTGCCTTAACCGCAGGAATACCTGTGGCATTGCATCTTCTACGCAAAAGCAAACCGACAGTCCTGCGGTGGGCCCCTATGGAATTCCTTCGAAAAAGCATGAAGGAAACAAGCAAGAAGGTAAGGCTTCGAGATTTGTTGCTTTTGTTATTGCGCATGGCCATCCTGATCCTTGCCGCTCTTGCGCTTGCGCGACCCTCAACCCTATCTTTGTTTGGCAGCGGCCCCATAGACGCTGTTTTATTGATTGATAATTCCCAAAGCATGTCAACAATGGAGGGCCAGACCTCGCGGCTAGATATGGCCCTGACATCCGCCAAGCAACTAATCGGAAATCTCCCCTCGGGCTCCAAGGCCAGGATTGTGAGCCTTTCCGACCATCCCGTCGAATTAAGCTACAACAATGCAAATGAATCAGACGCATTAAATTCAGCTCTTGCCCAGATAAAGCCTAGCGATCGTTCAAGCAATTTCTACCAGGGTTTTGCCAATGCCATCGATCTCCTAAAAAACTCATCATTCAGCCAGAGAAGAATCTTTTTCTTTTCAGACATGCAGCGATTTGGTTGGCAAGGCGAATCTGACTCCTTCAAAACACTTGTACAAAACATGCCCTCGTCAATTTCAATGCACATGATCAGGCAAGGCAGTGATGTGGACAGCAATATCCAGATGATCGATTTCCAACCAACCGCAGGCATCATACTTGCCAACCAAAGGCAGACTTGGGGACTTACCGTTCGCAACAGGGGAATCAAGCCCTCTGCCGGGATTAAAGTTACTCTTGGGCTGGGTACTGATTTTGAATCCGCGGAGTCCCTTAACATTGAAAAACTTGAACCGGGCGAGGAAAGGCAGGTCACTTTGGACCTTCTGATCCCCGAGGAAGGCCAACAAGTGGTCAAGGCTTTGGCGGGCAACGACAGGTTCAACAGGGACAATCTCAGGGAAAAGATCGTACTTGCCAGAAACAAGCTTCAAGTTTTGATAGTTGGGGCAAAATCTGAAATTGATCCCAACCGTGAAAATTCCTTTTTCCTCTACCATGCCATCCGATCGGGATCCTCTGATTCATCAAACTCCGGCATTGAAACCAAAGTTTCTTCAGGCAGGAATGCAACCCCCGACCTGCTTGACGAAACCGACATTGTGTTTATGGTTGACCCTGTTTTAACAGGGTTGGATTCTATCAATGATGGATTCCTTGAAAAACTTGAGACATGGGTTTCCACCGGGCGCCCCCTTGTATACTTCGCTGGGGGAAATTACGCCGTTGGATTCGAGTCCATCACTAAAAACAAAAATGGTTTCCTTCCCCGGGCGAATCCAACCCCCAACGCCGCCACCTCCACCATGGCGACAGAAAACTTTCCACCAGCAGGTTGGTTCAACCGTTTCCGCTCCGCGCCCCTTAACCTCATAAACCAGTCCGAATTTCACAAGAGAATCACACTGGATGTTTCGGGCGACAAAAACTCATCCGCATTGGGTTACTTTTCTGATAACCAGCCGATTGGTGAAACCCGGCAAATCCGCTCGGGCTTTGTCACAGTCCTTCCTTGGGTTCCTGATCTTTCTTACAGCGACTTACCTCTTAGACCTAGCTTTGTTCCTTTCATACAGACACTTTTGTCCCGAATATTGGACACTTTGAATGATGCCAAAAACCCCTCGATATCAAGGGAAATATCTTTAAAACTTCAACCCCAGGATTTGACCAGTGGCGAAAAACACAAGTGGGTTTCTCCCAACGGTCAAACTTTCCCAGCCTCAATGGAAAAATCAGTCGAAGAAGTGACTTTCAAGGGAGAATTTCAAACGCCCGAAGCGGGGATATGGAAGCTTGAAAGTAATCCGCCAGCGAATTCAAAATACAATTTTAAAAATCTTCTTGCGGTCCAGGCTTCGAATGATGAGGGATTTGATCTTAACCCCCTCCAGGAATCAGAAATTGATGAAATCCTTGGCAAAAATGTTTATCACCAAAACAACACAGGAGACTCCTCCATCTCCGGTGGCACTGGTGAACTCACCAATTTTCTCTTGTACCTTCTTTTGATCTTTTTTGTTTTTGAAATGTTTTTCGCATGGTGGTGCGGTCAACCTTTATAGGGCGGGTGAATGAATAAGTTTCTTGGATACATTTTGGGAATTGAAACGCCAAGCGGCTCGAGCATGGTTTCTATTGAAACCGTACCCATGTATTTTTCATTCATATTGGCTGCTTTAAGCGTAATAGCACTCTTGATTATTTCTCTTCGGCTTTATCGTGCGGAACAAATCAAGCTGCCCTCCCGGATCAAAGCTTTTGCAATTTGCAGCAGATTTGCCGCCATCTTCGCTTTTTGCATGCTTTTCTTTCAACCATTATCCTGCAATTTGAAGCTTAAAGGCACCCGCCCCTCCCCAAACATTCTCATCCTTGATGATTCCCTTAGCATGCAATCCAGGGATAACCGAATCCAGCCAGATGATATATCCCGTGCCGAAGCCCTTGTTGGCAAAATCACCATCGCTGAACCCGGTTTGGATTCCGCCACGAAATATCCATCGCGCATCGAGTTGGCCAAGGCTGTTTTTAATGACAAAACCAATGGATTCCTCAAAACACTCGAGACAAAAGGCCCCCTCAAAAAATACATTTTCGGCAATGATTTGAAACGGCTTGGTGAGAAAGCCGATCCCCTGGTATTCCTTGAAGATTGGCAGGGAAACCAACCGAGGAGCCTGCTTGCTGACTCGATTGAAAAAGCCATTTCAAACACCACTGAGCCACCTTCCTCGGTGATAATATTCACCGATGGACGGGACACAAACTCCTCTGCGAACCTCAACGAAATCGCCAAACTCGCAGGTGAGAAACAGATTCCTCTCTTCTTTGTGGGCTTCGGCTTAAGCCAACCAGCAACCATTGAGCTAAGGGATTTTGTCTTGCCGGAAATTGTTCAAGCTGGTGAATTGCTAGGCGTTCCCGTGAGGTGGAAATTATCCAAGTTTGACTCAGAAAACAATCCGGGAGCCAAGGTTGAACTCAGGCTGACAGTGGATGGCACTGAAGTCGCAAAGGACACGATTCCAGCGAAATCTGGAGAGGATATTCGCCACGCGCTTATGTTTCGCCCTCCTTTCACAGGAGTAAACAAGGAGAACTCCGAGATCAAGGTCCATGCGAAACTCATTGGTATTCCAAACGCATCCAATGAGGACTCACTTTCCCGGCCCTTGAAAATAATTGATCGGAAAATCAAGATATTGGTCATCGACAAATCACCGCGATGGGATCTAAGATTTCTACTAATGAATTTAACCCGTGAAACAGCATCATCCGGCGGGGACGGCAAACCCCCACGCAAGGCTCTTGATCCTAAATTTGTCATCCTTGATGGTGACCCCGACCTTACTTCAAAAGACCCTTTCCTTCAGGAAATTCCCTCTACTCGAAAAGATTTATTCGCTTTTGATGTCATTATTCTCGGCGATATTCCCCTCGACAAACTAGGAGCGGATGGCCCAGAAAGAATAAGGCAATTTTGTGAAGAAGGGGGCGGCTTGATTATCCTTGGTGGAAAAAGATACAACAACCAGGGCTGGAATGATTCACCACTTGGAAATCTGCTACCCATTGAACCAGGGCCTTATGACTCGGTTTCTTTGAATGAAAAGAGAACGACTATTTATAATCCCTTGTTAACCAAGGATGGTTTGGTTCAAGAAGCGATGAAACTTGCCGAAACCCCTGAAGCCAACTTTAGGACTTGGAAAGATTTGCCCGGAATGTACTGGCATGCCCCTGTCAGCAAACTTAAACCGGGAGCGACCCCACTGCTTGTGCATCCAAGCCAGAAAACTCCCAGTGGGCCGTTACCACTTCTGGCAACCCAGCCTTACGGTAGAGGACAAATCGCCTGGTTTGGTTTTGATGAGGCATGGCGATGGCGTTACAACGATGGAGATGCGATTTATGGAAGATTCTGGAGCCAATGGGTTTATTGGGCCGCAGGCCCAAGAGTTGGAGCCATCAAACAGATTCGTTTGTCGATTGACAGGCCTGACCCATTCCTTAACACCGGGGGACAGATTGCTGTTCGGATCCTTGATAAAAACTTCATGCCGGAGCGAAAAGACAGCATAGCTGCAAAAATTGACTGGCTTGATGCCCCCGATGGCACTGATTCCAAGACTAAGTCAAAAGACATAGAGCTTAAAAAAATCCCTGACAAAGCTGGGGAATACCTGCTTAATCTCACCCATGACAAGGTTGGGAAATTTGCCTTTTCAATCTCTGGGGAACAGGACGCCCGGATTGAATGGAGGGTTTTCCCGCAGCAAGATATTGAGAAAGGTGGATTGGCGTCCTCCCAAATCTCTGAAGCCGCAAAGCTTAGCAATGGCCAGTTTGTGATAGAAAACGAAGCTGACAAGATCCTGTCCGATATCCCGGCAAAATCATTCCAAGTTTCCTTCAATACGGAAGTACCAAAACTCAATCCACTGCTTTTCATCGTGCTTACTATTGGATTAAGCTTGGAATGGTTTTTTAGAAGATGGAACAACCTGAGTTAAAATGATGTCAGAGGCAATGAATCACAAATCCCTGGAACCCATCCGAACCCGGATAAAAAACATCTGGGTGATTAACAAATTAATTGACATTCTTCATGGGCTGTCCAAATGTTTGTTATTTGTTCTCCCTCTGCTCGTTGTCGCATGTTTCGCGGACTGGGTTTGGGATATTGAGGAGGAAACTCCTTTCATAGTGAGATTGACCATGACTTCCTCATGGTTATCCTTGTTTATTGTCAGCATCACTTATCATGTTTTTGCTCCTGCAGCCAAAAATTTCAGTGAGGATGATGCGGCACTCAGGATCGAGAGGACATTTCCTGAATTCGACCACCGGCTGATCACGGTTTTGCAACTATCCAGACCTGACGCTCGCTTTGATAAAAAATCGGGGAAACTCTTGTCCGAATTAACCGATGAAGTGGTCAGATGTTATCCCGATTTCAACTTCAACAAGGCTCTTGAAACTCAAAAAATCAAGGACGCTGGTTACAAATTCGCACCTGCCATGTTGTTTATGATCATCGCATTTGTTGCGGCAAAGGATACAACAAAAGCCCTGTTTCAACGCCAGCTTTTACAAAATGTCCCCATCCCTAGAAATACTACTTTCGAAAACCTTCCTGATAAAATCATCCTTGCGGAAGGAGAGGAAGCTTCCATCTTTTTTGATCTATCATTGACCAAGGGTTACACCCCTAACACAGGTAAAGTCAAATGGAAAAGTGATGACGGAAAATCATTGCTCTTTGCCGCGGAACCCGATGAAAACGGGAAATGGAAGGCAACTTTCGCATCCTCGATTGAAAATGGGACCGTGACTGTTCGGATCGGGGATGGAAGAGCTGGCCCGATTCCATTTATTAGAAACAATCGCCCGACATTGGAAATGATTTCCGCCAAGTTACTGATGCCCGACTGGTATGGCAAACGCCCCGATGGAACCCCCTACGAGAAAATTTTCCCCAAAGGCGACATTGAAGGCATCGTTGGCAGTATAGTGCAAGTTGCATTTAAATCATCACAACCACTCAAGGAAGCATCCTTGATTATCAAGAATGCCGATTTGAATCTCACCCCAGATTCAACCCCTTGCGTGTTAGACAAAAATAATGATTCATTTGTCGTTCGTTTCGCTCTTAAGAACGGAAATACCAGATATCAGATTAACTGCAGCAATCAATACGGATTGGAATCAAACCCTAACTGGCAAAGAAAACTTACAGTTCAAGACACACCTGAACCACTGGTCACATTACTACCTGAACAAATACCTGGAATCACAAGGATTCCGGGAAAAGATGAAGACACTGAAATTGATGGGCTTCCCGTACTGATCGGAAAGCAATTCCGTGTCGCTTACAAATCAGAATGTGGTTCCGGGCTTTCATCCGCGAAATTCCGGTATCGAATCAATGAAAAGGGAGATTGGCAGACTCTTCCACTCCAGGAATTCAAGCCAGAATCAGAAAAGCTCGGAAAGTTTTTATTGGAATCTGGAGCATTTGAAAACAGTTCCCCTAAGGCTGTCATTGATTTCTATCCTATTCCATCCCAGTCTCCTTGGGAAACACCCGACAGGAGAACTGCCGGTGGAAGATTTGATTTTCAAATCGGGACACTCAAGAACATTCGAGTTGGTGATAAGATAGAGTATTTTGTTGAAGTAACCGACATGAATCCTACATCCCCTAAAACCGGACAATCTGAAATTCTTGTAAAAGAAGTTGTTGGTGTTGACGAGTTGCTGGCATGGTGGAGACGCAAGGAAAAGGAAACTGAAAAGCTAATGCAACTTAAAAACAAACAGGCCCAGGTATTCGAGGGTTTCTTACCCAATTTGCCAATGAAACCCTAATTTAAGTATTAAAAAGACAATTAAATATTGGCAAAGTTATAAAGATAAGGTTATCATTGCTCTTGGAACATCCTACCCCTTAAAGTGAGTAAATTCATGTTTAAATCATTAAGGTTGTTTTTTCTTTCCCTGCTGATCACCCTCCCCGTTTTGGCCCAGGGGCAAACAACAACAAAAGTCAAAATTGAAAGACAAGAGTCCACAGCTTTACAAACCGAAAAAGCAACGAAGCGCCTTGAAACTCTTTTAAGCGTATTATCCTATTATAATTTAAACGATACTGAAGAATCAAAGTTGGTCACTGAGGCAACAACTGTTCTAAAGTCTTTGCGTCAGCAAGACATGGTTGCTGTCATAAGACACCTTGAAACATCAGCCAAGGCAAAAACAAAATCAATATCTGATGATGAAACAAAGCTTGCCTATGTTCGTCATCAACAAATCCTGGAGAAACTTCGTGAATTGGCCTTAAAACAACAGGCAATTCGCTCCTTGGAAATCGCTGCTGAAAGAATGTCCAAAGCCTCCAAGGAGGAGTTTTCTATCAATGCGACATTGTTAGTGTTTTTTGGAATGCTTGAAAATAAAGATTCAAAGAACAAATCGATGTTTCCGACTATTGTGACAAAACTTATTGACCGCCAGAGAGATCTAAATGTTGATGTATCGGTGATACTCTCCCAAGCAGCGGATTTAGAGTCAAAACTGGATGACGAGAGAAAAGAAAGACTAAAACAAGGGATTCAAATCGCCAAGGCGGAGAACATTCGTGTGAACCTTACCATGGTGACCGACGCTTTGAACAAGTACGGTGACAATCAAGAATCTATTAGAAATTTCAAGTCTGTATCTACTTTTACCGAACATAACCATTTTGCATTGAAAAAAATAGCAGATGCTTGGAGGGCACCTAAAAAGTCCGTGCAGTCTCTG
>SXGQ01061485.1_pt1 | contig 20543 bp, 19 predicted proteins | sample 3178371 | NCBI WGS metagenome assembly SXGQ01 (sample SAMN11356859, study PRJNA531348) | freshwater metagenome | isolation source: freshwater sample F1-20 | place: China: Fuxian Lake, Yuxi | collected 2017-12-25 | reverse complement strand
CAATCCACAGCGCTTACCAATCTCGAGGCGAGCCGCACCTAGCAAGGCCAATGCCTCTGTGCGCGCTCCAGCCGCGAAGAAGATTGCATCATTGGGTTGGGCACCAACCTCACTAGCAATGCCATTCCGCTCATTTTCGGAGATGTTCTTTGCGACTGGACCGGAAATCTCACCATCCTGGCCAACAAGAATGTAGGCCAAGCCCTTCGCTCCCCGTGCCTTTGCCCACTCTTGCCATGCATCCAACTCTCGCCGGGCCTGCTGGGCTCCCCCTGGCATGACAACTGCACCAACAAATTCGCTTTGGAAGATTTTGAATTCGGTGTTTTTAAAGAACTGCGTTACGTCAACGAGTTCAATTCCAAAGCGCAAATCAGGTTTGTCAGATCCAAATCTTCGCATCGCTTCTGCATAGGTAATTCGCGGGATTGGCATGGGTATCTCGTAGTTGAGAAGCTCGCTCCAAATCCTTGACAGCAACTTCTCTGTAAGTGCAAGCACATCATCTTCAGTGACAAAACTCATTTCTACATCTAGTTGAGTGAATTCTGGTTGTCGATCTGCGCGAAAATCTTCATCTCGAAAACATCGGGCAATCTGGTAATAACGCTCCATGCCTGCAACCATCAGTAACTGCTTGAAAAGTTGGGGTGATTGCGGGAGCGCGTACCAGCTTCCTGGTTGAAGTCGAACTGGGACGAGGAAATCTCGCGCACCTTCCGGAGTTGATCGGGTCAAATTTGGGGTCTCAATCTCTAAAAACTCCGACTCCTCCATTACCCGCCTGATGAGAGAGGTGACTTTCGATCTGGTTCGTAGCGCCCTGGCAGGACCCTCGCGACGAAGGTCTAGGTAGCGGTATTTCAAGCGAGTTTCTTCATTTGCTTCAACTCGTTCACCGCTATCAATGGGGAATGGCAGTGGTGCAGCCTCGCTCAAAACCGCGAGGTCTTCGCACACAACTTCGATTTCTCCCGTAGGCACAGTTAGGTTTTCGTTGCCGGCCGGGCGGCGACGGACTTTACCTTCCACGCGCACGCACCACTCTGCTCGGAGAGAAGCGGCGACCGATTCATCGTTAATGACTACTTGTACCCACCCAGAAGCATCTCTTAGATCAATGAAAGCAACGCCCCCATGATCTCGCCGGCGCGCGATCCATCCAGCCAGAACTACCGGCGCTCCTTCGTGTGCGAGTGAGAGTAAGCCTGCTCTATGTGAACGCACTAGTTCCCCTTCAATTGCCTGGCCGCGTTACCGAGTACCGCAGCCAAGTCCGCGAGCCTAACTGATTGAACCTGACCAGTAGCAAGTTCCTTTAATTCAACACTTCCACTCTGGCTCTCCCGCTCACCAAGCACGAATGTGAATTGAGCCCCAGCCTTATCTGCCGCTTTCATCGCACCTTTGAGCGAACGGTCGCCAAAAGCAAAGTCGATTCGTAAGCCAGCGCTTCGCAACTCTGCTCCGATTCGAAACGACTCCAACTCCCACTCTTGCGCAAGTGGAATGATGAAGCACGAGAGGGGCATCTGTTCTGAAATATCTATTCCCTCTGCTTGGCATGCCAATATCACGCGATCAATACCAATCCCAAAGCCAATTCCCGAGAGTGGTTGACCTCCTAGTGCTTCCATTAATCCGTCATATCGTCCACCACCACCTATTCCCGATTGGGCGCCTAATTGTGGGTGGACAAATTCAAAAGTTGTTTTTGTGTAATAGTCCAAGCCTCGGACGAGTCTTGGGTCTATCTCATACGCAATTCCCAAAGCATCTAAACCTTTTTGAACTTTGGAGAAATCCTCTCGTGATTGTGGGTTGAGCGAGTCAAGAATATTTGGCGCTTTAGCAAGCGCACTGATCATCTCTGGTCTCTTATCATCAAGAATTCGTAGCGGATTTATCCGAGCTCGTTCTCTAGTCACATCATCCAGCGCAAGGGTGCTCAAGAACTTCGAGAGCTCTAATCGATATGCATTTCTACTTTCAGAGTCTCCGAGTGAATTAATCACTAGCTTGTATCCGCGAAGACCAAGCGCTGCAAATCCTTGAGTTGCAATCGAAATAACCTCTACATCTACCAGTGGATCCTCGCTACCAATTGCTTCTATACCCACTTGATAAAACTGGCGATAGCGTCCGGCTTGAGGACGTTCTGCACGGAAGAAGGGGCCGTTGTAGAAAACTTTGACCGGAAGTTGCCCTCGATCCATTCCACTCTCGATTACTGCGCGCATCACGCCAGCAGTTCCCTCAGGACGCAAGGTGAGCGATCGATCTGCGCGATCGGTGAAGGTATACATCTCCTTGGATACAACGTCGGTAGATTCTCCAACTCCGCGCGTGAATACTTCAGTCTCTTCAAATATCGCAAGTTCCATCAATTGATAATTTGCTAACCGGGCAGGAGCAAGTAACGCCTCACGTACGCGCTCAAATTGCGCAGATGCCGGGGGTAAATACTCTTTAACCCCTTTTGGCGCTTGATACTTCATCCCAGTCGTCCTTCCATAGCAGCGCGAAGGAACGGGTTGTTTCGACGCTCCGCTCCGATGGTTGTGGTTCGGCCGTGTCCGGGCAGAACTTCCACCTCATCAGGCAAGGGAATAATTTTCTCACGCAAACTAGATTCCATGTCGCTCAATGAGCCCAAAGGCAGGTCGGTTCGACCGATCGAACCCGCAAAGAGAACATCCCCGGCAATCAAATACTCACCGTTAACTACCGCCACTATCGAGCCTGGCGTGTGACCTGGCGTATGGTGGAAAGTTAGGGATAGCCCCGCCAATTCAATCGTTAAGCCATCGGTAAGTTCCACCACCTCTTCTGGCTCGACGAAGGTAGTTCCTCGGGGAATCATTTCTTGGGTGCTCGTGGTCAGGGCCCGCTCTGGATGAGAGAGTAACCCCCGATCCTTGCCGTGTATGTAGGCAGGGATGCCCTCGCTCTCGCAGAGCGGGGCTATAGAGAAAATATGGTCCAGGTGTCCATGGGTAATAAATGCCGCAACGGGACGCAAGGAAAGTGCTCGACATCGCGCTACCACTGCCTCATGAAGGTAGGGATCTCCAATTCCAGGGTCAACGATCAGCCCCAGACCGCTGCCAGATTGGGAGAGAATCCAGCAATTTGTGGCAAATGCCTTGGCAATCACCCGATCGATGATTACCCCATTGCCGGTAATTTCTGCCATTTGAGAGCGACCACCTCTTCCCGCTACGCTGACCCACCATTAGAGCTAGCCTCGCCGGCAGCCCTGAGCAACACCCCGAATCGTACTTACTACAGCGAACCCGCAGGCGGGCCCCGCGCAAAGGAGCAAGAGATGTCAGATGGATTGGTTTCGGCAGCAAGCGCCCTCATCGGAGATCCCGCTCTCTTTGGTCGCGTAGGCGATGATGGAACGGTTTATGTATGGACTCGCCACGGCGAGAAACCAGTCGGCTCATATCCGGGAAAAAGTAGAGAAGAGGCCCTGGCCTACTTTGTCCGGAAATTCGAACAACTAGCCTCTGAGATTGCTCTCACCGCAGCGCGCGTGCGCAGTGGCGCGATCGTGCCTAGCGATGCAGACCAAGCGGTAGCGCGTCTTCGTGAGCAGGTAGCAACCGTCAATGCGGTAGGAGATCTCGCGGCACTTGCCATGGCGGTAGAACAGATTCCGCCCCTGATTGATGAGCAACGCGCCGCATACGCGACTAAGAAGGCTCTTGCAGCGCAGGAACGTGCAGCGCAACGCGTAGCATCTCGAGAAGCAAAAGAAAAACTTGTCGCCGAAGCCGAAGAGGTAGCCGCAAAAGATAATTGGAAGATTTCTGGCGATCGTTTGAAGGAATTACTCGACCAGTGGAAAGTTTTGCCGCGAATTGAGAAGGCTGCTGATGAAGCGCTATGGAAGCGATTCTCTGCAGCCCGCAATGGTTTTGACCGTCGACGTCGTACTCACTTTGCAAAACTGGCAAGCGCCAATGATGCTGTCGCCCAAGCTAAGGAGGCAATCGTTGCTGAAGCCGAAAAATTGGCGACCTCTCGCGATTGGGTAAATACTGCAAAACGTTATGCGGCTCTGATGAATGAATGGAAAAACTCAGGACGTGGTTCCAAGAAGAGCGACGATGGGCTGTGGGCCCGGTTTAAAGCAGCACAGGAGCAGTTCTTCAATGCGAAGAAGGCAGACCTTGATAAGCGCGACTCTTCCAACGCGGCGAATCTTGCGGCTAAGCAAGCGCTCCTCGTCGAATTAGAAGCCCTGCTACCGATTACCAGCGCCAATTTTGCCGAGCAGAAGAGGAAATTCCGCGACCTGCTACAGAAATGGGAGCGAGTTGGCAATGTGCCTCGCGATCAACGCGATGCCCTTGATCTAAGACTCGGCGCGGTCGCTGGCGAAATTCGTATCTTCGAGGATCAAGAGAAACGTAAGAGTGATCCAAGCGCCAAAGCGCGCGCTAATGATGTGGTTCGCCAACTAAGCGAAGCGGTAGCCAGCTATGAAGCGGCAGCGCTTAAGGCTGAAGCAGCCGGAGAGACGAAAAAGGCTCTTGCCGCCAGAGAGTCAGCCGCTGCGCGTCGAGTGTGGCTTGAAGAGGCTCAGCGCTCGCTCGCTACCTTCTCCTAATCAGTTGTTGGTCACTCGGTAAACGTCGTATACGCCAGCAACTGCTTTCACTGAACGCAAGACTGCATCAAGGTGACTTGCATCTGCCATTTCAAATGTGAATTTGGAGAAAGCGGTCCGATCTTTAGCAGTTGAAACCGAGGCATGCAGAATATTTACTGCGTTATCTGAGAGCGCTTTTGTAATATCGGAGAGCAGGCGTGCTCGATCCAATGCTTCCACTTGGATATTTACCAGGAACAGAGAATTTGCTCCTGGACTCCAAATAACCTCTACAAAACGATTACCTTGATTCAATAGGAGATCGGCGACGTTGATGCAATCTTCGCGATGTACAGAGACGCCACTTCCTTTTGTGATGAATCCGGTGATGGCATCACCAGGCACAGGGGTGCAGCAACGAGCAAGTTTGACCAACAGATCATCTGTTCCCACTACCTCTACTCCGCTATCGCCCTTACGCGTCCGCTGTTTAACGGGTTCAAGATTGGTATCTAAACTGGCAAACTCCTGTTCGTCGGTACCTAGTAAGTGCATCAACTTCTCCACCACTGATGCCGCACTGACATGGCCATCCCCTACTGCTGCGTAGAGGGCGGTGATGTCGGGATATTTCATCTCATGCGCAAGTTCCAAAAGCGAAGCGCCTGCAAAAATCTTTTGCAGAGGTGCGCCTTGTTTTCGAAGTTGACGAGCAATCGATTCTTTTCCTGCATCGATTGCCTCTTCTTTTCGCTCTTTGGTAAACCATGCTTTGATCTTGGAGCGAGCTCGAGGACTTTGTACGAAATTGAGCCAATCTCTACTTGGCCCAGCGTTCTCTCCCTTATTTGTCACCACTTCCACAACATCTCCGTTGGCCAACGGTGTACCAAGAGAGACAAGACGACCATTGACTTTTGCACCTACGCAACGATTACCGATTTCGGTATGGACCGCGTAGGCAAAATCAACGGGCGTAGCACCTGCAGGCAGTGCGATCACGCTCCCCTTCGGCGTGAAAATGAAAACCTCTGGAGTTCCTAGGTCAAAGCGTAACGATTCGAGAAATTCCTCAGGATCTGCCGTCTCTTTCTGCCATTCATGCAACTGTTTAAGCCATGCCATCTCTGGCTCATTCGTTCCTCGGCTACCTGACTTGTATTTCCAGTGCGCTGCGATACCAAATTCCGCTCGTCGATGCATGTCATGAGTTCGAATTTGAATCTCAATAGCACGTCCATCGGGTCCAATCACCGTTGTATGTAATGATTGATAGAGGTTGAATTTCGGCATCGCTATGTAATCTTTGAATCGCCCTGGGACGGGGCTCCAATGAGCATGTATCGCACCTAGAACGCCATAGCAATCCTTCACATCATTTACTAGCACTCGAACTCCGGTGAGATCATAGATCTCATTGAATTCTCTTCCACGCACTACCATTTTCTGGTAAATCGAGAAGTAGTGTTTGTATCGCCCAGTTACGACAGCTTCAAATTCCACTGATAGCTGTGCTCGAATTTCGGTAATCACCTTGTCAGTATGTACTTTTCGCTCACTCTTTCTCTGCGCCACCAGACGTGTGATTTCCTCATACTTCTTCGGTTCTAATGCGGCAAAGGCAAGATCTTCCAACTCCCACTTGATGGCGTTCATTCCAAGTCGATGGGCAAGAGGTGCGTATATATCCAGAGTTTCGCGCGCCTTACGAGAAACTATCTCCGAATCGAGAAACTTCCATGTACGTGCATTGTGTAGGCGGTCGGCTAATTTGATTACCAAGACACGAATGTCCCGCGACATCGCAATGACCATCTTGCGCACAGTCTCTGCTTCCGCATCTGGGCCATAGACCACTCGATCCAATTTCGTCACGCCATCGACAAGATCCGCTATTTCAATGCCAAAGTCTTCCCGCAATTGAGTGAGGGAATATGGAGTGTCTTCCACAGTATCGTGCAAGAGCGCAGCGATGACGGTTTGGGTATTCATACCAAGTTCGCTCAATATCTCTGCTACTGCTACTGGGTGAGTGATATACGGCTCCCCAGATTTTCGTGTTTGACCCTGGTGGGCGCGCTCTGCGATTTCATACGCACGTACGATCTTTTCGCGATCACTTCCTTGTGATTCCAGCGATGCGAGCAGCGGAGCAATCAGGGTTGCGGTCGCCATAGTTACAAGGGTACGCCGAAGGGGTGGTTACCGCTTTTTCTTGCCCTTAGCGCCTTTGCTAGCTTTGTTCTTCTGTCGTTTTGGTTGGTTACGTGGACCTCGGACTGTCTCACCCGCGACACTCACTTCACCTTCGGTACCTTGGCCTGCAGCGACTTTATTACTTCGATTCTGAACCCGTTTGGCTAACGCTTGCATTGCCGGTTCCCGCTCGCGCATCACCGCTAAGAAGGGCGTTGCCACGCAGATTGACGAATAGGTACCGACAGTCAACCCGATAAGTAGTGCGAGGGAGAGATCCTTGAGCGTCCCAGCACCAAGGACGCCCGCACCCACGATCAAGATGGCAGCGACGGGAAGAAGTGCCACGATCGAGGTATTGATGGAACGAACCAAGGTCTGGTTGACCGCAAGGTTTGCTGCTTCGGAATAGGTCGAGCGCGACCCACCGGCGATTCCACGGGTGTTCTCTCGAACCTTGTCGAATACCACAACTGTGTCATAGAGCGAATAGCCCAGAATGGTGAGGAATCCGATTACAGTCGCGGGAGTAACCTCAAAACCAACCAGCGCATAAATTCCGACAGTTATGAAGACGTCATGGAAGAGCGCAATGATCGCAGCGATTGCCATTTTAGGTTCGAACGCTATAGACAAGAAGATAACAATGACGATGAGGAAGGCCACTAAGGCAGTGACTGCTTTCCGTGTGATTTCTTGCCCCCAAGAGGGGCCGATCAATCTTGTGTCGATATCTGCCCTGTTGACTCCAAAAGTCTTCACTAGCACATCGAGCACCTTGCTGGATTGAGCAGAGGTGAGTTCGCCTGTTTGAATTCGAACCTTCGTATCTCCAACTGTCTGGATAATGGGATCACCCGGCACATCCGCTTGACCCATTGCAGAGCGGACTTCTGGAACAGTTAAGCCCGACTTGTTGAGCACGAATTCAGAACCACCTTTGAATTCGATTCCCAATTCAAGTCCGCGAACGCCCAATACGAGTATGGATGCGATCATCAAAATAGCTGATAGCGCATACCAACGACGACGATTCTCCACGAAATTGAAGGATTTCTCGCCACGATAGAGGCGGTCCCCAAAAGACAGCTTGGTCGTCATGATTGCCTTCCTGCCATTGTTCCGCGCGCAACTTTGTGAGAGTCAAGTCCTGAAAGTTTGTGCCCTGAGGCGAAGAAGTTCACGTTCGCCAAGAAAGTGATGATCGGTTTGGTGAAGAGGAAAATCACTAGGAGGTCAATCAATGTCGTCAAGCCCAACATGAAAGCAAAGCCTCGAACTCCCCCTATCGCAAAGATGAAAAGAAGGGCTGCGGCAATCAGTGAGACTACATCTGAAATTATGATTGTTCGTCTAGCGCGTAGCCATGCACTCTCAACAGCAGAACGAAGCGAACGTCCCTCTCGAATCTCGTCGCGAAGACGTTCGAAATAGATAATGAAAGAGTCAGCTGTAATGCCCACTGCAACAATAGCTCCAGCAATTCCCGCTAATGTAAGTGTGAATCCGAGATTCTTGCCCAGTATTACAGCGGACATCCACAATATTAGCGCTGCCAACCCAAGTGAACCTAGAGTCACCATTCCAAGCGCGCGATAGTAGAAGAGTGAATACAACACCACCAGTAGCAATCCGAGCGCTCCCGCCAAAATACCTGCTCTTAGCTGATCGCTACCGAGAGTTGGAGAAATTTGTTGAACTTCACCACGATCGAAAGCAAGTGGCAAGGAACCATACTTGAGGACATTTGCCAGATCGCTAGCCTCTTGTTGAGTGAAGTTTCCTGTGATTTGCGCTTGGCCACCAAGAATCGCATCGATGATTCGTGGCGCTGATACGACTAGACCATCCAGCACGATTGCTACCTGGTTTTGTGGTGCGGTCAACGAGACGACTCGTTGAGTGATCTCACCAAACTTCTTGGTTCCCTCTCGATTGAAATCGAGCGACACGAACCAGCCACCCGTTCCCTGTTGATCGATTGCCGATGTGGCTCCTCGAACCTGACGGCCAAGAACTTCTGCTGGCCCAAGTACATATCGAGCGCTTCCATCACGATCGCACGTGACTAATGGTTGATCAGGAGTATCACCTCCGCCAACGAGGTTCTTTTCATCTGTGCAATCCAAAGCGGCAAATTTCTGCGAAAGTTCATCACTCACTTGCGCAGCCGCTGGATCTGCAGCAGCCTCAGGAACCGCAGTGGTATTAGGAGTAACGATTGGTTCTGGCGTTGCTGCGGGAGCCGGATCTGAACCTCGAATGGCGCTCTTTGTTAACTTGCTACCTGATGGCGCGGGAGTTGCTGCTGCATCACCTGACGGCGAGGTTGACGGCGAGGCTGCGGGGGCTGGCGCTGGCGGCGCTTCGACTGCGCTTCCTACTGCAAGTACTTGCCGAAAACGTAACTCGGCTGTCTGTCCTACAAGGTCCACTACTCGTTCACCAGTTTCGCCCGGAACTGAAATCACAATTTGACGGTTAATGCCGCTACCTTGCGCAACAACTTCGCTCTCGGCTACGCCGAGTGAGTTCACGCGTTGGCGAATAATCTCCACCGCTTGGTCAATCGCCGCAGCAGTAACGGTGCCAGAGGTGCCATCGATTCGAGGCTGGAGAACCACGCTTGTTCCACCCTGGAGATCCAAGCCGTAACGAATCTTGCTCTCCCCTTGGAGGAAGATCACTGAGGCCCCTGCAATCAGAATGACCAGAAGGGCGACAATGGCGCGACCTGGCCGTGAGGTGGAGGTAGACACAAAGCGGGAGTCTAGGGGCCTTTCTTAGCCTGGTCTAATCACCAAAAGTCAGAGGTATTTCGAGAGTTGGCGGTGGAACCAATCCCAAGTGCTTCCATGCGCTCGCCGTTGCCATTCTCCCCCTGGGGCTCCTGGCCAAGAAGCCAGAGCGGAGCAAAAAGGGCTCACAGACGCTCTCTATCGTTTCGCTTTCCTCCCCGACCGACATCGCCATGGTCGTCAATCCCACAGGTCCTCCGTTGAATCGCTCGATAATCGCGCGTAGGAGAGAGCGATCAAGACGATCTAATCCACGCTCGTCAATTTCATAGAGCTCAAGTGCCGATCGCACATCATCACAACTGAGCGCTCCGCCGGAGCCATGGACATCTCCATAGTCGCGCACACGCCGAAGAAGTCGGTTGGCTATGCGAGGTGTTCCACGCGAACGAGAGGCAATCTCACTGAGTGCAGCGCTCTGCATGTCAATTCCAAGTAGTTGTGCGCTTCGAGAGAGAACTTCTTTTAACTCAGACTCTTCATAAAAATCCAGTTGTGCAGTGAAACCGAAACGATCACGCAAGGGGCTCGGTAATAATCCTGCGCGAGTCGTTGCTCCAATTAGGGTGAATCTCGGCAATGCAAGCGGTATCGCGGTTGCGCCGGGCCCTTTACCTACGATGATGTCAACTCGGAAATCCTCCATTGCCAGGTACAGCATCTCTTCAGCAGGGCGCGACATCCGATGTATCTCATCGATGAAGAGAATTTCCCCTTCGGTAATTGAGGAGAGAATTGCCGCAACATCTCCTGCTCTTTGCAAAGTTGGACCGCTCGTGAGCCTGAGGCCAGCGCCAATTTCCTGTGCAACGATATGAGCTAGTGTCGTTTTACCCAATCCTGGTGGACCAGCTAGAAGTATGTGATCAGTAATATGCCCGCGCTTCTTTGATGCAGAAACAAGGAGATTTAGTTGATCTTTTATTCGCTGTTGTCCAATGAATTCTGCAAGCCTCTTCGGGCGTAACGCTCCCTCTGCGCCTTCATCGCCATCGGCATGTGGCGAAAGGATCATCTCCTCAGCCACGTGGAGCACCGCTATGAAGGGCAGCTAAAGCGATTTTGAGTCGCTCTTCCATCGAATGTGCCGATGAATTCTTCACGATATCCAGTGCATGCTCGATTTCGCGCGGATTAAAGCCCAATCCAGAGAGCGCCTGGGCAAGTGATAATCCATCCGTAATCACCTCGGGTTCATCTTTCGCTGCGCTTGCACCAAAATGAGCAACCTTTTCCTTTAATTCCAAGATGATTCGTTGCGCACCTTTTTTCCCTAACCCTGATACCTGCTCCAGCGATTTACTCTGTCCTGATGTAATTGCACGAACAATCTCTGCAATAGTCAGCGTGCTCAAGATTCCGTGGGAAACTTTGGGTCCAATACCTGAAACAGTTTGAAGGAGTAGAAAGAGATCGCGCTCTGCCGAACTCTGGTAACCAAAGAGAGTGAAGGCATCCTCGCGGACGATCAAGGTGGTGTGGAGGAACACCTCGCTACCTGGCTCATTGGTCAAGCGCACGTTTGGGGTTGTGTTTATGGAAAAACCCACGCCACCGACATCAATTATCAAGCCCGTATCAGTAGCGGTGAGAACTTTACCTCTAAGAGTTGCGATCACTTCTTCGCCAGTTTCTCTAATTTCACTCTCGAAGCGATTGGACTCTGATATATATGACAGATCGCCAGCGCTAACGCATCAGCTGCATCGGCTGGCTCAGGAATTGCCTGCAATCCAAGAAGTCTGCGGACCATCTCGCCTACTTGCGCTTTGTCAGCCCGACCTGAACCAGTGACTGCCGCTTTCACTTCGCTAGGAGTGTGCAGGGTGACGGGGATGTTCCGCGATGCAGCAAGAGTCAGAGCCAGCCCAGCGGCTTGTGCAGTCTCCATCGCAGATCGTCGGTTAGCTTGAGCAAAGACTCGCTCTACTGAAATTTCGTCCGGTGCATGCCTATCAATCCACTCAGTCAGTTCAATGTTTACCTGATGAAGGCGTTCAGCCAATGGGGTGGTTGCGGGAGTGCGAATAACTCCTACCTCGATAAATGAGAGTGGTTTGCCAGGAAGGCCCGAGAGAACGCCGACGCCGCAACGTGTAAGACCTGGGTCAATTCCCAACACCTTCATTGCTACAGAGTAGCCATCACTTCGTCAGAAATGTCGAAGTTCGCGTAGACATTCTGTACGTCGTCGCAATCCTCGATTGCTTCAATCAGCTTGAAGACTTTGGCTGCTCCTTCATTATCCAAAGGGACCGAAACCGTGGGCAGGAATGGCGTATCCGCAGAGTCATATTCGATTCCCGAACTGTCGAGAGCTTTCCGAACCGAAGCCATCTCCGAGGGATCTGAAACGATTTCAAAATTCTCTCCCAAGTCGTTGATTTCTTCTGCTCCAGCATCAATCACGACATTCATCAAAGACTCTTCCGTAACATTCGCGTTTTTCTTTACGATTACAACACCTCTTCGCGCGAATAGATAAGAGACTGAACCTGGGTCTGCCATCGATCCACCATTTCTGGTCACTGCCAGTCTCACTTCACCGGCAGCGCGATTGCGATTGTCTGAGAGACATTCGATGAGAAGTGCGACGCCATTAGGGCCATAACCCTCGTACATGATCGTCTCCCAATTTGCACCGCCCGACTCCAACCCGGCGCCACGTTTGACAGCGCGATCGATGTTATCTGAAGGGACCGAATTCTTGCGGGCTTTTGCAAGCGCATCGAAGAGCGTCGGATTGCCAGCAGGATCTGACCCACCCGTTCGAGCAGCAACTTCGATTGCCTTGATTAATTTTGCAAACGTCTTTGCTCGTCGGGAATCGAGAATTGCCTTCTTATGTTTGGTCGTTGCCCATTTAGAGTGACCTGACATCGTGGTTACCTACTTTGCTTGCCTATTGACGGACCGGATACAAGTCTAACTCGCGACTTCGCGAATGAAATACTCATGTACTTCATAGCGTTGACCTTCAAGGATTTCTGGATGGAATGAGGCAGCTAATTGCCTATCTTGGCGAGCCAGAACGATGTGAGATTCCCGGCGGGATTCATGGCCGCTTTCTACTGACGCAAGTGTCTGCACGTTCGAACCCTGTTTTTCGATCCAAGGAGCTCTGATGAATACTGCGGTGACAGAACCAGCTCCGATATTTGAGAGGTCAAGGGGTTTCTCGAAAGAATCTACCTGGCGACCGAATGCATTCCTTCGCACTGTGATATCCATAGTTCCAATAGTTTCCTGATCGTGACTTCCGTCGATTACATCCTTAGCCAGCAGAATCATTCCTGCACATGTACCAAAAACTGGTAATCCGTCGGAAATTGATTTCTTCAACGGATCAATGAGCTCAAAGATTCTAAGGAGTTTTCCTATAGTGGTTGATTCACCGCCTGGGATAATTAGCGCATCGATGCTCGCTAAATCCTCTTGTCTTCTTACTGATACAGAGAGTGCGCCAGATTTTTGAATCGCTCGAGAGTGCTCGCGCACGTCACCTTGAAGCGCGAGTACTCCAACCCTCTTTTTCACCAACCGCGTTCAGCGAGGCGATGTGGCACAGGGATGTCAGAAACGTTGATTCCCACCATCGCATCACCCAATCCGCGTGAAACCTGCGCGACCACTTTCGGATCATCGAAAAATGTGGTGGCCTTCACGCATGCAGAAGCGCGTTCTGCAGGGTTACCAGATTTGAAAATTCCTGAACCGATAAACACGCCGTCTGCACCTAGTTGCATCATCATCGATGCATCCGCTGGTGTTGCGATTCCCCCTGCGGTAAAAAGCACAACTGGGAGCTTGCCGGTTTCTGCTACCTCTTTCACGAGTGCGTAAGGGGCTTGCAACTCTTTCGCCGCGACGTAGAGTTCATCCTCTCGCATCGACATCAAACGTCGAATCTCACCCGTAATCTTTCGGATATGTGTTGTCGCATTCGAAACATCACCTGTGCCTGCTTCACCCTTTGAACGGATCATCGCAGCGCCTTCATTGATGCGACGTAGCGCTTCACCAAGATTTGTCGCACCACACACAAATGGCACGGTGAAGTTCCATTTGTCTATGTGGTTTTCATAGTCGGCTGGCGTGAGAACTTCTGATTCATCGATGTAATCAACGCCAAGTTCTTGGAGAATCTGCGCCTCGGCAAAATGCCCGATGCGCGCTTTAGCCATGACAGGTATTGAAACTGCGCGCTGAATCTCTTCAATCATCGAAGGGTCAGACATTCTTGCTACTCCGCCTTGAGCTCTGATATCAGCAGGCACGCGTTCGAGAGCCATCACTGCAACTGCTCCCGCATCTTCGGCAATTTTCGCCTGCTCGGCATTGACCACGTCCATAATGACGCCGCCCTTGAGCATCTCTGCCATGCCGCGTTTGACCCGTGAGGTGCCCACTACTTTACTCATCGCACTCCCCAACTTTTCCTCAAGCTCAAAGGTAAGGGGAGCAGTCTACTTCGAAGGCGTTGGTGAAGCGCTCCCAGAGGCCTCGGGCTTTACGGGGTAGGTGATTTTCGGCTCCTGGGCGACGAAGGCGAACCAGATTTGGCCACGAGCGAAGGTGATTTCCTCCCCCTCTTCAGTTGTAAAGGTGGTGCCATCCTGGGCGGTAGGGCGGTTCCATGTGCCAACAATCACTCGACCATTGCGGAAGACAAAAGCCTTGCCTGCTCCCACAGTTGCAACCAATGGTGTTCGTCCACCGAATTTATCCCCATACTCCGAATCACTAATGCTTACTACCTGTGCGATGAATGTGCTGGCAACGATTGGCACCCCTCGCGCATCATCCTTACTTGTTCCATCATGAGTGATCGCCCAGCCCGAATAATCTTTGGACCACGAAATCTCATATCTCGCTGCAGGCCAGTTCATCTGTGCGGAGATTATCTCTGCACCACTCTCTGACTTTTTCGAAAAGTTCCAACCTCGATTACTCGCAAGTGCAACATCGAGTCCACGTTTTTCTATTCGTGCAATAAGTTCCCGTGTGTTGAGAATCATGTTCCACGGAGCGCGTCGCTCCTTGTCGCGTGAATAGACTGCAATCCCCTCGCGCTCTGCGCCAACGTTGAAAAGATTTGCACTATTGATTACTGGACGCAATTTGCTCTGCGCACCGGAAAAGGCAAATGCAACTTTTCCATACTGTTCAAGTAATTCTATGTCGCTGATACGCGCGCTACGAATCGGACCAATTTGCTCCGGGAGTCGAGAGCTATAAATCGCCGCCAAACGAGTTACACCTGCCTCTACCTGCTCAATGTAAACGACGTCTGCTTCGGTAAGCCCTATCTGTGGTCGTGCCTGCTTAGTGTCATCGATCTTCACTGCCAACACCCGATTGTCATTTCCAATCCGACCACTCAATGAGTTATAAGTGAAAGTAGGGGTAGGGGCGGGAGGTATCCAGCTTTTGTTGGAGTCACGCACGCTATCTACGACCGAACATGAAGTAACAGATAGAACAAGTATCAGAATCCCAATTAATTTACCCTTCAGATTCATCTCACACCTGGATATCTTCGAATGGATATCTGACAGGTAACGGTGCTCGCCCTGCTAACCGGAATATTCGAACGATTGGACGCTTGCGTTGCGCTTGAGTTCGAGACACCGCCTCTAAATGCAGGGCAATTGCAATCCGGAGTCGGTCCCGTGCAGAGTTCAACTCACGGAAAATCTCTTCATCGGAATCCAAGGCTTCTTCCTCTAGAAGGGAGAGCAAGAGTTGCGATAGCTCTTCTTCTGCATCGGCGCGCTCAGATTGATCGGCAATCACGGCAACATGTGCCGCAGCCAAAAGCAGCATTGATGCTGCAGGATCCACCAGATTTGAGCGGGCAATCTCCAAAGCAAGTGCTGATCGTGTCTTCAATGCTGCATCGAGATTGCCCCATGAAGTCTCTACTCGATGATGAAGTCGATCGAGTCGAGTTGCCGTGAAGGATAGATACCACACCACCACAAGCATCACAATCAACAAGATAAACAGGAGTGCGCTCACGGCTTCCCACCCACTCGATTGAATCGAAGATCACTTCCCAAACGCACTTTCTCTCCCGCTGCGCTTACAAGTCGGTAGACGTCAAAAATGGATTCGCCGACGACCGACCAATCAAAATCTCTCGCACGCTTGCGTCCAATGGCTCTCAATGAGTCTTTTCGTTCTTCATCGTTTAGCACCTCAACGATCATCTCGGCTAGACGTTGAGAATCTTCGGTTGGAAAGAGAACTCCCGCGCGACCACCCTCCAAAACATCACGAAATGCTGGAAGGTCACTTGCTATCACTGGCGCCCCTGCCGCGAGCGCTTCAGCGAGAATGATGCCAAAACTCTCACCTCCAGTGTTTGGAGCCACGTACAGCGCCACCGATCGAAGGATTTCTTGTTTTCGAGCGTCAGTAACTCGGCCAAGGAAGGCAGTTCGTTCTCGTAGCGCTATCGACATCCCCTCTCTAAAGATGCTTGAGTCTCCGGGGCCTGCAATCACTAGTTGAAATTCAATCCCCCCATTAACTAACCGTTCACAACTCTCCAAGAGTATGGCGAGCCCCTTACGTGGTTCATCGAAACGACCAACGAATCCAATTGCTCGATTACCAAACTCTCGAGTGATATCACCATTTGCGAAAGCGTCTACGTTGATTCCATTTGGGATCACTACAGCATCTGTTTCAAGATGTTCGGTCAAAGTGCCGCGTGCAGTTTGACTGACTGCGATTCGAGCATGCAATTTCTCGATAGCAGGTTCCAAGATCGGACCTACCGCATAGATGGCTCGTTGCTTTGGCGCTGAAGCGTGAAAGGTTCCTACAAGTGGGCCCTCAGCCGCCCAACAGGCAAGGAGCGAGAGGGAGGGAATTGCAGGTTCGTGGAGATGTAGAAGATCAAAATCCCCCTCTTGTATCCACTTACGCACTCTTCTATTAGCCACCGGTCCAAATGCTACGCGCGCAACTGCACCGTTATATGGAATCGAGATTGGTCGCCCAGAACTTTGCACCCACGAAGGCAGATGGTCTTCATCCATCACTGGAGCTAAGACCGACACTTCATGACCCTTCTCGATGCAATAGCGAGCTAGATCGGAAATATGTGCTTGCACTCCACCTGGTAGATCCCAGCCGTAAGGAGAGACCATTCCTATTCGCAATTTTCCGTTATATGGAACCACGATCACGCTATCCATATCTTCTGCAGCATGTGCCAGTCCTGAGGATCACGAGCGATTCCCTCTTCAAATAATCGCGCACTCTGCTCAACCAAATCTTTGATCTGCTCCTGTTCACCTACTGCTCTCGAAGTAAGCGGGTCTGAGAATTTAATATGTATTCCTGTTTTCGTATAGGTCACGTGGGCAACGATGAGATAGGAATTATTGCGGAGCGCCAACAACGCTGGACCACTCGGCATCTTCGCCACGCCACCGAAGAAACCTACTTCGATGCCGCTCTTGGAGAGGTCTCGGTCTGCAACAAGTGCTACTACTTCCCCTCTAGCCAGATGAGCGTGAAGGATAGGAATAACATTCTCTGCGGCCGAATAGATTCTCATCCCAATTCGTTCGCGAAATTTGAGAAATGCTTGGAAGACGCGCTCAGGTCTTAGTTTCTCAGCAACACTAACTATTGGAATCCCAGTTGCCGAGAAATACGCTCCTGCATGATCCCAATTTCCTGAATGTGGGAGGGATACAACTACCCCTCTTTTTTCTGCCACGCACGCACGAAACAATTCTTCACCTTCAGTGGAGACTGTTCCGGTGAGTCGATCGTGGCTCCAAGAAGGCAGGCGAAATGCCTCGCACCAATATCGTAAGTAACTTCGCATTCCCTCCATGGAAAGTCGGTGTAGTTGGCTCTCTGAGAGATTCGGTTGGACTCGACGCAGATTCTCTCGCAATCGCCGGAACGACTTTCCCTCTTTTCGAGATGACCTATCTGCAATTTTCTCAAAGAGTTGATATGCAAATCGTTCAGGCAAAGTTCGGACTATTTTCCAACCGAATAAATAAGCAAAACTAGTCAAGTGTTCAATCATCGTTGTCGCCACACCTGAATTACTCGAAAGCCCACTGTCAGAAAAGATGTGACGGCGATGAGCCAGATTCCTGCAGCAAGGATGTAGTCAAATCCTAGACCGGCAAAGCCAGTTGAAACTAGAAGAATGATGGTCCGTTCTGGGCGTTCGGCGAAGCCTCCCTCACAGGTGAAGCCAGAGGCCTCCGCGCGCGCCTTCACATAAGAGACCAAGAAACCGCCAGTAAGGGCAAACCACGCCACTATCTGGAGTGAATCATCGGTGGTGAAGAGGTAATACGTGATGCTACCGATAAGGGTCGCATCAACAACCCGATCGGAAGTGGAATCCAAGAAGGCTCCGAATTTCGAAGATGCACCATTCAATCGCGCCATAGTTCCATCAACCAGATCACTGAAGATGAAAATCAACATCGCTATGGTTCCTACAAAGAGCTCCCCACGAGTAAAGAAAATAAGTGAGGTAGCACAAGTGCCTATCGCTCCTACAAGAGTCACTTGATTAGGTGTGACCTTCCACCTTGTCAACGCGCGGGCGGTCGGCTCTACAACACGAGCGACTGGGGCGCGCAAGAAGGAGCTAATCATGATGGTTACATCGTAGGCTCTCCACGTGGGTTCTCCATTAAACGGTACGCGCATTGCGGTTATTGGCCACCGCTCCGCAGATCTCGATGGGGTGGCTGCCGCCATACCTGACGCTTTCGCCACCTCCATTGCCTTCGATGAGAACCTCTCCTATGAATTCGCCGAGTTCGCAGCGGTGGTTCTTGCAATAAGCGCACATGAAGGCGCTCCCAATACGCTAATAAAAGCCTGGGAAGAGATTGCCGAGTTCCAAGTACCTCGAATCATTGTGGTCACCAAGATTGATGAACCGGAAGCCGATTTCGATGAGGCTGTACTTATAGCCCGGCGCATGTTTGGCGAGGGAGTAACCCCTTATTTGGTTCTCCACGATGAAGAGGGCAAGCCATGCGCATTCATTGATCTAGAGAGTTTGAATATTCGTGACTACTCATCAGGGAGCGTGTTGATTAAACCAAGCGATGAAGATCATCGGGTATTAGTCCAGGAGTTTCGCGAGGAGTATCTCGAGGCGATTGCGGATCTGGATGGTTCACGATTTGCCACAGGACTCTTCGTTCCCATCATCCCTTTTTCACATACATTCCATCTTGGCGAGGTGGAACTTACTTCCTATCTCAATGAAGTTCTGGAGGGATAACGAAGTTATGTATTACTTTGGCCAGAGATTCGCCAGAGTATCTCTCGTCTCATCGAGCATTTGTGAAAGCACCTTCGTTCCGCCGATTACCGGCATGAAATTCGAATCGCCCTGCCAGCGTGGAACGATATGTTGATGGAAGTGTTCCGGTATTCCCGCACCTGCGACTCTTCCCAGATTGATACCAATATTGAAGTTGACACTCGAACTGATGCCCCGGAGCGCTTTGATTGCATCTTTAGTGAAGGATGAAATCTCATTCAATTCACCCGCAGTGAGATCTAAGTACTCCCCCATGTGTCGATAGGTGCATACGAGAAGGTGCCCTGGGTTATAGGGATAGCGATTGAGGACAACGTAGGTGAATTCTCCACGAGCGAGAATCAGTGATTCTTCATCTGATAGCACGGGGATATGACAGAACGGGCACTCCATGTCGCCACCGGCCAGCCGCTCGTTGTATTCCTTGCGATAGGGCGACCAGATTCGCTCCCAGTGATCAGATATTCCACTCATGTTATACCTGAATTCGAGTGTCGATTGCGGCCTGTATCTCTGCTATTGCTCGCGCAATTGGGATCCCATTCTGTTGTTCGCCATTTCGATAACGAATAGAAATCGCCTGAGCCTGTTGGTCGACTTCACCAGCAATAATCATGAAAGGAATCTTCTCCATTTGTGCATTGCGAATCTTCTTTTGCATCCGATCGTCGCTATCGTCCACGTCAATACGAATCCCAGAACGACGCATCGTGGAAGCAATCTCATTGAGGTATGGCAAGAAGGCGTCAGCTACAGGAATCGCGCGGACTTGAATCGGAGCAAGCCATGGCGGAAATGCTCCGGCGTAATGCTCAGTGAGAACGCCGAAGAATCGCTCGATAGAGCCAAAGAGTGCGCGATGGATCATCACAGGTCGTGCGCGTGAACCATCTGATGCGACATATTCCAGATCAAAACGGCTAGGAAGTTGGAAATCGACCTGAATCGTGGACATCTGCCAGGTGCGACCGATTGCATCCTTCGCTTGTACAGAGATCTTCGGCCCGTAGAAGGCAGCTCCCCCTTCATCAAGAATCAATTCGAGATTCTGGCGCGCAGCCGCATCGCGTAAACGTTCGGTTGCCACCGCCCAGTCATGATCATCACCCACGTACTTTTCGTCGTTACGGGTGGAGAGTTCGAGGAAGAAATCACTTAGTCCATAGTCACGAAGTAGGTTAAGGACGAAGGTAAGGAGATTATCGAGCTCCTCAGGCATTTGTTCGGGCGTGCAATAAATGTGCGCATCGTCCTGAGTAAAGCCACGAGCGCGCGTTAATCCTTGGATCACTCCCGATTTCTCGTAGCGATAGACAGTTCCAAATTCGAAGAGACGCAACGGAAGTTCACGATATGAGCGACCACGTGACCTGTAAATCAAATTATGAAAAGGGCAATTCATCGGCTTCATGTAATAGGAGGCTCCTGCGCGCTTGATACTTCCATCGCTATTTCGCTCTTCGTCAAGGACCATTGGTGGATACATACCTTCGGCATACCACTCTAAATGTCCCGATGTTTCAAAGAGCGCAGATTTCGTTAGATGAGGCGAATAGACAAATTGATACTCCTCTTCTTCATGTCGTTTGCGCGAATAATCCTCCATTGCTCGGCGGAT
>SXGQ01532229.1_pt1 | contig 20546 bp, 20 predicted proteins | sample 3178371 | NCBI WGS metagenome assembly SXGQ01 (sample SAMN11356859, study PRJNA531348) | freshwater metagenome | isolation source: freshwater sample F1-20 | place: China: Fuxian Lake, Yuxi | collected 2017-12-25 | reverse complement strand
CGCACTCAAGCGCGCTCGACCGATCTTGAAAGTGATGGAAGTTGCGCTTGTTCTGGAGATGATCGATTCTTCGACGCTCGAAGAAGATCCACCGAAGTTGCTTCGTGATTATGTTCGCATTTTTGCCGAGGTCGCTGAAGGCCTTGCTCATATGCATACAAAAGGATTCGTCCATGCGGATATGAAGACTGGCAACATCATGATGCCGGTTGGAAGGGACTCTGAGAAGATGGCAAAGATCATCGACTTGGGGCAATCGTGCAAGATTGGAACAATCAAGCCGCGATTTCAAGGTTCGCCTGGATATATGGCGCCAGAACAGTCAGCGAAGGAACCGATTGTCGAGCGAACGGATGTTTATAACTTTGGGGCAATGATGTATCGGGCGTTGGTGCGGGATTATGCTGAAACAGTTCTTGTTCCAGGCAAATCCAAATCGCGGGCACCAGAAGAAGTTCCATCCACAATTCCAGCAGATGAAAAAGTTCCGGGTTTGAGTAGCGAACTGTCCGTTCTTGTTTCGGAATGTTTGCACTTGAAGATAGATCGGCGAATTGATTCGATGCAGAAAGTTGCCAACAAACTGCGATCTCTCGAATCAACAGTGAAGAATATTTCGCTTTGATTTCGCTTTGATTTCGCTTCACGTACAATATGTCCATGCTTTGGTTTATCAGCCATGCGATTCTTTTCAGTGTGCTGGCTTTCGATCCGCCAACTCCCTTATTTGTTGATCAATCAATCAAGGACATCGCCGCTGCGCAAGCTCTTGAAGTTCGCGTTCAAAGCTCCCAAGCAAAAGTCAGGGGAGCGTGTGTTGGCTTGGAAATCTTGGACACGCTTGGGCCAAAGTCAAGCGGAAGCGGAACGATCATCTCGAAGGATGGCTGGATCATGACCGCTGGGCATGTCTGTGGCAGTCCAAATCTTGATGTGACCATCTATTTTATGGACGGCACAACAGCAAAGGGAAAGACCGCGGGTTTGTACTGGGACGGTCTGAAGGATTGCGGAATGATTCGGTTCGATCCCTCTGGGCACGACTTGGTTGTTGCTGAACTTGGTTCGATGGAAGGGCTCCAAGAAGGGGATTGGGTCATTTCGTTTGGTCACACTTATGGAATCGAGAAAGATCCTTTTCGTCCGCCCGTATTGCGGCTTGGGCGATTACTCGGGGTCAACGATGGCGTGATCACTATGGATGCGCCGCTTTCTTCTGGAGATTCTGGTGGAGGGGTCTTTGACTTGGATGGTCGGCTCATTGGGATCAATTCAACTGCGGGTCAAGAGCCAAGTCAGAATTCCGCTACGACGATCGATTTCGCAAAGAGTCGAATGACAGATATGCAACAGAATGCCGCACAGGGCGCAGATGCCGATCTGGAACGAGAAGGAAAGCACGAAAAATTTGGGCCAAATCAAAGGCAAGTCATGATCCAGATGCCTTCGGAAAAAGCGCTCTATAAAGGAGAAGAAAAGAATCTGCAAGGTATTGCCCATGCAGTTGATCAGGCGATCTTGATGACTGTTGGCGTCTTCGTCGACGGGAAAATTGTGTGTTATGGAACGGTCGCCGATGAGTCAGGATTCATTCTCGCAAAGGCGTCAGAAGTTGGAACAACGAGCAATGACTTGATGATCGCGCTCGCAGATGGATTGATGGTCTCGGGAAAGCGAATCGCAGTCGATCGAGAATTAGACCTTGTCTTCATCAAAATCTCAGAAGAGCTTGAAGCCCCAAATTTTTCTGTTGATAAAACTCCCGCTCTCGGGGCAATTCTTGTAACTGTGGGTCGTAGTGGAAGTCCACTCGCGTTTGGTGTGCGGAGTTTGGATGAATATCGACCAGGTCGTAGCGATGTCACTACTTCATATCTTGGCGTGCGTGCAAGAGAATCGAGTCCAGAAGAGCGAAGCCAACATGGCGATCGCGGTGGAGTCATCTTGATGCAGGTTCCGCCGGGAATGCCGGCGGGACGAGCGGGACTTCTTGCCGGAGATTTTGTGACAAGCGTTGCGGGAGTTTTGGTCACAACACAAGCGGAGCTCGGCGAGGCCGTGCGAAAGCACGCCGCGGGCGAAGTGATCGAAATCATTCGAACGAAAGATGGTCAGGAAGAAGTTATTCGAGTGAGACTCGCAGCGCGGCCGAGAGAATATGGTCCACCGCCATCCACCCCCATTTTCCCTGCAAGCAAGCGCACAAGTGGATTTGGATCAGTCATTCAACACGACACAACACTGCGCAGTGATGAAGTCGGCGGTCCACTCGTCGATTTGAATGGGAATATTGTTGGTGTCAATATTGCGCGTGTCGATCGCACAAAGTCATACGCCCTCTCATCGGCCGTTGTGAAAAGTGCGATTGACCGATTTATGGCACAAGCGAAGTCTGGCGCAGAACCAATGCCACTCGATGATCCTCTGCTGTCAGGAATCGCGATTATTCAAGATGGCCCACTCATTCGCCTTGATGCAAGTAGTGCGGAAATTATTGGCGCAACATTACGCTTCACGCAGATCGAGGACACGCCAAATTCGCTGGATGCTTGGGTCGATTCGAATGACTATGCAAGATGGTTGGTCGAATTCAGCAAGCCTGGAGATTATGCCGTGGCAGTCATTCAATCTTGTACGGAAGATTGTGCTGGGCAAGAGTTTGAAGTGTCATTTGGCGAAACAACTCTTAAAGGCAAAACCGAAGCAACCGCGGATTGGTCCGATTTCAAAAGCGTTGGTATTGGATCGATTCATGTGGAGTCGATTGGACGAGCGATCATCGAAGTAAAGACTGGTGGATGGCTGAAGGGTCCGTTGATGAATTTGCATGGGATAGAGTTGAAGCGGACAAGCTGAGCAGAACCAAAAAATGACATCACAACTTTCCGATCACTGGCATTTGCGATTTCTCGAACTCGCGGGGCGAATCGCAACGTGGAGCAAGGATCCATCACGCGGAGTTGGCGCAGTGATTGTCTCGCCATCGAAGCAGATCATCAGCACAGGATTCAATGGATTGCCGCAAGGGATCGCAGATCATCCTGAGCGACTTCAGCGACCAGTCAAGTATGACTTGATCTGTCACGCGGAACTGAATGCGATTGTTCAGTGCGCGCGCAACGGAGTCACTCCAGTCGGATGCACGATGTACGCCACTTTCAGTCCCTGCGTGCAGTGTTCGCTGGCGATTATTCAAGCGGGGCTGGTCGAAGTCGTGACATACGAAGTTGCCGGTGAAGGCGATGAGCATTGGAAGCGATCACATGATTTGGCGTGCGCGTTGTTCTCCGAAGCTGGGGTGCGATACCGCACTTTTCCCGCTTCGGTAAACTCTCGTGAATGAACAAGAAATCAAATTCGTTTGTTGCAGGCGTTGCATTTGGTATCGCTGCGAGTGCCACACTCGTCTGCGTTTTTGCCGCTTCTTCTCAGGGTCAATCACCGCCGGCGGGGACTTCCGCGCCGCAAGCCGCGCCCGCGCCAACTGGCCCGATCACACCGTCTGGTGCGGATGACGCGCAAGCCTTGGCGCTCTTCACACAATTTGTTGGGACGTGGGATGTGCAAGGTGTCGCAACTTCTGCCGATGGAAAAACAAGCGGACCATTTCGCGGGGAGTCTCAGTTCGGTTGGATTCTTGGCGGAAATTTTCTCTCGGGCGATCATGTGCTGTGGAATACAGATGGTGCTGCGTTGCAATCAATTGATCTGATGGGATTCACTCCTGGTGTCGGATTTACTCGCAGTGAAATCACCAACGGCGATCGATCGATGTTTCTTTCTGCAGGTATGAACGATGACGCGGCGCGTGCATTGACATTCGTCACATCCAATCCATTGACAACTGCTGATGGAAAACCGCGATCAATTTCCACAACATTCATGTTTGGATTTGATGGTTCGATCACTTGGGACACGCAATTTCAGATCGACGATCAGCCTGCGGGATCGGTGAAATTGACGCTGACTCGAACGAGCGCTGTTCCTGGAATTTCGGCTCCAAATACGCCTCACGGTGCTCCAATGACAGCGCAGGGTTCGGGCGCGAATGCAGGCGCAAACGGTGGAAGTTTCATCGTGCAGACTCCTCAAGGTATGGCGGTGACTCGTGCGCCACAAACAGCCGCCGAAAATCAACAGTTGATGTCGGCGATGATGAAGCAACGCCAACAAATGCAGGCGCAGATGAACACGATGCAAGGTCAAGTTCCCGATATGTCCAGAACGATGAATGGAATGGTTCAGTAGAGTTATTAAATGATACGACTCGCATTCTTCGTGGCAATCGCCTCCGCGTGGACTGCGGCATTAACTATTGTTGGCGCGTATGCGGGATGGACATTTGTTGCGGTGAAGCAAGCTGGCGTGGCAAATCTCATCGACCCCGCATTCGTGGGAGTTGAGCCCGCAATGATCTCGCGATATGTCGGTGGGCAAATCACCCGAATGCCATTCGAGGCAATCAATATCGCAAGTATTTTCTTACCCGCGATTCTCGCTCCGTTGATCGGAGGTCGCCCATCGTTGAAGTTGCAAGTGGGATCGATGCTTTGGCTGCACCGAGGCGTTCTTGTGATGCTTGCCGCCGCACTTTTGTGCGCAATCTTTTCGGTACAACTGGGATTCGAATTGCGCGACGCATCAACGCAATACTGGACAGCTGTGGTGGCCCACGATGCTCCTGTGACTTCTCTTGCAAAAGATGCACTTGATGCGGTGCATGGTCGCGCTCAGTCGATCTATCTCTCGATGACAGGCGTTGCCGCATTGTCGGCAGTATCAGGCGCAATATTCCTTACTCGGCGCAGTGCGATAATCTCTCACGCATGAGTAACAGCGACGATTCAAAACAGTTTTCACTTCATTCGCGCCACGCTCTTGTTGGTGGAGCCACGCAAGGAATCGGCCGTGCGTGTGCGGAAGCGTTCGCAAACGCTGGAGCATCTGTCACACTTGTCGGGCGCAATCCCGACGGTTTGAAGAAGGTGCTCGCCGAACTTCCGTCACCTTGCGGATCTTCGCAAACTCATCGCATGTTGCTAGTGGATTATGCGGATTGGCGTGCGGTTGGTGTCGCACTTGACGCGCACGTTGCATCGCATGGTGTGGTGCATATCGTCCTGCATAACACTGGTGGCCCAGCGCCCGGCCCCGCGATCGATTCCAAGCCAGAAGATTTCGCGCGTGCATTCGAACAACATGTGTTGACTGGTCAAGCGATCGTGCAAGCGTGCGCGCCAGGAATGCGCGACGCGAAGTATGGGCGGATCATCAACATCACCAGCACATCGGTCTTGACGCCCATCCGCGGACTTGGAGTTTCCAACACGATTCGTGCGGCGGTCGCGAATTGGGCGCGGTCACTTGCAGGGGAACTTGCGCCACTTGGGATCACTGTCAACACAATCTTGCCGGGGTTCACAAAGACAGCAAGACTTGAAGCAATTTTCAAAGGGCGCGCATCTCGTTCGGGATCGAGCATCGAAGAAATCGAGCGCGGTGCGATCGCCACGATTCCGATGGCCCGACTTGGTGAGGCAAGTGAGATTGCATCAGTCGCACTTTTCTTGGCATCGCCAGCGGCGAGTTATCTCACAGGCGTGAATCTCCCTGTTGATGGTGGCCGAACGGCGATGCAGAGTTGAGTTATGAGTGGCAGCGGAGAAATCATCGATATTTCACCACGCATTTCGCAGCGTCTTGCTGTCTTTCCAGGAGATGTTTCTCCGACGCGTGAAGTTGCTTTCGATATGAAGCGTGGAGATGCGTTCACGCTCAGCGCAATACGAACCACAGTTCATCTTGGATCGCACGCCGATGCGCCGAGTCACTATGGATTGGATGGTCGCACGATGGAGCAACAGCCACTTCATTTGTATTGGGGACCATGCGAAGTTGTGCGTGTTCGATCGGATCGAGTGGGCGTGATCAAGCGATGCGGACTTTCAGATCTTGCTGTCGCAGAGAAGTGGGTGCCAACGGTCGCGCGTTTGTTGATCGCGACAGATTCGAATGCAAATCCTGATGTCTGGTCAGCGGACTTTCTGGGACTCGAACCTGCGCTTGTCGATTGGCTTGCAGACGCTGGAGTCAAACTTGTTGGCGTTGATACTCCAAGCGTCGATACAGCGGACTCAAAGGAACTTCCATCACACGCGAGATTCTTCGCGCGCGATGTGGCAATTATCGAAGGGCTTGTGTTGAGAGGCGTTGATGCTGGGAGTTATGAACTCTGCGCATTGCCACTGAAACTTGAAGGATTCGATGGCAGCCCCATTCGCGCAGCGCTGCGCAGAGGGTGAAGCATTCAGCCATCCAATTTGGATTGATTTGATTTAGAGGCGCGGAAAAATCCGCGGGCTTTTATTTGGCAAGGTTGGTTTGCCCAGCCCAGCAAACCGCTTTCACTTCCACGGAAATTGGCGTTGGGAGTCCGACGATTTCGAGCGTCGTGCGTGTCGGATTTGGATTGCCTGCACCGGCAAAGTATTCCGCATAGATGCGGTTGTATGTCGGGAAGTCGCGCTTCATATTTGTGAGATAGATCGTGACATCAACGACGGTTGTCCATGCAAGTCCCGCATCAGCGACGACGAGCCTGACATTTTCAAAGCACGCGCGGCATTGCACTTCGAAATCAAATGGATCGACACCGGGAATGATCGCGCTTCCTCGCTGTCGTGGACCAACGCCGCTTAAAAAAACAAAGTCGCCCGCGCGTTTGGCGTGCGGATATGGTCCGACTGGCTCTGGTGCTCGCGTTGAATGAATGTCTTGGCTCATCTATTTTCCTTTTGATTGCACAACCACAACAGGCTCCGCGAAGAATCGCAGCGCCTCGCGTCCGCCTTCACGTCCAATTCCGCTTGCGCGCATCCCACCAATCGGCACGCGCAAGTCGCGCACCATCCATGAATTGATCCACACCGTGCCACAGTCGAGTGCGTTTGCAATGCGAGTGGCGCGCGAGTCATCGCTCGTCCACACGCTGGCAGAAAGTCCAAAGCGAGTTCCGTTGGCGATCGCAATCGCTTCTGTTTCACCGTCGAATGGAATGAGCGTCGCAACTGGGCCGAAGATTTCCTCTTGATTCGCACGCGCGCTTGGCGCAAGACCTTCGATGAGGGTCGGCGGATAAAACGCACCGCCGCGCACGCGCTCTGGAAGTAGCGCGCCTTCGACGCGTACGCCACCACAGAGAAGGCGACCTCCATCGCGCACTGCTCCTTCGACTGCCGTCGCCACCTTCAATAAATGCTGTCCAGAAACGAGAGCACCGATCTCTGTTGATGGATCAAGTGGATCGCCCACTCGCATATTCTTCACGCGCTCGACAAGCGCAGGTACGAATGCATCCCACGCTTCACGCGCCACAAGTATGCGCGATCCGCAGTGACAAACCTGTCCTTGATTCGTGAATGCCGCGCGCACAACGCCGTCGACCGTTTCTCGCAATCGTGTTGGCGTTGTCGCGTCGGCAAAGACGATCGATGGATTCTTTCCGCCAAGTTCAAGCGCTGTCCGCTTGAAAGTTGGCGCTGCAGCGCGCGCGATCAATTCGCCCGTCGCGGTGCCTCCAGTGAATGTGATGCAAGCAACACGCGGATGCGAAACAAGCGCTGCGCCTGAAAGTGGTCCGCGACCATGGACAATGTTGATTACGCCCTTTGGAAATCCTGCTTCAACAGAACGCTCCGCAAGCATCCAGGCAGTCAACGGAGTCACTTCGCTTGGTTTGCCTACGACCGTACACCCTGCGGCGAGTGCCGGCGCGATTTTCCAAGTGAAGAGATAGAGCGGCAGATTCCATGGCGAGATGCACGCAGCAACTCCAAGTGCGCGGTGATGCACAACAGATGTTGCGTGGCCTTGCGAAAATGTTTCCTTGTCGTCCACCAAGATTGCATCGGCAAAGAAGCGAATGTTGGAGATCGCTCTTGGAATATCAAGTGACCGTGCAAGGGCGAGAGGCTTTCCTGTGTCGAGCGATTCAATTCGAGCGAATTCGTCAATGTCGCGTTCGACAAGATCGGCGAGAGCGTGCAATTTCTTTGCGCGTGCAGATGGTGGAAGTGAACTCCACGCGGGGAATGCAGTCGCGGCGGCATCAACCGCTGCATCGATGTCATGAGCGGTGCTGTCGGGCGCGGTGGCGATCAATGCGCCGGTCGCTGGGTCATAGACAGAAATGATCGCGCCGCCGTGGGCAGGCGTAAAGCGTCCATCGATGAGATTCGCAATGACGCAATTGGCGGTGATCTGAGCAGGCATCGTGGTGCAAGGATATGGTCGGTGCTTGCGTGGCGTTAGACTCGACCTTGGGTAATCGCCTCGCTTTAGTAGCAAAGGCAATTTTTAATCAGTATTACGTGCACATCCATTAAATATGAAATCGAAAGTCCTGATTCTTTTCTTGGTCATCGCTTGCGGAGTTGCGTTTGCGTTGGTTCGGATCAGTACGCCACCGCGAACTTCCATATTGTCAACTACAAATTTATTTGGAGTCACGCAAGAAAATCAGACAGAGGTCTTTGTTGCTTCTGATGTTTCACAAGCCGTTGAGCAAGGTATGAAAGAGACACTTGCAGCGGCGGTGAAAAGTTGGGGTTCATCTGGCCATCTTGAATTTTGGGTGTTGGGGACAGACCGCGCTGCGGCGATAGAACTTACTGCAAAATTTTGTGCGCGTCGTGTTGCAAGAGGCGATATGACAGAACGAGATTGTTTGGAAGACAGCGAGAATAAAGATCACGGATTTCTGATGTACCAAGCAGTTGGCGCGGAAGCGCTCTCGTCTGGGCAACCGCAAATGGATGCAGCAAATAATGGAGGTGCGGAGTGGGGGATTCACACATTGGCATCTTCCTTGCCGCTTGGATTTTCTGGTTCGCTCGGCATTGCCGGCGAGGGCGATCAAATCACCATCCTGCATGAGTATTGGCATTCTGTGCAGCGATCATTCTTGCAGACACAGGATCAAAGTCGCAGTCAAGAATTGATGGGACCAACTTGGTTTGTGGAGGGTTCGGCGGTTGCGATGGCAGAAATTACTGCGACGAAACTCTGGGCATCTGGAGGACTGCCCAAGTGGAATAATTCTCCACAGCCTTGGCCCACTCTTGAAGAGCGTATGACAAACAAGATGAAAATTGTGCAGCAGTTGAGAAAGAAATGCCCATCGTTATTGCCAAAGTCATATGGAGGCGAATGCACTCAGCTGGCATATGAGAGTGGAGGATGGGCAATTCTCTATTTGATGCATAAGTTTGGCGAAGATGTTCTGCGTAAAACATTTCATCCAAATGTCGAACGATTGGGATGGGAAGAATGCTTTCGAAAAACATTTGGACAAAGTTCGGCAGAGTTCTCCCTTGAATTTGAAAAGTTTATGGATTTGCCACTGAGCCAACAGATCAAAATACTTCCAAAGTATTGATCAGCGAATACTCTCGGTTGGCGAAATCAACTGGCTCAGCGAATCAAGATCTATATTTCCACCGCAAAAGATGACCCCTGCGGATCCAAAGTCGCTGCGAGCGCGCAGTGGCCCAAGTGCGGCCGCAATGCCAACTGCCGCACTTGGTTCGATCACGAGTTTCATGCGTTCGTACACGAGTCGCAGCGCCGATTTGATTTGCGCTTCTGAAACAGTCACCACGGAGTCGACCAGATCACGCACGACAGGCCACGTCAGATCGCCGAGCGATGTGCGCAGCCCATCTGCAATCGTGATCGCACCAGTGGCTTGTTGTCGGATGCCAAGTCGCTTTGATTCCGCCGCATCGCCGACGGTTTCAGGTTCCGCTCCGATGACGCGAATGTCAGGGTGAATCGCTCGTGCCGCAATTGTTATCCCAGAAATCAAGCCGCCACCGCCAAGTGGAACAATGATCGCATCTAAATTTCCGCGAGTCGCCTTCCTGACTTGATCGATCAACTCAAGCGCAATTGTTCCTTGCCCTGCGATAACTTTCGGATGGTCGTACGGCGGAATAAAAGCTCCGCCCGTTTGTGCAAGCACTTTCTGCGCAGCAGCAGCCCGAGCCGCGACAGTTGGCTCGCAGAAGATCACTCGGCCACCATATCCCTCGACAGCCGAGACTTTCGTTCGCGCGGAATCATGTGGCATAACAACATATGCCGCAATCCCTCGCAACTTCGCTGCGAGCGCGAGCGCTTGCGCATGATTGCCAGAGGAATGAGTCACCACACCATGACGCGCTTCTTCGTCCGTCAACGACATGACCGCGTTGCATGCGCCGCGGAACTTGAACGATCCCGTGCGCTGAAAAATCTCACACTTGAAGTGAAGCGATCGATTTGCCAACCCATCAATATGTCCGCAAGTCATCACCGGAGTATGGTGAACCCATGGCGCAATTCGCTGTGCAGCAAGTTGCACATCAGAAATGTCCGCGGCAAATGTGGTCATGATGCAAAGGATAGGGTGGATTCCAACGGAGACGATTCGCCTCGGTGGATCAAGATGGATATCAATCCGAACCTTCGGTCGCAGCCATCGCAATTTGTTTCGCGCCACTTCCAGTTGAAGTCAGCATCAAATATGCCCCCCAAACTGCGATGAAACCAGCCATCCACTGCCACCACTGAAAGGTTTCGCCAAACAAAAAGAAGCTGGTTGCGCTGACAAGAAATGGCTGAAGTTGCAAGACCCCACTGGTGATCACGATGCCAATTCGAGCGATGCTGATGTAATAAAGAATGTGGCCAATCGCGATTCCAACAAATGCGCTGATCGCGAGATACCAAAGAATGTCAGCGGGAAGTTGCGGGACATACGCGCCGTGGTCGCGTCCGTAGATCAGCATGAGTGCAATGAGTCCCACCGCTGTCATTTGGCAAATGACCGCAAATGCAATGACTGGGTGATACTTCCCCATCCAGCGACGAACACTCAGTCCATACATGCCATATCCCAGCGCGCTGAGAATTGCGAGTGTCGTTCCCTTGATGTTGAATCCACCAATCGCACTGTCACCGCCAAGCAATATCGGGAAGAGTCCTAGCACGAGAATGGTTGCTCCAATGAGATATCGACGGCTTCTGATGATCGGTCGTTCGCTTGGAACTAATACGTACGCACCGATTGCAACCCAGATGAGTTGCGTGCGCAGTCCGAAGGTGACAAGCCCTGGATTCATCTCGTGAAACGCACTGGTGAAAGCGGCTTGCCCGCCAATGTTCGCAATTGTGGGAATGAGCGCAGCAAGCCAAATTCCCGCAGGCAGTCGCTTGCGCCAAATCGACCAACCAATCACGGGCATCCAGAAAATTGCGCTTGCGCCATATCGCCAACCGTTGTTTGTCCAGAAATCAACATGATCGGAAAGATGTCGCAAGAAAAGCGGAACGGTCGACCAACTGAGCAGTGTCAGAATGAGGCATGCAATACCAGTTGAAATTCCAGTGCGTGCATGAATTTTGCCAATACCAGCGATCATGTCCACATCTTCCACACAAGAAATGCAAGTGTGATGATGAGTGGCACCGCGAGTGCTACAAGAGCGAGTACGCGATCTTGTTTGCGCGAACGAGCAAGAGCATCAGCGTATGGGATCGTGCTGAAACTGACCATGTCATATCGCGGCGTGTAAAACCGTGGCACAACACCGTGCAAAAAGTGCTCGAACTTTTTACGCATCCGAAAAACGCGCGACGCAGTCTTGTCGCGCATCTCCACGAAATTCGTCAGCGCCATTTCGGCGATCGCATCTGCATTGCGCTTACGATCATTTTCATAATCGGCGAGCGCGCGCGGAATGTCATTTGGGTGTGCGGCAAGCGCGTCGGTCAGTGATTCGCAATCTTCGAAACTTGCATTCGCTCCCTGCCCAAAGAATGGAACGATCGCGTGAGCAGCGTCCCCGAGCAAAACTGCTCGGCCGTGCATGGACCAAGGGCGACAGCGAATTGTCAGCATCGCGCCGACTGGGTTGGTTGCGAAATCGTTGTCGAAGGTCGGCATTATCGCCAGCGCGTCTGGATATTCGCGCTGGAAATGTTCTCGAGCAGTCACTGGGTCACGAATCGAATCGAATCCGTTTGGATTGGTCGCCGTCGATTTGTACGGCCAAAAAAGTGTGCATGTGAACGATCCGTCAGGATTGGGAAGAGCGATCATCATCGATGCGCCGCGTGGCCAGATATGCAGCGCCTTTGGCTCCATCGCAAATGGCGCATATTTGCCAGAAGTCACCGCTGGAATACACATCTCCTTGTATCCGTGACTAAGCCACGATTGGTCATAATCGAATCCCTCATTCTTCTGCATAACTCCACGCAGCGCGCTGTATGCGCCGTCGGCGCCAACGATCAGGTCGGCGGTGACTGAACTTTGTTGAGAGGTGTTGTCGTCGATGAATGAAACGCTGCCTTGTGCCGCGTCGAGATGCGAACATCTCTGGTGGAAAGTTATAGTCACCCGCGACTCTGCCGCCGCCGCATTCAGAAGCGCCAAGTTGAGCGCGCTGCGCGATACGCTTTGGATTGCGTGTGTTGGATCACTGCTGTAATTCTGAAAAGCAAGATCGCCAACGCGAGAATGGATCATCCGACCAGGCATTCGGATCGCATCTTGCAAAATGACATCTTCAAGTCCAGCGCGGCGCAAAGCCTTCAGACCGCGTGCGCTGATCGCAAGGTTGATCGACCGTCCAGCAAGAAGTCCACGGTTGCGCGGATCGCCGCGGCGTTCACGAATATCAACATCCCATCCTGCGCGTGCGAGATAGACGGCAAGCAAACATCCAGCAAGTCCTGCGCCGACGATGATCACACGTTTAGACATTAGCGTGAGTGTAGGACGCGATGCAGATCCGCTCATTCAGCTGAGCGCTTCAATCAACCGCCAGCAATCGATGAAGCGCGTGTAAAGCGGGGCAGGTGCAACTCGGATCACGCTTGGATGGCGGAAATCGCAGACGATTCCGCGCGGTAGGAGCGAATCGAAAAGCTTCCGAGCGGCGACTGGGTCGCGATTGATACAGAGCGACAACTGACACCCTCGCTCGCTGGTGGAACTTGGCGTGATGACGCGAATATGTTCCGCATCGCGCGTGCGCAGCGAGAGTTCGATGAATCCAGTCATTGCTCGAGCCTTTGCAATAAGTCGCGGCAGCTTCGCTTGATGAAATTGGTCAAAGCTCGCCAGCAGTGGAGCAAGCGAGAGAATCGGCGGATTGGAAACTTGCCACGCATCCGCGCCTGGACCTGGATCGAAATTCGGTCGCATCAGAAACCGAGTTGCAGGATTTGTTCCCCACCAACCTTCAAGTCGTGGTGGCGGATTTTTATGATGGCGTTCGTGAATGAATGCGCCAGCGACTGCGCCAGGTCCACCGTTGAGATATTTGTACGAGCACCAACAGGCAAAGTCAGCGTTCCAGTCGTGCAGCGAAAGCGCGACATTGCCAACAGCGTGCGCGAGATCCCATCCACACTTCGCGCCTACGGCGTGTGCGGCGCGCGTGATGCGAGCCATATCAAGCACTTGCCCTGTGTAGTACTGAACGCCTCCCAATATCACGAGCGCGAGTTCGTTGCCGACACGCGTGATGGTTGCCTCGATGTCTTCGTGACGCAGGCATTCTTCGCCATCACGGGGCGCAACTTCGATCACATCAACGCTTGGATCGCCGCCGACCGCACGCACAAACGAGTGCACGGCAAATCGATCGCTTGGAAATGCGCCGCGTTCCATCACAATTCGCCGGCGCGAACCTTTCGAAGAATCTTGCGGGCGGTAAAAGCTCATCAAGAGAAAATGCAGATTGACTGTCAGCGAATTCATCGCGACGACTTCGTGAGAAAGCGCGCCAGTCAATTCTGCAAGATGCTCCCGAAAAAATTCGTGATATTTGATCCAAGGTCGCTGGCCGTGTACGTGCGCCTCCGCGCCCATCATCGACCAGTCGTTGAGTTCTTCGTTCACACGGTCACGCGTCGCGCTCGCCATCAAGCCAAGCGAATTGCCAACGAGATACGCCAGTGGTTCGCCCTTCGCATCGCAGGGAATTTCAAAGGCATCTCGAAAAGACGCAAGTGGGTCGTGCGCATCGCACCACAGCGCAAATTCGCGCGTGGGTTTTATGTCCGAAGCCGCGAGATCAAAGATTGTTTTGGGAGCGGTGTGCGTCATATGGTGGTTATTCCGAAAATTTCAATGCAAGAAACTCAATTGCTGTCCCTGCAAGCATTCGAGCACGCTGCGCGTCTGTGATCCAATCCGCGGCTCGAAGCAATTTGCCAGGAGGGATTTCACCAAGGGGGAATGGATAGTCCGATCCCATTGCGATGCGATCCGCGCCAACAGTTCGCACGAGATATCGCAGTGCTTCGTCGTCGTGCACAATGCTGTCGAAGAAGAGTCGCTTGAGATGATCGCGCGGTGGCGTTCTCGAATGCGTCGCGCATAAATCTGGCCGTGCCTCGAAACCGTGTTCGATGCGGCCGAGTGTGTATGGAAACGATCCGCCACCATGCGCAAAGCAAATCCGAAGTGTGGGATGTCGGTCGAGTACACCGCCGAATGCGAGCGCGCAAATTGCACGCGAAGTTTCCGCTGGCATTCCAACCAGCCACGGCATCCAGAATCGGGGAATTTCTTTTTGGCCAAGGACATCCCACGGATGCACGAAGATCGCCGCGCCAAGCGATTCTGCTGCTGCGAAGAATGGAGCGAATGTTGGATCGTCCAAGTCACGGCCGTTGATGTTGGTCCCGATTTGCACGCCAGGAAATCCAAGTTGTTTCACGCAGCGCTCCAACTCACGCGTGGCAAGCGCAGCATCTTGCATTGGAACACTCCCCAGCGCAATAAATCGATTGGGCATCGCACGGACAACTCCCGCAAAGTGGTCGTTGAGCATCTGCGATAAGTCGTGCGCATCTGCGGCCTTCGCTCCATACGAAAACATCACAGGCACAGTTGAAAGCACTTGCATCTCGACACCAGCCGTATCGCATTCCAAAGCGCGCCGTGAAGGATCCCAGCAATTCGATTCGATTTCGCGAAAAAGTTCGCCGTCAATCATCATCCGTGCGCGGCAATGCGCGCAGTGATCGAGCGAGACCCAGCCGCCACATCCATACCGTTCACGCAGATCGGGCCATCGCTCTGGGAGCATGTGTGTATGAAGGTCGATGGTGCGCGGGGGCCGCATTGGCAGAGTTTAGCGATTGGGATGCGAGTCCTTGATCCGATCCAGGCTTCCCCCTGTTGAAAGAAGTTTGGTCACGCCGTTCGTGGCGAAGGCTTTGGAACACGAGTTCCGCACGATGGACACGTGCAGAGTTTCGGATCGGCCCAGAATGCTTCCATCGCCTCGCGGAAATGCTTGACGATATCGGAGCAAGCAAATTCTTGGTCGTAGACCAATGCGTCACACTTCTCGCAGAAAAAGATCATGTGTTCAGTTTCGGTCGGAGGGCGTCGTCTTTCGACGACAAGTCCAAGCGTGTTCGGTCCGCGCTGTGGTCGGTGTGGCACCCCGCCTGGAATGAACATCGCTTCGCCCTCGCGAAGAATGATGTCGCGTATTCCGTGAGCGTCACGCACGCGAATAGAAACATCGCCTTGAAGTTGCATGAAGTATTCCTCGGAATTAGTCATATGAAAGTCGTTGCGAGCGTTTGGGCCAGCGATCAACATCACAAAGAAATCTTTGCCGCTGAAGAGATATTTGTTCGAGACTGGCGGCACCATCAAGTGGCGATTCGCCGCGGTCCACGCAGACAAATTGATCGCGCTTGCGACGCCACCAACGCCGTCCCAGCCAGTCGGATCGCCCAGCGAATCATTCGCAGGAAATGGAGCGTTCACAACGGCTGATGGATTGATTTTGCTCATCCCAACAGCGTACCGAATACGCCCATTTGTCAAAATCGGTTCTGGCGTGCATTTGCGACAAATCTGCGCATATTCTGCGATCATTGTGCTAATGACCCCGATGCAGTGGACGGTCCATCCAGCGCGTGTGCGCCCAGTCGCAGCAATCTGGACGGTGGTGGCGATCGCGGTGGTTGCGACCTTGATTGCGCAACTGGCTGGCGATTGGTTCTGGGGCGCAATCAGCGCGCTTGGGCTATTTATATCGTTGACACGATTCTTTCTCGCAACGCAATATCGAATTGATGCCGAAGTTGCGGAGGTCATCTATCCACTTTCGACGAGCCGACTTCGCTGGGAAGAAGTTGGATGCATTCGCTGGCATGACCGCCGCGCGCTCGTGGCGCGTTCGCCATCGCATCGTGCGCAGATGCGTGGTTTGGTGTTTGATTTCACGAATCTCTCGGTCGAGACAAGGAAGCAACTTCGAGAATTCGCATACGCGCATACTTCGCCAGAGGTGTGGCAATGACGGATAAGACGAATTCGTGGAAGCGATTGCGCGGCGCTTGGGGCGAAGCGTGGGCAAAGGCATTTCATATCGAGCCACCAGGACCTGCGAAGCCGACTGCTCCCGAAGCAGAACTTGTTGAACGCGTTGCGCAAGAGATCGTGAAGCGAAGAATGGCTCAACCTGCGCTGCTTTTCTTGGAATCCAGCCGGCCTCTTTCAGGAGTTGGGGCAGCGGCGATGCATTTCCTCCAGCCATTTGTTGCGGTAGTCATCCATCCAACAACATGGTCGACGCTTGCGACATTTTTAGAGCGATCTGGCTCGGTGGAATATCTATGCCTTCGCATTGAAGCGCTTGAATCGCAGCGAGTGTCCAACGATGCCCAGTCCAACGATGCCCAGTCCGGCGATGCCCAGTCCGGCGATGCCAAGAAGTGAAGCGCGAAAATTCTTTCGGCGTGACATAGAAACATCTTCATCCGGATTCGCCGATTCCAACAACGCGATTCTGGGTGATCTTGAATAACCAGTTCAGCGCGGTTGCGCAAACGATTCAGCCAAGTTGGATGTCGATCATCCAACGCAGCGTTGAAGTTGGAATTCGCTCGACCACATTGACCGGCTTGCGCCATCTTGTTGCGACAGCAGAATTGAACACGCTTCGTGGAGAAGGCAAGTGCGAGGTTCGGATTGTCGCAATTCCAGATGCGTGGCGGGCGCCCAAAGAAGGAATTTTTTCAAAGAAACAATAGTCAATCTTGAGGAACTTGGCGAAAATATGGGCAAAGACTCCGCGTCTTGGTTGGTTGAGGTTCCCTAACTTCCTCTGTGTCTCTATTCTTAACGGTTCATGCGAATCGTCGCCACTGACTGCGGAAGCACGACAACGAAGGCCATCCTCATAGAGGAAAAGGACGGTGTATTTCGCCAGACATTTCGAGGCGAAGCGCCGACGACTGTCGAAGAGCCATTCGCCGATGTCACGCTGGGCGTCGCAAATTCTGTGACAGAACTTCAGGAACTTTCTGGATACAAACTCATTGCCGACGATGGCACGATCATCCGCCGCAAGAATGCGTCAGACCCGGATGGGTGTGATCTATATATATCCACTTCCAGCGCAGGCGGCGGATTGCAGATGATGGTTGCAGGCGTTGTGCGCGAGATGACCGCAGAGAGCGCGAAGCGGGCGGCGCTTGGAGCTGGCGCAATCGTGATGGACACCATCGCAAGCAACGATCGTCGCAAACCGCACGAACAAATCCAACGCATTCGCGAACTTCGGCCAGATATGGTTCTTGTTTCAGGTGGAACAGATGGTGGCGATACAAAGAAAGTGATCGAGATCGCGGAGCTCATCGCGCCCGCTCGTCCGCGTCCACGCTTCGGTGGAGAATATAAATTGCCGCTCATCTTTGCGGGCAACAAGGAAGCGCGCGAGACAATCGAGCGTGTTTTCTCTGGCGAAGGCTTCGCGCTTTCTGTCGTTGACAATTTACGCCCGACGCTCGAGCGCGAAAATCTTGGACCGGCGCGCGAGAGAATTCACGATGTCTTTCTCGAGCACGTTATGGCGCACGCGCCGGGGTATGACAAGCTGATGACTTGGGCGAATGCGCCGATTATGCCAACTCCCGGCGCGGTTGGCGACATCTTGCAGACGATTGCAAAGGGTCGCGGCATCAATGTGGTGGGAGTCGATATCGGCGGCGCGACAACCGATATGTTCAGCGTCTTCGGGGGCGTTTTCAACCGCACTGTCAGCGCAAATCTTGGCATGAGTTATTCCATCTCGAATGTTTGTGCTGAAGCTGGAATGGACAGTGTCTTGCGCTGGGTGCATCTTGATATGGATGAACGCGAACTTCGCAACCGTGTGAAAAATAAGATGATTCGCCCAACGACGATTCCGCAAACACTTGAAGCGCTCGTCTTCGAGCAAGCGGTTTCGCGCGAGGCACTTCGATTGGCGTACATCCAACATAAATCTTTCGCGACGACATTGAAAGGTGTTCAGCAACAGCGCACAGTTGGTGACGCGTTCAGCCAGAAGGAAGCAGGCGGATCGCTTGTCGACAATATGTCGCTCGATTTGATGGTCGCGTCGGGCGGCGTGCTCAGTCACGCTCCACGAATGGAACAGACTGCGCTGATGATGATCGACGCATTCGAGCCCGAAGGCTTCACAGAAATTGCGAAGGACTCGATCTTCATGATGCCGCACCTTGGAGTGCTCGCTTCTGTGAATCCACGAGCGGCGATGGAGGTTTTCGAGAAAGATTGTTTGGTTGTTCTTGGTTGGTGCGTCGCTCCGCGCGGAGAAGTTCGCGCAGGTCGACCCGCATTCGATTTCACGCTGCGCCGTGCAAACGAAGTTGTTGCGCAAGGACAACTGATCGGTGGCGAAATGCGTCTCGTTCGTTTCGGTCACGGAGAAGTTGGAACCTTGGAGGTTCGCCCAGAGCGCGGTTTGGATATGGGCAGTGGCCCTGGAAAACCTGTGACCCGCGAAGTGCGTGGTGGAGCAGTCGGCATCGTGCTCGATGGGCGCGGTCGTCCACTGAAGCTGCCGACATCTGCGGTTGAGCGACGCGCGTGCGTCGAGCAGTGGTTGAAGGCGCTTGAAGTTTACGAATAACCCCGCAAGAAAATAAACCCAATGGCCAAGGCATACACACCAGGATTGAAAGTGACGGCACGCACGACCTATCGCGTGCGGCGGCTCTTGCCGGTTCCTGGCGATGTGCGGGTCAAAGTTGGCGACAGCGTTTCGGCGGAAACAGTTGTCGCGGAGACTTTTCTTGAAGGCGATGTTTTTCCCATCAAGGTTGCGGGAATGCTCAGCGTCAATCCAGCTGAATTGATGCCGCTGATGCTGAAGCGCGCGGGCGATACTGTTCAAGTTGGTGACGCGCTTGCGAGAAGCAAGGGCATTTTCGGCATGATGAAGACGGAAGCGAAATCAACAGCAACAGGAACACTCGAAAGTGTTTCGGAATCCACAGGCATGGTCATCATTCGTGGTGCGAAGACTCCAGTGCAAGTTCGCGCCTATGTCGCGGGGAAAATAATCGAAGTCATCGCCAATGAAGGCGTCGTCGTCGAAACGGACGCGCTCTTTGTGCAGGGAATTTTTGGAGTTGGCGGGGAAACATGGGGACCGCTGATGATCGCCGGAAAATCCCACGCCGAAGATTTGCTCGAAGAACATATCAACGCATCAATGAAAGGCGCAATTGTTGTCGGTGGCGCGCGTATGACGGCTGGCGGAATCCGCCGCGCGCGCGAAGTCGGAGTCGCCGCGTTGATTTGCGGCGGAATTGATGATGCGGATCTTCGCGATGTGCTTGGGTATGACTTGGGAGTCGCAGTCACTGGAAGCGAGAAGATTGGAATCACATTGCTTGTGACTGAAGGCTTTGGCGACATTGCAATGGCGAAGCGCACCTTTCAGTTGTTGCTTGCTCATGCGGGAAAAATGGCGAGCGTGAACGGCGCGACCCAAATTCGTGCGGGTGTGATGCGTCCAGAAATCGCAGTACCGCTGGGACAAGCAAGTTCTGGCGAGATCTTCACAGGTGGAGCAACCGCTGGAATCTTGAACATCGGCACGCCAGTTCGAATCATCCGTGACCCGCACTTCGGACTCTTGGGATCCGTCAGCGCGCTTCCAGAGCAACCCGCAGTTCTGGGTTCAGGTTCGAAAGCTCGTGTGCTTGAGGTTGCGCTCGAAAGCGGACAGCGTGTGATTGTTCCGCGAGCGAATGTCGAACTTGTTGGCGATTGAAGCGGGGGAATGAAAATCTTATGACGGTTTGTGTTCGCAAGAATTGTCAAATGGGACTATCTTGCACTCGTGGCGAGGAACGCAAACGCAAATCGCTGGCAGAAAATCTCAAGCGCGCTGATTTTTTGCGTGATTGCGCTTGGATCATTTGGCGCAAGCGGGGTTGAAAGCAAAGTCGACAGCAAAGTTGAAAGCAAAGGAAAGATTCCGCTCAACGAACTTGGTCAAGAAGTCATTGCCCCACCAGCGGCTACTTCGATCACCGCGGAAGATGTCGCGTGGGATGCGGGAGGAGTGATCAAAATTTCGTGGCAACCCGCCGCTGGAACAACTTCTGCAACGAAGTGGATTGTCGAACGGAGTGAAGTGCTCGCAGATGGGCAAGGTTCTGGGCAAGGT
>SXGQ01553951.1_pt1 | contig 20547 bp, 20 predicted proteins | sample 3178371 | NCBI WGS metagenome assembly SXGQ01 (sample SAMN11356859, study PRJNA531348) | freshwater metagenome | isolation source: freshwater sample F1-20 | place: China: Fuxian Lake, Yuxi | collected 2017-12-25 | reverse complement strand
TAATCAAGGGATCTTTGATAGCCTCGTATCTTTTTCCTTCAACGTGGGTCTTGGGAATCTGCAACGCTCTGGGCTGCGGATGAAGACCAACCGGGGTGAGTACGAGGACGCGGCTGAAGAGTTCATGAAGTGGACTAAGGCAGCGGGTCGGGTGCTGCCGGGATTGGTTAAACGACGAAAAGACGAACGTGCTATGTATTTGTCGGGGGTTGTGTAATGCCTGCATCAATGACGTTTACCAGTTTGCAGTCGGACATCCGCAACTACCTTGAACGTGGCGGGGCGACAGACCCTATTGTCTTTGATCAGATCCCCCGGCTAATTACCCTTGCCGAGCGCCGGATTGCTCGTGAGCTGAAGATCCAAGGTTTTCAGAACGTGGTCACCATGACCATGCAGACAAGTGTGGCGGTCTATGCCAAACCGGATCGCTGGCGTGACACCATCAGCATTAACATCGGCACCAGCACCGGGAACAACACCCGTGTCGCAATTTATCCTCGCTCGTATGAATATTTAAGAGACTATTGGCCCAATGAGACGCAAACCGATCAGCCAGAGTTCTATGCCGATTACAACTACAATTACTGGATCTTTGGGCCGACGCCCGATGCGGCGTATCCGGTAGAGATTTTGTATTACGAGCTGCCGCCGTTACTGGATGACACCAACCAGACCAATTGGCTCTCCGAGTACGCGCCGAATTTGTTGCTGTACGGATGCCTTGTGGAAGCGACTCCATTTGTCAAAGACGACGAGCGGGTGCAGTTGTGGCAGTCGTACTATGACCGTGCGCTGGCAGCGCTGAACGGTGAGGATTTGCAAAAGATTGTTGACCGGTCTACAAACCGGCGTGAGGCATAATCATGACGGCCACTTTTACACAAACTTTCGGCGGGACAAACATTTATCCAAGCGATGTCTCGTATCGTTACGTATCGCTAACTATTAGCCAGACATTGGACTGGCCGCTTGAGACGGCACCGTCGAACAATCTTGTTGCGTCCATTATGGACGTTAATGCAACAACGACGAGTCTTGTCATCACAATGCCGGATGCCAGAGAGGCATCAAACGGCGAAACGGTGTTGTTCAATAACGTCGGTTCTAATACATTTACGGTTAAGACCAGCACCGGAACGCAGATCTGCGCACCATCTTCGGGCAGCACGTTCCAGATCTATTTGACCGACAACAGCACGGCAGCGGGAACATGGCGGTCGTTCCAATATGGTGCATCGGCTTCGGCGGCAGATGCGGCGACTTTGGCGGGTTTGGGTATCAAGGCAATTGCCACGACGCTGAACCAGTCTACTCCGGTAGCGTCATTTAGTGGCAATTACACCACCGGATCTAATGACCGCGCAAAGGCGTTGATCTGGACGGGTGGTGCCGGAACGCTTTCGCTGACTGCTGCACCTTCGGTTGGTAACGACTGGTTCGTCCAAATTCGCAACGGCGGTACCGGCGATCTCACGATTGACCCGAACAGCTCGGAGCTGATTAACGGCGCATCGACGCTTTCATTGTCTCCGGGCGACTCGTGCATCATCGTCACCGACGGTGTTGAGTTTTGGACGATTGGGTTTGGTCAGGCTGCGGTGTACGCTTTTAGCGTGCTTCAGATTGACATTTCAGGCACCGGTAACTACACGCTTTCCATCGCGGAGCTGAACAAGACGGCCTACATCTTTACGGGAACGCTGACGGGTAACCGAGACATCATCGTACCGACCACGGTGCAACAGTACTGGGTCAGCAACCAAACGAGCGGCTCTTACACGCTTGGCATTCGCACGGCAGGACAAACCTCTCCCGGCGTCACCGTATCAAGCGCTGCGCGGGCTATCTTGTACTGCGACGGCACCAATGTGGTTGATGCGGATACTTCAACTATCGGCATTCCCGTGGCCATTTCGCAGGGCGGCACGGGAGCGACCACTGCATCGGGTGCGAGGACAAATCTCGGCGCAACGACCGTGGGTAACGCGGTGTTTATCGCGGCTAATGCCGCTGCTGCACAGGTTGCTTTGGATCTTGACCCGATCAAGGGCGGCACGTACTAATGCCCCTTCAGCCAATCATCATTCGCTCTGAACCCGGAATTAAACGGGACGGAACGAAATTTGAGGGTAGCAATTACGTTGACGGACAGTGGGTCCGGTTTCAGCGTGGATTGCCTCGTAAGATTGGCGGTTTCAGAGCATTGCAAGATCGGTTGGATGGAATTGCCCGTGGCATGCACATTCACAACCATAATGGTTTTACTTACGTTCACATCGGCACGTCTGACGGTGTTTTCCGATTCCGTTTAAGTCAAAACGGAAACAGTAGCATTGTGACCAATCGTACCAACGGTGGTTATGTCAGCAACGACAATGCCAACTGGATTTTTGACGTAGCCTTTAACACTACGACAAACCAAAACGAAATCTTGGCTCATGTGGCGTTTGACATTGAAGATATTTCTTCTGATGCCAATGGCGCGTTGTACCGAGGTTATGACAACGGCACGGCTCCACTTGATCTTGTGTCAGCAGTAACGGTTTCTGGCGGTATTGTTGCCTTGGCTCCATACGTTTTTGCGTATGGCTCTGACGGCTTTATTCGGTGGAGTCGTGCGGGGTATACGGACGATTGGGTAGGCGGCGATGCCGGTAATGCTCGTGTCACGAGTCAAAAGATTGTCAAAGGTTTGTCTCTTCGTGCCGGTGCCGGTAACGCGCCTGCGGGGCTTTTCTGGTCATTAGATTCAATTGTTCGTGCGGTATACGTTGGTGGAGCTGCTGTCTTTCAATTTGACACCATTACCTCGCAGTCGAGCATTCTTTCTGGGAAGAGTGTGATTGAGTACGACGGTATTTATTTCTGGTGCGGTGTGGACCGGTTCTTGATGTTCAACGGCGTCGTGCGTGAGGTACCGAATCAACTTAACTTGAACTGGTTCTTTGACAATTTAAATTACTCTCAGCGTCAAAAAGTCTTCGCGGTCAAGATCCCGCGCTGGGGTGAAATCTGGTGGTGTTATCCGCGTGGCAACGCGACTGAGTGCACGCATGCGGTGATTTATAACGTCCGCGAGAATACGTGGTACGACACGGAGCTGCCGGGTGATGGTCGCTCTGCCGGTGCTTATGCGCAGGTATTTAGCTCACCCATGATGACCGGCATCATTGATACGGAAACGGTTCAGTTCCGTGGTACGCAAGATACCGAACGCCGCGTGACGGAAAATGGCGACCCCCGCATCATCAATGACCCCAAAGGTTACGTGGTGTGGCAACACGAATACGGTACTGATGAAATCAATGGTGATCAGATTCGCCCGGTACAGTCGTACTTTGAAACAGCAGATATGTCGCTTGTTTCATCGGAGCAACCGCAGAACATGGCAATCCGGGTAGAAATAATTGAGCCGGACTTTGTTCAAGCAGGCAACATGACTGTAGAGGTTACAGGTCGCGCTAACGCCAAGTCGGGTGAAGTTACGAGCGATCCGCAGACCATTTACGCAACGCCTTCTACAAAGCAGCAGCAGTTGGTTTACTTCCGTGAAATCCGCCGCGAACTGCGCTTTAGGTTTGAAAGCAACACCGTGGGTGGTAACTACCAGATGGGTCAGGTGATTGCTCACATCGAACCGGCAACGGGCACGATCTTGGGAGAAAACCCATGAGTTTGCTAACCGATCCGCGCTATCACAAGCTGCAAGATTGGGCAGACTATACGGTCTTTGACCTAGAGAACTACGGCCCGATTCCGCGACTCATGGCTGAAGAAGAGTGGCAAAATTGGGGCGCGGGCTTGATTAGCATCAACGGAATATCGCAGCAGAATCCGCCGTCGCCGTATGATTACGATGACTGGAAGGAATGGGCTTATCGCTTTTATCAGGTTTTGGATTAGGTGAAGCATGGCTAATTTTTACACCTACGGAAGAATGCCGAGCGCGGAAGATACCGTGTACGGTCTTGCTGGCTTGGATCAGGAGCCAGTTTACGTACCGCGTGAAGAAAGCGTACCGGTAGCGCCTTTGAACGAAGCGCCACCGCCTGATTTTTCTGGCGTTGATCCGGGTCTGATCCCACAAGCGCCGCCTTCGCCATTTGAAGCGCCGTCTTACGTTCCGCGTGGTGAAGATGTTCCTATTAGCCCGCTGTCATCTCCGGCTCCTTCGTCTACGCCTTTAGACTCAGGGGTTCCGAAAACGGATATTTTTGCCGCGATGAAAGCATTTGGTGCAGCGCCTTCAATTATCGCCCCGCTTGCTCAAGCAGGCACGGGAGGTAAAGATTTGACGGCGGGCGATTTGTTTAAGAATGAAAGAGAACGCTTTGTTAGCGATTACGAAAAACAAGTTGCAGTTTTAAAGGCTGCGGGTAACTTCACGCCTGAAAATGACGAGGCGTTAAAGGCTACGCTTAACTATCATCTTGATAAGTTAACCAAAGATGAAACAAGTTACCTAAATACTCTTCCGCAAAGACAGGAACTTTCTAATCTTCTCAAGGCTAACAAGTTTTCCGAAGCTTATCAGTACGCCAAGGACAACGGCTTGCAGTTGTTACTCACGCAGCCGACGGAACTTAAGAACCTTCGTGACCCGTTCACCAAGGAAGAGGCGCGTCAGTTCATTCGGGCAATGCCTGAAGAGTTCATTAAAAGCGCTTACGGCGATCGGTACAAGTTTGATGAGGCTTGGACGTTTGACCCCGAAGGCGCTGAAAGCCGTGGTGCATTGGCGTGGGTCGCTGGCATGGGGCCGAAAGGTCCTGTCATGTCCGAAACGGGATACCCGCAACTTGACCGAATTTTGCAGGCTAAGGAAGTTAAAAAAGAAACTGGCGTTTTTGAAAAGATATTTAAAGCCGCTGCGTTGGCTGCTGCCGTATTTGGCGGTGCGCAGGCTCTTGGTGCATTGGGCGGTGGCGCTGGTGCAGGGGCAGGAGCGCTTACTGGCGTAACTCCAACAGGTCTTGTTCCGGGAACAACGGCGGCTAATCTGGCTGCGGCAAAAGCAGCGGCTACGGGAGCAGGCACATTGGCTGGTGGTGCTGCACTGCCCACATTTACAGTTACCGCTGGTGGTGGACTTACCGGCGCACAACTTGCTGCGTTAGGCGCTGCTGGCGCAGGCGTAGGAGGATTAGGTGGTGGTGCAGGTACCGCTCCTACTACCACAACTCCGCCTCCTGATAATTTGCAGGAAATACTTGTTCAAGCTGCAAAGCCCAAGCCCTACTCCTTGCTTGGTCCCGGCACATTGGCTTCAACCTCTTTGATTCAGGGAACGCCTGACGTTCCTGTTGATATTTATGGAAGACCGCAAGGCGAACCTGATTTGACCGAAGGAAAGATTGAAGCGGCTGAACAAGCACAACCTTTGGAAGAGTTTATTGTTCGCGCTCCGTCTATATTAAGTCCTTTGGCAATTTCCGCTGGGGCGGCGGTGCCTGCTTTGTCTCAGATGTTGCCTCAAGGCAGTTTTGGTCAACCGCAAACGCTTCAAGAACCCTCAGCCCTTGAAGGTCAGATTGATAAAATTCAAGAAGCTCTTAAAACCGGCGCTCCTATTCCGGGCACTTTAGCGGCAAGAATTGCTCAGTTGTCTGAACTTGGCGGTAATCTTAGCAACGCAAGCAAACTTGCTAAACTTTTAGGGCTTGGCGCAGGCGCTGCTACTGTCAGAGGTCTTGGCGCTGCCGCTCCGGTTACAGGCGCAGGCGGCTTTGGCGGCGCGTTGCCCAAGTTCCAACTTCAACGCACGCCGTTGCAGCCTCAGGTGGACTACTATCGCTATGGCCTTGGCCCCGAAGCTCGATTTTTTGAGGACAAACTGGCTGAAGTTCCGCCGTCCGAGTATGAAACGACCCGAGGTCCCGATGCCGGTATTGTCAATCCCAAGGACCGTCCTCCGGTATTTGCCGAGGGTGGTCTTGCCAAGGGCGGTCGGTACATGGAAGGCCCCGGCTCTGGGCGGGATGACAAGATCCCGGCTCTTCTGAGCGATGGGGAGTATGTCATTGACGCAGAGACGCTGGCGTTGCTAGGCGACGGGTCTCCGAAAGAGGGGGCGAAACGGATGGACAAATTCCGTGCTAACATCCGGCGGCATAAGGGTGACGCCCTCTCGCGTGGCCGGATTAGTCCAGACGCAAAATCGCCTAGCAAGTACATGGGCGGAGGGTTAACCCGATGAGTGTTGTAGATTTTCTTTTTGAAGGCCAAGCGCCAACGCCCGTCACGCTGGGCGGTACCAGCGCTACTCAACTCCCTGAGTGGTACAACGAGTACACCCGCAACATGCTGGGTCGTGCTCAAGCGGTTGCAGACATACCGTATACCCCTTATGGCGGTCCCAGAATCGCCGGGTTTACACCAACTGAGCAGGCAGGCTTTGGAGCCACCAGAGAAGCCGCAGGCGCTTATAAGTCGCTTTTGGGAGGCGCTGAAACTGCGTTGGGTCGAGCAGGCGGAATCTCCGGTATGGGCGCTGCGCAGCCTTATCTGGCGGGGGCGGCGACAACTTTCCCGCAGGCCGTAGGCCAGTACATGAGTCCGTACACGGAAAACGTGGTTAATCGTATTTCCGATCTTGGCTTGCGTCAGTTGCGGGAAAAGCTTCTTCCGGAAGTGGGAGAAGAGTTTATTAAAGCGGGTCAGTTTGGTGTTGGTCCGGGCAGTTCTCGCATGGGCGAATTTGGTGCGCGGGCGTTACGAGATGTCCAAGAAGCGATATTAAGCGAACAGGCCAAGGCTCTGGAGTCGGGGTATAAGACGGCGGGTGAATTGTATGGAGCCGACGTTAGCCGTATGGCAGATCTTGCGCGTATCTCTGGCGGTCTTGGCGCACAAGATGTTACGAGCCTAATGAACCTTGCTGGCAAGTACGGCGAGTTGGGCACGGCGGCTCAACAGTTGGGTCTCACCGGAGCCAAAGCCATTACCGGCACCGGAGAAGCCGAACGAGAGATGCAGCAGGCAAACCTGAACCTTGCGTATCAAGACTTCTTGCGTCAGCAGGGTTACCCAGCGGAGCAAACAAAGTTCCTGTCGGGCATGCTGCAAGGCGTGCGGTTGCCGGAAGTTAGAGTTGAAGAGTCGCAGCAGTTGCCTGCTAACTTTGAGTATAAAGAACCTCTTGCTGGAACCGTGGTTGGCGGTCTCAAGAATATTCAAGACATCATTGATCAAATTAAGAAGTTGGGTAGCAATCCATGAACGACGAAGAAATGGACGAAACTTCTTCTGGGCTTGATACGTTGCGGTCATCTCTTTCTAGCGCCGTTCGTCGCGGTGGACCGCTGTCAGAAGTTATTTCTAGCTCTTTGAAGAAAGCAGGCGTTCCTGAGTCCATTGAAGTTGATTACGAGCCGATGCCTGAGGCGGCTCCAGAGCGTCGTGCTCCTCTCAGCAGAACTCCGTTTAGAGATAGGTTTATTGCGGAACTTGATCAAACTACGCAGAAGTTGCTGGCTCCAAAACCTGAGCCTAAAACTGTGCTTGATGTTCTGTATCAGAAGTTTGCAATGCCGACCGGCAAGTCAGGCAGTTTGATCGTTGCCCAGCAAGAACGCGCTGAGAAGGAAGCCGAAGATGAAATGACGCGCAGGAAAATGATTCTTGAGATTCTTGGCAATCAGACAGAGCTTGAGCGTCAACAGCAAGAAGCCATGGCAAGAGCTGCTGCTGAGGTATCAAAAGGCAGAGGACTGCAAAGCGGCGGTGGAAGACGTTATGTATTTAGAGATCCAAAAGAGGCTGGAGTAGAACTTGGTCGAGTATCCGCTGTTTTCGATCCCAATATGGGTCCCGGATATTTGAACGATCAAGGTGAATTTGTTCCTGAAAACCTTGCTCCTCCCGGAACGAGAATAATTACTAGCAGCATTGAAAATCCTGCTGGCCTTGCAATCTTTGACAAAAGACAAATTGCTTTTGAAGAAGAAAAAATTGGTCTTGATAAACTTCAAAGTTTCTTTAAAAACGTTTCCTCTCTTGATAGAGGATACAAGAATGTTGCTAATAAATTTATTGCAGACATTAAAAACTTTCTTGGGAGACCAATTAACGGAAAACAGTTTAGTACTTTAGAGGCAGAGGCTCAACAGCAGGCTTTGTTAGGGGCAATAAAAGACGAAATTCTTGGTGGCGGAGTTCTGACTGAGCAAGACGCTGAGCGTTTGATTAGTTCTCTTGGCGGTTCAATTTTCAGCGGGAAACTAAACCCTGATTTGGTCGCGGCTAGAATTAAAGAAATTTATTCTGCTAAATATCGCAGGGCTTCTGTTCAGTCTAATATTCTGAAAAGAGATGCGGAATTGTACAATTTAGACTCCGAGCAATTTAGCATTACGGCTCCGAGCACTCTTGGCGGAGATACCCTAAGAGAAGGTAAGCCAAGAGACAGGAAGCCGCCGCCTGCGGGTGGGGCAAGAACTCCGTCTGCTGGTGGTGTCACTACTGCCCCGGCAGCTACTAAAGTCATTCGCGGTCAGACTTGGGTTTTAAAGAAGGACGTTAACGGAAACATGGCCTACGTAAGTCCTGACGGTAAAGAATTTGAGGAAGTACGCTAATGGCTTTTGATCTCAGCACGGCAAAGCCAGTTGGCGAAGAAAAGCCCAAAGGTGGGTTTGATGTATCAACTGCGCGTCCTATTGACGCAGAGGTAAAAGCCCCCGTTGGAAAAACGCCTGCTGAAATCTATTACAATTTTGTAGCGAGCAGAACCAAGCTGCCGGAGATTCGTGAGTCTCTAAAGGCTGCGGGTATGGAGTTTGATCCGAAACTTTACCGGGAAGCCTTGATAAGCGTCACCATGACGCCAGAAGCAGTAGAAGCGCAACGCGTAGGCGCGGCAAAAGCGGTTGAGAGCGGACTCCGTGGCGGCGTAGGCGGCGGTGCCGCTATGGCTGAAGGCATTAGCCAACTTGTTCCGGGGGAGACGGCAGTTGATGTTGCTGCGTTCTTCAGAGAGCAGGAACGCAAACAGCGCGAGGCTGCGCCGATTCCAGAAGTTTATACCGGAGCCAAAGCCATTACGGAAACGCTGCCTTATGTTGGCATAGCCGGGAAAGTTGCAAAGGCAAAATCTCTTGCGACTCCCTTTAGGCAGTTGATTGCGCAGCCTGTGACTCAAGCAACAGCTACGTACGCTTTGACTCCAGAAAGAGAAACCACGCTGAGCGATCTGGTAACGGGCCAAGAAGAACAGCCTACAGGCCCAGTATTTGGACTATTTGAAACAACTGGTAGCACTAAAGCCGACGCGGCTCTGACTGCTGGCGTTTTAACTGGCGCTTTGGAAGTTCCGTTTGCCGCGACATCTTCTCTTCTTAAATTATTCCCAAGGCAAGAGGGTCGTCCACCCGCGCCTGAAGAGCGCGCTGCGTTTGATATTCTTAATAAAGAAGAAGAGAAACTGACTGGCGGTGCCGAGGCTAAAAGCCTTGATGAGCAAATTCTTTCCGCAAGACAGGAAGAGGAGAGTCGTCGCAAAGTTCTTGAGGGGCTTGAGCGTAAACAGGCTGAAGAGGCGGCTCTTAGGCAGCAAGAGGCTATTAGGCAAGAAGCCGAAAGAAACGCTAGACAACAGGCGCTTATTGAGCAACGTCGTCAGGCTGAACTCGCTGAGCAAGAGGCCAAGAAGGCTGCTCAAGATCGCGTCACTGAAGCTGAGACTCGTCGTGAGCAGATTAAAGAAACCGCTGAGTCCGAAGCCGAACGACTTAAGACAGAGGCTGCTTCTCCTGACAAACAGTTTCCTGACGAGGATGAAATTCTTCGTCAAGAGAAAATTAACGATGCCGCCGTTCAAGCTAGCGGTACGCTTGAGAACGCCGCCGCCAAACTAGAGGCTCAGGCCGCTAAGCGCGAAGCCGAAGCTGCGGCAACTGCCAGTGTTGGTGAAACCAAGTTGTACGATCTTGGTGAGCGCGTCAGGCAAATCTTCATCGACACGCGCAACAAACTTCTTGAGGCCAGAAAAAAGGTTGGCAAATCTCCTGAAGACGTTGAAGAAGGTCGCGGTATTCTTCTTCACGAAAAAGATGTTGCCAATAGAGAAAAAACTCAACTTCTCTCTGACACAGATGAGTTTGGTAAATTTTCATCTTTTGTTGACGAAACACTTGCCGACAGAGCTTTAACAACGCCTCTAAAAAGAGTTTGGCAATACATCAAGAATGAAATTGACACTAAGGAAGGAGCGGTTCCTTGGCAGCGTCTTCGTTATTTAAGAAGAGAAATTGCAGAAAAAAGATCTCCAACGAATGAAGTTTCTTTTAAAGCTTTAACAGAAGAACAAAATAAAAATCTTGTTAAAGAGATTGATGATCTTCTTGACAGTTTTGTTGGCGGAACTAAGTCAACGCCGGGATCTTACAAGAAGTTCCTTGAGGGGTATAAAGAAACCTCAAGGCCGCTTGATATATTTAAATTTGGTCCCGGCAAGACTGCCACTGAAACAGTTGGCGAATGGGGCGGAGATCTTAAGTATGACCCTGAGGAAGTGCTTAAGGCTGTCATGTATCCCACAAGGTCCAATGCTGAAGCCATTGTAGATCTTGCCGGTAAAGAAAAGATTGGTAATCTTGCGGAGATCGTAAGGTCTGCCTTGCTCAAACAGGCTGGCGGCAGCGCGAAAGGTCTTCGAGATGTGCTCGACAAGTACGACGAGTTTTTGAGCATTGATGCCTTTGCGAGCGTTCGTGACAGTCTTGAAAACTTGGCTAGAACTGAAAAACTTAACAAGGGCATTGCCACTCGGCTTAAAGAAAGAGCAGAGTCTCTTAAAAAGACTGCTGAAAGTGTTAAGGGTCTTCCGGCTCAACTTAGAACTTTGCTTAACACAAGAGACTTTACCTCAGATGCGGCACTTGCTGGCGTGACTCGATTTGTTAACGCCAATCCGGCTGCTCGTGAAAAAGTTGCCGATGCCTTGGTAAGCCTTGTGGACGGCATGCCGGACGAGCAGATATTGCTTGCGCTTTCTAACCCTTCTAAGCGGGCAGCGTTGATTCGTGCTGGTCTTCCAACAGAACAGGCAGATAGCTTGTTGCTTAAGGCTAATAACGCCATCAATGACCGCGCTGACAAGATTCAAGCTGCGAAAGAAGTTAAACGTGCAGCGCGAAAAGAAGGCTTGAAGGTAGTTCGCGAGGCTCGACAGCCGGTTACGACTGAGCGGCAAAAGGTTAGAGAACTTGGGGCGGAAATTTCCAAAATTAGCGCCGAACGTAGAGCGGCTACGGCTGCTGAACGAGTCAAGGCTGCTGAAGCTCGTGCCGAAGTTACTGCCGCTAAAGAGCCTGTGCGCGAAACCAAGCGACTTCGTGTTGACCTTGAGAAAAAACGAAAGGCGCTGACCGACATTAACGAAAGGCCAGAGCTGGCTGAAGCTATTGTTAGCGCGGCTAATGACATTCCGCTTAACACAACGGAAGGTCTTATCAATGCAACGGTAATGGGTTCGATATACAGCGCAACTGCTCAGTTTGTTACAGGAACCCCAATTATTTCTGCAATTGCTGGCGCAATTGGAGTTACTAAAGCATTAACAAACCGTGCTGCAAAAATGGCAATGCTTGGGCGCAATAGCGAAGCCATTCGTACCAAGATTAAGTCTGAACTTCAGGAAATGATTAACAGCAGACTGAAGCGCAAAGAAACCCGTCAAGTCATTGATAGCTATGACCGCGTAATGGACGCTCAGCGTAAGGCCAACGAAATAGTTAAGTTGTTTGGAATTATTCCGGGTGCAGGCGCTGCCTCTTCCAGAAAGATTTACGAAGCCTACGGAGATGCCGGTACCGAAGAGGTTGCTCCGGAAGAGGAGTATTACGAAGAGTCAGAAGGTCCAAACCTTGACGTAGCCATTGAGGCTCAAGGCGCGGAAGATCTTCGGCCCGTAATCAATGCGATCTACGAGCAAGAGTCCAGTTCCGGAACTAATCCCGCCGCCTTGGAAGAAAACTATGCTGGCGCAAAGGGTGTGATGCAGGTCACTCCGATTGCTTTCCAAGAGGTTAAGGACAAGGGTTATATCCCCGAAGATTATAGTTTTGACGACCAGCAGAATCTGGCCGAAGCCGGTGTGGCTTACATCAGGTATTTGGCCGATATGTACGACAACGATCCTGAAAAGATTGCTGCGGCATATTACGGTGGTCCAAGCGCAGTTACGGATACCGGCATTGCCAGAGATCGTGGTGACCCAAAGAATCCTGATGCCCCGACTATTGGCGAATATGTCGATAGTGTGATGTCTAGGATTTAAATGAATTTTTTTATTAAAAAAGCAAACGGTGGTCTTGCTGACTTAGAGCGTGAAGCCGTTGTGGCTGAAATACGCAAATTGCCTTGGTTCAGCAATTACGTTCGCAAGCATGGTGAAGAGCCGGACTTATCTGTAAACGCCGACTATGACTATGTTACTGCGTTTAAGTCTGGAGTTTTACCAGATGAAACGGATCATTGGCCTTCTTACACTCCGGATGGAAAAACTCGTTTAAAAAGAGAGGGCCATCCGACTCTTTGGAAAACGCTTTTCATGGATAAAACCGGTCTTGATCCAGACAAGATTGGGATAAAGAACGAGCAGGAAGGTCAGGCTTACATCCAGCAGTGGAAACAGCTGCAAGACTATTACTTGCAGAAAAAAGCCCAAGGCGGTTCTGTTTACACCCCCGCCGAAAAGGACTTGCTAAGACGCTACTCAAGCAGGTAGAGTCAAGCCCATGAAAAAGCGGGATAAGTACGTTCCTGTCCAGATCGAGGATGGGAAGTGGTACCGCATGAAGGGTTACACGCACACGGAGTGCTGTGACTGTGCGCTTGTACACAAGGAAGAGTTCCGGGTCGTTGACGGCTGCATTGAATGGAAAGCAGCAAGAGACGACAAGGCCACGGAAAAACGCCGTAAGGAACTAGGCATAAAAATCACCAAGAAGTAATCATGCCCAGATACACAGACGATCAAGAGTTTATAGAGGCTTGGAAACGCTTTAAAAAAGCATCTTTAGTTGCCCAGCACTTTGAGATGGATACTAGATCCGTCTACAACAGGCGACGAGTTATAGAACGTAAATACGGTATTTTTCTTGAAAGCAGCAGAAAGCCTCTTGTTGCCACCAGCTCCAAGACCATTGCGGGTAATAAACTAAACGAGTTGGCTAAGATCCGTCAGGATAAGTACGAGTCGGAGATGGTTGATGCCATTACCGATGGGGTCATTCTCGTGGCATCGGACTGTCACTACTGGCCCGGTATCGTGACCAAGGCGCATCAAGCCTTCTGCAAGTTGGCCAAGGAACTGAAGCCCAAGATGGTGGTGCTGAACGGCGACATCTTGGACGGTGCCCGCATCAGCCGACATGCTCGCATTATGTGGGAAAAGCAGCCTGATCTGAAGGACGAGATCGCTGCCGTGCAAGACCGCTGCGCTGAGATTGAACGTGCGGCCTCAGGAGCCAAGTTTGTTCGTACCATTGGAAACCACGATGCCCGCTTTGAGAACTACCTCTCAAGCCGCGTGGGCGAGTTTGAAGAGATGACCGGCATGACCCTGCTGGATTACTTGCCCCGCTGGCGTGCGGGCTGGTGCATTCATTTAAACAACCAGACGGATGGCTGGACCACGATCCGGCATCGGCCTGTCGCGGGTGGCATTCACTCTGCCTACAACTCTACGCTCAAGGCCGGTGTGTCATACGTGCACGGGCATCTGCACAAACTACAGGTCACGCCATGGTCGGATTACCGTGGCCGTCGGTACGGTGTAGATACAGGCACCATGGCTGAGCCGTATGGTCCTCAGTTTAATTACACCGAAGCGGGTCCGGTCAACTGGGCCTCGGGTTTTGCGGTGCTCACGTTCCACAAGGGCAAGCTCTTGCAGCCGGAACTCTGTGTGGTCGAGCACGGTGATGCGTGGTTCAGAGGTAAGAAAGTTTGATGCGCTGCCCGCAATGTAAGCACTTCGTCAAGACGTATGAAGGCGAGGGGTGGTGCTCCCACCTTAGATACTCTGAGCTGGTGATTCTCTCAACGGGCAGCGAACCCTGCCGGGGCAACGGCTACGTCAAGGGAAGCGAACAATCTCCTGCTCCGTTGCCTGCCGCTGAAGAGAGTCCACGTACGCGGTAACAATCGCTTCGATGAATTCGTCAAAGCGGTCGGGCGTGAACTGCATAAAGTCATACACGCCGTAGGCTTCGATGAAGTGACCGGCTGCGACAGCGGCTTCGTTTAAAGCGGTTTGTTCGTTGGGTTGCTTGTCAATCATGTAAGCGTCCATGCAGCGCATGCTGCAAAATCTTGCGGGTTTCTTATGTCTTCCGGACGGAGGCATATACAGGTACCCCCGCTCCTTCCTGCGACAGATTGGGCAGGAACCGAAAACCGGTAATTTCTGTGTACTTGCCGTTTTTGCGTACTTGGATTTCATCGGGTTTCACTAGGCTGTGGGCTTTAGCGAGGGCGTCGGTCGTGCTGGTCGGAAGTACACCGGGTCCAGCCATGCGCCGTTGCCACCACTTGCGAGCCTTCTCTTGGGCATAGCCTTTGTGGTCGAAGCAGACCCACTCCCGGTACACCACAAGTCCTGATCGGTATTCCACCCGCATGGAGTCGGGGCTACCGGGTTTGGTGTGGCGACGGTAAGCCACCGCGTTGACCTTGACCCATTCCTCAGGAATCGCCGCAGACATGACCGGCAGCGTTGAGGCCGTACGGTCAATCTCTATCTCACGCGGGGGCCAGTTGTAACCGCAATCCAAGCACTCCATCGCCGCAGCGTGGACAATGCTCTTGCATTCCGGGCAGGTCTTGGTCGGGGCCACGCCTTCTTCGGCAGACTTGCGGGGCTTCTTGGGGTTGATCCGATCTACCGGCCCATGGCGGGCGACATTGCCTGCAAAGTCCAGTACCAAGCAGTCGGCCTTGCCAAGGTGGTTACGCATCCCACGGCCCATGATCTGGACGTACAGCCCCACCGATTGGGTAGGCCGCAGAAGGGCCAGCAAGTCCACGGTAGGCGCGTTAAAGCCCGTGGTCAGCACCCCCATGGAAGCCAGTGCCTGAATGCGCCCTGCCTTGAAGTCCGCCACAATGCGGTCTCGTTCGGCTTTAGGGGTATCCCCAAAGATCGTTTCGCAGGTAATCCCGTAGCTGCGGACCAGTTCGGCAATGTGGGTCGCATGGGAGACGCCCGCGCAGAAGAGCAGCCATGACTTGCGCTGCTGCCCGAAGGCAACGATCTCCCTGACCACAGACTGATTCACGTCCTTCTTGTCCACCGCCCGTTCCAGTTCGCCGGGGATGAACTCGCCGCCTCGAATGCTGACGCCGGTTACATCCAGCTTGGTCTTGGGTTCCTTGGACACCAGCTTGGTGAGGTACCCCTCTTTCACCATGTCCGAGAGCGGGGCTTCGTAAGACACGTCGGTGAAAAGCGCGTCCTTGCCGCTGCATAAAAGCCCGCTGTCCAAGCGATAGGGTGTAGCAGTTAACCCAATCACCCGGAGGTGGGGGTTCATCACCTTCAGCGTCTTCAGGAACTTCTGATACATCGTGTTGGTCTTACGCGGAATCAGATGCGCCTCATCCACAAGAACCAGATCTACCTTCGTAAATTTGGTGGCGTGTTTGTGCACCGACTGGATGCCGCAGAACACAATAGACGGCTCATAGTCGCGCTGATTTAAACCCGCTGAGTTGATCCCCGCCGGGGCCTCGGGCCACAGACGCTTCAGTTCTTCGTAGTTCTGCTTGATCAGTTCGCGAACGTGCGTGACCACGACGATCTTGCTGTCGGACCAGTTGGCCAGAACCTTGCGGCAGAACTCTGCAATCACAAAGCTCTTGCCGGTGCCGGTCGGTAGCACCACCAACGGGTTGCCATCGTTCTCAGCAAGGTACTTGAACGTATAGTCAATGGCCTCGGTTTGATAAGGGCGTAATGTAATCACGAGTTCAATTCCGGTTTAGGTGTCTTAGTCAATATGTATTTAGCCAGCGTTTGCACTTTTAAAAATTCAGCCGTCGAGTCGCCTAGCAACATGGCATGCGCGTACACATCCAGTGCTTTCAAAATCAAATAGATTTCTTCACCAGATAAAAAAAATTCATCATCATCCTCTACAAGCTGCTCCGGTCTTTCCATTTCGTCCCATCTTTGAAAACGTATTCCACCCAGCCCTCACCGTAATCGGTCTGCTCTCCCGGCACAAGGTTTGGATGAAAAAGATGATCGCCGCAGCCTGCGCGTTGCATGTTGAGAGTTAATAAGTGGTCATGCTTTTCACACTTCCACGTTCCTTCTGGCAACGGCGTTGAATACATGCAAGTTCGGCACGATCTTTGCGTCGGCATCTCATCGTTGTGGCACATGCCGTGGAACGTGCAGTACTTACATTCATGCCATGCGGGGTCTGTTGAAATCTTGCTGGGTGGCCTTGATGCAAAAATGATTCGCTTGGCCTTGTCGATAAACTTCTGGGCGTCGGCCTCGGAGTACTCGGTGCGGATGCTTACGATGTCGCGCACACCGGGACTGCCCACAGTCATGTAATGACGCTCGGCTTTGAAGTAGTGCATATACACTTGAGCCTGAGCGTAGTAGACGTAATCCCATTCCTTGAGCGTGTTCTCTTCGCCCTTGCTGATCTTCAGCGACGAAACCTTTTTGAACTTCTGCTCGTTGACGATCTTGCATTCCCAAACATGCAGCTTCTTTGGGGATTGCAAAAGGCCGGTGATGAGTCCGTCACAGTTGCCACGGAAGTGACCGCCGTGATCTTCAAAACTGTGCTGGACACCGGGTTCCTTTTCCGTGGAAAGATCAACTCCGGGTACTAACCGTAGCCAATCTGCCAATACCTTTTCGCCCCGGTGCCCATCTTCAATTCGACGTAGACCAGCGGCTTCGATAAAGCCCTGCTTGGCCCAACGGAAACTGAGCCACAGTCTACGTTCACAGTTTTCACCAATGCTAGAGGCACCGAGATAGAGTCTAGGGGAACTGCGTTGCGCTTCTTCTAATGCAGCGTCAAGCGCAAGCAGCGTTGAATCTTGTAGGTTAGGTATTTTGACCATGATTTAAAAGAAGGCACGACACCCCAGAGGTGAAGGAGTGCAAAGGAAAACCCCCGAGATGCCGTGCCCCCTAGTTACTTCTTGTGACGTTCCCAAGGCTTCGCAGCCGGAGCCGCAGCACTCGCAGCCGCAGGAGCAGCGATGATTTCACCTGCCGAAGCAAACTTGAACTCTTGCTTTGGCTGTTGCCCAGCAGCAGGGTAGTACTTTGCTGAGTTCCTCAGGGTCCCGTCTTTTTCAGTAATTTTGAGACGAACACCAATTGGCTTCATGTGCAGCTGCTCTGATTCTTGAACAGCAATTAGACCTACTGCATTACAAATCTCAGACAAACGATCTGCTGCAATTCTTACCGTGGTTTCGTTTTTGTTTTTCAGATTCAAACGATCCCAAAACTTTCCACGAGCAGGTCCACTAAGAATGTCAAACTCCAGCCAAAGGTATTCGCCGTCGCCATTCTTGGTGGTACGCATGTCGCTAGAAACGATTTGCATGACGTAATCACCAGCGGGTTTTGGTTCATTACCGTTTTGCTGAGGAACAACTTCTGAAGCAGTGAAATTTAATTTAGCCATTTTTTACTCTCCTACGATTTGTGCCATTGAATTTCCGAGGGCTTCAGCAAACTTGCTGTAGTCCAGCGGGAGGGTGTCGGGCAGCGGCCAACGAGACTTGGCTTGCCAGCCCGGACGTTCTTGGGTGTACAGCACTCGGTTGCCCGAGCCGACGGCGCGAGTGACCTTTTGGTTGAAGCCGACATCCGACTTCACCGTGCTGTACTGCTGATTGGCGAACATCATAATGTCGCACCACTCGCTCACCAGACTTGCGCTGCCGTGATGCAGGTCAAGCTGATAGCGGTCGTACGGATCAGCCAGCGGGTCATCGAATCTACGAACCTGCGAGTGTGCAAGCAAAATGACTTGCATATTCTTGTCGGAACGCAGATGGTCAAACCCATCCAGCAACTGTCGCCAGTAATCGGCAGCGGCTTTGTAGCCACGACCGTAACCGATAGCGTCAATTGTCTTGACGTTGTTGTCCTGTGCTACGCGCTTCTGGATCAACTGCTCGGCCCAGTCCGCGCTATCTAGCACGACGGTTTGAAAGTCGTGACTCTCATTAGCGAGAACGCCGATGCACTCCAGAATGTCATCGAAACTTTGGCAGAGCGGGAACGCTGTTGCAGAGACAGCATCAAGGCCCTCTTCAGTTTGGATGAACACCGGGTCCGGGGCTTGCGCTGCGAACTTCGATTTACCGATGCCGTGAGTACCGTACAGGACAATACGCGGCGGACGAGCGGTGCCAGTCTTCTTGAGACTAGCAAGTGATATAGCCATGGTTAAGCTCCCAATTCAATTTTGACGTAGGTTTTTGCAGGGGTAACAGTCAGCGCACTGCTCAAGAGTCGATAGAGCTGCGGCTCGTTGTTCGCGAGGTACTTCACCCCGGTCACATCAAGTTCGCGGACCATCTTCACTGGGTGCATGGCAACGGGAATCTTCGATGCAATGTGTGCATCAAATGCCTTCCAGTCGATTCTGCGCAGTAGCTTGCCTTCGATGGTGACTTTGTAATCACCGACGATGTGCTTTTGTTGCCCCTCTTCTTTGGCACCGAGGAGAGCAATCAGTTCTTCTTCCAGTTCAATCCGCTTTGCTTTGGCTTCAGATTCAGCCTGCTTCGCGGCCCAAAGATCATTTACGATTTCAGTTTCATTTCGCATATTTCGCAATCCTCTTTGTGTTGGCTGGCTTAGCCAGCGAGTGAGAAGGTACACCCCCTTGTGACGGAATGCAAGGGGTGGCAATATGTCACTTGAGCAGGGGGCAATTTGGAGGATCAATGACGCTTAATGAATACATGAGACGGAAACGCTTGACACAGGAGCAGTTTGCTGCCTTGGTCGGGTGTACCCGTACCGCTGTCACACGATGGCTATCGGGAAGCCGTGCGCCTTCGCCTCAGTGGGTGGCGATAATTCTGCGGAAAACCAAGGGTTCTGTGAAAGTGCAAGACCTGCGTTCGGTCGCATCAGTCGGGCCGGGATTTAAATTGCACGACGCCTTGGTGCGCAGAGGCTTGACAATCCGAGAGGCAGCGAAACTGATGGGCATCTCACGCAATACCCTCGCTGCATATATCAAGGATTCTTTACGGCCATCTAAAGATCACGCTCAAAAAATCAAACGAGAGTTTGGAGTAAACCTATGATTGACATCGTGTTCCATGGGACACCGATTGGTAAGTCCCGTCCGCGCTTTGGCCGAACCAAGACCGGTGGTGTGGTGACGTACACACCGCAGAAGACTCGCGATTACGAACGAGCACTCAAGTCGTTTGCACAAGTTGCGATGATAGGCAAGACCGTGCTAGAAGGTCCTGTCAAGGTCACGATCACGGCGTACTTCTCGCACAAGACCAAAACGGGATGGCACGTCTCTCGACCCGATCTTGACAACATCATCAAGGCAGTTCTTGACGCGCTGAACGAAGTCGTATTCGACGATGACGCAGCCGTGTGTGAACTTGTCGCTGTAAAGAAGTACGACAACGAAGAGCGCGTCGAGGTTCAAGTCGTCAATGTCTGATCAATTCATGTTTGAGCATGGTGCAAAACTGTTGGATGCAGGGTACACCATCATTCCAATCATGCCGGGAACTAAGAAGCCCGGACGTTATGACGGCAGTCAATGGCACGATCTGCCGCGCTGGACCACTGTAACCAGCGACCGGTCGCATATCGACATTTGGGAGAAGTGGCCTGACGCTGGGGTCGGCATCCTAACGGGTAAGGTCGTTGCCATTGATGTCGATGTACTGGATTCGTCCGTGGCTATCGCGGTCGGCAATGTGATTCAGAACAAGCTTGGCAAGACCGACTTCGTGCGCATTGGTAAATCCCCAAAGGCGCTTTATCTTTATCGCACTAAAGAGCCGTTCTCCAAGATTAGCCTGCACCCCATTGAAGTGCTTGGCTTAGGTCAACAGTTTGTCGCCTATGCCATTCATCCCGAAACAGGCAAGCCTTACCAATGGCCTTTCTCTGCGCCTCACGAGATGCCGATAGAGTCGCTGCCGTTAGTGACTCATCAACAAGTCCTTGAGGCATGCGAGGCGGCGTACAAAACTCTCCCGCCTAATCTCAGACGCACTCGGCTTCAGCAAACCATCATCCCTGACAAAGATGTCCGAACGTCCATCGAGGGACTCACCGGTACGCTCGCTGCCGTACAAGATGCACTCAAGTTTGTGCCGAATCCAGATTTGTCTTGGGACGATTGGAACCGCATTGGCATGGCAGTGTACTGCGCCACCGAAGGCAAAGGATTCATTGTCTTTGATCAATGGTCGCAAGCTTCCGGCAAGTACAATAGCCTTGAGACGCGGCAGCGGTGGGATCACTACAGCAAGTCACCTCCTTCCAAGATCGGAGCCGGTACTCTC
>SXGQ01269998.1_pt1 | contig 20548 bp, 17 predicted proteins | sample 3178371 | NCBI WGS metagenome assembly SXGQ01 (sample SAMN11356859, study PRJNA531348) | freshwater metagenome | isolation source: freshwater sample F1-20 | place: China: Fuxian Lake, Yuxi | collected 2017-12-25 | reverse complement strand
GTCGAGGCCGGCCTGACGCCGATGCAGGCGCTCGTGTCAGCGACCGGTGATGCCGCCAGGTGCCATCAGCGCGCCGGCCAGTTCGGCACGCTCGCCGCCGGCGCAGCCGCCGACCTGGTCGTGCTCGGCGCCAACCCGCTCGACCACATTCGCAACACGCGGAGTATCGAGCAGGTGTGGATCAACGGCCGTAAAGCCTTCTGAAGAGTAATTTCGATCGGGGTCTAATCTGCGCTTCATCGGTGGCTGTCGTTCGGGGGCTTAGCGCGGCCGCCGGGCTGGCCCATAAATCGGGCGGCCCGGTCGCGCGCCGGTCAGCCCCTTCGGGTCGAGCACCGGCACGCCGTTGACGACCACGTGCTCGATGCCGGTCGCGTACTGATGCGGCTGCTCGTAGGTGGCGTGGTCGCGAATGGTCGCGGGGTTGAAGACCACGATGTCGGCCAGGTGCCCAATGCGAATCAAGCCTCGGTCGGTGATGCCCATCTGCGCGGCGGCGGCCCCGGTCATGCGTTTCACCGCGTCGTTCAGCGTCAGCACCTTGTCGTCGCGAACATACTTCGACAACACCCGCGGAAACGTGCCGTAGGCCCGCGGATGTGGCGCCCCTTGCGCCAGTACGCCTTCGCGGCGTAACGCCGCCGAGTCGGTGCCGATGGTCACCCGGCTCGATCGCAGCCCGGTGGCCACATCGGCCTCGCTCATCATGTGGTACAACGCGCCGATGCGGCCGCCGCTGTCAATCAGCAACTGGAAGTACACCTCCCAGGGATCCGCCTTGCGCTCGACGGCGATCTGCGCGATCCGTTTGCCGACGATCGACTGGTCCATCGCCGGCGGGACCGACGCCACCTGGATGCCATCGAAGGTGGTCGCCAGCAGCAGGTTCTCCCAGCCATCGATCGTGGTTTCGAGCTCCGCGCGCACGCGCTTGCGGGTCTCGACATCGGCGAGGCGCGCCAGCATTCGGTCGCGGCCGCCGGCTTGCACCCAGAGCGGCAGCGTCGCCGCGAGTCCCGTGCCCCCAGCCGTGTACGGATACATCGTCGCCGTCACCGGGATCCCCGCGGCATTCGCCTGGTCGAGCTTGGCAAGCGCCTCGCTCATGCGGCCCCAGTTGGCCTTGGCGGCCACCTTCAAATGAAACACCACGACCGGCAGGCCAGCCTCGCGGCCAATTGCAATCGCTTCGTCCAGCGCGTTGAACAGGTTGAAGCTCTCACCCCGGATGTGCGTGATGTAAATGCCGTTGTAACGGGCGGCCACCCTGGCCAGCGCCACCAGTTCGCTCGTCTGCGCAAAGGTCCCCGGCACGTAGATCAGCGCGCTCGAGAGTCCAAACGCGCCGTCCTGCATCGCCTGATCGACCATCGCCTCCATGCGCGATAGTTCCGCCGGCGTCGGGGCACGGTTATCGAGGCCGATCACCTCGCGCCGCACCGTGGTGGCCGGCACGAAGGTGCCGACGTTGATGGTCGTGCCACGCTGGCGCAACCGCTCGAAGTAGCCGCTGAAGCCGGTCCAGTCGAAGGGCACGTCGAACACGCGCAACGCGTCCACGTCGGCCGTCTCCTTCGTCCAGAAGGCCGGCGACCCGCCCTCGCCGATGATCTCGGTCGTGATGCCCTGCCGCAGGTGGCTTTCGCCGTTGCCATCGGTGAGCAGCGTCGTGCCCGACTGGCCCTGCACGTCGATGAAGCCGGGCGCCACCGCCAGGCCGGTGGCGTCGATGACCCGTCCGCCTTGCGCCGCCGACAGATCGTCCATCGCGACAATGCGGTCGCCCCTGATGCCGACGTCCACGCGGCGCGGCGGCCCGCCGTCGCCCACCAGGACGTCACCACCGCGGATGATCACGTCGTATCGGTCCTGCGCCGGCGCACAGGCAAACACGGCGAGGCACAGGCCCGCCACCATGGGCACCACGACGGCGCGGATCGGAGTCATCGCGCGCAACTATAATCCCTCCATCACTCCTTCCCAAGCGACGGTCACCGCGTTTGTGCCAAAGGGTCCGGCTGAAGGCGGACCGAACCAGGGCGGCCTCTTCACTGCCGACGAGTATCAGCAGGTGCGGACGTTCTTCGACGCCCGGCCTCAACTGGCGCCGACGCCGCTTCACGACCTGCCCACGCTGGCCCGATCGCTCAACCTCGGCCGGCTGATGGTCAAGGACGAAACCGCCCGGTTCGGCCTGAACGCCTTCAAGCTGCTCGGCGCCCGGTTCGCCATGGCGACGCTGCAAGCTGAGGGGTCGCTCCCCCCCGGCCACACCGTCGTCTGCGCCAGCGAGGGCAACCACGGCCGGGCCGTGGCCCGAGCGGCACGCGATGCCCAGTGCCACGCCCGCGTGTATATGGCCGCCGACGCGGCGCAGGCCCGCGTCGATGCCATCGCCGGCGAGGGCGCCACGGTCATCCGGGTCAAGGGTTCGTATGACGATGCGGTGAGGATGCTCGGCGCGGACGCGGCCGCGCACGGCTGGACCATCGTGTCAGACACCTCGTGGGACGGCTACGAGCGCATTCCTCGGCTGATCATGCTCGGCTACACGCGGATGCTCGCGGAGGTCGCGGCGGCACACGACGCGGTGTTCGTCCAGGGCGGCGTTGGTGGCTTGCTGTGCGGCGTTGCGAGTTGGTGTGCGTTTCATGCGCCGGCCACCAAGGTCGTGTCGGTGGAACCGGCGTCCGCCGCGTGCCTGCTGGCCTCGGCCCGCGCCGGGCGGCCCACGGCCGTGGCCGGCCCGCTCACCACCACGATGGCGGGCCTTCGCAATCGCGAAGTATCGCCGCTGGCGTTCGACTCGGTGCAAACAACGGTCTCGGCCTATCTCGCGATCGACGATCAGTGGGCGCACGACGCCATGCGCGTGCTGGCGCATCCCGCACCAGGCGAGCCGGCCGTCGCGGCAGGGGCCTCGGGCGCGGCCGCCCTCGGCGGGCTGCTCGCGGTCTGCCGTGATCCGGACATGACTCGCGTGCGCGCGGCGCTTGGGTTGGGGCCGAGCGCGCGGGTCCTCGTTCTCGTGAGCGAAGGCGTGACCGACCCTGACCTCTGGCACGCGGTCACGTCGCGGCGATGAGACGCGGCCAGGCGGGATTGGGCGCGCTGCTGCTGTTCGGCGCGCTCACGGTGCTGATGACGTGGCCGCAGGCTCGCCTGCTGGCAACGCACGTGCCGGATTCCGACGACCCGCTGCTCAGCATCTGGCGCCTGGCCTGGATCGCGCACATCCTGCCGATCAGCCCCGCCGACCTGATGAACGGCAACATTTTTTATCCCGAGCCGCGCACCCTCGCGTATACGGACTCGGTCTTGCTGCAGGGATTCGCGGCCGCGCCGGCGATCTGGTCGGGATGGTCGCCCATGTTCACCTACAACGTGATCATCCTCGCGTCGATCGCGCTGTCGGGCTGGACCATGTTTCTCTACGCGCGGCACCTGACCAACAGCGTGTCGGCGGCGCTGCTGGCCGGTATCGTCTTCGCGTTCGTGCCGTTCCGGTTCGACCACCTCCATCACCTGGAACTGCAAGCGACTCTGTTCATGCCGCTGGCCTTGCTGTGGGTTGACCGCGCGTTCGCAACCGGGGCGAGACGTGACGTGTGGCTGGCAGTGGCGGCCGTCGCCGCGCAGGTGTACTGCGGCATCTACTATGCGGTCTTCCTGGCCACGGCGCTGCTGCTGATCATCCCGTTGCGGTGGCGCGACGTCGCGGCCGAGCAGCGCGCTGGCGTGCGGCGCGCGGGCATCGCCGCGGCCGCCGTCGGCGCGGTGGTCGTATTGCCGTACCTCGCGGTTTACATGCTGAACCGCAGCAGCCTCGGCGATCGCGACAGCAGCGACATCCTGATGTACTCGGCCACGTTATGGAACTATTTCGCGGCGCCGAACGAGAACCTCATCCACGGCCCCTGGAGCGGGGGGCTGGGCCAGAACGAACGGCGGCTGTTCCCCGGGGTGATCGCCGTGGCGATCGCGGCGGTGGGCGTGATCGGCCTCGAACGAAAGCGGCTCACCCTGCTCGTCGTCGGCGCGTCGGGGTTCGTCATTTCACTCGGCCCGAACACGCCGTTCTACTCGCTGCTGACCTCCGTGCTGTTCATCTACAACGGCTTGCGCGCTCCCGCGCGCGCCAGCATCCTGGTGTTCCTGGCGTTGGCCGGCCTGGTAGCATTTGGCTGGTCACGGGTCGAGTCGCGGCTCACGGGCTGGGCGCCGGCCGCCACCGTAGCGGTGGCCCTGGCGCTGTTGGCCGAGTACGCCACCGTGCAGTCAAGCTGGTATGTCGCTGCCCCGCAGACGCCCGCGGTTTACGAGTGGCTCGCCCGGGAGCCGCGATCGGTGGTCCTCGAACTGCCGTTAACCACGGCCGACCGGCTCGATGTCGTGCCCGACGGTGTCTACATGTTCCGTAGTACCGCGCACTGGCAGCCGATCCTGAATGGCTACAGCGGCTTCTTTCCACGGTCCTTCATTGAACTCACCGAGCACATGAAGAGCTTCCCCGATGACGCCTCGATTGCGTATCTGAAGCAGCGGCAAGTCGACCTCGTCGTCATCCACGGCGGCCTGATGGCGCCAGATGCCTTTGGCGCGCTGACGAGCGACCTCATGACGAGGCCGGACTTCGAACTCAAGGGGCAGTTCGAGGCGCCGAGGGGACCCGACGTGGTCTTCCGGCTACGGAGGTAGAGCGGCCAGCTGGCCCGGCAGTCCCATCGACGGCCCCGGGCGTCCCATCTTCGAACACCCGGCCTGCCAGCGAATGGAACCTTCGTCCCCTAACTGTCGTTTCCTTAATATGTTGGGCTCGTCTGGCAAGCTGGCACAACCCTTGATTAAGGACAGCACAAACCGATGCCATCGTTTTTGATGGTGATCTAAGTAGGGCAATCACAGACATGGACATTCCGCGCCCCGCATCCGTCGCACAAAGCAAGAAGCGCAAGCAGATCATGTTTGGGGTGGCGGGCATCGTCGTCACCGCCCTGGTTTCGGTGTTCCTCGCCCGCCTCCAGCCGGCGGCGCCCACGGTTGAGCGCGCCACCGTGTGGGTGGACACGGTCAAGCGCGGGCCGATGCTGCGGCAGGTGCGCGGCCTGGGCACGCTCGTCCCGGTGGACGAAGCCCGGCGATGGGTGCCGGCATCCACCCAGGGCCGCGTCGAGCGCATCATCTTGCGTCCGGGCGCCCAGGTGACCCCCGACACCGTGGTGCTCGAACTGAGCGACCCCCAGGTGCAGCAGGCGCTCAATGACGCCGACCAGCAACTGCGCGCGTCGGAAGCCGACTTCAACAGCCTGAAGGCGCGGCTCGACGCCGAGACCCTCAATCAGCGCGCGCAGGCCGCCATTGTCAAAGCCGACTTCCAGAACGCGCAGACCGAACGCGAGATGAACGAAGGCCTCTCGAAAGACGGTCTGGTGTCAAACCTAGTCCTGCGCCAGTCGGTGGTGCGCGCGGAATCGCTCAAGACCCGCGACGGCATTGAAACCGACCGCCTGAAGGTGTCCCAGCAAAGCGCCCTGGCGCAACTGGCGTCGGCCCAGGCGCTGGTCGATCAGCGCCGCTCGAACCTGGCGCTGCGGCGTCAGCAGGTGGACCAGCTGCGCGTGCGCGCGGGCATGACCGGCGTGCTCGAACAGGTGCCCGTGGAAGTGGGCCAGCAGGTCGCGCCGGGCACCAACCTCGTGCGCGTCGCCGATCCGACGCGGCTCAAGGCTGAGCTGCGAATCGCGGAAACGCAGGCGAAGGACCTGACCATCGGCCAGGTGGCCTCGGTCGATACGCGCAACGGCATCATCGCCGGCAAGGTCATTCGCATCGACCCCGCCGCCGCCAACGGCACGGTGACGGTAGACGTGGCGCTCGAGGGGCCACTGCCTCGCGGCGCCCGGCCCGACTTGAGCGTGGACGGCACGATTGAACTCGAACGGCTGGATAACGTCCTGTATGTTGGGCGCCCGGCGTTCGGGCAGGAGCAGAGCACGGTCGGCTTGTTCAAGCTCGACAAGGCCACGGGCGAGGCGTCGCGGTCGCAGGTGCAGCTCGGCCGCAGTTCGGTGAACACCATCGAGATTCTTGGCGGCCTGGCGGAAGGGGACGAAGTCGTCCTGTCCGACATGTCGGCCTGGGACCAGTTCGATCGCATTCGGTTACGGTAGTTGTCGGCAACTTAAGGAGTCTTCTGATGAACGCTTCCGCGCAGCCCCTGATTCGCCTGAATGGCATCAAGAAGGTGTTCTACACGGACGAGGTGGAGACCCACGCCCTGGCCGGCATCCACCTGGAGATCCAGCAGGGCGAGTATGTGGCCAGTGCCGGACCGTCCGGCTGCGGCAAGTCGACGCTGCTCGCCATTCTCGGCCTGCTCGACACGGCCACCGAAGGCACCTACACCCTGAACGGCAACGAGGTCGCCAATCTCTCGCTGTCGGAGCGGGCGCGCGTGCGCAACCGCGAAATCGGGTTCATCTTCCAGAGCTTCAACCTGATTGGCGACCTCACGGTGTTCGAGAACGTCGAACTGCCGCTCATCTACCGCGGCATGAAGGCAGCCGAGCGCCGCGAGCGCGCCAACGCCGCGCTCGAACGCGTCGGCATGGCCCACCGCGCCAAGCACCTGCCCTCGCAGCTCTCCGGGGGGCAGCCGCAGCGCGGCGCGGTGGCCCGCGCCGTGGGCGGCCAGCCCTCCATCCTGCTGGCCGACGAACCGACCGGTAACCTGGACTCGAAGAACGGCGAGGCCGTGATGGACCTGCTGCGCGAGCTGCATCGTGGGGGTGCCACGATCTGCATGGTGACGCACGATCCGCGCTACGCCGCGCACGCCGACCGTGGCATTCACCTCTTCGACGGCCGGGTCGTCGAAGAGAACGTCGGCACCGTCGTCTAGCATGATCAGACTCAGCAACCTCGAAAAATCCTACCGGCATGGCCTGTCGCAGACCTACGTCCTGCGCCGGGTCACTGCCGAGATCAAGCAAGGTGACTTCGTCTCGATCATGGGGCCGTCTGGCGCCGGTAAAAGCACGCTGCTCCACATCCTGGGGATGCACGACAGCGCCTGGACCGGCGGGTACTGGCTGTTCGACGATCCCATTCACCAGCTGTCGGGCACGGACCGGATGCGGGTGCAGAAGCAGCACCTCGGGTTCGTCTTTCAAAGCTATCACCTGCTCGACAACCTGACCGTCTACGAGAGCATCGATCTGCCGCTGTCGTATTGGGACGTCAAGAAGTCCGATCGCGGATCACGCGGGTGCGTGGCGCATCGAAGCGACAGGCGATCCGCGCGTTCGTCGCCACCGGCGCCGAGGACTCACGGGTCCAGACCGCGTTTCAGCTGGAGCTGGCCGCGCGGTTCGAGGCCGACGGCGTGAATCCAATCGCCAGGGCTGCCGAGTGCTTTCAGGCGCTGCGCCATGCGGGCACCAGTGTGGCGCTGGGCCGGCCGGCACCGGACCCGATCCTGCGTGCGATGGCCGAGACGGGCGTGGGCTGGAATATCGGGGGGCTATCAGGAGCGCATGGGCGGGACGCGCTGGCGCGCTCGCCGCACACTCACATCGTCCGGTCGGTCGCCGACCTCAGGCCCCTTTGGGGCCCTTGAGAATCTCATCCACGACGAACACGTCCGTCAGGAGGGCGCGCACGTGGATTGAGGCGTTGACGTTATCCACCATCTGCGAGCTGATGCCCGGCTGGCCAAGCAGCAGCCGAATGGCAGCCTGCGTCGCCGCGGCGTCGCGCGCCAGCACGTCGAGGAAGCCGTTGAGGGCGTCGGCGGGACCCACGCCCAGGGCGATCGCGCAGTCCCGATAGGTGTCGGCCAGTCCGCTCAGGGCGGTGTCGAAGCGCGTCAGGTGATCGCGGAGCTGCCCGCTGTTGGCAGCTCCTTGATCCGTGTGGATGCCCTGGGCCGCGTAGCCCAGCATCAGTTCGTAGCCGCCTTCAATCGCATCGGCGCGACGGGCCAGCTCCTCGCGTGCCGTTTCTGGCGTCAGGTTCCGCGGACTCAATTGGAACCGGACTTGTCGGCAACCCAGCGCTCCGGATCGTGGTGCTCGAGGTAGTGCCGGCGCGAGATGGTGCCGAAAATCATTGCCTTGGTGACCCACAGCTTCTCGGGCCGGAGTGCGAAGTAGATATGCGCGATGACCAGGCCGACGAAGCCGACGCCCATCAGGCCATGCACGACGTAGGTGATGCCCCACGTGGCGTCGCTCAGGATGTAGGGGTTGCGCTCGACGATCCCGGTACGCACGCGCCACATCATCAGGATGCCGGTCGCGATCACCCCCAGGCCGGCCACCACCACCGCGAGGTGATACAGGCGGTTACCGAGCGGATACTTGCCCGGCTTGGGCCCCGGCGCGTCAATGCCGACTTCCCGCATCATCTCGGCCTTGAACTCCGGGATGTCCTTCGGTCCCACCCAGATCGACCAGAAGTCGAGGACGAAGGTGGCATGCACGATGTGAAACATGATCGACGCGGTCAGCAGGATGCCGGCCATCCAGTGCCAGTAGACCCACGCGAACTGGACCCCGACGATGGGCAGGAACGCAGTCAGCAACAGCGTCAGCATGGAAAACGCCATCACCCAGTGGAACACTCTCGCCACGAAGCCATGGCGCAGGATGGTCGCCGGGAGGCCTTTCAGGTCGGCCTCCATCCGATCCACCTCGGACGCCTCGCGCTTGTGGTGCTGCGAGAACAGCATGTAGCCACCGTGCGCGAGCAGGAAGACGAGGCCGCCGACGAGCGCCGCCCAGAACAGGTCCCACGAGATGTGGGTGAGAACCGATTCCCCCCATGGGCTGCGCGCCCAGGTTAAGACGTCCATTCAGCCTCTCCACGGATGGCGCGCTTCACCAGCGCCTTGACCAGCGGCACTTTGTACGCGTTGTGTCGCAGCGGCACTGCGCCCCTCACGGCGAGGTCGGCAGCGAGGTCCGCCGTCGCCTGGTCGCGAGCCTTGCCCCTGATGGCAGCCTCGACTGCGTCGAGGCGCATCGGTTCGGCGGACACGCCGTTGATCACCAGGCGCGATTCGCTGATGGTCGAACCCGACATGTTGAGCGAGGCGGCGATGTTGACCAGCGCGAAGTCCCACACCTGGCGGTCGCGCACCTTCTCGAAGTAGTGCGCCTTCCCTGCCCAGGTGGCCGGGAGGCGGATAGCCGTGAGCAGGTCGCCCGGCCGCAGCACCGTCAGCCGGGTGATGTCGATGCCGGGGCCGATGAAGAACTCGCGGGCCGGCACGACGCGCTCGGCCGAACCACGCTTGATCACGAACTCGGCATCGAGCGCGATCAGCGCCGGCGCCGTGTCGGAGGGGTTCACCGCGACACAGCGGTCGGCGTTGAAGATCGCGTGCTCGCGATTGAGCGCCGTGGGCGTGTCGGCGTAGCAGATGTTGCCGCCGGCGCGGTAACACGGCCAGCCCGAGCGGTAGTACCAGCAGCGCGCGTCCTGCGACACGTTGCCGCCGACCGTGCCCTGGTTGCGAATCTGCGGCGAGGCGACAATCAACGCCGCCTTGGCCAGCAGCGGAAACCGCTCCTTGACCAACGGGTTGTTGGCAACCGTCGTCAGCGTCGTCATCGCGCCGATCTCGAGGCCGCCCGCGGCGTCCTTGATGCCGCGCAGTTCATCGACCATGCCGAGGTCGACGACGACCTTCGGCTGCTTGATGCGATCCTTCAACCAGTCGAAGGTATCCATCCCGCCGGCCATGACCCAGGCGTCGGCGCCATGGCGATCGAGGATCCCGAGAGCATCTCCAACGCTTGCCGGTTGGAAGAGCTCGAATGCCGACATTACGTCGCGAATCGGTGGCATTGTTCAGACTCCCCTAGATGAACGCTTGAAGTGGGTTGGCCCTCATGGACTTGCGTCCGTTGGCCAACGTCGCGGCAATGTCTTCCGGCTGCACCGGCGTGCGCCGGATGATGTCGTCGCCGACCGCGTCGGCCAGCGCCGCCAGCACCGCGCCGGCGGCGGCGACGGTCGACGGCTCGCCGATGCCTTTCGCGCCCGTCGGGTTGGTCGGGTCCGGCAGTCCCACCGCGGCCCACCGGGCGTTGATGGGGACATCCAGCATCGTCGGCGGCTTGTTGTTATACATCCGGCCCGAGAGGCCCGCGCCATACTGCGGGTCGTAGACCAGCTTCTGGCTGCGGATGTGGCCGATGCCCTGCAAGCTGCCACCGTTGATCTGGCCGCCGAGCGAGTTCGGGTGAATCACCGTGCCCACGTCGGCGACGCCGACGAAGTCAATGATCGTCCAGACACCAGTTTCGACGTCAACCTCGACTTCGGCAAACGCCGACATGAAGCCGTAGGTCTGGCCGTCACGCGGCAAATTGTCGCGGGCCACGCCCATCAACCCACGGCCCTTGTGCGCCGCCGCGGCCGCCTTGGTCATGGCGTTCAGCTCCTTCGGCACTTCCGAGCCGTCGTAGATGCCACCGAGCGCAATCGCGCGTTCGGCCGCCTTGGCCCACGTCAGCCGCAGGCCACCGCCCTTTCGGATCACGCCCTGCGCGTTGGTGTCGTACTGGTCCGGGGTGCCGCCAAAGTCTTTCGCGGCAATCTCGGTCAGCTTCTTCTTCAGGTCGTTGCCCGTCGCGAAGTTGGCGCGGGTGTGGGCGTAGGTCGTCTGGCTGCCGGCCTGGATCGAGGACCACGGCAGGCCCTTCGAGGTGTCGCCCCAGACCACTTCGCAGTTTTCCCACGGCACATTCGAGACCTCGGCGATGACGCGCGCCGTGTCCATGACCGAGTGCGTGCCGAGATTGCCGATGCCCTGATGAATTTCCAGCTTGCCGTCAGGCCGCAGGATGCAGAGGCCGTCAACACCGATCGAACCGGCGGTATAGGCGCCCGTCCCGACCCCGATGCCACGCACCTTGCTGCCGGTGCGCTTGCCGCTGTTGGCCTTGCGCGCTTCCCAACCGAACAGCTCGGCGCCCTGGTCGAGGCACTCTTTCACGAAGCAGCTGGTCAGCTTGTTGCGCGGACGTCCCGGCGGTGTGTCGGGCGCCACGAGTCCGAAGAGGGCCTGGCCTTCGGGCGCGTTCAGCCGTCGAATCGCCACCTGGTCGAGACCCAGCTTCTTTGCGGCTTCATGCACCAGCGGCTCGAACCAGACCGAGGCCTGCAACCCGCCCGGCGCCCGCTGCGACGTCCCCGGCGGCGTGTTGGTGGCTACCGAGAGGCCGCGGAAGCGCATGTTCGGCGCCTGGAACAACAACGAACCGAGGTTCGCGGTGGTCGAGTGATCGCCCTGGCGGCGATACGGACCGGCGGCTTCGACGATGAAGGTGTCGATCGCGGTGACGCGGCCGTCCTTCTTGAAGCCCATCTTGATCCAGCCCTGGTAGCCGGGGCGCGTGCGGCCGATGTAGGTCTCCTCGGCGCGCGAAACGCGCATCATTACCGGGCGGCCGTTCAGCTTCTTCGACATCAGCGCCGGAATCGCCATGGACTGAGCGCCCGGAATCTTGCTGCCGAAACCGCCGCCCGTGTACTCGCTGATCAGCACCAGTTCTTCCGGCTTGACGCCGACCCAGCCCGCCACGGCCGCAACCGTGCGCGCCAGGCTCTGCGTGGACACGTGCATGTAGCACTTGCCGTTCTGCCAGTACGCCATGCACGACCGCGACTCGAGCGGCTGGTGTGACGTGGTCTGCTGGTACATGTCGCGCTCGACGATGAGATCGGCTTCCGCGAACCCTTTCGCGACATCGCCGAACACGGTCGTCTCGGTCGCTTCGGCGCTCGACGGGAACTTGCCGGAATCGAGCATGGCCATGTCGTCGGCCGTCCACTTGAGCGTGCGCATGCTCGGACCCACGAACACGTTGCCTTGCGTGCGGCCGTTCGGCGCACCGGGCCGCAAGGTCTCGAGCGGATCGATCACAAACGGGAGCGGCTCAAACGTGACAACGATTTTGTCGATTGCGGCGGACGCCAACTCTTCGCTGTCGGCCGCGACCGCGAGAATGGGCTCACCCTCGTAGACCGGTTCGTCGGTGAGTGCGAACTCGGGAGGCATGGGCGGCGAAGGCGGCGCAGCAGCGGCACCGGCAGCAGGTGCGCCAGCGGCGGGAGCGGCGCCAGCAGCCGGAGCGGCACCGGCGGCAGGAGCGGCGCCCGCAGCCGGGGCCGGACGAGCCGCCGCCGGAGGCGGTGTTGGCGGAGCCGGCGGTACCGGCAGGTCCTTGGCGGTCAGGATCCCGTGCACGCCCGGCATGGCCAGGGCGGCCGAGGCGTCGATGTTAATCACGCGCGCATGCGGGCGCGGGCTCGGCATCAACTTGATGAAGACCATGCCCTCGGCACGGAAGTCTTCGGCGTATCTGGCCTTGCCGGTGACCTTGGCGACCAGGTCGGCGGTGACGTAGTTCTTGCCGAGGAGCCGGAATTCCATCTTCTTGGGCGGCTCGACGGGCGTGGCCGGCGCGACCGGCTTCTGCTGTTCAGCCATGGATTAGGCCCCCCTCGACTTGTCGGCTGCCACCATCAGGACATCCAGGATCTTGTTGTAATCGGCGCACCGGCACAGGTTGCCGGAAACGCCGTGCGCCAGTTCGGCGCGCGTCGGCGCGGGATTGGTCTTGAGAAAGCCCACCGTGGCCATGACGAAGCCCGGCATGCAGAACGCGCACTGGAAGCCCTGGCCATCAACCACGGCCTGCTGCACCGGGTGCAACGTGCCATCGGGAGCGGCGAGCCCTTCAATGCTCTGGATCTTCTTGCCGCGCACGCTGTGCGTCAGCACTGAACACGCATACCGCGGCACATCGTCCACGAGCACCGTGCAGGCGCCACACTCCGACCGGTCACAACCGAGCTTGGTGCCGGTCAGACCGAGTTTGTAGCGCAAAGTGTTCGAGAGCGTCTCGTTCTTCAGCACATCGACACGGCGTTGTTGGCCGTTGACATCGAGCGTGATGAGACGTTCGACCGCACCCGCCATGCCATCGTTCTGGCCGATGATGGTGGTGCGGAAGAGGTACGCCGACGCAGAAACGGTCGCACCCGCTGCGATGACACCCTTAATGAAGTTCCGTCGCGAATGGCCGGGCTGTGGGCCCGGAACGCCTGTCATACCTGCTTGACTCATTGAGCCATCCCCCCCGAATAGCTGCGCATGATAGCACCAACTGTTCCGATGGAAATACGCCGACAGCGGTCGTAGATTCAACCTGAACAAACGACCCTGACGCGACCCTAGACCTTGCGGACTCGACCCTCGGCCGCACGCGTGAGCCGGTCCACGACGGCGAGCCCCAGGCCGCCGGCGTCGATGGCGGTCGCCAGGATATAGGAGACGCCGCAGGCATCGAGCGCCCTCAACCCGGCGAACAGCTCCCGCGCCGACCGCTCCGGATCGCTTCGCGACCCATAGGGCTGAACTTCCACGCGCCCCGTGGCCGCCAACGGAGCCAGCTCCGGCGCGAGGGCGCGGAGGTCCTCCTCGGGTGCGAGGATGCCGACGCGCGCGCCCCTGGCGGCCAGCGTCCTGGTATCGGCGGCCACTCGAGCCACGGCCAGGTGGGCGGCGCCCATATAGAGGGTCAATGCCGCTTGCGGCGCATAGTGCCGCGTCAGTTGACCGGGCGCAACCTGCGCCACCCCGGCGCTGCCCTGCTCGCTGACGGCAACCACTTCCGGCACCACGCGGCGGATCTGCTCGAGCGTCAATCCCCCGGGCCGGCGCATCACCGGCGGGTCCACCGTGAAGTCCACGATGGTCGACTCGAGGCCGATGTCGGTGGCGCCGCCGTCGAGCACGACATCGATCCGGCCGTCGAGGTCGGCGACCACGTGCGCGGCGGTCGTGGGGCTCGGCCGTGAGAACCGATTGGCGCTGGGCGCCGCGACCGGCACGCCCGCCATCTCCAGCAACGCGCGCGCGACCCGGTGCGAGGGCACCCGCAACGCGACGCTGGGCAAGCCGGCGGTCACGCTGTCGGAAATCTGTGGCTGCTTCGGCAGGATGATCGTCAGCGGCCCGGCCCAGAAGGCCAGGCCCAGCTGGCGGGCCGCGGGGGGCACCTGCGACGCGCACATCGACAGTTGCCCGATGTGGGCACTGTGGACGATCAACGGATCAGTGGCCGGGCGGCCCTTCGCTTCGAAGATCTTGGCAACGGCGACCGGGTCGAACGCGTTGGCGCCGAGGCCATAGACGGTCTCGGTCGGGAACGCCACGAGCTGGCCGCCGCGAATCGCCCGCGCCGCCTCTTCCACGACGCTGGGATCGGGCTGGCTGGGATCGACTTTCAGGACACGGGTATCCATCTTCACCTGTGGAGGCAACCTTTTAGGGTTGCCTGGCCCCGAGATCCACCTTCAAGGCATCAGTGCCAATCAAAAGTCGGATCACGCGACTGTAGCTTCGCACACCTGCTTCGACGCCTTGCGACTTCAGCATTTGATCGTAGGTGGACCACGCCACCCGTTCGACCGGTTGCACCCGCGCTTTGAGCCGTTCACGAATGGCCTGGTGATCCCGGCGCGGACCGTCTGCCAGGGACTCGAGCACCAGGCGCGCGGTCACCGCCTGTAGTTGGTTGGCGGCTTCCGCCACCAGGTCCAGCCACACGCTGTATTCCGCGGCGGGGCCCGCCCGCAGCGCCGCGAGATAGCCGACGAAGCTGGCATCCGATTCGGGAGCGAAGCCCGACAAGTGCGCCCACTCGTGCGCGAGCACCGCCGGCCGCTCGGGGCCGGTCAGGTCTGGATTGAGCAGCGTCTCGAGGAACAACGGCGCGAGTTGTCCACTGACGCCGGAAGCGCGATAGAACGGCGACAGGATCGACGACTTGGGCTGCGCCAGCAGGGTCGGACGTGGACGTCCCAATTCGCGCTCCACCTGGTGCAGCGCCTCGGCGAGTTCCGCGGGCCGGTCGTGAATGCCCGGAAACCCCGCCGCATGCGCCGCGGCATGGGTGCGGTTCGCTTGCCGCACCGCGTGCTCCGCGAGCGCGCGCACCGCACGCGGCGTGATGCGCGACGCGTCGAATGGCATCACCGACTCGAGCGGCGGGCGCGCGTAGTTGAGCCCCCACGCGGCGAGAAACCACAGGTAGACGATCGAGGCGCCGGCCAGCGTCGCGAACAAGCCGCGGCCAATCGGCTTGAACCATCGCTCGCGGCGGGTACGGCGAAGCCAGTAGATCCAGCCGCCGGCCAGCAACGCGATGACGATGCCGAGAGCGAGATCGAACAGCGGCCACGCCGCGCGATTCGAGAGCGCGGTCAGGTTGGCTTGGAGCGAGGGATACAGCCAGCGCGCGTAGAACCGTTCCACGGTTTGAGCCGACGGCGGGGCAAACGCCAAGGCCGCGGCAACCGCAATCGGTATCAGTTGACTGAGAGTCTTGATGGAGGGCTTCACGGGGGCTTGCCAACCGAAGCACGAGTTCGCATTGAATCGTCCACCTCCGCTCGCTGCGCGGGCGATGGTGGACTACCTTCGCCTGAATCCAGAGCGAAGGTTGGTCGGGATGCCGAGATTCGAACTCGGGACCTCCTGCACCCCAAGCAGGCGCGCTACCAGGCTACGCTACATCCCGTCCAGACTTGCGCTGACGGACTTGCGGGGTAAGTCGACGACCGACCTAAAGGTCTGGCGCCACACCTTCTAAGTCTATTTTCTCTTGGCGGCTTTCGCCACTGTCTTCTTCTTGGCCTCGGGCGCAGGCGGGGGAACCAACTGCAGTTCCGGGGCCTCGACACCGTCCTTGGCGAGAATCTGCAGAATCGACTGCAGCCCGGTCTTCACGTGTCGCAGCCGGTCAAGCACGCGATCGCCCACGACCTCTTCCACCAGCATCGCCGCCGCGCCGCTGTCCGCGCCGTCGGCGTCTTCGTCCAGGCGCCTGCGGGCGCCCGACAGCGTCAGGCCTTCATCAAAGACAAGCTGCTTGATGCGGAGGACCAGCTCGACGTCCACGCGGCGATAGAGGCGCGGGCCGCCGCCGGCCGGCACCTGGCCGATTTGCGGGAACTCGGCTTCCCAGGACCGCAAAACGTACGGCTGAACCTGCACCACTTCGCAGACGTCCGCGGCCTTGAATAGCTCGCGCTTGGGTGCAGCCATCGAGGCAATGTCCACCGGGGAGTATAGCACGCAGCCTCTAGCGGCCCGACCGCCTCGGCCCCTTGCCGGCGCGTGACTTCTTCGACAACTTCGGCTGCGCCGCGCGCGCCTTCTGCCTCGCCGACACGGGCTTGCCCTTCACCGTACCTGCCCCACCGGCCTTACCCGCCGTCCCCCGCGCGTGCACAGGCTTATCCCACGCTCCCTTGTTCGCCGACTTGCTCGCGGCCTTCAAGCGCTCGTGCTTGGAGCGCTTCGACCCGGGCCCCTTGCGAACCGGGCTGCGCCGCTCGGGCGCACGCTCTCGCGCCGTCTTGCGCGCATCGTCACCACGCTGTTCGGCGCGGCCGCGAATCTGGATCCGAATCGGCGCGCCCAGAAACGCGTACTCCTCGCGCAGGCGGTTCTCGAGAAAACGCTCGTACGAGAAGTGCAGCTTCGTGAGGCTGTTCGTGAACAGGATGAACGTGGGCGGCGCGACGGCGGCCTGCGCGGCGTACATGACGCGCATGTTGCGGCGGCTCGCCGTGACCGGTGGCGCGGCGCTCGTGATCTTCTCGATGAAGCGGTTCAGTTCGCCGGTGGGCACGCGCTTGCGCGTCGCGGCGTAGACCTTGTCCACCATCTCCAGCAGTTTCGGCGTGCGCTCGCCGGTGGCGGCCGAGATATGCAGGATGGGCGCGAAGTCGAGGAACTTGAGTTGATAGCGCAGGTTCTCGTCGAACACCTTCGCCGCCTCGGGGCCCTGCTCTTTCATCAGGTCCCACTTGTTGGCGGCGACAATCACGCCGCGGCCCGCGTCCTTCGCGGCGCCGGCAATGGCGCCGTCCTGGTCGGTGGGGCCGACCGTCGCATCGATCACCAGCACGACCACGTCGGCGCGCTCGATGGCGCGCTTGGCCAGCATCACGCTGAGGGTTTCGACCTGCCCCGACTTTGAGACCTTGCCGGGCTTGCGGATGCCGGCGGTATCAACAATGCGGAACTGCCGGCGATGCCACCTCAGCACCGAATCCACCGAGTCGCGCGTGGTGCCCGGCATCTCGGACACGATCATGCGCTCTTCGCGCAGCAGCCGGTTCACGAGCGACGACTTGCCCGCGTTCGGCCGGCCGACAATGGCGATCGCGGTTTCGCCGGGAGAGTCGTCGGCGGCCTCTACCGCGGCCTCCTCGTCAGGCTCGTCAGGCTCCGGCGCCACCGCCCGCGACCGGGTCTGCGGGAGGATTGCCACGATCACTTCGAGCAGGTCGCCGACGGCCTGGCCATGCTCGGCGCTGATCTCGACGACCGAGTCGAAACCCATCTTGTAGAGTTCGAGCGCGCCGTCGCGGCCGCGGCGGTCGTCCATCTTGTTGATGGCCAGGATGACGGGCACGCCGGTTTCACGCGCGGCGGCGGCAATCTCCTGGTCGCCGGGAATCAGTCCCTCGCGGCCATCGACGACGAAGACGATCAGGTCGGCGGACTTGAGCGCGCGTTGTCCCCGCTCGACTACCAGTTCGTGGAGCGGGTCTTCACTGGCCCCGAACAGGCCGCCGGTATCGGTCAGGTCAAACCGCGCGTCGCCCCACGTGACCGGATGGGTAATGACGTCGCGCGTGGTCCCGGCAATCGCGGTGACGATCGACCGCCGTGCGCCGCTCAAGCGATTGAATAGCGTTGACTTCCCGACATTTGGACGGCCGACCAGCACGACGCGGGGCAAGGGCTTCTGTGACACGATTTCTTCTATCTTACAGGTTTAAAAGGGCTTGCGGCGGACTCTCCCCTACAGCCCTGCACGCGGCTGCCGATAAATCCAACCAGACAAAGTACTTATCCGTTTGACAGCGTAAGTGCCCTGATTTAAGCTAGTTACACTGATCGAGGAGCGACCAGGGAGCATGATCAAGGTCGATATCGTGAACGAGGTCTCACGGGTGGCTGACGTCACCAAGGTGAAGGCTGAGCTGGCAGTGGATGCGGTATTTGAAGCGATGCGTCACTCGATGCAGCGCGGCGAACGCATTGAGCTGCGGGGGTTTGGCGTGTTTCAGGTAAAGCCCCGAAAGCGCGGGATTGGCCGCAATCCCCGGACCGGCAAGGAAGTGCGCATCCCGCCTGGCCGGACCATTCGCTTCAAGCCCGGCAAGGAACTGCAGAACATCGGTTAAGGCCCGTGCACCCGCCCCCGGGACCGCCAGGTCCCCCGTCTTTGCTCATTCCAGACCCGGTCGATCGATACGAGGATTTCGTGCCGGTCTACGTGCCGCCTCAACCGCGGCCCCGCCGGCTGTGGCTGCACTGGCTCCTGTTCCTGTTGACCCTGGCGTCAACCACTTTCGTCGGCGCCGAGATGTTTGCCTACTATGAGGTCGATGTCGTGACGCTGCTCGCGATGGCCCCCGCCGATCAGCAGCAGTGGGCCACCGACCTGTTCGGGCGGCCCTCGTTCTATTTCAACGGCTTCTGGTACAGCCTCACCATCCTGACCATTCTCGGCTGCCACGAGATGGGGCACTACCTCGCGTGCCTGCGCTATCGCGTGGACGTCACGCTGCCCTTCTTCCTGCCGGCCCCGATTACGCTGACCGGCACGCTCGGTGCGTTCATCCGCATCCGTTCCCGCATCCCCGGCAAGATCGCGTTGTTCGACATCGGCATCGCCGGGCCGATCGCCGGCTTCGTCATCGCGGTGCCGGCGCTGTTTGCGGGGCTCTGGATGTCGAAGGTCGTCCCGATTCCCGAAGACTCGTCGGGGCTGCTCGAACTGGGCGAGCCCCTGCTGTTCCAGTTCGCCGCCTGGACCATCTGGGGAGACGTGCCGGCCGGCCAGACGATCAGCATGCACCCGATGGCGTTCGCCGCGTGGTTCGGGCTGCTCGCGACGGCGCTCAACCTGTTTCCAATCAGCCAGCTCGATGGCGGCCACATCAGCTACGCGGTGCTCGGGCGCCGTTCGACGTGGGTGACCCTCGCCACCATGGTGGTGGTGGTGGCCCTGGCGTTGTTCTCCCTTAGCTGGGTGGTCTGGGCGATCCTGCTCGGCGTGATGATCTTCGTGCTCGGCCCCCACCATCCGCCGACCCTCGACGAAGACGAGCCGCTCGACCAGGGGCGGCTGATCCTCGTGGGCGTGGCGCTGCTGATGCTGATCGTGTGCTTCACGCCGGCGCCGATCGGCGAATTCATCGGCTCGCCGTAGTCACAGCATCGATAGCGGATCGACGTCCACCGCGATCGCCTTCGCCATCCTGGCCGCTCGCGACAGCGCCAGCTGCAGGCTTTCGCGCATGGCCTTTCGGCTCGTGCCCTTCAGGAACAGCTGCACGCGATGCTCGCCGCGCAGCCTGGTCAGCGGCGCCGGCGCCGGACCGAGCACGACGAAGCCCGCGGTGCCGCGCATGGCGCCGGCGAGGGCCTGCGCGGCGGCCATCGCCCCCTCGAAGGTCTGGTCGCGCACCACGACGTTCACCATCGCCACCTGCGGTGGGTAGCGCATGGCGCGCCGAAACTCGATCTCCTGGTCGTAGAACGCCCGGTAGTCCTGGTCGCAGGCGAGGCGCACGCTGTAATGCTCGGGCACGAGCGACTGGATGATGGCCTGTCCTGGCGTCTCGCCGCGGCCAGCCCGCCCGGCGACCTGCGTCAACAACTGGAAGGTGCGCTCGGCCGAGCGGAAGTCGGCCAGCCCCAGGCCGACATCGGCCGAGATTACGCCGACCAGCGTGCACTCGGGAAAGTCGTGACCCTTGGCGATCATCTGCGTGCCAATCAGCACGTCCACCTCGCGCCGGGCGACCTGCTCGAGGACCTCCACGAGGCTCCCCTTCCGCCGCACGGTATCGCGATCGACGCGGGCCACGCGGGCGGCGGGAAACGCCGCGCGCACTTCGGCCTCGACGCGCTCGGTCCCGAAGCCAATGCGTTCCATGTACGGCGCGGCGCACTTCTCGCACGCCTTCGGCACCATCTTCGTGAAGTTGCAGTAATGACAGCGGCCCCGGTACCCGTCGCGGCCCTGCGTGTGCACGGTGAGCGTCACGCTGCAATTGGGACACTCCAGGCTGGCGCCACATTGCCGGCACAGCACCGAGTTGGCAAACCCGCGGCGATTGAGCAGAATCAGCGACTGCTGCCCGTCGGCCAACCTCGCGGCGATGGCGCCGGTCAGCGCGCGGCTCAGCACCACCTCGGCGCCGGCCGCCGCGATCTCTTCGCGCATGTTCACCACTTGCACCTGCGCCATCGGCCGGTCGAGCACGCGCCGGCGCAGCGTGACCAGTGAGTAGCGGCCGGCCAGCGCGTTGGTATAGGACTCGAGGGTCGGCGTGGCCGAACCGATCACCACCAGGGCGCCGGTGAACTTGCCGCGCATGATCGCGACATCGCGCCCGTGGTAGCGGGGCGTCTCGTCCTGCTTGTACGAGGTGTCGTGCT
>SXGQ01228962.1_pt1 | contig 20550 bp, 20 predicted proteins | sample 3178371 | NCBI WGS metagenome assembly SXGQ01 (sample SAMN11356859, study PRJNA531348) | freshwater metagenome | isolation source: freshwater sample F1-20 | place: China: Fuxian Lake, Yuxi | collected 2017-12-25 | reverse complement strand
GACGATGCGCATGTCCTGCTTGGCCGTCCACGTCTCGGCCTCGGTGTGGGTCGACCCGGGGCCGCCGCCACCGGGGACGCTGAACTGCGGATCGCTGCGGCAGTTCGCCACGTCGGCCCAGTGCGGGGTGACCGGGATCGTGTTCGGATCGTCGGTCATCGTGACCTTGTACTGGATGTACGCGGAGTCGGTCTCGGCCCGGTGGTTCATGAGCATCCAGGCCATCATCCAGTCGTCGCCCTTGCCCGTCTTGTAGCCGTAGCCGGGCGGCAGCACCATCTCCTGGCGTTCCTCCCCGGCCGCGTAGAAGCGCTCGGAGACGAACGGGATGACGGTCTTGGAGTCGAGCATCGTCAGGCGGTCGCACGCCTGGTCGCGCTTGCTGCCCAGCTTCGGGCCGAAGTTGTGGAAGACGATGTGGTGGAGCATCAGCCGGTCGATCGGCACGTGCTTGCCCTTGGCGTCGACGATGTCGACCTCCATGTGGGTGACGTAGCCGTCGATCTTGGGCTCGGGCGCCTCGAAGTCGACATCGGTCTGCTTGACCTCGTACCCGGCGACCGTGATCGGCCCGTGGCGGAAGGTCTTCGTCGTCGTCTTCGCGACGGCGGTGGCGGGGATCGCGAAGGCGATCGCGGCGAGGACGACGATGGTGAGCAGGCGCGGCATTGGCGGGTCCCTTCCCAGAGACAGGGCGCGATAGTACCAATCGCACCATCGCCTGCGCGCCGGGTTTCAGGTCATCGGCCGGCGAGTGCGCGGGCGGCGACCAGCACCGGGTCGCGCACCGGGCTCACCGGCGGCGCGTACGCGAGGTCGACGAACTGCAGATCGTCCGCGGTCATGCCCGTCCACAGCGCGGTGGCGATCGTGTCGATGCGCTTGCCCGCCGTCTCCGTGCCGACGATCTGGCCGCCGAGCAGCCGCCCACCGCCGCGCTCGGCGACGAGCTTGACCCAGATCGGGCCCGCGCCCGGGTAGTACTCCGCGCGCGTGCGGGCCTTCGTGGTCACGGCGACGGCGTCGATGCCCGCGTCGGCCGCCTCGCGCTCGGTCAGCCCGGTGCGGGCGACCTCGTAGCGGCAGATGCGGCTGATCGCGGTGCCGAGCACGCCGGGGAACCGCACATCGCCGCCGGCGGCATTCAGTCCCGCGACGCGGCCCTGCTGGTTGGCGTGCGTGCCGAGCTGGATGTTCACCGGCGCGTCGAGGATGCGGTGGTGGCTCTCGACGCAGTCGCCCGCGGCGAAGACGCCGTCGTGGCCGGGCGCCCGCAGGTGGTCGTCGACGACGAGGGCGCCCGTCTGCTCGCCCACGGTCAGGCCCGCGGCGGCGGCGAGCTCCACGTCGGGTTTCGCGCCGGTCCCGACGACGACGTGATCGGCCTGCAGGTCGCCCTCGCTCGTGCGGACGAGCGTCGGTCGGCCGGCGTCGTCGCGGACGACCTCGGTGATGTCGACGTTCAGCAGGACCTTCACGCCATGGCCCTCGGCGGCGTCCTGCACGTGCTCGGCGATGTCGGCGTCGAGCGTGCCCATGACCTGCGGCGCGCGGTCGACCATCGTCACCTGCATCCCGCGCGCGACGAGGTTCTCGGCCATCTCCAGCCCGATGTAGCCGGCTCCGATAACGACGGCGTGCGTCCCGCGGCGGCGGACCTCGGCGCGCAGCTGCTCGGCGGCGTCGAGCGTGTGGGCCGGCTCGGTGGCCTCGGCCCCCGGGATCGGCGGCGTGGTCGCTCGTGCGCCGGTGGCGATCAGGAGCTGGTCGAAGGACTCGGTCGACTCCTCGCGGGTCTGCTCGTCGCGCGCTGTGAGCGTGCGGGCGGCGAGGTCGATCGAGACGACCTCGGTGCGCGTCCGGAGGTCGATCCCGTTGCGGCGGTGCTCGTTGGGCGAGCGCGCGATCAGGTCGTCGACCTCCTTGATGTGCCCGCCGATGAGGTACGGGATCCCGCAGGCGGCGTACGACGTGTACGGCCCGCGCTCGAAGGCGACGATCTCCAGGTCCGGGTCGCGGCGCTTGGCGACTGACGCGCCGCTCATGCCGGCGGGGTTGCCGCCGATGACGGCGAGGCGGGATGGCATGCCCGGACCGTACCCGGTGGCCATCGGCGACCATGCAGGCATGAGCGCGATCGACGACTACCTCGCCGCGTTGCCTGACGCCGAGCGCGATGCCCTCGCTGGAGTCCGCGCGCGGGTGGTCGCAGCCGCTCCGGACGCCGAGGAGGGCGAGAGCTATGGCATCCCGGCGTTCCGCTGGGCGGGCAAGCCGCTGCTCGGTCTCAGTGCGAGCAAGACCCACCTCAGCGTGCATCCGTTCAGTCCGCCGGTCATCGATGGGGTCCGTGACCAGCTCGACGGTTTCAGCCTGTCGAAGGGCACCATCCGCTTCTCGCCCGCGCAACCGCTGCCCGAAGGGATCGTCGAGGAGCTCGTCGCGCGGCGGATGCGGGAGATCAGACCGTCGGGCTGACGCCCGAACGATGTTCATCGCCGATGCACGCCTGAAGGCCGGAGACCTGGTGCCCACCGGGCCGCCCCGTCGAAAGAGCACGAACAGTCACCTGGCCTTTGCCGCCGCTTCTCGTTCCCTCTCCTCAGGATGTGGCGGAGGGCCGCGGGGCTCGCCGTGCTGACTCTGCTCGCGGGAGCGGCCCGGGCGGGCCCGGGCTGTGGCTACGCCGCGACGACGCCCAGTTCGGTGAGCTTGCGGTCGAACGCCTCCATGCGGACCGTGTCGACGTAGAAGTCCTCCTGATGGACGATCTTGCCCCAGCGCGTGCGGATCACCAGGACGGTGCGGTTCTCGTAGATCCGCTCGCCGCCGGGCGCGTCGGCGTGGTCGTCGAAGCGGGCGAGCAACGTCATCCGCCAGGGCGGCCCGCCGGCGAAGACCTCTTCGATCTTGCCCTGCAGCCGGGCGGCGGTGAAGTTCTGCAGGAAGCGCTCGATCTCGGCCTTGCCCTGGTAGGTGCCCGACCAGCGGGTGTCGTTCTCCGTGAACACGAGCGTGGCGTCCTCGGCGAACGCGTCGAGCAGCGACGTGTAGTCGCCGGCGTTGAGCTTCGTGACGTCGGCGGCGAACTTCGCGTGCAGGCCACGGATGAGGGCTGCGCGCGCGGCGTAGGCGGTGGCGGCGCCGGCGAGGAAGGCGGTCTTGGTGCGCATGCCCCGCATTCTCCGCGCAATGTTGGTGCTGTGCTCCGCACCCGTGGCGCGGGTTGCGCGGCAAGGCTCGGGGGTGTGACTACGTTCCCATCCACCAGCTCGCGAACTGGTCACACCCAGGCCCGGATCGCCGCACGGTGTCGTGCGCAGAAGAACATGATCAGCGCGGCGCAGTTGCACGAGGCCGGGCTTCAGCAGCCGGGCGTCCGTGCCCGCGTGGAGCGGGAGGCGCTCTTCGAGGTCGTGCCACGCGCCGTGTACTCCCTCGCACCGGATGTCTCGGCCGACGGGTGGCGAGCCGCGGCGCTCCTCACGGTCGCGGGTTGGCGCTGCCTGAGCCATTGGTCTGCGGCCGAGCTCTACGCGATCGGTGAGCGACCGGGGAACGAGCATGCGGTGACGACGGCGGGGAGGTCGCGGTCCCGTGAGGGCATCGTCCGCGTCCATCGCACGCGCAGCGAACTGCCACTGCGTTGGGTCGGCGGGTTTCCGGTCACGGAGCCCATCCGCGTCCTGCTCGACCTCGCCGTCGACCTGCGTGGGCGTCCGCTCGAGAAACTCGTGGGCAACGCCGGCTACCGGCGACTGATCGGTGACGACCTCGGTCCGCTCATCGCGCGCTATCCAGGGCACCGGGGCGGGCGCAACCTGCGCGCCATCGATCCGGTGACCGCTGGTCGGCGGCGCACGGAGAGTCCGCTCGAGGACCAGGTGCTGGCGCTGTTGGACGCACTCGCGATCCCGCCGCCGATCTGCCAGTACCGGGTGGGAGGCCACAGCCGGCGCCGGTACCGCGCGGACTTCGCCTGGCCCGAGCAGCGCGTGATCCTCGAGGCGGACAGCCGCAGCGCGCACGAACGTGCGCTCGCAATGGATAGCGACCGCGCGCGGGACGCCGACCTCTACGCCGCGGGGTGGGCGACGCTGCGCGTGACGGCACGCCAGTTGCGCCTAGATCGCGCGCAGTTCGTCGCGTCGCTGTGCGCGAGCCTCGCCCGCTCGGGGGTGTGACCAGTTCCCCAGCTGGTGGCTCGCAACGTGGTCACACCCCCGGGGGCGGGTGTGTGAAGACCTCGTGATTGAGGTCACCCCGTGGCCGGAAGCGGGCATACGGTCACGACCACGCGTAACGCCCACCGTTGCCCCCGAGACGGGAGACCGCATGCAGACCCTCACCGCCCCGCGCGCGACCGACGCGCTGGCCGTCCGCCTGATCACCGCCCGCGCGCGCACGCTCGAGCTGGTCGCGGACCTCGACGACGCGGCGCTGGAACGCGTGCACAGCCGGCTCATGAGCCCGCTGGTCTGGGATCTCGGCCACATCGCGGCGTTCGCCGATCTGTGGCTGTCGCGCCAGCCCGGTGCACCTCCACCGCTCAAGCCCGAGCTGTTCGGCGTGTACGACGCTGCCGAGACCCCTCGCGCGGACCGGGGGACGCTGCCGATGCTCCGCCCGGCCGCCGCGCGGGCCTACCTCGACGCGATGCTCGACCGGGCGCTCGACGCCGTCCGCGACGGCGACCCGTTCGTCTTCGGGCTCATCGCCGAGCACGAGGAACAGCACCAGGAGACGATGCTCCAGTGCCTGCAGCTCGCGGGCCTGGGGAGGGGGCCGGCGCTGCAGCCGGTCGCACCGGGGCCCCGCACGATCGCGCTGCCCGCCGGCCAGTACCCGATCGGCGCGACCGAGGGCTTCAGCTACGACAACGAGCGGCCCGCGCACGAGCGCCCGCTCGACGCGTTCGCCATCCGCCGCGCGCCGGTGGTCAACCGCGAGTGGCGGGACTTCGTCGCCGACGGCGGCTACCAGGACCCGCGCTGGTGGACGGCCGCCGGCTGGGCCTGGCGCGCCGCGTCGGACATCCAGCGCCCGCGGTTCTGGATCGACGACACCGCGACCGCACAGGTCTTCTCCGAGATCGTCGCGCTTGACGACGACGCGCCGGTCAGCCACGTCAGCGCGCACGAGGCCGACGCGTTCGCCCGCTGGGCGGGCGCGCGGCTGCCCACCGAGTTCGAGTGGGAGGCCGCCGCCGGCGCCGGCGTGCTGGAGGGCGCCGGTCAGGTCTGGGAATGGACGAGCAGCACCTTCACCGGCTACCCGGGCTTCGTCGCCCACCCGTACCGCGAGTACTCCGAGGTCTTCTTCGACGACGGCTACCGCGTGCTGCGCGGCGGCTCTTGGGCCTCGTCACCCGCGGTCCGCCGCCGCACGTTCCGCAACTGGGATCACCCGCAGCGCCGGCAGATCTTCGCCGGCGTGCGCCTCGCCACCGTCACCGAGGAGGACCGATGAGCCCGAAGACCTCGCTCGCCGCACTCGAAGCGGTCGGCGTCGAACTGCATGCCGCGCCCGAGACGTGGACCGCGCTGGCCGCCGACGTCCTCGAGGGCCTGTCGACCACCCCGAAGACGCTGCCGCCGAAGTGGTTCTACGACGCACGCGGCAGCGAGCTGTTCGACGCGATCTGCGAGCAGCCCGAGTACTACCCGACCCGCCGCGAGGCGGCGCTGCTGCGGACACTCGGCCCGGCGCTGGCCGGGGAGCTCCAGGCGGTGGAGGTCATCGAGCTCGGGTCCGGGTCGAGCACGAAGTCGCCGCTGCTGCTCGACCCGCTGCACGAGCGCGGCACCCTGCGCCGGTACGTGCCGGTGGACGTCAGCGCCAGTGCGATGGAGGCCGCGATCCCGGGTCTCGCCGCGCGCTATCCGGGTGTGGAGATCACCGCGCACGTCAGCGACTTCACGGCCGATCTCGCGGGGCTGCGCGAGCGGACGACCGACGGCCCGCGGCTCGTCGCCTTCCTGGGCAGCACGATCGGGAACCTCCAGCCGCCGGAGGTCCATGCGTTCTTCCGGGCGGTCGGCGAGCTGCTCGAGCCCGGCGACGCGCTCCTGCTCGGCCACGACCTCGTCAAGGCGCCGTCGATCGTCGAGCCCGCGTACGACGACGCCGCGGGCGTCACGGCGGCGTTCAACCGCAACGTCCTGCGCGTCATCAACCGGGAGCTGCAGGCGGACTTCGACGAGGAGCTGTTCGTTCACGAGGCGCAGTGGAACCCGGTGCTCGAGCGCATCGAGATCCGGCTGCGCGCGACCGAGCCCCAGGTGGTGCGGATCGCGAGCCTCGGCCTGGAGGTGACCTTCCTGGAGGGCGAATCGATCCTCACGGAGATCAGCCGGAAGTTCCGCCCCGAGGTCATCGAACGGTCGGCGGTGCGGGCCGGGCTGGACCTGCGCGCGTGGTACGAGGACGCCGACGGCTGGTACGGGATGTCGCTGCTCGAACGCGTCTGATCACACGTTGCAGATCTCCGGGGAGATCGGCGCGCCGCCGCTCCAGCGCACGCCGACCGGGTCTGCCGCGCCAGGGGGCTGGACCGTGAGCGTGTGGGTCATGCTGCCCCCGCAATCGTCCGTCTCGCCGGTCTCCGAGGAGAGCCGCGCGGTCGCCGCGAGCTGCGCGGCGGGCACGCCGGGGAAGCTGCCGACCAGCACCCGCCGGCCGTCGGCGGTGAGCGGGGACGGAGGCGTGCCGATGGCGACGGGGGCCATGCCCGTGGGTGCGCCGATGGCGAGCGCGACGTGGCCTCTGCGCGTGACCCACCCGGCGCCGTAGTCGGTGACGAGCAGGCGCTGGACGGCGTCGGTGTCCACCGCGCCGCGACCGGACGCTGGGATCGCGGGGCTGTCGACGAGGAAGCGCCGGCCGTCGATCGACGCGGCCCAGATGTTGTCGAGGGGCTGATCGTCGATCCGCCAGCGTCGCGCCCACGCCACGTACGAGCCGTTGGACACCGCGCGGCTGCCGCGGGACCAGGGGCCGAGCCGGACGGTCCGCGCGAAGCCACGCGGGGTCAGTCGTGTGCACGCGTACAGCGAGGAGCCCGCGTGAAATACCCGCGTGGCGCCGTCCTTGTACACGGTGCCCGCCCGTGCCTTGCAGCGCTTGGATGCCGCGTCGGCGGTGGCGGGGCCGGCGACGGCCAGGCCCATGGCCGCGAACAGCAGCAGGGCGGCCAGGGCAACGAGGGGATGCGGGCGGCGAGGCGTGGACATGGATGCGACCGTACGCCCCCCACCGCCGCCTGTCTGTCACGTTCGTGACAGTCGCTCAGCCGAAGGTGAACGCGTAGCCGCGCACGCCCGGCTCGGGGTGCAGCGTGAGCGTGCCGTCGCCGACGCTGCGCCGGTCCACGAGGCGGTAGAGCCGGTCAGCGCGGACGGTGAGCTCGCCGCCGCGCACGTCGCGGCCGGCGAGGCGATCGGGCAGCGGGCGGCCGTCGAGCTCCACCCGCACCCGCCGGGGACGGCCGGGACTCGACAGCACGAGGTGCACCCGGCGCGCGCGGAAGCCGACCTGCAGCGCGGCGCCGCGCCCAGCGACCGCGTGCTCGCGGCGGACGGTCCACCGCCCGGCGTAGCGCAGGTGCGAGGTCGGCAGGGTGGTCCCCGGCAGCTCCGGATACGTGTGCGCGCCACCGACCACGCCATCCCCGTCGAACGACATCGCCCGCGCCGCACCGAGGTAGGACTCGGGCGTGATGAGGTGCGTGCCGGGCTGCTCGGCGGCGGGACGCACCGGCCCGCCGCCGGGAACCGCATCCGCGCCGCGCGCCTCGGCCAGCAGCGCGCGGATGTCCCGCTCGCGCGCGGCGTAGTCGCCCTCGCCGATCTCCACCTCGCGCACGCGGCCGCGCGCGTCGACGAGGTACTGCGTCGGCCAGTACTGGTTGCCCCACGCGTTCCAGATCGCCAGGTCGTTGTCCTGGACGACGGGCCACGTGATGCCCTCGCGGCGCAGGGCGTCCGCCACGTTGCCGGACGACCTCTCGAACGCGAACTCGGGGGCGTGCACGCCGACGATGGTCAGGCCCGCGCGCGCATAACGGTTGTGCCACGCCCGGAGGTACGGGACAGTGCGCAGGCAGTTGATGCAGCTGTAGGTCCAGACGTCGACGAGGACGACGCGCCCGCGCAACCCGGCCTGGGTGAGCGGCTCGCTGTTGAACCAGCGCGTGCCGCCCTCGAACCCGCGGGCGGCGCCGAGATCGGGCAGCGGGTCACCCGTGCGCGCCCGCGCGGGATTCGCGGCGAACCCGGGTCCGCCGCCGGTGTCGCGCAGGTCGGCCAGCGCGCCGTCCGCCGTCCGTTCCAGGCCTGCCGTGGGCGTGACGAGTGCCGCGGGCAGCCGGTCGGCCAGCGCGCTCTGAAAGCGCAGGTCGAGGTCCCCGAGCATGACGATCCCGACGAGGACCATGACGGCGCCCGTCGCCACCTGGAAGGCCCCGGCGCGCCGGGCCAGCCGCCGGGTGAGTCGCCGCCCGCCGCGCATCAGCCCGTACAGCACGACGGCCGAGCCGACCGCGTACGCCAGCGCCACGGCGAACCGCTGGGCGGACGGCGGCTGGGACGCGGTCACCGTCACCACACCGGCAAGGATCGGGCCCGCGCACGGCGCGTAGACGACGCCGAGGCCCAGACCGAGCACGACACCCGAGCCGAAGCCGTCACCGCCGGTCGACCCGCGCATCGTGACCCGCCCGCCGAGGCGCGAGAGCGGCGCCTCGATCCGCGCGGCGACTGCGGGGACCGCGAGCGCGACGCCGAACCCGATGAGCGTCGCGATCGCCAGCGTGCGGATCAGGTCGTCGGGCAGCCCCAGCGCGTCGATGACGTAGACGAGCGCGACGACGCTGAACGTGAACGACGCCGTCAGGCCGAGCACGATCCCCAGCGGCCGGCGCCGCCCGCCCGTCGCGCCGCCGGCCAGCGCCACGGGCAGTACCGGAAGCACGCACGGCGACACGGCGGTGGCCGCGCCCGCGAGGAGAGCGAAGACGACGAGCAGGAGCAAGGACCGCGGAGTCTGCGGCTCTGCCGCCGGGCGGGCAAGGCCAGGCGGACGGTGTTCATCGACCTGTAACGCCCTGCCCGCCCGGGAAGACCGTGCTCGATGGCAGACTGCGGGCATGGACGACCAGGCGACGATCGCGGCGCTGCGCGCCGGCGACGAGGCGGCGTTCGCCGACCTGGTCCGGCGCTACCAGCCGCTCATGCTGCGCGTCGCGCGCCAGTACGTGAAGACGCCCGCCGCGGCCGAGGAGGTCGTGCAGGACACGTGGCTCGGGGTCCTGAACGGGATCGACCGGTTCGAGGGCCGCTCCTCCCTGAAGACGTGGATCTTCCGCATCCTCATGAATCAGGCGAAGACCCGCGGCGTCCGCGACCAGCGCAGCACGCCGTTCGCGTCGTTGGGAGACCAGGACGGCGACGGCCCGGCGGTCGATCCCTCGCGCTTCGACGACGAGGGGTGGTGGAACGCGTACCCGCGCGCGTGGAGTGCCCTGCCCGCCGAACGGCTCGAGTCCAAGGAGACGATCGCCACGGTGCGCGACGCCATCGCCGAGCTGCCGCCCCGCCAGCGGGAGGTCATCGTGCTGCGTGACCTGGTCGGCCTCGACGGCCCGGAGGTCAGCGAGGCCCTGGAGATCTCCGAGGGCAACCAGCGCGTGCTGCTGCACCGCGCGCGGGCGAAGGTCCGCGCAGCCCTGGAGGATGAGCTGACGTGACCTACCTGACGTGTCGTGAGTTCGTCGAACTCGTCACCGACTACCTCGACGGCGCGCTCGCGCCCGCCGACCGCCGGCGGTTCGACGAGCACCTCGACCTGTGCCAGGGCTGCCGCGCGTACCTCGACCAGATGCAGACGACGCTGCGCGCGCTGCGGGCCGCCGGCGGCGAGCCCGAGCCCGGCGAGGTGGAGGGTCTCGACCGCCTGCTTGACGCGTTTCGCGACTGGAAGCGCCCGCGCCCGTAGCCTGTCGGGTATGCCCGAGCTCCCCGAGGTGGAGATCACGGCCCGGCGCCTGGACGAGGCGCTGCGCGGCGCGACCATCGCGTCGTCGATGGCCCCCGGCATCAACGCGCTGAAGACGTTCGACCCGCCGCTGCACGCCGTCGACGGTCAGCCGATCACGGCGATCCGCAGGCGGGGCAAGCTGTTCGTCATCGACGTCGGCGACGACCTGTCGCTGCTCATCCACCTGATGTCCGCGGGGCGGCTGCAGCTCTACGACAAGCGCGCCGGCATGCGCGACCGCACGTCGCGGCTGCTGCTGCGCATCGACGGCGACCCCGAGCGCGAGCTGCGCCTGCGGGAGTTCGGCACGAAGCAGGCCGCGTGGGTGAAGCTGCTGCGGCGCGACGAGCTCGAGGACGAGGAGACGCTCGCGACGCTCGGTCCGGAGTCCTGGCCGAACCCGCCGTGCGCGGAGCACCTCCGGGCCCTACTGAAGGGCGCCCGCCCGCTGTACACCGTGCTGCGCGACCAGCGCACGATCGCCGGGATCGGCCGGTCCTGGGTCGACGAGATCCTGTGGACGGCGAAGCTCTCGCCGTTCAAGCGCGGCAACGACCTCACCGACGAGGAGGCCGAACAGCTCCGCTCCGCGATCGCGGAGGTTCTCACGCGCGCGATGGACCACTACGAGGAGGTCGTGCACCTCCCGATCCCCGACAAGCTTCCGCTCCCGCTCCTCGTGCACCGCCACGAGGGGGAGCCGTGCCCGCGATGCGGCACGAAGCTCGAGGCGGTGTACTTCGAGGACTACGTCATGAGCTACTGCCCGGCCGAGCAGACCGATGGCAAGGTGTTGAAGGACCGCAGGCTCTCGAAGTTGCTGAAGTAGCGATCGACGTCTGGGTTTTGGTGTGTCGAACTCCCGGAAGAACGTCCCGGACGTCGGACGCGGGGTCGCTACGGAGTCCGCGCCGGTGGTCACTGCTGATGGCAGTCCACTGGACGGCGGGTAGCGTCAGCGATGGTGCTGCTGCGCGTCCCTCCCTCGCCAGTCCGGCAGCCGTTGCGACTATCCCCCATTGCGCGACGGCAGCGGTCCGTCGCCGCGGCACCACCTCTGCTGTTCGACCCGGCCGCGCTCAGAAGACGACGATGACCCGGGAGAAGGTGGCGCTCTCTCCCGCCGGGGTCGACGCGGTGATCCGGTAGAGGCCCGGGCGCAGCGCCGCGCCGCCCACGCGCCCGTCCCAGCCGAGGACCGAGGTGCCGGCCGGGCGCTCGGCGTCGAACGCGCGGGTGGGCCCGCCGAACAGCGGCCGGAGGGTGAACCGCACCGTGGCGGCGGCGCTGAGCGTCGTCGTCAGTCGTGTGCCCTGTAGCCGGCTGGGGCGGTACGCGCCCGCGCGGAACGCCGCCGGGGCGACCCGTAGCGCCTGCAGCCGGGCCGGGGCCTGCGTCGTGACTCCGGCCAGGACCGTTCGCCGCGTGCACGTGCCGGCGTCGCACGTGAACATGGCGACGGCCAGCTCGTCGCGTCCGTCGCCATCGACGTCGTCCACCGGTGTCACGTCGGCGCTGTCCGTGTCGTCGAGGCCGGGGATCACGAGCGCGTCCTCGGCGCGCCACGGCGCGGTGGATGCGCCTCCGAGCAGCACGCGGTCGGCTCCGCCTCCGCGGCTGCTCGCGAGCAGGTCCGCGATGCCGTCGCCGTTGACGTCGCCGGCCGGCCCGGCGGGGTGGAACCCGGCCGGCAGCGGCCGGGCCGGGCCGGGGAGCGCCGCGAACTCGAGCGCGCGCCCGGCCAGGCCGGCACGCCCGTACAGGACCGTCGCGGGACCCTCCACGACCGCGAGCGCGATGTCCGCCAGCCCGTCGCCGTTGACGTCCCCGGCGTCACGCGTGGTGACGTAGCGCTCGCCGTCGCGGAACGTCGTCAGCTCCGCCGGCAGCGCGTCCCCGTCGGCGACGCGCGGGAAGGCGATGCCGGACACACCACCGAAGCCGGCGGTGACCTCCGCGAGTCCGTCACCGTCGATGTCGCCGAGCGGCCCGGCGAAGCCCACCGTGCCGGCCGAGGTGAGGATGCGCTGCGACCGGTCGAGCGCAGGCCCGCGCCGGATGCCCGCGCACGGGCCGAAGAACGACTCGGAGACCGGCGCGATGCACGGTGTGCTGCCCGCGTAGGCGAAGTTGATCAGGACGTCGTCGAGCGCGTCGCCGTCGATGTCGCCGAGCTTCGTGGCCAGCCGCGGCCCGCCGCTGGCGGCGTTGGGCAGCGGCACCATGCGGTCGCCGAGCTCGGTGTGGGAGACGGCACCGGAGCTCGCCCCGCCGCGGATGATCGCCTGCGGGCCGACGCCCTGATTCGGCGTCTGGAAGACCGGGATGCGGGCGATCGCGAGGTCGTCGTAGCCGTCGCCGTCGATGTCGCCGACGGGCGACGGCGCGAGCTCCGGGGTGTCGGGCACGTCGGCGAAGGAGATCCGCAATGCCGCCGCCGGCTCGGCCGGGACGGACGCGTCTGCCAGACCCGGCCGGCCGAAGACGATGGTCAAGCCCAGTCCCAGGGCGCGCGGGGTGGCGACGGCGAGGTCCGCCCTGCCATCGCCGTTGAAGTCCCCGGCCGAGGCCACCCGGACATCGGCCGCGACCTCGGGACCGGTCTCGATGACGTCGGCGTGGGCGACAGCCGGCAGGAGGGCGAAGGCGCTGGTGACGGCGATGATGCAGGCGGAGGGGCGCATTGGGCGAAAACATACCGATCGGTGCGCGGGCGCCGGTCGAATCTCGTTCGTCGCCACCGGGATCGTCTTCGTACCCTCCCTGGGACCGACCGCCGACCACGAGGCTTCACATGATCGAACAGGGAACCATCGCCCCCGACTTCACGCTCCCCGACCAGGACGGCAACGACGTGACGCTCTCGTCGCTGCGGGGCGGGCCGGTCGTCGTCTACTTCTACCCCAAGGCCGACACGCCCGGGTGCACGACCCAGGCGTGCGGGGTGCGCGACCACCTGCCCGACTACGAGAAGGCGGGCGCGACCGTCCTGGGCATCTCCCCGGACCCGGTCAAGAAGGTCAAGAAGTTCCACGACAAGCAGGGCCTGAACTTCACGCTGCTCGGCGACGAGGACCACGCGGTGTGCGAGCAGTACGGCGTGTGGGTCGAGAAGTCGATGTACGGCAAGACGTACTGGGGCGCGCAGCGGGCGACGTTCGTGCTCGATGCCGACGGGAAGGTCGTGACCGTGTTCCCGAAGGTCAAGCCGGCTGAGCACGACGAGCTGGTGCTCAAGGCGCTGGGCGAGCTGGCCGCCGCGTAGGTCGTCCGCGGAGGCTCAGGCCACGACGCGCGGCGCGGCATCAGGGAAGACGAACCGCGCCAGCGCCTCGGCCTCCGCCACGATCTCGTCACGGGTGCCCGGCGGGTCGCTGTCGAACAGGGTCAACCGGTCGACGGTCACGACCGCCGCGCCGTCGTCGTCGAGCACGAGCTGCCAGTTGGCCCGGTAGCAGCCGTCGACCCACAGCGTGCCGTGCCACTTCCCCGTGAAGAACGGGCCGCCGCACCCGCGGCCGTCGAAGATCCGGGCGCGGTCCTGGTGCGCGAGTGCGACGTTGTCGTACTCCGGCAGGAACCGCGGCGGCGCCGGGACGTCGGGATCGGGGAGCAGGCCGTCGGGGACGTCGAACAGCTCACGGCCGGCTTCGTCGTGGAAGACGCGCAGGTCCGGCTTGAGCGCGGCGAGCACGGGGCGCAGCCCGGTGAGGTTCGACCACGTGCGGACGTCCGCGCTCGACGCCGGCCCGAACGCCGCGAGGTAGCGCAGGACCAGGTTCTCGACCGACGGCTCTGCCGCCAGCGGCGCGTCGAGGAACTCCTCCGTGAGCGCCCACCGCGCCGCGCCGCTCTGCTGCCACAGCCCGCGCGGCGGGACCTGCACGACCGGCAGCTTCGAGGTCACCGCGTACGCCACCGCGAGCGGCTCGGCCTTCGGGAACCGTGGCGCGAGCTCGTCGCGGATCTCCGCGCGCGTCAGGGCGGTCCCGTGGAGCAGGTCCCGCCCGGCGGCGACGATCGCGTCGACGTCCTCGCCGTGGAGCGGCGGCATCCACGGCGCCTTCCAGGTGCGGTGCAGGATCGACGCCGTCACCGGCTGCCAGGCGAGGCAGTCGCGCGCCGTCGACAGGTGGATCGTCGCTCGCAGGAGCGCTGAGCGCACGGCGCCGCGCGACGCGATCAGCTCGCTGAGCTCCAGTGGGTCGAAGTCCGACAGCCGCAGCCACAGCGCCACATACGCGTTCTCCGGCTCCTGCCCGTGGAGCCCGACGAGCCGCTCGATCTCCTCGGCTGCCGTGCCGGACCGGCGCGCGAGCAGGCCCTGGCGCGCCATGAGCGCGCGGTTGAGCTCGCGCCGGGACAGGACCCGCGGCGCCATCACGCGTCCCGGCCGGCGAGCAGGTCTTCCAAGCGCACGCCGGCAGCATGGCAGCATGCTGGGCACGCATGGATCGTCATCTCGACTGGGACGGCTGCTTCAACGTCCGGGACCTGGGCGGCCTCCCGACGGCCGACGGACGCACCACGCGCTGGGGCGCGGTCGTGCGCGCCGACACGCTCGAGGAGCTGACCGCGGACGGGTGGGCGGCGCTCGTCGGGCACGGCGTGCGCACCGTCATCGACCTGCGCAACGACGACGAGCTCGGTGAGGACGTCGCGCCGCGTCCCGCCGACGTGACGACGATCCGCATCCCGCTCGACGTGGCCGAGGACCGGGAGTTCTGGGACGTCTGGCAGACCGGCCCGCAGTTCGGCACGCCGCTGTACTACCGCCCGCACCTCGAGCGGTTCCCCGAGCGCAGTGCCGCCGTCGTCGCTGCGGTCGCCCGCGCGCGGCCCGGCGGTGTCGCGTTTCACTGCGCGGGCGGGCGCGACCGCTCCGGCCAGGTGGCGATGCTGGTCCTGGCGCTCGCGCGGGTCCCGGCGGACGTCATCGCGGCCGACTACGCGCTGAGCTTCGAACGTCTCCCGGCGCGCTATGTCGCCCGCGGCGAGGAGGACCAGGGACCGCTGCTGCAGTCCTACCTGCGAGACCAGGGCACGAGTGCCGAGGCGCTGGTCGTCGAACTGCTCGACGGGCTCGATGTCGAGGCGCACCTCGTCGAGGCCGGGCTGACCGCGGGCGATCTGGCAGCGTTGCGGCGCCGGCTCCTCGACGGCTGAGTCAGCGCACCGCCACGAGCGTGCGCTCGGCCGTCTGCCGCGCCTCGTCGAGCAGCCCCTCGACGAGCATGTGCGCGCCCGGGCCGACCCCGAAGGTCCAGTACCGGCGGAACCACCGGCGCGCGTGCTCGTCCGTCGTCGCCGTGCGCATGATCCCGCGCAGCAGCGTGCGGTCCCCGGGCAGCGGCTCGGCCGTCAGGGCGTAGACCGTCTTGGCCCAGCCCGCCTCGTCGAAGCCGGTGAAATCCGCTGCCGCGACATCGCGGTACTCGATGACCGGGCGCCAGAACCGGCCCACGAGTCCGAGGGCGACCGCGCGCGGCTCCTCGGCCAACAGCGTCCAGCCGCCGCCCGCGGCCGGCTGGCCGGCGGTGTCGAGCAGGCGCATCCGCTCCGGCGCGTCGGGGACCGGCTCGCCGTGCAGGAGGGGCGAGAGGATGTCCGGCAGCATCCGCAGCGCGCCGAGCACGCCGATGAGCGGGCGCGCGCGGCCGAGTGCGATGAGGTCGACGTCGAGCAGCGCGGCGAATGCGCGCTCGGGCGACGCGGCCACCGTGACCGCGACTTCGTCGGAGACGTCGTACTCGGGAAGCAGCGCGTCGAGGTCCATGCTCGCAGCGTCCCACCGCGACGGGCGTGCGACCACCGGGCGGACCACGCGACCGGGTGCGGCTTCTCCGTAGAGGGTGGACAGACGCCGCGGGCCACGCGCAGTGACCGGGTCAGTCCCGGGTGATCGCCCGGATCGCGTCGTCGAGCTCGAGATAGAAGTGGTCCTTGTCCAGCGTCTCGAGGAGTCCGTAGCGCAGCGTCAGATCCTGCAGCCGGCTGCGCATCTCGGCGAACGCCAGGTGGATGCCCACCTCGTTGAGCTCGAGGTCGAGCTGCTTGAGCATGCTCGCAGCCGTGAGGTCGACATCGGTGATCGCCTCGCACTGCAGGACGATCCAGCGGGGTTCGCGCTCGAGGGCAAGGCGCCGGATCTGCTCGCGGAAGATCCCGGCGTTCGCGAAGAACAGCGGCGCCTCCCAGCGGTAGACGACGATGCCGTCGAGCTCGCGGGCGGCCGGGTGCTGGTCGACGCTGTGCCACCCGCCGAGCTCCTCGACCCGCCCGAGCACCGCGCCGTGCGGCCACCAGTTGCGCTTGAAGAACAGCAGGATCGCCAGGACCACCGCCACCGCGATCCCCTCCAGCACGCCGAGCAGGATCACGCCCGCGGTCGCCGCGAGGGAGATCATCACCGCGCTGCGGCGAACACGCCACGCGCCCACGAGCACGCGCACGTCGACGAGCGAGAACGCGGCGACGATGACCACCGCCGCCAGCGCGGTCTGCGGCAGCGCCGACAGCAGCGAGTTGAAGAACAGCAGCAGGGCGGCGACGAGACCCGCGCCGATCAGCATCGCCAGCTGACTCTTCGCGCCCGACTGCTCGGCGACGGCGGTCCGCGAGCCGCTCGTCGAGATCGCGAAGCCCTGGAAGAACCCGGCCGTGATGTTCGCCGCCCCGATCCCGATCATCTCCTGATCGGCGTGCACCTCGTCGCCGCGCCGCGCGGCGAAACTCGTGGCGGTCGCGATCGTGTCGGCCAGCGACACCAGCGTGATGCCGAAGGCGGCGATGAGCAGCGGGGCGATGTCCCCGAGGTTCGTCCCCGGCAGGCTCGGCGTCGGCACGCCCTGCGGCAGGGATCCGACCGTCGCGACGCCCTCGTCCGCCAGGCCGATGGCCGCCGACACCGCGGTCACCCCGATGACCGCGACGAGAATCGCCGGGACCAACGTGGTGAACCTGGGGAGGATCAGGAGCACCGCAAGCACGGCCAGCCCGGTCACGAGGGTCGCGGTGTGGGCCGCGTCGAGCCCCTCGAAGAAGCCGACGACCTCATCGCCGAACCCGTCGGCGTCGACCGAGAAGCCGAAGAGCTTCGGGAGCTGGCTGACGACGATGGTGACGGCCAGCCCGTTCATGTAGCCGACCTGGACCTCCTTGGACAGCAGGTCCGCGACGAGTCCGAGCTTGCCCATGCCCAGGCCCAGCTCCACCAGCCCGACCAGGACCGCGAGCATCCCGGCCAGCGCGATCGCCTCGTCCGGGTCGTCGGTCACGAGCAGCGGGGTGATCGCGGCGAAGATCAGCGGTGAGATCGACGAGTCCGGACCGAGGACCAGCACCCGCGAGGGGCCGAACAGCGCGTAGCCCACGAGGCACGCGATCGTCGTGTACAGGCCGGTGACCGCGGGGACACCCGCGAGCTCGGCGTACGCCATGCCCTGCGGGACGAGGATCGCGGCGAGGACGATGCCGGCGACTGCGTCGGAGCGCAGCCACCTGCGGTCGTACCCGCGCAGCCGTCTGAGGCCGGGGACCCAGGCGGTCACTCGACCGTGATCGGCGCCGGGACCCTCATGCGGGGAACGGTATCCGCAGCGTCGCTACTGCGGGGCTTCGGCGGTGAGCAGCTCCAGCGCGCCCCAGGCCGTCCGGAAGCGATGGTGCACGACGACGCCCTCGAACCCTGCGCCCCGCAGGAGCGCCGGGAGCGCGCCGGTCGCGTGCTGACGCGTGCGGCCCCAGCCGTCGAGCAGGCGCAGGCCGGTGAACGCGAGGCCCTCGACCGGGTCGCGCGGCATGCCCCAGTCGGCGACGTGCAACCGGCCGCCGGGCTTCAGGACGCGCTGGGCTTCGGCGAGCGCCGCGGCCTTCGGCTCCGGGTCGAGGTGGTGCAGGACGAGTGAGGAGACGACCGCGTCGGCGGTGTCGTCGGCGATCGGGAGCCCGGTCGCGGGGGCGAGCAGCCACTCGACGTCCAGGTCCGCCGACTTGCGCGCTGCGCGCGACAGGATGTCCGGGTCGATGTCGCTCGCCGTGACGCGGGCGGCTGGAAGCGCGGCCACGAGGCGGCGGGTGACCGAGCCCGTGCCGCAGCCGATCTCGACGACGCGCCCGGGCGCGTCCTCGGCGACCTGCGCGACGAGCTTCGACCGCCATGCGCCTTCGCGCATGGTCAGCGCCATCACGGGGTCGTACAGCGCCGTCGGGGCGAACCGGCCGGCCGCGCCGACGAAGGGTGCGGGAGAGAGGGACGGCAACGCGGGCAGAATGCCATGCTGAGCGCTCATGTCAGAAGTCATCGTCTATGAGAAGCGCACCTGTACCACCTGCAAGAAGCTTGCACATCTGTTGGATGCGCAGGGCATCGCGTTCGACCGGGTCGAATACCACGTCGAAGGCCTGACGGAGCCGGAGATCCGTGACCTGCTGTGCATGGCGGGGGTCACCGCGCACGAGGCGCTGCGCCGCCGCGAACCGCTCGTCAAGGAGCTGGGGCTCACCGATCCGGGTGTGACGGAGGACCGGCTGATCGCGCTCATGGCCGAGCATCCTCAGCTACTGCAGCGGCCGTTCGTGGTCCGCGGTGACCGGGCGGTCTTCGCGCGCCCCATCGAGAGGGCGCTCGAGCTGTTCGCCTGACGTGAGTGGCCGGTTTCCGGTTGTGCCTGTCCAGCATTCGCGCCTGGAGGTGCTGACCGCAGCGCTCCGAGAGCGCAAGGCGATCGCCGAGCGCCTCGGCGCCTCAGTAGCCTGATGGCGTGCATATCGTCACCGTCCTGGCGGTGGGAGGCTGGATCGGCGAGCAGGTCGAGCAGTGGGGCTACGCGGCCCTCACGCTCTTCCTGATCATCGAGAACGTCTTCCCGCCGATCCCATCCGAGCTCATCCTGCCGCTCGCCGGCTACTACGTCTCCGAGGGCACGCTGAACTTCGCCGGCGCGCTGATCGCGTCCACCCTCGGGTCGGTCGTGGGCGCGCTGATCCTCTACTACTTCGGCCAGCTCGCCGGCCGGCCCGCGCTCGAGCGCTGGGGCCACAAGGTGCACATCAGCGACGAGGACTTCGACCGTGCCGACGCGTGGTTCGCCCGCTTCGGCGCGTGGGTCGTCTTCTTCGGCCGCCTGGTGCCGGGCATCCGCAGCGTGGTGTCGATCCCGGCGGGGTCGTCCTCGATGCCGATGCTGCAGTTCGTCCTGCTGACGACCGCCGGGTCGGCGCTGTGGAACGCGCTGCTCATCGGGACCGGCTGGTGGCTGGGCACGCGGTGGGAGGAGATCACGGGCATCGTGGACTCCGCGAGCACCGTGGTCTACGCGCTCATCGTGCTGGGGATCGTCGCCGTCGTGGCGATCCTGTGGCGCCGCCATCGCCGCCACCTCGCGGCGGCCCGCAGCGACTGACCGGCTACAGTGGTCGCAACGTCCGGCACCCTGCCGGGCGTGAGGCAGCAGCTCGCTTGGGTCCCGCAGACAGCGGTTCGGGTCAGCCTTTCTCGCCTCCCGAACCGTCCGCGGCCTGACCGAGTGCCGCCAGGAGTCCCAGATATGTCTTCGCAGTCCTTCGCCGATCTCGGCGTTTCGGATGCCGCCTGCAGCGCTCTTGCGTCGCGCGGCATGACCGAGCCCTTCGCCATCCAGAAGCTCGTCATCGCTGACGTGCTCGCCGGCCGCGACGTGCTCGCCAAGTCCCCCACCGGGTCGGGCAAGACGCTCGCCTTCGGTGTCCCCATGGTCGACCGCATCGCCGCCGAGTCGCGCCGTCCCGCCGGGCTCATCCTGGCGCCGACGCGCGAGCTCGCCACGCAGATCGTCGAAGAGCTCCGCAGCATCGCCCACGCCCGGGCGCTGAAGATCACCGCCGTCTACGGCGGCGTCGGTCTCCAGCAGCAGGGCCGTGACGCCGCCAAGGCGCACATCGTCGTCGCGACCCCCGGTCGCCTCGAGGACCAGCTCCAGCGCGGCGCGTTCAGCCTGCGCAACGTCGAGGTCCTCGTCCTCGACGAGGCCGACCGCGTGCTCGACATGGGCTTCCGCCCGGCCGTCGACCGCATCGTCGCCCAGTGCCCGAAGGACCGCCAGACGCTGTTCTTCAGCGCGACGCTGGACGGCGACGCCGGCCGCATCGCCAAGGAGTACACGCACGACGCGGCCCGCCACGAGCACGTCCCGACCGAGGTCAAGACGGCGCAGATCGAGCACCGCTTCCTGGCCGTCGAGCATGAGTCGCGCGTGAAGGCGCTCGTCCGCGAGCTGCGCTCCGAGCGCGACCTCGCCCTCGTCTTCGTCCGCACCAAGCGCGGTGCCGACCGGCTCGTCAAGCGCCTCGGCAACGAGGGCGTCAACGCGGTCTCCATGCACGGCGACAAGTCCCAGCGCCAGCGCGAGCAGGCCCTGGCCCGCTTCGAGTCCGGCCGCGTCGACACGCTCGTCGCGACCGACGTCGCCGCGCGCGGAATCGACGTCGACGGCGTCTCGCACGTCATCAACTACGACGCGCCGGACGACCGCGAGG
>SXGQ01174390.1_pt1 | contig 20550 bp, 19 predicted proteins | sample 3178371 | NCBI WGS metagenome assembly SXGQ01 (sample SAMN11356859, study PRJNA531348) | freshwater metagenome | isolation source: freshwater sample F1-20 | place: China: Fuxian Lake, Yuxi | collected 2017-12-25 | reverse complement strand
ATGCGCTTGAAGCATTGCGAATTGTCACCATCCTTGCCAACCCCGCGCTTCCCACCACTACGCAAGAGATTTGGAAACGCATTGGTTTGGCCGGAGACATTTCCGATCTGCGCATTGATTCCGACACAACGTGGGGGCAATACCCAGGCAGATGCGCCGTGGTGAAAGGCGAACCACTCTTTCCGCGAAAGACGTTATGACCCAAGAGTTGCAGTGGATCGACACGCACTGTCACGTGTACGAAGAAAATATTCCGGGTGGCCAGGAACATGCGCTGCAAGTAGCGCGCGAGGCTGGTGTAATCACCATGATTGTCATTGGCACAGATGCAGATACCACGCGTCAAGCAATTGAGATTGCAAACATGCACCCCGACGTGTATGCCACCGTTGGCCTACACCCGCACGATGCGAAAAATGGCGTCGAGACAATCAAGCCGTTCTTGCAGGCGGCACGAGTTGTTGGCATTGGCGAATGCGGCCTTGATTATTACTACGACCATTCGGACCGAGCAGTTCAGCGCGAAGCATTTGCACAACAAATACAACTTGCGCACGAACTGAACTTGCCGCTTGTTATTCACACCCGCGAGGCGTGGGACGACACCTTTGATGTGCTTGATGCGCAAGGAACGCCGGCACGAACGATTTTTCATTGCTTCACTGGCGGCGAACCAGAAGCGCGCGCTTGTGTGGAACGAGGGGCATACCTTTCGTTTTCGGGCATCGTCACGTTCAAAACCGCAAACGATGTGCGCGAAGCGGCGAAATGGTGCCCACCCGAACACATGCTGATCGAAACAGACGCCCCATTTCTTGCTCCGATACCGCATCGAGGAAAACCAAATCAACCTGCACTTGTTTCCACCGTAGGAACATTCATTGCAGACCTGCGCGGCGAACCCGTTGCACATCTTGCTCACACCACCACGGCAAACGCGCGCCTTGCGTTTCCGCTAATCGCTCCGTAGCCTTTACACAGTGGCTCTGTCGATATACGAGCGTCGACGCATTGCAGTGCTTGCAACTGTTTCATTGTTAGCAATCGTCATTGTTCGCACGTCCAGCGGAAACTCGAGCGACGCCACCCCCACCACAGTGACTACCACGACGGTGCCTCCCGTGATCGAACAAGACATTCCAGAGTCGGTCATTTTGGGCGGCCCCGCACCGCTTGCACCAACCGGCTCTGCAGTCATTGCGTACCCGGCCGACACTGGAAACTTCATCGACGGGCGTGCATCGTTCAGCAACTTGGGTTACACCCAAACCCCCATTTGTTACAGCATCGAGGCGCCGATCGGCGTCGACCTCACCATCACCAATGTGAACAATGGCAGAAGCGTGAAGTGCACCAACGTGTACAGCCTTCTTGTACCCGCTGGCATCACCGTAATCTTGCATACAACGGTGTTCACTCGGCTTGCAGACCTGATTGATGCGCCAATACCTGTGAAGATTTCCTGGTGACCCACTCTCCAAGCGACATCTCTCATTTGCTGGAGACTCACGGGCTAGCGCCGCGCCGGGCATTTGGACAGAACTTTGTTGTCGACCCAAACACCGTTCGACGCATTGCGCGGCTGGCAGATGTTGGCCCTGGCGATTTTGTTCTCGAGATTGGTGCAGGCCTTGGTTCGCTCACGCTTGCGCTTGCCGAAACGGGTGCGCACATTGTTGCAATCGAAATTGATAACGGCGTTGTTGAAGTGTTGCGCGAAGTTGTGCGCGACTTGCCAAATGTTGAAGTGATCCACGGCGATGCACTGCTGTTGGATTGGGCTCCACTTGTGGCAAGAAGCGCCAAGTGGCATGTTGTGGCCAACCTGCCCTACAACGTGGCGACACCGCTCGTTGCCGACTTGCTCGACAATGCGCCCGCTGTTGAGCACATGTTAGTGATGGTGCAAAAAGAAGTTGCCGAGCGTTTCGTTGCCATCGCGCGAACACCCGCCTACGGCGCAGTCAGCGTGAAGATTGCATATTGGGCTGCGGCGAAGATGGTGGGAGACGTGCCCGCTTCTGTGTTCATTCCGAAGCCAAACGTTGCGTCGGCGCTTGTCGATATCCGTCGTCATGCTTTGCCTGCCGTGGCAAATGTCGACCCACAGCAACTGTTTACTTTGGTTCGTGCGGGTTTTGCGCAACGTCGAAAAATGCTGCGCAGGTGTTTGTCTGCGATGGTTACTCCCGCCGCGTTCACCAAGGCGAACGTGTCACCCGAGGCCCGAGCCGAAGAACTAGACATTCAGGCATGGGGTCGTCTATGTGTTGCCGTCAACAGCTAGCAACACCTAGATTCGAATTTGTATGAGCGCATCTCCGATTTCGCTGATTGCTCCAGCAAAACTGACACTTTCATTGCAAGTGACGGGGGTGCGCGACGACGGTTATCACCTGATCGACGCCGAGATGGTCACGCTTGACATTGCCGACATGCTCACTGTTACACCCGACGAGCAGGGCCTCAGTTTTGACGGACCACAAGCGCAAGGGCTTGCTAACGGTGACGACAACTTAGTTTTGCGCGCACTTCGACAATGTGGCAAGCAGGCGCGCGTTCACATACAAAAAAACATTCCGCATGGTGGCGGCTTGGGCGGAGGCTCGGCAGACGCTGCAGCCATTTTCCGTTGGGCCAACTATCAAGATCTTGAGGCGGCATCTCGAATAGGCGCAGACATTCCTTTCTGCATGGTTGGTGGAAGGGCTCGTGTTCGAGGCATAGGCGAAATCATCGAACCACTCCAACATGTTCCGCGAGCAATCACTCTGATTCTTTTGCCATTCGGTGTTTCAACACCGGTGGTGTATCGGGCCTTCGACGCTCTCCCCCCGCAATCCGACGAGATCGTGAATCAACTAGAGGCTGCGGCGATGGTTGTTGAACCGCGGCTTGCCGTGTGGAAACAGCGCATCGAAGAGGCTTCCGGGGCTGTGCCAGTGCTGGCGGGAAGCGGCTCTACATGGTGGCTAGATGGTGCGTACCCGAACCTGGGCAAACGCCTACCGGGCGCAATTGTTGTTGTCACCCGTACCACCCCCTGAAAGGGTTTGGGCGAAAAGGCCGGTTACTTGCGGCGCTGGTGACGGGTGCGGCGAAGCATCTTCTTGTGCTTCTTCTTTCGCATCCGTTTGCGACGACGTTTTACAAGTGAACCCATAGCGCGAGAAACGATAGCGGGATCTGAGCCCATTTCTACATTTTCCTCAAAGAGTCAGTACTGTGTATTTCGTCTTTCCGGGGTCGTTCAATGGCAGGACAACGGGTTTTGGTCCCGTATATAGGGGTTCGAGTCCTCTCCCCGGAACTCATCGTGCAGCCAACGCGCCAATGGCGCTGGCTGTCGTTCGCGGAAGAATGCCAAACGGCGTCCGTGTTCTACGCTGTAGCAAACGGCTCACCACCCGAGGACAGATGAACAAAACGATCGACAAAGTCACCACGAAGCGAATGGCCCTCTACACGGGGCGCACTCATCCGCAACTTGCCGAAGAAGTGGCACAGCATCTGGAAGTGCAACTTGGTGAAGCAAACGTTGTCGAGTTCGCAAATGGTGAAGTGCGTCCTCGCTTTGGAGAAAGTGTTCGCGGTGGCGACGTGTTCATCATGCAGACGCATTGTGGCGCAGATGGGCGTAGCGTGAACGACTCGATCATGGAGCAGTTGATCATGATCGACGCCGCATACCGCGCTTCCGCAAAGCGCGTGACTGCAGTGTGCCCCTTCTACGGTTACGCGCGCCAGGATCGCAAAGCAGAAGGCCGCGAACCAATTACCGCTCGCTTACTTGCCGACCTCTTCAAAGCAGCAGGTTCTAAGCGCATGGTCTCGATCGACTTACACAGTGGACAGATTCAGGGTTTCTTCGAAGGCCCTGTCGATCACCTCACTGCGATGCCCGTACTTGAAAAATATGTGCGCGCCAATGCGCGAGACGGTGTCACCATCGTGTCGCCAGACGCCGGCCGCGTAAAAGTTGCAGAACGTTTTGCGCAGCATCTTGCCGACATGGACGCCGACGTTGCATTCATCAACAAGCGCCGTCCAAAGGGAACCGCAAACATTGCGGAAGCAAAAGAAGTCATCGGTGATGTCGACGGACGCTTGTGCATCCTTGCCGACGACATGATCGACACGGGCGGAACAATTGTCAGCGCCGCCGACTTGCTCTTCAAGCGCGGAGCCAAGGAAGTGTGGGCCATGGCAACGCACGGTGTCTTGTCCGGCCCCGCAATTGAGCGACTCGAGAATTCAGCCATCAGTCGCGTGGTGCTCACCAACTCGCTGCCGTTGCCAGCCGAAAAGCGAATTGCCAAGATTGAGGTGCTTTCAGTGGCCAAAATCCTTGCCGACGCACTGGCTGCCGTCTTCGACGAGACCAGCGTCAGCGACCTCTTCGACGGCGAAAATCAGTCCTAAATTTGGCCCCCGGGGGCAGATTTAATTGAGCAAATCGGGCTGTAGGCTCGTTAGCCGTTGTAACTGCTTGATGACATCACGCAACCCGAAGTAGTTCTGGAGTTTCTCATGACCACCACATTAAAAACACAAATCGGACGAACCACTGGCAGCCCAGAGGCTCGCCGTCTCCGCGGCAAAGAACACATCCCCGCTGTGTTGTACGGCATGGGCATGACACCGGTCAGCATCACCGTCGAGCGACGCGACTTGCGCATTGCACTTTCGGGCGCTGCAGGCACCAACACCATTTTGGAATTGCATGTAGACGACAAGAAGTACCCAGCAATTGTAAAGGACATACAGCGCGACCCAATTAAGCGCACGGTCAGCCATGTCGACTTCATGCAAATAGATCTCAACGTGGAAATCACCATGGCTGTTCCAGTTCACCTCACCGGCACGGCAAAAGTCGTCAACCAAGAGGGTGGCCTTGTCGACGCAGCAATCGACCGCATTGAAGTGCGTGCTGCTGCTAACAACATTCCAAACGAAATTCTCATCGACATCACCGACATGAACATGCAAAGCGTCATTCGCCTCCGCGACATCACACTGCCAAAGGGTGTTACTGCACTTGGCGATGACGACTTGGTCATCGTGACAGTGCTCGACACTGGTAGTACCGCTGCCGCCGAAACTCCTGCTGGTGATGCGCCCGCCGATGCTGCTGGTGCTGGCGAAGCCCCTGCTGCAGGCGACGACAAGCCAGCCGCCTCCTAGTTCGTATGGCGCTGTTCGGTCGCCAAGGGCGACACGAGCGGCATGAACGTCGCGGCACGCCTTTTACCGCGCTCGTGGTTGGGCTGGGTAACCCCGGCCGCGAATACGCAGGCACACGACACAACGTTGGATTCGATGCGATCGAATTGCTTGCTGCGCGTTACAACGTTTCGCTGAAGTCGTCAAAGGACCGTGCGTTGACTGCCGAAGTGCACAACCAAAACGTGCACATTTTGTTGGCAATGCCGACTACTTACATGAACGAATCGGGCAATGCAGTTGGCCCGCTTACACGCAAGTACGCAATAACTGACCCAGCAAAAATCATTGTTGTGCACGACGAACTCGACTTAGAGCCCGGCATCGTGCGCGTAAAAATTGGTGGTGGTCTTGCTGGCCATAACGGGTTGCGTTCGATCAATCAACATCTGAAAACGCAGGATTTCATTCGCGTACGCATTGGTGTTGGCAAGCCTGAAACAAAAGAAGACGGCGCCGATCACGTGCTGTCAAAGGTGTCGGGCTCGCAACGCCAGACATTAGACACCTCTGTACAAATTGCCGCAGACGCAGTTCAACTCATTTGCACGCAAGGCGTTGACGCTGCCATGCAGAGCATCAACTCTAAATAGTCAGCTATCACTAGCCGCCATGCTGTTACGAGACCTCGCACTTCTTGCAGGCCAAGAAAGTGCACTGGCCACGCTTGGTGGAAAGAACTCGCTGTTGGCCTGCGGCGAACAGGCTCGCGCAACGATTATCGCTGCGCTCTCTGTGCGTTCTCCAAAAACCACAATGATCGTTGCAACTCCAACGGGCACCGCCGCACAACTGCTGCACGACGACCTCGTGCAATTTCTTGGCGCATCCAACGTGCTCATTTTCCCCGCGTGGGAAACACTCCCCTTCGAACGGGTTAGCCCAAGTGTTGAGACAATGGGCCGCAGGCTTGAAGTGTTGTGGCGTATTCGCGGCGACCAGCCGCCCAAAGTAATCATCGGCTCTGTCCGCGCGTTACTGCAGAAACTTGGGCCCGACGCAACGACACTGGAACCAATCGTTGTCCGACCGGGCGAAGAAATAGACGCCGATGCACTGCTTGCGCGGCTCGTGCACGGTGGCTATCGCCGAGAAGAGATTGTGGAGCACCGCGGCGAAGTGGCGCGGCGCGGTTCGATAATCGACGTGTTCCCCTCTACCGCTGATACGCCGATCCGAATTGATTTGTGGGGCGATGAGGTAGACAGACTGACACAGTTCAATGTCAACGATCAGCGCAGCACGGACGCAATTGAAGTTGTAACAATTTTCCCGGCACGCGAGTTGCAGATAACTGGCGAAGTAAAGGACATGGCGCGATCGCTTGTGGCCACAGAGGCATGGGGTCGCGAACACTGGGACAGGTTGTCCGATGGTGCCAACTTCGATGGCATGGAAAGTTGGTTGCCTTGGCTGATTACCGAGGAATTGCTACTTACCGATATTTTGCCGAAGGACAGCGAGTTGTTATTGGTAGACCCGAAGCGCATGCGCACACGTGCGCACGATTTGCTTGCAGAAGAAGATGATTTGGCGCGAGCACTTGCATCTACATGGGCTCGCGATGCAAACAAATCATTTCCTCGTTTACACGCAGAAGTAGAGCGACTCTTCGAGGGCGCATCCTCCATGCGTGCAATTTCCATGTCGCTTCCTTCCGAAGCTTTGGATGCACCAACAATTCCATCAACTGGTTGGGGCCCAGTTACTGGCGACGCCGAAGGAACCGCCAAGAGAATTCGCGAACTCATCACCGATAAGTGGCATGTTGTTGTTGCCGCAGAAGGCGAAGGTTCTGCACAACGACTAAAGGATGTATTTTCCGAACACGGTGTCAATGTGCCAGTCATTATTGCGCCGTTGCATTTTGGTTGTTCGCTTCCCGTTAGCAAAGTTGCCATCATCGCCGAGGCCGACCTCACCGGCAGGCGAAGAACACATCGCAAAGTAAAGGTTCCCAAGCGTGACACCACGTCGGTATTTCAGGATCTCAAGCCAGGCGACTACGTAGTCCACCACTATCACGGCGTTGGCAAATACGAGGGCATGGTCAAGCGCAGCATTGGTGGCTCCGAGCGCGACTACTTACTACTTGCTTACAAAGATGGCGACAAACTGTACGTCCCTACCGATCACATTGGCGCAGTACGTCAATACATTGGCGGCGACTCACCCACCTTGCATCGTTTGGGTGGAAGCGATTTTGCCCGTGCCAAGCAACGTGTGCGTTCGGCGGTTCGAGAGATCGCACAAGAACTCGTGGTGCTCTATCAACGCCGCGTAACTGCCGAGGGCCATGCGTTTGCGCAAGACACGCCGTGGCAGCACGAAATGGAAAGCGCATTCCCTTTCGTCGAGACACCCGATCAGAGCAAAGCGATTGAACTGACGAAAGCCGACATGGAACGCAACGTACCAATGGATCGATTGGTCTGCGGCGATGTTGGTTTTGGAAAAACCGAAGTTGCCGTGCGCGCAGTGTTCAAATGCATTCAGGACGGCAAGCAAGCAGCGGTGCTGGTGCCCACCACGCTGCTTGCCACGCAACACGGCAACACCTTCAGCGATCGCTTCGCTGGGTACCCAATTCGTGTTGAGGTGCTATCGCGGTTTCTGACCAATGCACAAGCAAAAAAGGTTGTGGCCGGCCTTGCGACAGGCGAAGTTGACTGCGTCATTGGCACGCACCGCCTATTGCAGGAAAGCGTCAAGTTCAAAGATTTAGGTTTGCTCGTCGTCGACGAAGAGCAACGATTTGGTGTGAGTCACAAGGAATCAATGAAGAAGATGAAAACCGACGTGGATGTCTTAACGCTTACGGCAACGCCCATTCCACGCACTTTGGAAATGAGCCTCGTGGGCATTCGCGATTTGTCGCTGCTGCAAACGCCACCAGCCGACCGCCAGCCCATCCTTACCTATGTGGGCGAAGAAGACGACCGTGTTGCGACCGAAGCCATCCGGCGCGAGCTGCTGCGTGACGGCCAAGTGTTTTGGGTACATAACCGAGTGCAATCAATTGAAGACCGAGCGCGCGAACTTCGCGAGCTTGTTCCGGAAGCGCGCATTGCTGTAGCCCACGGCCAAATGGACGAGGCAACACTTGAGCAAACCGTGATTGATTTTTGGGAAGGCAAGTACGACGTGCTGGTGTGCACCACCATCATCGAGAGCGGTATTGACATGCCGACGGTAAATACGCTCGTCGTCGAACGCGCCGACCTGCTTGGGCTGGGACAGCTGCACCAAATTCGTGGTCGTGTTGGTCGCAGCGGCTCGCGCGCATACGCATATCTCTTTCATCCTCGGGGTCGGGCGTTGTCGGAAGATGCATACGAACGCTTAAAGACCATCGGTGAAGCAACCGAATTGGGAAGTGGTTTCAAAATTGCTATGCGCGATTTAGAAATTCGTGGCGCCGGCAACTTGCTTGGCGAAGCGCAAAGCGGGCACATTGCAGCAGTTGGCTACGACCTCTACTGCCAACTTGTCACCGAGGCAGTTGCCGAAATGAAAGGCGAGGTTGTCCCCTCGCCGGTTCCTGAACTCAAGCTTGACGTGCCAAGCAATGCGTTTCTTCCAGGCGACTACGTGGTCAAAGAAGAGTCTCGACTGGATGCATATCGCAGGCTTGCCGATGTCACTTCAAGCGCCGATGTTGCAGATATTCGCACCGAATGGCTCGACCGATACGGCCCACTTCCCGAGCCTGCTCTCGCCCTCATCGGTGTTGGGCAGTTGCGTGCAGAATGCCATCGAGTTGGTTTGACCGAATTGGTTGTGGCCGATGGCCGTGCACGAATGACACCTGTATTGCTGAAAGCAAGCCAGACAATGCGACTGAAGCGCATTGCGCAACACCCAGATTGGAACGAAAAATTGGGTCTACTCACCATCACCCTGCCTCGCACATCGACGGGCAAACTGATCGAACACGAAGTAGTTCCCTATCTCATCAACTTCCTACAGCAACTCTTTGAACCAGCCAACTAGGCTTGACCAAATGTCACGACGCCTCAAACTCTCTGTATTTGCCGTATCCATTGCCGCTCTTCTAACACTCAGTGCGTGTGGTTCGGCCGCAGTCAACGAGGCAATCAACATTGAAGGCAAATCTATTTCCGATGAAGCACTCGACATGGCCATCACTCAATTGGCCGACGCGGGCCAACTTACGCTTGAAAACGGCGTTGCCTCGGGCGACGCCAGCAGGTCGGTGCTCGGCGCACTTTTGCGTGGTAAGGGAACCGAAATTGTTCTGGAGCAATACGGCGAAACAATCACCGATGACGATCGCAAGACAGTCACCGATCAAGTAACACAAGATGCGGGTTTTGACACGCTAGGAAAAGAACTGCAAGATCTCATCATCGACCTCAATAGCGCCGACCTTGCGCTTGCTCGGGTGAAGGCTCCAAGCGAAGCCGACGTGGCAACCATGTATGAAACAGCGGCAGCCTCTGTTGGCGCACTGTGCGTGCAACACATTTTGGTCAAGGAAGAAGCGACCACAAAAGAGGTTCTACAGAAATTGAATGATGGCGCAACGTTTAAGGCAGTCGCCGGCGAATACTCCATCGAACCGAATGCCAGCGAAACTGGTGGGGTGTTGGGAAGCGTCGATGGCGACTGCATCTTGCTGACTGAGTATCAGACACAATTTGATATTGATTTCGTGAAGGGTGTGTTGGCAGCAAAAACTGGCGTCGCCACAGGGCCAATCAAGTCGTCGTTCGGATACCACGTTGTGCTCATCAGGCCGTTTGATGACGTGAAGGCATCGCTCCTCGCACTCCTCGCAAAAACTCCTGGCGAAATGTTGCTCAATGGTTTGCTGGCAACAGGCAAAATAACCGTGGCATCCGAATACGGAATCTGGAACCCAGCCAGCGGCAAAATCGTCGCAAGCTAACGCAAAAGCCGTCGTGACTGCCCAAATCGTCATCGTTGGTCTTGGGCCTGGTCCGCGCGACACAGTTACCGATGCCACCTTGCAAGCAGTCGCACGGATTAAAACACAATTCATTCGCACTCGTCGTCACCCAACGGCCGACTTGATGCCCACCGCAACAAGTTTCGACGACTTGTACGAAACCTTGGACACATTTGACGAGGTGTACTCGGCAATCACCGAACAACTTGTTGCATCGGCCATCAAACACGGCGAAATCTTGTACGCGGTCCCGGGTTCACCATTGATTTTGGAGTCGAGTGTCGCTGCGTTGCGAACCGATGCACGCGTAACCGTTTCGGTTTTACCTGCCATGAGCTTTCTAGATTTGGCTTGGGAGGCACTTGGTATCGACCCCGTCAATGCCGGAGTGCGCCTCATTGATGGCCACCGCTTCGCCATCGAGGCGGCGGGCCAACGCGGGCCGTTGCTGGTTGCGCAGACACACGCCGACTGGGTGCTCTCCGATGTGAAATTGGCATTCGATGCAGCAACCGGCAACGAACCAGTTGTGTTGTTACATCATCTGGGCCTACCCGACCAGCGCGTTGAGCACACGACGTGGCAAGAACTGGATCGCGTACTTCCCCCCGATCACCTCACCACTTTGTTCATTCCACAACTTGCACAACCCATTGCCGGAGAGATGGTGAAGCTGCATCAACTTGCCCGCACACTTCGCGAACAATGCCCATGGGATATCGAGCAAACCCACGACTCACTCATCAAGCACCTGCTTGAAGAGGCGTACGAAGTGGTTGACGCGATTCAGCAACTAGACGCCGACAACCCAGACACCGACGAAGCACTGATTGAAGAACTGGGCGACTTGTTATACCAAGTGGAATTTCATTCGACAATCGCCGAACAGCAGGGTCGGTTCACTCTCGCCGATGTTGCTCGTTCTATTCACGACAAGTTGGTTCGCCGACACCCGCATGTTTTTGCCGACACCGTGGCCACAAGCGCCGACGACGTAGTTGGTACGTGGGACGCCGTGAAGCGCGAAGAACGAAAGAACGACAACAAAAAATTAGATTCCATTTTCAGCGGTGTAGCCAAAGCCTCCCCTGCACTTTCGTATGCAACAAAGATTCAAAAGCGTGCGGCCGACGTAGGTTTCGATTGGCCGAACGCTGCTGGTGCATTTGAAAAGATCGCCGAAGAGTCGCAAGAACTGCTCGAGGCCTCGGCACTGGACGACAACAAAGCCGCCAGTATGGAATTGGGCGACTTGCTCTTCAGCGTGGTGAATTTGGCCCGCCATCTTGGACACGATGCCGAAACGGCGCTCCGACTTGCCAGCGACAAATTCCGTGCTCGCTTCGAGATCGTGGAGACTCTTGCTGCTCAACGCAATATCGACTTGCAAACAGCAACATTGGAACTGCTCGATTCGTTGTGGGACGAAGCGAAGGCGTTCACTACTATTTCCGAATGAGCAATATCAGCAAAATTCTGGGCCGCGAAGTTCTCGACTCCCGCGGCAACCCAACCGTCGAAGTGGAAGTGGTGTTGTCGTCAGGTGCATTCGGCCGCGCGATCGTGCCATCCGGTGCATCCACGGGCGAGCACGAAGCAGCCGAGTTGCGCGACGGTGGCAAGCGCTACCGCGGCAAGGGCGTGCTTAATGCAGTTGGCAACGTCAACACGGAAGTTGCATCGGCTCTCAACGGAAAATCTGCCGACGACCAAGCAGCAGTAGATAAGGCTTTGTGCGCGCTAGACGGCACACAAAACAAATCGCGCCTTGGTGCAAACGCCATCTTGGGAGTCAGTCTGGCCCTCGCCCACGCCACTGCCGCCGAGCGCAAGATGCCTCTTTATCGTTCGGTTGGCGGCAACGATGCCTGCATACTCCCCGTGCCAATGATGAACGTGATCAACGGCGGTGCACACGCCGACAACACCGTCGACTTACAGGAATTCATGGTGATGCCAATTGGTGCCTCAAGTTTTTCTGAGGCACTGCGCTGGGGTGTTGAGACATATCAAACATTGAAGTCGCTTCTTCACGATCGGAAAATGGCAACTGCTGTTGGCGACGAGGGTGGCTTTGCACCAAACTTGGCAAGCAACGAGGATGCAATCTCAATTTTGGTAGACGCAATTGAAGCCGCGGGGTTTGTTCCCGGCAAGGACATCAGCATTGCGCTCGACCCGGCAATGAGCGAGTTGTTTAAAGATGGCAAATACCACTTGGCCTCCGAGGGCAAATCGTTAACAAGCCAGGAGTTGGCCGAGTGGTGGGAGATGCTTGCCAACAAATACCCAATCGTTTCCATTGAAGACGGCATGGCCGAAAACGACTGGGGTGGTTGGTCGACACTCACCGCAAAATTGGGAGGCAAAATTCAACTCGTTGGTGACGACCTGTTCGTGACCAACGTGCAACGATTGCAGCAAGGAGTTAGTGAACGCGCTGCAAACAGCGTGCTGATCAAGGTCAATCAGATCGGCACACTGACAGAAACGCTCGACACCATTGCGCTTGCAACAAAGCATGGTTACACCAGCGTGATGAGTCATCGCAGTGGAGAAACCGAAGACTCCACCATTGCCGACTTGGCGGTTGCAACAAACTGCGGTCAAATCAAAACTGGCGCACCTGCCAGAAGCGATCGCGTTGCAAAATACAATCAACTTCTGCGTATCGAACAAGAACTTGGCTCAAAAGCCAAATTTCTTGGCGCAGACGCTCTTAACCCGCGATAACAGCGCTCGATTGGCGCGGTTGCCACGAAACAGCTTGCTTCACGCGCCACAATAGAGGCGTGGCAAATACGGATCAACATCTCGTTCGCAATCGTTCGCTGCGCTTTGCCATCAAACCGTTTGCCATTGCCGTCGTCATTGCACTTGCAACTGCCCTGTTTGTTTTCCCTGTTCGCACTTGGCTCAATCAACGTGAGGCGTTAGAGGCCAAGACGGCCGAATACGCGGCGTTTGAAGACATCGTCGAAGAAATGCAAGATCAGGTGCGCAACTTGCAGTCGCCCGCCGGCCTGCGCGACGCAATTCGAACCCAACTTGGCTACTTGTACCCAAATGAGCGACGCGTGCCGATGATGGATTTGCCGGCACTTTCCACCACCATGCCCGAGCGATGGCCGTACACCGTTGTGTCTACCATTTTGATGCTGCGCACGCTAGACGTGGCAACACAAGAAGCGCGCGGCCAAATAATGCTCGAACCATTGGCTCCCTAATCAGGCACTTCCAACTTGCGCTAACTAACCTACAACCAGTCAATTGATTGGAGCAGGCGTGGCAGGAAGCATTTTGGGTAATCGTGTCCTTCGCAAAGAGGACCCTAAATTTCTCACTACGGGAGGCGTCTACGTAGACGACTTGCACGACGAACCGCTACTGGCTGGTGCACTGCACGCCACTTACGTGCGCTCAACTGTTGCCCACGCCAACATTCTTAACATTGATGTTTCCGAAGCGCTGCTGGCCCCCGGCGTAGTTGCGATCTACACAGCCGCCGATCTTGGGCTGCAGCCAATGCCTGCGACATATAACCCAACCGCGCTGCGCACGTTGCTTGCGACAGAAAAGGTTCGCTACGTTGGCGAGCCGATCGCAGTCATTCTCACCGAACGTGCAGACCAAGGCGAAGACGCTACCGAACGAGTGATCATCGATTACGAGCCGCTCGAAGTGCTGATTGATATCGAGCAAGCCATGGACAGCAGCACACTGATCTTCGAAGGTGTTGGAAGCAATATCGTGTTTGACACCACCGCTCTTGGTATGCCTGATCTCACCGGCGATGCATTGTTTGCCGACTGCGAAGTCGTTGTTCATGGCCGTTTCGTGAATCAGCGCGTAGCGCCATGCCCACTAGAAGTTCGCGGCTCGGCAGCCATGTGGGACACAAACGGCCGACTGATTCAGTGGTTGTCCACCCAGGGAGCACAAGGCGCGCGCGACACCATCTTGTCTGCAAATGGACTGCAGCTTGGGCAGGCACGGATCATTACTCCCGACGTCGGCGGCGGCTTCGGTGCAAAAATTGGCGCATACCCTGAAGAGATTTTGCTTGGCAAGATTTCAGCCAAGGCTGGTCGCCCAATTCGCTGGCATGAAACACGCAGCGAGTCGATGGTTGCGCTCGGCCACGGTCGCGCACAAATTCAGTACATCAGTATTGGTGGATCACGAGATGGAAAAGTAAGCGCCTACCAACTGAAAGTGCTGCAGGATTCGGGCGCCTGGGTGGATGTGGGTGCAATACTTGCGCCGTTCATGACCAGGCCCATGGCTTCTGGCGTGTACGACATCCCAAAGATTGAAGTTCGCACCATTTCGGTTGCAACTAACACCACTCCAACCGTGCCGTACCGCGGTGCGGGGCGACCAGAAGCAACGGCAGCCATCGAGCGCGCAATGGATTTGTTCGCATTAGAAATCGGCAAGGACGCGGCCGAAGTACGACGCATCAACCTCATCGGTAAATTCATGGAGCCGCACACCACCGCCATTGGCCAAACATACGACGTTGGCGATTATGAAGTTTCGCTGGACAAGGCCCTGCAGGTTGCCAACTACAAACAATTGCGCGCCGATCAGGCTGCGCGTCGTGCAAGCGGCAGCAACAAACAACTCGGCATCGGTGTGAGCGTGTACGTAGAAATCACGGGTGGTACTACGCCGGGTGAAATTGCAAAGATTGAAATAACTCCAGGGGGACGCGCAGTTGTGTACACCGGCACTTCCCCGCACGGCCAAGGTCATGTCACCTCGTGGTCGATGATCGCTTCCGAACAAACGGGTATCGACATGAAAGACATTGATGTTGTCTGGGGCGATACCGATTTGATTCCCGTTGGTGGTGGCACCATGGGTTCGCGCTCGCTGCAACAAGGCGGCGCTGCCGTGCATGTTGCCGCAATCGAATTGGTGGAGCAGGCACGCAAACATGCGGCACGTTTGCTGGAAGCAAACGAAGCCGACGTGGTATTCGACAAAGACAACACGGCGTTCCACGTTGCGGGAACCCCAGCAGTTGCAAAAACGTGGGCCGATCTATCTACTGCTTTGTTGGGAGACGGTGGGCTCGTGCAGGAAACAACATTTACTTCAGGTGGCCCAACATTTCCGTTTGGTGCACATGTTTCGGTTGTTGAAGTAGACATCGAAACTGGTCGAGTGCAACTTATTCGACACGTTGCATGCGACGATGCTGGCGTTGTTCTTAATCCACTCATTTTAGACGGACAGATTCACGGCGGAGTTGCCCAAGGTGCCGCGCAAGCATTGTTGGAAGAAGTTGCCTACGACCAAGACGGCAACCCAATCACCTCCAACTTGGCCGACTACGGGTTTATCTCCGCCGCCGAATTGCCAAGTTTTGAAGTGGTGCACATGGAAACCCCAACGCCTCGCAACCCACTTGGCGCAAAAGGGATTGGTGAATCGGGCACCATCGGATCGACCCCCGCAGTGCAATCTGCGGTAGTCGACGCGGTTTCATATTTGGGTGTGCGTCACATCGATATGCCAGCAACCGCAGAGCGTGTGTGGCAAGCGATTAACGCCGCACGCAAGTAGCCAACGCAAATATCCCAACTGCTGAATAGCAACGCTGCAGTTCTACAGTTGTGGAATGACTACATCACCATCTGCCCCATTTTCTGGCGCGCCAATCGTTGCCGAAAATCTTGTACGCCACTTTGGCGATGTCAAAGCGGTAAATGGCATCAATCTCACTGTTAATGCCGGAGAGATCTTCGGTTTTCTCGGGCCAAACGGTGCAGGCAAAAGCACAGCGGTTCGCATGCTGACCACATTGCTTCGCCCCACTTCGGGCCGGGCAATGGTTGCGGGCTTTGACGTAGCAAAAAACCCCGACGACGTTCGCCGCCGAATCGGTGTTGCGCTGCAAGATGCGGCTATCGACCCACTGATGACCGGCACCGAACTGTTGCGACTGCAGGCAGTGCTATACGGGATACCCGCCAGCAAGATAAAGGCTCGCGCAAATGACTTGCTCGAGCGAGTTGGCCTCACCGCAGCAGCCGACCGTCGCGTTGGCACATACTCGGGCGGTATGCGCAGGCGTCTAGACCTGGCACTTGCACTCATCCACCAACCGACTGTGTTGTTTCTTGACGAGCCAACAACAGGTCTCGACCCAATGAGCCGAATTTCGCTATGGGAAGAAGTACGCCGACTGAACACAGAAGGCACCACCGTGATGTTGACCACTCAATACCTCGAAGAAGCAGACCAACTTGCCGATCGCATTGCAATCATCGATCAAGGCAACATCGTGCGCGAAGGAAAGCCGCAAGAATTGAAAGCAAGCGTTGGCTTCCCCACCCTGCTCGTCACCGTTCCTAACGATCAGCTAGACCGAGCCAAGGCTGTGCTCGCAGCATTTGGCGACATGCGCCCAACTGCAGAAGGAACACTTGGCGTTGGCTTGCGCGGTGGGGCCGAAGCAGTGACTGACGTAGTTCGCAAGATGGACGAGGCGTCGCTTCGTGTGCAGCACCTAGAACTGAACGAGCCAAGCCTTGACGACGTGTTCGCCGATGCAACCGGCCATCGCCTCGAGGGCGCCAAAGCATGAGTTTGCTTGCCCTGAGCGACCACACGGAAGTTGTGCCGCACAGTTTCGGCTTGGCGGTTCGACAAACGGTAGCGATGGCCAAACGTTCGACACTTGAGATTTTTCGCCAGCCTGCTCTTGTTGCACCAAGCATGATCTTCCCAATCTTCTTTGCAGCACTTGGCGCGTCGTCATTCGGCAAGACCACCAACCTTCCCGGGTTCCCAAAGGTTGATTCGTTTTTGCAGTTCTCTATTGCGGCAACAGTGGTACAAGGTGTGCTGTTTGGGTCGGTCACAGGCGCAGCCGCACTGGCTACCGACATTCAGAACGGTTTCTTCGATCGGCTGCTCTTGTCGCCCACCACACGAACAGGAATTTTGATCGGCCGTCTTGCGGGCAGCGCAATATTTGGTGCATTACAAGCGGCATTCTTCATTGCGGTGCTGTGGCCATTTGGCGGAAAAATTGAATCCGGCTTAATTGGCGTAGCAATCATGGTTGTGAGCGGCGGAATCGTTGCACTTGCCATTGGAGCACTCATGTCGTCGGTTGCCATCCGCACCGGTTCTGCCGAGGCCGTGCAAGGCACGTTTCCTCTTCTTTTCGTCTTGCTCTTTTTCTCGAGCGCATTTTTCCCGCGCGAAACAATGACTGGCGCGTACCGCAAGATCGCCGACTTCAACCCCATCTCACACTTGGTTGAAGGCATGCGCGAACTTGTGCTCAGCGGTTACACCACTTCGGCGCTGATGAAGGCAATACTCATCCCAACCGCTGTATGTATTGCAGCAATATTGTTTGCACAAACCGAACTTCGCCGCAGATTGGCAGCCAAATGAGCCAAACTATTCGTAGCTCTCGTGCAATGATGATTCGCGGCTTGCTGACAATCCGCAGGCTGCCGTCTGCATTCTTCCCAAGCCTCGCCATGCCTGTATTCACAATGATTGCGTTTGCGGGAACGTACTTTGCAATCACAAAAATTCCTGGATTCCCCACCGATCGTTCGGTCAACTGGTTCATGCCGCTGGGCATTTGTTTCGGCTCCGCCTTTAGTGGAATCGGCATGGGCTTCTCGACGATCCGCGATATTGAAACCGGCTTCTACGATCGCCTGCGTATGTCGCCAACGTCGCGGCTTTCGCTGATTACAGGGCCGCTGTTTACCGCATGGGTTCGTTCGCTCTTGCTCTGCGCTTTTGTCATCCCCTTCGGAATCGCACTCGGTGTTCGTTTCACTGGTGGGCTACTTGGGGTTTTGGCGCTCGTTGTTGCATCGCTTGGCATTTCCACGATTTGTCTCGGTTGGGGTCTTGGTCTTGCCTTCCGGTTCCGCGACATGCGCGGCGCGGCCATTATGCAGTTAACGATGTTCATCGTGCTCTATCTCTCCACTGCGCAAATGCCGATGCCTCTGCTGCAGGGTTGGTTACATGCGATTGCCCGAATAAACCCAGTGACCAACATTTTGCGCCTTGCCCGTGCAGGGCTTGTCAATACCACGTCGCCTGATTACCTCAGTTGGAACAATACGTGGGGCGGCTTGCTTGCCATTGTGCTCATGGCCACGCTGACACTGACATTTGCAGGGCGCGGCTTACGTACACTTGATAAGTGAAATGACCCGATCAAAGTTTTTCATTCACAGTGTGATTACTACTTTTATTGCATTTTCCTTGTTACCACTGCACAATACGTTTGCAGCACCAGTTGTTTCTGCGGAGCGCCCAACAGTCGCCCTTAATGCAACTGTTCGCATTGTTGACGGAAAGTTTGGGCGCGCCAACATTGTTGCGCTCATCGGAGGCACCTTGACCATCGTGAATAAGGACTCCACCCCTTACGCCCTAAAAGTTGGCGCAACCAAAGTGACCGTTGCGGCAAACGGCAAGCGGACGATCCCACTGCCGCAACGTGGCGTGTTTCCTATAGTTTGCGCCAAAGTGCCTGCAATGCGAGCAACACTTACCGTTGAGTAACCCACAACAAAAACTTCCCTTTGGAGTTTTGCTGAAGTTAGGTAATGATATGCGGAGGGGCAAGCGTGCAAGTCGTAATTGCATGTTTTTACTACAACACTTAGGGGGACTTGATGAAAGTCAGTATCACCGTCAACGGAACCGCGACCGAAAGCGACGTGGAACCACGAACACTTCTTGTTCATTACCTGCGCGAGCATCTTGAGCTGACAGGAACAAATGTTGGTTGTGACACCTCAAGCTGTGGAGCGTGCACAATACATCTCAATGGTGAAGCGGTGAAGAGTTGCACGATTCTTGCGGTACAAGCCGATGGAACATCAGTAAAAACAATCGAGGGCATGAGCACAAATGGAGAAATGCATCCGATGCAACAAGCGTTCATGGAAAACCATGGGCTGCAGTGCGGCTACTGCACACCCGGCATGGTGATGGCAGCAGTCGGATTACTCAACGAAAACCCAAACCCAACCGAAGAAGAAGTTCGGTTTGGCCTTGAAGGTAACTTGTGCCGCTGTACTGGGTACCACAACATTGTGAAGTCTGTTCTTGCAGCAGCAAAGTAATAGGAGACGATCATGACAATGACCGAGAATCAAACAAAAACCATTATCGGCACGCGCATGTTGCGCCGCGAAGACCCGGCACTGCTGACTGGCGAAGGTAAGTACACCAACGATCTCAACATCCCTGGCGCCTTACACCTCGCGGTGCTTCGATCGCCCTACGCTCACGCAAAAATCGTCAGCATTGATACCTCTGCAGCAAAGGCACTACCTGGTGTTGTTGCGGTGTACACAGGTGCCGAGCTTGCCTCTGAATGGGCTGGCCCAATGCCCTGCGCGTGGCCAGTAACGCCCGACATGAAAAACCCTGCGCACTACCCACTTGCAGTGAGCAAGGTGTGTTACGTGGGTGACGGTGTTGTTGCAATTTTGGCGACCAACGAAACCGCTTCGCGCGATGCACTCGATTTAGTGGATGTTCAGTACGAACCACTCAAGGCAGTAGTCGATGTGGAAGAGGCGCTGAAAGATAACGTCGTCATCCACGACGAGTTGGGCACGAACAAGAGCTACACCTGGCCACTTCTGGTTGAAGAAACCCCAGGTTGCGTAGAAGAGGCCTTCAAGAAAGCCAAATACACCGTCAGTGAGCGCTACGTTCAGCAACGACTCTTGCCGATGGCAATGGAGCCACGAGCTGTTGCTGCCGTGCCACAGCCATTTGGTGGAGACATCACGCTGTACTCAGCCACCCAAGTACCACACATTTTGAAAGTCATGACCGCACTCACATTGGGCATACCCGAACATCAGGTTCGCGTTGTTGCGCCAAGCGTGGGTGGTGGGTTTGGCTCGAAGCTCAATGTTTACGCCGAGGAACTCTTGTGTGTTGCGTTATCGCGTAAGCACAAACTTCCCGTTCGCTGGGTTGAGGAGCGCACCGAAAACTCGCAAGCAACCATTCACGGCCGCGGGCAAGTTCAATATGTGGAACTTGCAGCCGACGAGCAGGGCAAGCTCACCGCAGTACGTGTCCGCATTATTGGAGACATGGGGGCATACCTGCAATTGGTAACGCCAGGTGTACCAATTCTCGGCGCGTTCCTCTATGCAGGTGTCTACGACATTCCGAAGGCGTACGACTTCAGTTGCACCAGTGTGTTCACAACGCTCACGCCAACTGACGCATACCGCGGTGCAGGTAGGCCAGAAGCTACCTACGCAATCGAATGCGCAATGGATGCCCTTGCGCGCGAAATGAAGATTGATCCATTCGAGTTGCGCAAACGCAACTTCATTCAAAAAGAACAGTTTCCGTACACCGCATTT
>SXGQ01136931.1_pt1 | contig 20551 bp, 17 predicted proteins | sample 3178371 | NCBI WGS metagenome assembly SXGQ01 (sample SAMN11356859, study PRJNA531348) | freshwater metagenome | isolation source: freshwater sample F1-20 | place: China: Fuxian Lake, Yuxi | collected 2017-12-25 | reverse complement strand
GAAGTAGAAGCGCCCCTCCGACCACAGGAACTCGACGGTGCCGGCGCCGTCCTACTCGAGATCACCCCAGAGAAGAACGTCGGGCTGCTCGGCAACCTGCTCGGCGCCGACGGCAACAACGCCGAGCTCCTGCATTGCGTCGGCGGAGGCTCCGCCGCCCCCGCGACCGCCGACTCCCTGCGCGACGGCAAGCATTTCCTGCGGATGAACGGCAAGGAAGTTTTCCGCCACGCCGTGCGCGTGATGACGGAATCCTGCGAACGCGTCCTCGCCAAGTGCGACGTGGAAACGCAACAGGTCGCGTGGTTCATCCCGCACCAAGCGAACAGCCGTATTTTGGAAGCCGTCGCGAGCCAGCTCAACGTGGGCATGGACCGCTTCCCCTCGAATCTCGAGCGCTACGGCAACACGTCGGCGGCCTCGATTCCGCTTGCGCTTGAAGAAGCCTGGACAGACGGCAAGATCAAGCACGGCGACCTCGTCCTCATCGTCGCCTTCGGCGCCGGTCTCACCTGGGGCGCAACCCTTCTCCGCTGGCATGAACCACCTCGCTAAAACCCTCCTCGCCGTCGCGCTCCTGCTCGGCCCTCTCGCCCGTGCCGAATACGTCCACTTCGAGGGAAGATGGCACCTCAAGCCCGGCACGACGAACGACGTCGTCCCTGCTGACCGCCTGCCCGTCGTGCTACTCGCGATGAACCGCGCTTCCCAGACCGCCGCCGGCGGCGACGAAGGGAGGGCCATCAAGGAATGGTCCGTCATCGGCGAAGCCAACACCGGCACCGAAGCCGAGGCCGTCTCCATCCTCGAGCGCGCCCGCCTGCATGCCGCGCGCCATGAATTCGAGACCGCCACCGAACTCATCGACGACCTCTACGCACGCCACTCGAGTTTCGTCAATTTCGGCGAAGCCGTGAAGCTGCAGTTCGAGATTGCGAACCGTCTCGCCGCTGGCGAACGCCGCAAGCTAGGCGGCTGGTTCCCGTGGTTCCGCGACCCCCAGGGAGCGGTCGCCCTCTGGCAGAAGACCCTCCGCCTCGCGCCCAATGGCCCGTACGCCGACGAATGCCTCATCCGCACGGCCCGCCTAGGTCTGGAGGGCGGCAATGATGCCAAGACGATCGAGGCCCTCGAACGTCTCGTCAGCGATTACCCCACTTCCAAGTTCGCCGCCGAGGGGCTCGAGATGCTCGCCACGATGCGCTCCAAGGAATCACTCGGGCCGGCCTGGGACCAAGCTACCACCATCGAAGCCGCCGACCACTGGCGCACGCTGGCGGACCAGTTCCCCGACGACCCGCGCGCCAAACAGGCCCTTGAACAGATCGCCCTTCTGCGCGACCGCGCCGCCCGCGCCCGCCTGAATCTCGCCAAGTTCTACTTCTACGACCGCAACAATCCGGAAGCCGCCAAACTGATGGCCAACGCTTGCCGCAACATCGCGCCGGAATCGGCCGCCTCCACGGAAGCCGAAGCACTCCTCGCCCTTATCCAGAAGGACCCCAATCCTCCGAAGAGCTTCGCCGATCGACTGCTCGGCACCGTTCCGCGTCCGCGCCCCCCCTCCGAAGCCAAACCGCAGGTCGTCGGCGGAGACCTCGATACGCTCGGCTTCAAGAAGGAAGAGCCGAAGCCCGCCACGGGAGGAGACCGTCGATGAAGGGCCTCCTCGGGTTGCTCGCGGCCTCCCTGCTGGTCGGTTGCTCCGCCTACCAACTCGGCGGACCCAAGCCCGCTTTCCGTAACATCGAAGTCGCGCCGATCCGCAATTCCACGGCACGCACCGGCACCCACGCGGTGCTGCACAGCAAGATCGTCGAAGCCCTCGCGGGCGATCCTCGCGTGAAGGTCGGCCCTGGCGAAGCCCGCCTTGAAGCCGAAGTCACGCGGTATCAGCGCGACGGGTTCACCACCAAGACCGGCGACGCGTACGCCTTCACGAGCTACCGCGTGAGCTTCGAGGTGCGTTGCACCCTGACGACCGACGGCGGCAAGCGCGTCCTCTTCAAGGACCGCCTCTTCCGCTCCATCGCGACACTGCAGGTCTCCGGCGATCCCGCCGCCGAGGAACTCAGCCTCGGACCGACGCTCTTCGGCGACATCGCCTCGCAGATTCGCGAAGCCGCCACCACCGCCTGGTAAGCATGAACCCCGCAGTCGTCGCCCCCTCCCTGCTCGCCGCCAATCACGGCGCGTTCGCTCAAGGCGTCCGTACGGTGGAGGAAGCCGGCCTGACCTGGCTGCACATCGATATCATGGACGGGCACTTCGTGCCCAACATCAGCTTCGGTCCGCAGGTCGTCGCGGACCTGCGTCCGCTGACAAAGCTGCACTTCGATGTGCACCTGATGCTCAGCCATCCCGACCGCTACGTCGAGGCCTTCGCCAAGGCCGGCGCCGAACGCCTCACGGTGCATGTCGAGGCCGACCATGACGTCGCCAAAACCATTGCCGCAATCAAGGCCGCAGGGCTTTCCGCCGGCATTGCGATGAACCCCGATGCCGACCCGCGCCGCGTACTTCCTTACCTCGACTCTGTCGACCTCGTGCTCTGCATGACGGTCTTCCCCGGCTTCGGCGGACAGTCATTCATCCCTTCCGTCCTCGATAGCATCCGCCTCCTCGCAGCCGAACGCGCGAAGCGCGGCGCCCACTTCCGCCTCGAGGTCGACGGCGGCATCAATATCGAGACCGGCCAGCGCTGCCGCGAAGCGGGCGCAGATACATTCGTCGCCGGCACCGCCTTCTTCAAGGCTCCCGACCGCAAGGCCTTCGCGGCCGCGTTGACGGCTTAAGCCGCCGCGGGCGGTGGATTCACGGCCTGCGCCTTCTCCGTCTGGAGACGCAACTGACCGCAGGCCGCGTCGATATCGTGCCCCTTCTCGCGACGGAGCGTCGCCGTCACGCCGAGCCCGCGGAGTTCCTTCACGAAGCGATCCTGACGCGTCAGAGACGGGCGCACCCACGGCAGACCTTCAACCTTGTTGTACGGGATGAGATTCACGTGCGCGTGCAGTTCCCGGGCGATCACGGCGAGTTTCCTGGCCTGCTCGAGCGAGTCGTTGATGTCTTCGATCAGGATGAATTCCAAGGTCAGCATCCGGCCATGCTTGCGGGCGAAGGCCTTCGCCGCGGGGATGAGTTCCTCGAGCGGGAACTTCTTGTTCACCGGCATAATCTGATCACGAACCTCGTTGGTCGCGCCGTGCAGACTGATGGCAAGGCGGAAGCCCAGCGGCTCCTCGGCGAGCTTGAGGATCTTAGGGACCACGCCTGAAGTGGAAATCGTGACCCGGCGGGCACCGAAGCCGAAGCCCCAGGGCGCGTTCACGATGCGGAGCGCGGACATCAGGTTCTCGTAGTTAGCCAGCGGCTCACCCATGCCCATCACCACGATGTTGTCGAAGGACGCCAGCCCTTCGGCGGCGCGGGCGGGGTCGGTCTTGTCTTCGATGCGGCAGACTTGGACGAGTTGGGAGACGATTTCACCGATTGAAAGGTCGCGCTTCCAGCCCTCGAGGCCCGAGGCGCAGAATTTGCACCCATAGGCGCAGCCGACCTGGGTCGAGATGCAGATCGTCCGACGGGACTTCTCTTGCCCCACCCCCTCCATCGGGGCCCGGATGATGACGGTCTCGATGAGGGAACCGTCTCGGAGGCGTTGGAGGATTTTCTGGGTGACGTCGGAGGAGGCCTTCCGCTGGATCAGACTGGTCGCCTCGAAATCATAATTGGCCGAAAGCCAGGTCCGGAGGTTGGCCGGAAGGTTGGTCATCGCCTCCGGGGTCTCGGCCCGGCGAGGGTAGAGCCATTCGAAGACCTGACCGGCCCGGTAGCGAGGATGGCCATCCGTGACCAATCGCTCGCCGAGGGTCTCGGGAGTTTCGCCGTGGATTGAGGGTTTTTCGGGCTTAAAGGCCATGTGGGACGCAGGCCAGGAGGGCTGTCGAGGCATAGACCCCAAGGCCCCCCGCCTTCCTGCTTGCAAGTGAGAATTGTTATCCCCAAAACCCACTTTTGCAATGAGCAACAAGGCCCACAACCCACAAGGTGGTAAAATCAACTCCCTGCAGGCCGCCATCGACTTGGTAGCCACGGGTCAGCCGGCCTTCTGCCTCCACCAAGCCTGGGGTATCGGCGTCATCCGCGCCTACGACGAAGCCACCAAGCGCCTCACCGTCGATTTCCCCGAACAGAACAAGAAGGCCCACGCGATGGATGCCGCCTTCTTCCTCGGCAAGATCGAGGTCATCAATCCCAACGGCGTCGTGGCTAAGGCCTACGGCGACAGCACCAAAGCCGAGGTCGCCAACATGGTCGCCAACGACCCTGCTGGCGTCGTGAAGGCCCTCCTCGCCGAATACCCTACCGGCGAATGCACTTCCTACGCCCTCGAGGCCAACCTCGACCGCGTCTATTTCGCCTCTCTGCCGGCCGGCAAGGATCGCGCCACCTCCTTCAAAGCCTGGTGGACCAAGGCTCGAGCCGCCCTCCGTAAGGACCGTGCCATCCTCGTCCCGGAGCGTAAAGGTGGTCTGTACGCCCTCCTCGAAGCCCCCAAGGACCTCGGCGAAGACCTTTTCGCCCAGTACGAAAGCGCCCCTAATTTCGAACGTAAGCTCGTTCTCCTCGAAGAGCTCGCCGGCAGCGCCTCCTCGGAGACCCGCTCGGCCGCCAACGCTGCCAATCTCGACAAGGTCTCCGCGGACCTCGCCAAGGAAATCAAGAAGCTCGAGACCGCCCGCAAGCGCGACAACCTCCCTGCCATCCTCGGTGGCATCTGGAACCGCGATAAATTCTTCCGCTCCGCCGTCGAGAACGTCGAAACCGTCAGCCCGACGGCCTCGGAAATCATCGCCCTCTGCACCGAAAGCGACCTCGCCTTCGTCGCGCTGAACATCCCTCACACCACCGAGAAGATCCGCAGCCTGCTCGACCTCGTCCGCGCCCATCACGGCGACAACTGGTCCGAACGCGCCTTCGACCTGCTCCGCAACCGCGATATCGGCGGCACGAAGAGCGGCTCCGCCAAGCTCGTCTCCGAATCGATCGCCTACCTCTGCGACCAAGAACTCGCTGCCGTCGTCTCCGCCCGCTTCGCTCAGTGGCTCGAGACCCGCGAACTCCGCGCTCCGGTCATCATCTGGGTCATCAAGAATCGCGACTCGAAGAAGTACGCCGATATCGTCGGCCGCCTGATCAACCCGTCGTTGCTCGGAGCCATCCTTTCCTCGATCGACACCGAGTCCCTCGAGTCCAACTCCACGGCCCGCATCCCGCTCGCCAACGAACTCATCAAGGACAAGGAGCTCATCGCCAACATCTTGATCCCCGCCGACGGCAAGAAGGCCGACAGCGAGACGATTTTCGACCTCACCCGCACGATGATGAGCAGCCAAGGCTTTGACGAGATGACCAAGAAGGCTCTCCTCTCTCGCCTCGCCAAGATCGAGCCGCACGTCCAGCGCCTCGCCAAGTCCAAGCATTCCGGCTCCGAAGCCGAGGAAAAGGAACTCCTCGTCTCCAAGAACTCGAAGGAAGTAAAGGAGCGCGAGCTCGAGGACATCGTCAAGGTGCGCCTCCCCGCGGTCAAGGAAGCCATCCAGATCGCCAAGGAGCACGGCGACTTGAAGGAAAATTCCGAATACAAGATGGCCCGACAGGACCATGACACCCTCGCCGCCCGTCGCGCCGAGCTCGACGCTCTGCTGAAGAAGGCCAAGGTCACCGACTTCAAGGAAGCCAACACGGACACCATCAGCGTCGGCTCCAGCGTGGTCCTCCGCCGCGGCTCCGACCAGACGGAGTTCGCCTACGACCTGCTCGGCGCCTGGGACGGCGAACCGGAGAAGAACATCCTCTCTTACATCTCCCCGCTGGCCAAGCAGTTCCTCAACCACAGGACGGGGGAGACTTTCACGACGAACATCAACGGTAAGGCTGAATCCTGGACCGTCATCCGCATCACCCGCTGGGTCGATAAGCGCTAAGCACCCAGCCAGATGGCCTGCTGACGAAGCCCCGGAAACGGGGCTTCCTCTTTTGACACGGACGCCGGCGCACCCCAACCTGCCCGCATGTCCGACCCCTGGGAAACCCTGCGCCTCTTAGCCGACCCGACCCGGTCCCGTATCCTGCACCTACTGCACCGTGGTGAGCTGGCGGTCGGTGAGCTCCAGGAAATCCTCGGACTGCCCCAGTCGCGCATCTCGACCCATCTGGCATTGCTTCGAAAAGCCCAGCTCGTGAACGACCGCCGCGACGGCAAGAAGTCGTTCTACTCGCTCGCCCGCGACCTGCCGGTGAGTATCGTCGGCATCGTGGACGCCGCCCTCGCCGCCAGCGCGCGCGAGTCGAAGTCCGCCGCGGACCAGCGCTCCCTGCAACGCATCATCGAGAAGCGCCGCCAGAAAGCTGAGCAGCACTTCAACCTCGTCGCCGACCGTCTCGGCCGCAACTACTGCCCTGGCCGCTCATGGGAAGCGATCGGGCAGATGCTCTTCCTGCTCACACCGCGCGTGCGAATCGCTGACCTCGGCGCCGGCGACGGCACGCTCTCGCGCCTGTTGGCCCGCCAAGCCGAGAGCGTCCACTGTGTCGATAACTCCCCCCGGATGGTCCAGGTCGGCCGTGCTTTGGCCAAGAAGGAGCACCTCCGGAACCTGACCTACATCCTCGGTAACATCGAGAAAGTCCCCCTGCCGGACCGGAGTATCGACCTCGCCTTGCTCAGCCAAGCCCTGCACCACGCCGAGAACCCGCGGCTGGCGCTGTCGGAAGCCTTTCGCATCCTCAAGCCCGGCGGCCGCTTACTCATCCTCGACCTCCGCGCCCATCGTTTCGAGAAAGCCCGGGAGCTTTACGCTGACCGCTGGCTCGGTTTCAAAGAAAACGAGCTCCACGACTGGATCGAGGAGGCTGGTTTCCGCCAATCCGAGGTGCGGGTCGTTGCCAAAGAAGTCAAAGAACCCTGTTTTGAGACTATTTTGGCGACAGGCATGAAGCCCGGAGGCTGAGTTATTCACAGGGGCCACCCCTGGGGCATACCCCCTCGAATGAATGTCGTTCAAAAGGGGCTTATTGCTTGGCAATCTGCGGCCGGCTGGGCTAATTCTCCATACCCCCGATGCGGAGCTAAACGCTCCCCTCAACCGATGCTTATCAAAGAGTCCCGCACCTATAAATTGGCCAAGGCCGCTTTGCTCGCGGTCCTGATTGCCATGACCCCCGTCACCAGTGACTTGAAGGCGCAGGCTCGCCCGCTGCCGACCGCCCAGAAGCCACAGGAGGACCCGCTGTCCCTCCTTTACAAGGATGCCATCAAGAACCTCGAAGAAAAGAAGTACCGGGAGGCCCTCGCACTTTTCGAAGATCTCGACGCCAAAGCCGTCGACGTCGAACCGAAGCTCAAGGCCGTCGTCTCCTTCCAAAAATCCCTCTGTCATTTCTTCATCAAGGATTGGCCGCGGGCCGAAACCGAGCTGACCGCCTTCCTCGACAAGTTCCCCAAGGGCACGGAGGACTTCCTCTCTGATACCGACAATCGCCGCGGCACCGCCGAGCTTCTGCTCATCGAAGCCTATTCCAAGCAGGGTAAATGGGAGCTCGCGCTCGCCCGCCTCGAGAAGATTCGCACCAACTCGCTCGCCCGCCCCGAAGAGCGCGTCAGCGCCTACGCCCTTTCCGCCCAGATCATCGTCGACCGCGCCAAGAGCTCGCCGGAGGACGTCAAGAAGGCCGCCTACGCCCAGGCCCTGACCCTGCTGAAGCAGGCGACCGCCGACGGCATTAACACGCCGGAACGCCGCGAGGCCGCCTACAAGTTGGTCGACATGTACACCAAGCTCGGCCTGACCAAGGAAGCGACCCAGCTGAAGAACGAGATCGACGCGAAGAGCACCGGTTCACCCGTCGAAGTCGTCCGCTCCAACTTCCAGCGCCTCGAGATCGGCGACGCTCGCTTCTCCGCCGCCGAAACGGCCGCCGACGAGAATTTCCGCGCCGACTTCTACCGCCAGGCCCTCACGAATTACCAAGGCACGCTGCGTCGCGCCAACCTCAGCAGCTCCTTCGGTCGCGCCATCGAGGCCAAGCAGACGGAAGTCGACACGCTGACCAAGAACTTCCCCAAGCCGAACCCCGAACAGGCCGCCAACCTCGAGAAGACCAAGCAAGAGGTCGCGCAGTTCAAGAAGATCCAGGAGGAGTTTAACGCCAACAAGGACTACGACGCGTTTATCTCCTACCGCATCGGCCTCTGCCTGCTCGAGCTGAAGCGCCCATGGGAGGCCCACGTCGCCTTCCTCGACATCTTCGAGAACAGCCCCGGCTTCAGCCGCATCTCCGGCGCCTACTACTACCACATCCTCGCGTTGCGCCGCATCGGTCGCAACAACGAGGCCCAGGCGAAGTGTAAGGAATTCATCTCCAAGTTCCCGAAAGACGAACAGGTCTCCGCTATCGCGCTGATCCTCGGCGACATCTCCCAGGAGCGCGAAGAGTTTCCTGAGGCTATCGGCCACTACAAGTGGGTCCTGGCCAACGTAAAGACCCTGACGCCCGAGGTCGTCGAAGAGATCGACTTCCGTATCGCGGCCTGCCTCTTCTCCCAGGTCGATTGGGCGCCCGCCCAGAAGGCCTTCGAGGAATTCCTCAAGAAGCACGAGCGCTCCCCGGTCCGCCAGCAGGTGCTCTACATGAACGCGCTTTGCTCGTTCTTCCAAGGCAAGTACAAGGAGACCAAGGTCGACTTCGATAAATACGAGCAGGAATACCCGAAAGGCCAGTTCATCCCTGACGTCCGCTACCGTCAGGCCATCGTCAAGTTCGGCACCTCCCCTCGCGACATCCCCGGCACCATCAAGATCTGTGAAGACTGGCTCAAGGATTACTCCAAGGACAACACCGATGAGGTCATGTCCCAGGTGCCCGAGGTCTACACGCTGATCGGCGACGCCAACATCGCCCTCGCCGACGAAATCGACAAGAAGGTCAAGGCCGCCGATCTCGATGTCCGCCTCAACGCCAAGACCCCCGACAAGGACAAGTTCGTCGAAATCAAGACCAAGTTAGAAAAAGAGAAGGAAGCCGTCACCAATAAGGCCATCGACGCCTACGAAGCCGCCGCCAAGAACGCCCGCACCAATCCGCAGGCCCTCGAATTCGTCCTCGGCGAACTCCGCAAACTCCTCCCGGGGCGCGGCGAACACAAGCGCATGCGCGACCTGTTCAGAGAAATCTTCGACTGGAACCATAACGACCCCAAGGCGATGACCTACCTCTACGAGGTCATCCGCTCGACCGAGCGTATGGGCGACATGCCCGAGTTCGCCGCTGAATCCGAGAAGGTCCGCAAGAATTTCAGCGCCCAGCTCGCCGCCGCCCGTAAGGCCGTCGACACGCTCGAGCGCAAGCCGGGCATCACCCAACCGGAGATCGACGTCGCCAAGGCTTCCGTCCGCAAGCTCTCCGCCGAACTCGAGGCCGAACTCGCCAAGGTCGAGGTCAAGCGCCAGACCTCCATCGCCGACCAGAAGAAGCGCGCCCTCAAGATCCTCTCCGACGCCGTCTCCGAATCGATCAACGACCGCACCCAGGAAGGCACCGAGAAGCTCATCGTCTTCCTGGCCGAGAAAATCGCCCGCAAGGTCAAGCGCGTGAAGCCGGGAGCCAAGCCCGAGCCCGGCGCCTACACCAGCGAAGATGCTGAAAAAGAGCTGGTCAAGCTACTCCGCCTCGAAGACCACCGCAATTCCCTCGTCGCCCAAGCCCGCGGCTTCTTCGCCCTCGGCCAGCTCGCGGTGTTCACCCGCGAACCTGAGAAGACCGCCGCCAACTACGCCAAAATCGCGGCCATCTACAAGGCCGAGGAACTCAACCCGACGATCCTCGGACTCGTCGGCGACAGCCTCCTCGCGAAGGGCGACGACAAGAAGGCCGCCGATTATTTCGGCTACATCCTCGAACATTCCCGCTCCTCGGAATACGCCGACTACGGCTTCGCCGGCCTGGCCGAGATCGCCTTCGCCAACAAGAAGTACGCCGAAGCCCTCTCGCTTTGCAACGAGGCCATCGATAACAATATCTTGATGTCGAAGGAGCTCGACCTCCGCTTCACGCGCGCCCGCGCCCTTACCGAGCTCTCGAAACTGGAGGAGGCCTTCCAGGCCTTCGACGAGATCATTCGCACCAAAGAATGGCGCGGCGAGAAGACTGCCGCTTCGCTCTACATGCTTGGCCTAATCCATGAACGAAACGCCATCCAGATGGCGCAAGGGAAGCCCAGCCTCATCAAAAAACCCAAGGATGCGACAGACTTGGCCAATGTGCCGAAAGAATTGACGGGGACATCCCCCACATCAGGTGCTGCGCCTTTGACCGTGATATTCGCGTCATCCGGGGCAACGCCGGAGAAAAAGGGTAAGGTGACCTATCTCTGGGACTTCGGCGATAAGCTTCCGACTTCGACCGAGCCGACGCCCACCCACACTTACGCCACCGCAGGTGAGTTCACCGCAACGCTCACCGTCAAGCTGGACAACAATGTGGAAAGCAAGTCGACCGTGACAATCAACGCCCTCGTCAACAACGAGCCCGAAGACGCCAAGGACGGCTACGCCCGCTCCATCGCCTACTACCGTCGCTGCCACATGACCTGGAAGAAATACGAGGTCTGGGCCGCGAAGGCCTATTTCTCCAACGCGAAGATCCTTGCCACGGAGCTCGGCCAGAAGGACGCCGCCAAGGTGCTCCTGAAGGAGATGCTCGAGAAGGACCGCATCAAGGACACCCGCGAAGCCCAAGAAGCCAAATCCTTCCTCCTCGGACTCTGATCACCATGCGTCTCTCCTTCTTCCTCCCTGCCCTCGCGCTCCTCGCCGCCGCCTCCTCGCCGGCCCAGACCTTCGTCTTCAAAGGCGAACGCTGGGAGATCAACGACCCATTCAAGATGGACAGCTCCATCCCGCCGAAGCCGATCGTCGATGCCAAGAAAGGCACGATCAACGTCATCAAGGGAGAGATCGTCCGCGTCAGCAACTCCGGCGGCATCGAGGTGACCCTCACCCGCAAGCTATCCGAAGTCACCGAAGTGATCTGGCCGATGCCCTCCCGCCTCACGGACGCCCAGGCCAACGTCAGCCGGGGCGAACCGGCCAAGGCCCTCGACAACGTTGAAGCCGTGCTGAAGTTCTTCGAACCGATCAAGAACGTCCCCGGCTCTTGGTGGGCCCGTGCGTCCATCGTCAAGCTCGACGCCCTCGACCGCCTCGAGAACGACGCCGCCACGGAAACATTCCTCACCGCCTTCGAGAAGGAAGAGGCCGCCAAGCTCCCCGAGGTAGCCACCCAGATCCAGCTCGCCCGCCTGATGCAGCGCGCCCGCAAGGGAGACCACGAAGCGGTCGTCAAAGAGTCCACCGAACTCATGACCAAAGTGGATACCGCCGAACTCCAGGCCCGCCTCCACCTCGTCAAAGGCAACTCGCTCTTCGCCGCCAAGAAATACGAGGCCGCGATGACCACCTACCTGCGGGTGCCGGTCTTCTTCGGCTCCGAGTCCGAAATCGTCCCGAAGGCCATGCTGGGCGCCGCCCGCTCATTCCGCGGCATGGACAGTCCGGCTCTCCGCGATCAGAAGCTCGAGGCCGTCGCCAATCGCTATCTCTACGACATCATCGTCTCCTACCCGGTCTCCAAGGAGGCCGAGGAAGCCAAGAAGATGCTCCCCAAGGAAGAACGCGCCAAGGCCGAGGCCGACCAGAAGAAAATCGCCGCCGGCGGCCCTCTCCCGGACGGCGTCATCATGGCCAAGCCTAAACTTGCCGCCGAAGAGAAGGTCGAAGGCAACAAGTGAGTCCTTGCCCCTTTCCAAAACCTAACCTAAAAACAACCTACACCCCATCATCATGAAGATGAATCTCCGTAATACCTCCTTCAGCGCCGTCCTCCTCGGCCTGATGACCATCGCAGCCTCGGCCCAGGAAGCCGCCGGTGGCGCCCATAAGAAGACCCTCATAGACATCTTCATCGAAGGCGGTTGGGTCATGTACCCGCTCACCGCCTGCTCCGTGGCGATGGTCTGGTTTATCGTCGACGGCTACATGCGCACGAGCGCTAGTAAACTCTACCCGGTCGACCATGTCACTCAGCTCCGCGAGCTCTTCAAAAAGGGTGACTACGTCGGTGCCTACGCCTTCGCCAAGTCCGCCGGCTCCCCCCTCGCTGACGTCGTCCGCGCCGGTGTCGCCTTCACCCCAGATGGCAAGACCATGACCGAAGAAGCGATCATCTCCGAGATCACTCGCGTCAACGCCGAGCTTAAGGGCCGTTCCTCCTACCTCTCCGTGATCGGCGTCTGCACCCCGATGATCGGCCTGGTCGGCACCGTGACCGGCATGATGGCCGCTTTCGAAACCCTCGGCACCTCCGGCGTGGGCGACCCCTCCAAGCTCTCTGGCGCGATCGGCGAAGTGCTCGTGGCGACTGGCACTGGCCTGGCCGTCGCTATCCCGGCGTTCATGTCCTACTACTTGCTCGCGAACCGCATCAACAAGGGCGTCCACGACATCACCGAGATCGTGACCGGCCTGTTCCGCGCCTTCCCCTACGCAGAAATCGAAGGTCGTAAGGTCGGCGACGAGGAAATCTACGCCTCCAAGCCCGATTGGAACACGTCCTCGAACGTCCAGTCGTAAGCCCTTTCCACCCCTAACCAAACAACACAGCCATGGCAGGCGGAGGAGGAGGCGGAGAAGGGGAGCCGGAGTTCCAGGTCGCGCCGATGATCGACGTGCTCTTGGTGCTGCTCATCTTCTTCATGTCCATCACCTCGGCGCAGGTGCTCAAGGTGGACAAGAACATCTCCCTGCCGGTCGCTTCCAACGGCATCAAGCGCGACGATAAGGCCGCTGCGGGACTGATCAATATCTCGTGGGACAAGACCACGGGCCAGGCCAAGTACAAGATCGACGATCGCGAGATCGACCCGAACGACAAGGAAGGCATCGCGAAGGAACTCTCCGATCGTAAGGGCACGAATGAGAAGTATCGCCTGCTGATCCGCGCCGATAAGGAGTGCCATGCGAAATACATCTCCAAGGCCCTCGAATGGGGCGCCGAAGCCGGTATCGACAACATCGCCTTCTCCGGCCTTAACAAAGAAGAATAAGCCATGAGACAAGCCCCACAACTGCCCGACGCAAATCCTGGCTTCCAGATCGCTCCCATGATCGACGTGGTCTTCGTGATCATGCTCTTCTTCATGGTCATGGCCGGCGCCGTGAAGGTCGAACATGAGCTGAAGACCACCCTCCCCGGCAACGCCGAGACGTCCAAAGAGACCGAGCTTCCCGACGAAGTCACCATCGGCATCAGCGAGACCGGAGAAATCACCCTTAACGAAGACCCGGTCGGCGCGTCCGGCGACAAACTCCTCGAGAACCTCTACAACCAGATGAAGCAGATGGGCCAAGCTGCCGAGCAGTCCAAGACGAAGCTACTCATCACGGTCCAGGCCGAAGAGAACGCCCGCTACGAGCGCGTGATCAACGTCCTCGACTGCCTCGCCAAGGCGAACATCACGAACGTCACGTTCGCGGTGTCCGACACGGAGTAAGCGACGTCTTAGCCGTCCGCAAAGGCCGCCTCCGGGCGGCCTTTCTGTTTTGCGGGTTTACCCAGCCAGTCCACACCCCATTATTCCTGACATGAAGACCGCCCTCGCCGCCGCCCTCGCCCTCGCCAGCCTCACCCTCTCGGGCTGCATCATCGTGATCGAACAGGCGCCCGCCGAAAAAGCCACCCCGGCCAAGAAAGCCGCGGCCAAGCCGGGTCCGGACAACGCTTCAAAGTAAGCCTCAGCGTCCGAAGCCAGCTTCAGATTCGAGGACCTTGCGGACGGACTCGAAGTCGTTGCCGATCTTGATCGGTGCCGGCGCGGGCAGCTCGCCCGGGAAGCGAGAAGCGTTGGCGTCACCAAAGGCATCCTGCAAAACATCCGGGAATTTAGCCGGGTGCGCGGTGCCGAAGACGATGATGTCGTCGAGCTTATCGCCGTCGCGAGCCAGCAGATCCTCGGCGGTCTTCCAGCCGACGGCAGAGTGCGGGCAAAGAACATAGCCACCTGCGTCGCGAACGCGGCGCATGGCGTCGAGCGTGGCCTTGTCGTCGACGGTGACGGCGCTGACCGCCGGGCCACCCTCACGCCAGGCGAGCAGGCGGCTGAGGTTGTTCGGATCACCGATGTCCATGGCGTTAGAGGCCGTGGGCGTGGCGCGGCGCGGACGATATTCGCCGGTGGCGAAAAGGTCGGGCAAAGGCGAATTCGTGTTGGTCGCGGCGACAAGGGCGGCGACATCGAGACCCATGCGACGGGCGAGCTGCACGGCACCGACGTTACCGAGATTGCCCGAAGGCACCACGATACCCATGCGACGGCCCGGAGCCAGCAGGCGCTTGGCATGGAAGGCGAACGGAACCTGAGCGATCAGACGGACCGGATTGATGGAGTTGGCCGTGAGCAAAGGGCGGCGACGGCGCAGGGACTCATCGGCGAGAGCGCGCTTCACCATCGCCTGACAATCGTCGAACGTGCCGTCGACAGACAGCGCGACCACGCCGGGACGGGCGCGGGCGATCTGTGATTCCTGCACACCACTGACACCGATGCGCGGGTAGAGCACCACGGCGCGAACACCGGGGACGCCGGAGCAAGCTTCCGTGACGGCGGCGCCCGTATCGCCGGAAGTCGCGGCGAGCACGGTCAGCTGGGGGAACTCGTCACCAAGGACACGTGCAGTGACGCGCACGAGCGTGCGGACCGCAAAGTCCTTGAAGGCCGCGGACGGGCCTTGAAAGAGTTCAAGGACGGCGATGCGTCCAGCCGGCGTACCCTTGAATCCCTCGGGGTGGACGAGCGGCACGGGAAAATTGAAAGCCTCGTGACAAAGCTGACGAAGGACCGCCGGGCCGAGGACTTCGGCGAAATAGGGGGCGATGACGGCCTCGGCGAGGTCGGCGTAGGACGCGTCGCGATGGCGCTCCACGAAATCGGGCGCGATCTGCGGGATATGCGTCGGCACCCAGAGGCCGCCCTTGGCGGGTATGGCCGAAAGCAGCACGTCACGCAGGGAACCGCGACAGGAAGCGTCGACGGTGGAGACGAATTCCAACTTAGGACTCGGAGAGGACATGGACACCCTTGGGATTGATGCGCGAGACGTAAGGCGTGGCCTTGATCGGCACCGAAGCGAACACGGCGGCGACAGCGGCGGCGACCTTCCGGGCAGTCTCCTCGCCGTCGCAAAGCGCGAACACGCTCGGGCCGGCGCCGGAGATCGAGAAACCCAGCGCGCCGGCGGCCATGGCGGCGGCCTTGGCGCGGTAGAACTCAGGGATCAAGCGGTGGCGGTGGGGCTCGGCGATAAGGTCGTGAAGCGAACGACCGATGAGAGCGTAGTCGCTCTTGAAGAAGCCGCACAGCAGGCCACCGAGGTTGCCGCTCTGCTGCGTGGAAGTCTCGAGCTGAATCTGGCGAGGCATGATCTCGCGGGCGACCTTGGTGAGCACAACGATATCCGGGTGCACGACGGCGGCCCAGAGACGATCCGGGATCGGCACGTCCATCACGTCGAGCTCGGCGTTGGAACGGATCAAGGTGATCCCGCCGAGGAGACAAGGTCCGACGTTATCAGCATGCCAGGCTCCATCGGCAGCGGCTTCGCCGGCGACGACGAAAGGCAACAACTGAAGACGCGTCAGCGGGTCGCCGAGGAGACGATTGACGACGAAGGCGCCGCCGACCGCGCTCGCGGCGCTGGAGCCGAGACCGCTGCCGAAGGGCATCTTCTTGTGGATCTCCATCTCGATACCCAGGTCACTCTTGCCAAGGTGACGAAGCAGCGCGTGGGCGGAGACCCCGGCGGTATTCTTCTTCGAATCGAGGGGCAGTCGGCCGTCATCGCCGGTAATCTTGGTGATGCGCAGGCCGGGGGTGGTCGAGAAGCGAGCCACGATCTCGTCGCCCGGGGCATCGATGCAGAAGCCAAGCACGTCGAAACCGCAGGCCACGTTGGCCACGGTGGCAGGCGAAAAGATACGGACTTCTTTGAGCGGCTGAGCGGACATAAGGCCCCTTTAACAGGGGTGGGCAGACCTTTCGGGTTGCCTCCCCATCGGTCAACGGTGAACATGACGGATACCAGTCCTTTGATGTCCAACCGCATCCACCAGAACGGTTTTGTGACCGTGGCGGCCGCCTCGCCGGCCCTCCGCCTGGGGGACCCTGCGGCCAACGCCACCCTGATCATTCTGGCCCTGGAAAAAGCCGCCCAAGAGGGGGTGGAAATTGTCGTTCTCCCCGAGCTCTGCCTGACCGGCTACAGCTGTGGCGACCTCTTCGGCCAACGGACCCTCCTTAACGGTGCCGTAAAGGCCCTAGGACAGGTTTGCGAGGCTACCACGAAGCTTGGCCTCACTGCCCTCGTCGGCACCCCGCTGGAGGTCCATGGACGCCTCTTCAACGTGGCCGTAGCGGTCTCCCGCGGTAAAATCCTCGGGGTTGTTCCAAAAACCCACCTCCCGAACACCGGGGAATTTTACGAACAGCGCTGGTTCGCCTCGGCCCGGGTCGCCCCAGTCTCCGAAATCGAACTCCTCGGCCAGAAAGTCCCTTTCGGCACCGACCTGCTCTTCCAGGCAACTGACATGCCCGACTGTATGCTCGGCATCGAGATCTGCGAAGACCTCTGGGCCGTCGAACCTCCGAGCGGTGCCCAGGCCCTCGCCGGCGCCACCCTGCTCTGCAACCTTTCCGCCAGCGATGAGCTCCTGACCAAGGCCGCCTACCGCCGCGACCTGGTGAAGTCACAGTCCGCCCGCTGCCTCGCCGCTTACGTTTACGCCGCCGCCGGCGCGGGCGAATCGAGCACCGATATCGTCTACAGCGGCCACGGTCTCATCGCCGAGAACGGCGTCGTCCTCGGCGAATCCGAGCGCTTCCGCTTCGACCTCGCGCTGATCGTCTCGCAGATCGACCTCGACCGCCTCGCGGCCGAACGCCGTCGCAACAGCACCTTCTTCGGCGCCCTCGTGGCCGTCCGCCCGCGCGTCATCGGCTTCACCCTCGGCGTGCCGACCGGCCAGACACCTAAGTTGCGTCGCCGTTACAGCCAACATCCGTTCGTGCCGTCCGACCCGCACCGTCGCGACGAGAACTGCCAGGAGATCTTCGCAATCCAGTCGACGGGCCTCGCCCGCCGCATCCGCCACACGGGCCTCAAGCATGTCGTCATCGGTGTCTCGGGCGGCCTCGATTCGACGCTCGCCCTGCTTGTCACGCTGGAAGCCTTCAACCGCCTCGGCCTCGACCGCAAGGGCATCATCGGTCTCACGATGCCTGGCCCCGGCACCTCGGCCCGCACGCGCGTCAACGCGATGCGCCTGATGGAAACGCTCGGTATCACCGCCCGCGAGGTTACGATCAACGAAGCCGTCGATCAGCACCTGCGCGACATCCAGCATCCGCCCGGCAAGCACGACGTCACCTTCGAGAACGCCCAGGCCCGCGAACGTACGCAGATCCTGATGGACGTCGCCAACCAGAGCCACGGCTTCGTCGTCGGCACGGGCGATCTTTCCGAAGCCGCGCTCGGCTGGTGCACGTTCAACGCCGATCACATGTCGATGTACCACGTGAACATCGGCGTGCCGAAGACCTTGGTGAAGCACCTCGTCGGCTGGGCCGCCCACGCTCGTCACGTCGGCACCGAACGCTCGATCCTCGAGGACATCGTGGCGACCCCCGTCAGCCCTGAGCTGCTCCCTCCTGGCGACGATGGCGAGATCGCCCAGCAGACGGAGATGCTGGTCGGACCGTACGAGCTGCACGACTTCTTCCTCTACCACGTCATCCGCAACGGGTTCCGCCCCTCGAAGGTCCTCTGGATCGCCGAGCACGCGTTTGCCGGGAAATATGACCAGGCGGAGATCCGCCACTGGCTCCGTTCGTTCCTGAACCGCTTCTTCAGCCAGCAGTTCAAGCGCTCGGCCATGCCGGACGGTCCCAAGGTGGGCTCGCTGGCCCTGTCCCCCCGCGGCGATTGGCGCATGCCTTCGGACGCCGAGGCGACGGCGTGGCTTGCCGAACTGGGCTAACCCTGCTTGATGGAAGGCGTGAGCCCTTCCGCGCAGACGCATCCCGCCGCCACCCAGGCCCTCCTGGCGAAGCTGGGTCCGCAGGTCGTCCTGACCGACGAAGCCGCGTGCTTCGCCGCCTCGTTCGACAACATGCGCCTGTCTTTCATGCCCGAGGCGGTCGTCCGCCCGGCGACGGAAGACGATATCGGCATCACGCTGAAGCTCGCCAACGAACACCGCGTCCCGGTTACGGTCCGCGGCCGCGGTACCGGCACGACCGGTGCCTGCGCCCCGATCAAGGGCGGCTGGGTCATCCACCTCGACCACTGGGAACAGATCGAGATCGACCCGGTCTCCTCGATGGCGACGGTGCAGCCCGGCGCGATCACGGCCCTCATCAACGACCTCGCTGCTCCGCACGGGCTCTTCTTTCCGCCGGACCCGTCGTCGGTGAAGCATTGCAGCATCGGGGGCAACATCGCCACCAACGCCGGCGGACTCCGCGCGGCCAAATACGGCGTCGTCCGCGACCACGTCTACGCCCTCGAAGGCTTCCTGCCCACCGGCGAGAAGGTCCGCTGGGCCGCCCCGCTCCGCAAATTCGTCAGCGGCCTCAACCTGCGCGACTTGTGGATCGGCTCCGAAGGCACGCTCGGCGTCATCACCAAAGCGACCCTCAAGCTTTCCGTCCTGCCCGCCGCCCGGCGCACCTTCCTGCTGGCCTTCCGTACCGATGAAGCCGCGCTCGATGCCGCCATCGACCTGCTCTCGCTGCGCGTGAATCCGTCGGTGCTCGAATTTCTCGACGTCCAGACGGTCGCCGCCACGGAGAAACGCCGCGGCCAGCGCGTCTTCACCGACAGCGAACTGGCTGGCTCCGCCGAGACGCACGCGGCGCTGCTGGTCGAGATCGACGGACACCCCGCCGCCCTCGCCGATGATGCGGTCAAGGTCATCGCCTGGGCGAAGCGCCATGCGGTCGCTTTCCGCGCGCCGGAAGACCCCGCGGAAGCCGAAGCGCTCTGGGAACTCCGCCGTACCTGCTCGCAGGCGATGTTCGCCCTGGGCGACGCCAAGCTGAACGAAGACGTCGTCGTGCCGATCCGCAGCTACGTCGCCCTCCTCCGCTTCACCCGCGAGGTCCGCGCCCGCTTCGGTCTGGCGACACCAACCTTCGGCCATGCGGCCGATGGCAACTTCCACGTCCACATCATGTATGACCGGTTCGATCCGGAACACTGTCGCAAGGCCGAGCTGGCCATCCGCGAAGTCATGGAAAAGGTCGTCGAGCTCGGCGGCGCGATCACGGGTGAACACGGTATCGGCCTCGCGAAGTCCCCGTTCCTCAGCCTGCAGCACACGCCGGCCGAGATCGGCGCGATGCTCGCGATCAAGAAGGCCCTCGACCCGAACGGCATCCTCGCACCCGGCCAGATTTTCGAACCCTTCAACGTCTGGGAGCATCGTCCGATCAAGGTCACGCTGCCTTGGGACAAGCACTGACCCATGCCCCGCACTGTCGCTGTCTTTGACTGGGACGGAGTCGTCATCGACTCCTCCGTCGCCCATGAACGCTCCTGGGAAGCCTTGGCCAAGGAAGAGCGCCTCCCCCTGCCAACCGATCACTTCAAGCGCGGCTTCGGTAAGCGCAACGAGCTGATCATCCCCGACATCCTTAATTGGTCGCGCGATCCGGCCGAAGTGAAGCGCCTCTCTCATCGCAAGGAAGCCCTCTATCGCGACATCGCGCGCACCGGCCATGTCCGCCTGCTCCCCGGTGTCCGCGAACTCTGCGGCGCGCTCAACGACCTCGGCATCCCCTGCGTCATCGGTACATCGACGCACAAGGAGAACCTCGCGCTGTCCTTCGAGCTCTTCGGCATCGGCCACTTCTTCGCCGGCGCGGTGGCCAGCGAAGACGTCACGAAGGGCAAGCCAGACCCGGAAGTCTTCCTCAAGGCCAGCGCCATCGGCGGCGGCGATCCGGCGGCGTCGTTCGTCTTCGAGGATTCCTTCTCGGGCCTCCAGGCCGGCCTCTCCGGCGGGTTCATCACGATCGCCCTCGCGACGACCAATACCCGCGAGCAGCTGGAGCCCGTCGGCGCCCATCGCATCGTGAGGGACCTTTCGGAGGTCGACCCGCAGTGGCTCGCCCGCGGACGCCTAGGCTGAGATGGAATTCCGTCTCAAATCCGACTACCGCCCGATGGGCGACCAGCCGACCGCGATCGCCGCGCTCGAAGCCTCCCTGCGTGCCGGCAACGCCCGCCAGACGCTCCTCGGCGTGACGGGTTCGGGCAAGACGTTCACGATGGCGAACCTGATCGTGCAGCAGCAGCGGCCGGCGCTCATCATCTCGCACAACAAGACGCTGGCCGCGCAGCTGTACTCGGAGTTCAAGAACTTCTTCCCCGAG
>SXGQ01172064.1_pt1 | contig 20558 bp, 15 predicted proteins | sample 3178371 | NCBI WGS metagenome assembly SXGQ01 (sample SAMN11356859, study PRJNA531348) | freshwater metagenome | isolation source: freshwater sample F1-20 | place: China: Fuxian Lake, Yuxi | collected 2017-12-25 | reverse complement strand
CCTGAGTTTTTAAAAAGTAAATTAAATACGTCTAATAAGGGTAAAATTAGGTAAATAAAAAATAACTGAAACCTATAAATGAATATTTAATCTAAGGTTTCAAAATCACAATAACGGTCAACGTTAATCAGGCATCAACACTTTATTACTTATTACTTATTACTTATTACCTTTTACCTAAAAAAACTACTCCCACTCAATCGTAGCCGGTGGTTTAGACGATATATCATACACCACTCGGTTAACTCCTTTGACTTGATTAATGATTTCATTGGAAATCCGACCTAAAAATTCATAGGGCAAATGGCACCAATCTGCCGTCATTCCATCCAAACTTGTCACTGCGCGCAAGGCCACAACCTGCTCATAGGTACGTTCGTCGCCCATCACGCCGACCGATTGGACAGGTAATAATATGGCTCCGGCCTGCCAGACTTGGTCATAAAGACCATCTTGCTTCAAGCCATTAATAAAAATTGCATCCACTTTTTGTAAAATATCCACTTTTTCAGGAGTAATATCGCCTAAAATTCGAATGGCCAATCCTGGTCCAGGGAAAGGATGGCGACCTAAAATTTCTTGAGGTACGCCTAAAGTCTTGCCGACTAATCGAACTTCATCTTTAAATAAAGTATTCAAAGGTTCTACCACCTTTAACTTCATAAAATCAGGTAATCCACCCACATTATGATGCGATTTTATCGTCGCAGAAGGACCATTTATACTAACACTTTCAATGACATCTGGATAAATAGTTCCTTGGCCTAACCATGAAACACCTTCGATCAAATGAGATTCTTGATCGAAAACGTCAATAAACGTTTTACCTATTGCTTTACGTTTTTCTTCAGGATCAGAAAGTCCAGCCAACGCATCATAAAAAAGCTTTTTGGCATCAACCCCCTTCACATTTAATCCCAAGGTATGGTACGATTCCAATACCTGTTCAAATTCATTTTTACGCAATAATCCATTGTCGACAAAAATACAATACAGATTCTTACCAATCGCCCGGTGCAATAAAACAGCCGCCACCGAACTATCCACTCCGCCAGATAAACCTAAAACAACTTTATCATGTCCCAATTTCTCCTTTAAAGCGGCAATCGTAGTTTCAGCAAAGGAATCCGAAGTCCATGTTTGTGAACAACCAGAAATGCCAACCACAAAATTCTTAATCAGTTCACTTCCCTCTGTGGAATGTGTAACCTCAGGATGAAATTGTATTCCAAAAATCGGTTTGGATGTATGTGAAAATGCTGCGACACGTACCGTTTCGGTACTTCCAATCACCTCATATTCCTTTGGCAAATCCATGATGGTATCCCCATGAGACATCCAAACTTGGCTTTTTGATGATAATCCATCCAATAAGGCACTTGGTTTTTTCGAATCCATATGCGCTCTTCCATATTCCCGATGCGCAGATGCCTGCACAGATCCTCCTCCCAAATGAGCTAATAATTGAGCTCCATAACAGATACCCAACACAGGCCGATCACCAAATAAAGTCAAATTAATGCTTGGCGAATCCGCATCACGAACCGAACAAGGGCTACCTGATAAAATAATCCCTTTCACGGAATCGTCTAAAACTGGGATTTTGTTATAAGGGTGTATCTCGCAATACACTTTAATTTCTCGTACTCGCCGAGCAATTAACTGTGTTACTTGAGAACCAAAGTCAAGGATAATAATCTTTTCCGCCATACGAATTGATAAAAAATAAACAGCAAAGGTCGGAAATTTCGGTCAAAAACCGATTATTCTCTTAGAAAAATCTATTGGTATAATAAATAACGTAAACGCATTTGAGAATAGGCTTTCAGAGCGGGTTCCCAAGAAGCACGAATTTGAGCTTCCGTTTGCCCAGCGAGCATTTGCTTGCGTAAAGTATCCGTACCGGCCAGTTTATCGAAAAAAGATGGGCTTGAAAAGAAGCTTTCATTTTTACCCATTTTGTTGAAAAAATAAAACAAGTATTTCAAACTGAAACCTAATTGGCGCACCGGTATTGTTGTCAAATTAAACCCAAAACAAAGTTTACCTTTTTGAGGAGGATCCATCGCTCCCGCCATAGGCACAGGGGTAAAATGATAATCACCCGCACCTTCCATCGGAAGTCCAGCCACCTGGAATTGCGTATTAGTTCCTCTGCCTATACTGACAGGCGTCGCTTCAAATAAACATAGCGAAGGATATAAACCAATGGATTGGTCATTCGGCAAATTAGGAGAAGGGGAAATCGTAATGTGTACAAAAGCGTCATGTGAGTAATTCTGAACAGGAATAACTTTCAAATCACAAACCAATTGATTCGCTAACCAACCCTCGCCATTGATCATTTTTGCTAACTCTCCCAGGGTACAACCATGAACAATTGGAATGGGATTTAGGCCTACAAAAGAGGCAAATTGACGATCTAAAACGGGTCCATCGACATAGTGTCCATTAGGATTTGCGCGATCTAAAATGAGCAATGGAACCTTATTTTCAGCACAAGCCTCCATCACATAATGAAGCGTAGAACTATATGTATAAAACCGAACGCCTACATCCTGAATATCAAAAACAACGATATCCACATTTTTCAAGTCATCCTGGGTTGGCTTTTTATGTGTTCCGTATAAAGAAATAATGGGCAATCCAGTTTTTTGATCGACACTGTCGTCCACATGCGCGCCCGCATCTGCACTTCCTCTAAATCCGTGCTCAGGAGCCATTATTTTAGTGACTTGAACTCCGGAAGCCAATAAGCTATCCGCCAAATGTGTCTTTAAAATAACGGAAGTGTGGTTGACAACGAGGGCCACCTTTTTATTCTTCAATAAATGCACATAAGATCTAGTGGAATAGGCTCCTGGCATAGGATTACCCACCTGCTGTGCGGGCAATGAATAAAAAATGAACAATAATAAGATTAGCTTGTAGAATCGAAGCAATAGCATTTTCTTTGCGTGTTAAATTATCAGGTCAAATATCTGATATTTTTTTAGCATTATAAACTTGTGAATTAAAAATGAATTTTCCTTTATTCGTGGCTCGTCGGATTAGAAATACGCAAGAAACTTCATTTTCTAAGACTGTCACGTGGGTTGGCGTAGGAACGATATCATTAGGAATAAGCATTATTCTGATTGCTTTCTCCATTTTATTTGGGTTCAAATCAGCCATTCAAGAAAAATTAACTAGTTTTTCAGGAGATATACGCGTAAGTAAATTGAGTGGCAACCACTCGATTTCAGAAAATCCGATTATAAAAAACACCGTTTGGGAAAAATCCACCGCTCAGCTACCCTACATCAATCATATCCAATCCCACATTCAAAAACCGGGTATCCTTGTTGGCAAATCAGGACTCGCCGGAATTGTCATCAAAGGAATTGGCCAGGATATGCCACATGCTCAAATAAAAAACAATCTAATTAAAGGTCTCCCCTATTTAAAAAATTCTCAAGATGTTATCATAAGCCAGATTCTAGCTAATCAATTAAAAACCAGCATAAACCAAAGTCTAATTTTATACTTTTTGAGCCAACCAGAGCGACCTAGAAAGGTTAAAGTAACCGGAATTTATGAAACTGGATTAGAAGAATTAGACAAAATATTTATCCTAGCGGATCGTAATTGGGTGCAGAAAATGAATGGCTGGAGTTCAGATTCTCTGGGGAGCTATGAAATTGTTCTTAAAAAAGGAGTGGATTTGAACCAATCGGCCTATTATTTAGAAAAGAATTTGCCCACCGAATGGAAATTAGAGACCATTGAAGAACTGTACCCATCCCTCTTTGACTGGATGAATATGTTGGACCGCAACATTGTCATCTTTATTTCTCTCCTGCTTGTAGTCGCCTGCTTTAACCTCATCGCCACGCTCTGGGTATTAATCATGGAAAGAATTCCCATGGTCGGTTTGTTAAAAGCGTTAGGCAGCTCGCAAAAACAAATAAGAACCATTTTTTGGTGGAACGGATTTTTTATTTTGCTTAGGGGATTATTGATCGGTAATTTAATTGCCATCATTTTTTGCTACATTCAATATACCTATAAACTGATTCCTTTAGATCCAGAAAATTACTACATGAACTCTGTACCGATACTTTGGGATACACCTACTTGGATATATGTCAACGTAGGAACATGTCTTTTAGTAGCCCTTACCATAACCATACCTACTTTATTTATCAAAAAAATAGACCCAAAAGATGCGATCAATTACAAAAATTAAAAACGTTCGATATTTATTCATCGCATCGTTCCTACTTATCAGCGTTTACTTATCTGGACAAAACACCATTGTTTATTCCATTGATTTGAATAAACTAAACCAGGATAAATTAAGTGTCCATGTAAAAACACCCAAATTCAAGGAAAACCAAATTGACTTTTCCTTTCCTAAAATCGTTCCTGGTACGTATGCTAATTATGATTTTGGAAGATTTATCAGTGATTTTCAAGCATTTGATGCACAAGGAAAAAGTTTATCGGTCGTCAAAAAGAATGTAAATCAATACCAAATAAAAAATGCCGTTAAATTAACTCGCATTACTTACCAAGTTGATGACACTTGGGATAGTCCGGAAATTGACGGAGAATATGTATTCGAACCGGCGGGAACTTCCTTCCAAAAAGACACTTTGTTTGCCTTAAATACGCATGGGTTTTTAGGCTATTTCAAAGGATTTGAAAAAAATAAAATCGAGTTAGAAATCAATAAACCCACGTTTATGGTGGGAACTTCCTCGTTGAAAAGCGACATCAAAAGCACTCCTACACAAGATATTTTCAAGGCAAATTCATACTATGAGATCGTAGATTCCCCCTTCATGTATGCAAAAGCTGATACAACCCTCCTTAAAATTGGTAATGTAGAAATCGTTATCTCCTTATTTACCCCCAATAAAACCTTAATCTCAGAGGAAATAGCACAAAAAATTAAGCCGCTTTTAGAGGCTCAAAAAAACTATTTAGGAGGCAACTTACCGATTCAGCGTTATGCGTTTCTGATTATACTATCTGATAACCTGAAAAATGGCAGTTATGGCGCGCTAGAACATGCTAAATCCTCTTTTTACTATTTACCTGAGGGGGATATTACAGGTTTAGGCCAGACGATTTTAGACATTTGTGCCCATGAATTCTTCCACATTGTAACCCCATTAAATATTCATTCGGAGGAAATTGGAAATTTTGATTTTAACCAACCCAAAATGTCCAAACATTTATGGTTATATGAAGGCCTTACTGAGTATGCTGCCCATCACATGCAATTGAAATATGGACTCATCAAATTACCACAATTCATGCAAACGATCCAAGAGAAATGGGAGACGATGCAAATGCAATTTGACGATAAGATCCCTTTTACCGAGATGAGCAAGAAGGTATTAGATACCTATAAAGATCAGTATAGCAATGTATACCAAAAAGGAGCTTTATTAGGTTTTGGATTAGATTTATTGTTGAGAAAAGAGTCCAATGGAGCCTATGGAACCCAACAAATGATGCAAGATTTAGCTAAAATATATGGTCCCAACAAATCCTTTAAAGATGATGAATTATTTGATCAACTAATTGAAGTAACCAAGATTCCCAGCCTAAAAGAATACTTCAATAACTACGTAGCAGGAAATAAAAAAATTCCGTTAAATGATTGGCTCAATAGTATTGGTTATGAAATTGATCCCAATAAAAAAGATACGGTTAAGACCTTAGGATTTGATTATCAGACACTTAATATAAATTCAGAAACGAAGAGGGCATTTATAGGTAGCGAATTAGGAATTAATGCCTTTGGAAATGAGCTTCATTTAAAAGCAAAAGACGAACTAGTCTCCGTAAACCAATTGCCCGTCGACCTACCTAATTTTGTCAAAAACACCCAACAAGTTTTATCAAATATAAAAACGGGTGATTTGCTTACTTTAGAAATAGCACGCGCTAATGACAAGGGAGGATTTGAAACCATTAAATTAGTCGCTCCGTTTCAGTTGACAATTCAAACGAGTAGAAAATCCATTAATGAACTTATTCTACCTTCAAGAAAACAAATCAAATTGCGGGAAGATTGGATGAAACCTAATCCTTAATTTCGGCTGCCGGCGCAATAAATTCTTTTTCATGCTTGGCAATCCAAACAGTGGCTACTCCGTTGCCAATAAAATTGGTAATGGCGCGGGCTTCGGACATAAATCGGTCTACGCCCAACAAAAGCGCTAAACCCTCCAAAGGTATCACTTGGAGTGCGGTCAACGTCGAAGCCAACACCACAAATCCACTGCCCGTCACTCCGGCGGCTCCCTTGCTAGTCACCATTAAAACTCCTATGATCGTCAATAATTGCCCATAGGATAAATCAATGCCGTATACCTGAGCTAAAAACAAGGTCGCCATGGATAAATAAATGCTAGTTCCATCTAAATTGAAAGAATATCCAGCTGGAACCACAAGGCCTACGACCGATTTGGAACAGCCCATTTTCTCTAATTTTTTCATCAGAGACGGCAAAGCTGCTTCAGAAGAAGAAGTACCTAAGACAATTAATAATTCTTCCTTAATGAATTTCAAAAAGCTCCAAATTCGTTCACCACAACTACGCATCACAAAGCCTAAAACGATGAAAACAAATATTCCCATCGTCATATACACTGAAATCATCAATTTAGCGAGGGGCAATAAGGAATGAATGCCAAACTTTCCAATCGTAAAGGCCATCCCACCCATTGCACCCAATGGAGCTAAATACATAATAATATGTAAACCCTTGAAAACCCAATCTGAGGCTTGGTGCATGCCAGAAATCATTTTTGCCTTTCGAGTAATCCACGTTAAAAGGACACCAAAAATCAAAGAGAAAATCAATACTTGGATAGTAAAATTTTCCTTTAAGAACATGAGCCAACTAAAATCCGCGGCTTTTTGAGTATACTTTGAAATATCTCCACCGGCCACATCATCCCGAATAACCCCGATTCCTGGTTTGAGAAATTTAGAAACGGCCAAACCTATCACTAAGGCCAAAGTTGTAATCACTTCAAAATACAATAAGGCCTTTCCACCTACTCGGCCTACTTTTTTCAAATTACCCATATTGACAATTCCCAAACTGATGGTCAAGAAAATAATGGGATGGATAAACAGTTTAACTAAACTGATAAAAATTCCACTAAACATTTCACTTAAGGATGGCCCAAAACTAATTTCGGTTCCAAGCAATGAATAATTAATTTTCTTTTCAAATACAGGGTATAGCGCAATGTCAGGTCGAAAATGACCCACAATAATACCAATAACGATGGAAAGGAGAACCCAGAAAGTTAGGTTTGAAGTAATATTGTTCTTTTTCATACGTTAGAAAGAGGTTTAAACAAAAGTAATAATTATTGATAATAAAACATCGTTTGGGATTCTGCTCAGTTTTGCCGAATTTTGCAAGCTATTTATTTGCCTCAATTTCAAAGTTTATGTCAGAAAAAATCAAGTGTTTAATTATAGGTTCGGGTCCTGCAGGATATACAGCTGCTATTTACGCTTCCCGTGCGGGTTTGCATCCTGTGATATACATGGGGGGCCAACCAGGAGGACAGTTGACCACAACCACGGAAGTAGATAATTTTCCGGGATATCCAACAGGTGTGGATGGTCCCACGATGATGATTGATTTAGAAAATCAAGCCAAGCGATTTGGAACAGATGTTCGTCACGGATTAGCGGAAAAAGTAGATTTCACATCACAACCGAAAAAAGTTTGGATTGACAATGGCGATGAAATTGAAGCAGATTCCATCATTATAGCCACGGGAGCTTCAGCTAAGTGGCTTGGCTTAGAAGGAGAAACGACGTATAATGGCTTAGGAGTTTCAGCCTGCGCTGTTTGTGATGGATTCTTTTATCGAAATCAAATCGTAGCCGTTGTGGGAGCGGGCGATACAGCTGCTGAAGAAGCAAGTTATTTGGCTAATTTATGTACCAAAGTTCACATGATTGTGCGCAGAGATGAAATGAGGGCTTCTTTAATCATGCAAGATCGTGTCAAAAATAATCCCAAAATTGAAATTCATTGGAACTCAGAGACCGAAGAAATCCTAGGGGATTCGACAGGCGTAACCGGTATTCGTTTGAAAAATAGGGTCAGTGGAGCTAAGGAAGAAATAGCCTTAACGGGATTTTTTGTTGCGATTGGTCATCAACCCAACACGTCTATTTTTAAAGGTGTGTTATCCATGGATGAACAAGAATATTTAATCACAGAAAAAGGAAGTACGCGAACCAATATAGAAGGCGTATTTGCTTGTGGAGATGTACAAGATTCAACTTACCGACAAGCTGTTACGGCAGCTGGAACGGGTTGTATGGCAGCATTAGACGCGGAAAGGTGGTTGGCCTCCAATCATTTACATTAATTATTTTGATGAATTTTAAAACGTTATTTTTAGGGGTGATCTTTTTATTTCCTTGCTTTTTATCAAAAGCACAGGAGAGAAAGTTATTTAAAAAGAATACCAAAATTGAATATAAAAGTCAGGCGCAGCTCTATCAAGAACAGAGTAAAAAGAGTGATTTAGACGAATTACCTCCTTTACAGTTTAGAACAGAATCTGAATCTGGATCTACGGCGTTAGGAGGTTCTGAAATGCAAGAGCGAAAATATGAGCCATTAAAAGTCATTAATCCAACCATCAGTAATTTTGACACGACGTCGATCGACGAAGGAGAAGCCTTGGTAGTGGAAATAGAAGAAGAAAATGCACCGGAAGGAAGTGAAGATTTTGTTTCCGTAGCTTCTTATTATTCGATTTGGGACACACAAAGTATAGATCCTTATGACATCAATGCCAAGGATTTCGATGAACCCATCGATTTAGAATTGTATAATTTGGCAACAGGCAAGAATTGGTCTGCTCCTTTAGCCTCAGTCAAACAAACAAGCCCATTTGGGCCTCGCTGGGGTCGATTGCACGCGGGAGTAGATTTAGATTTAGAAACAGGATATCCTGTTTATTCAGCCTTTGATGGAATTGTGCGGATGGCGAGTGTCGACTGGGGTGGATATGGAAAGTTCATGGTTGTCAGACATTATAACGGTCTAGAAACTCTTTATGGGCACCTTTCCAAGCAATCTTTAGAACCAGGAACGTTTGTCAAAGCTGGAGAGGAAATTGGTTTAGGTGGAAATACAGGTAGAAGCACAGGATCACATTTACATTTTGAGACTCGTTTTGAAGGAAATCCATTTAACCCCAACCAAGTATTTAATTTTGGTACGGGTGAGCCTCTTTCTGATCATTTACTGATTACGGCTCAAACATTTAATACCCGAGCTTTATCGCTTAAAAACGAATACGGAACTGCCGGGGAAAAAATTAGAACAAGACGGAAAGCTTGGACTAGAGTTCGTAATGGAGATTCGTTGTATTCGATAGCTCAAAGAGCAGGAATGTCAGTTTCTAAATTAGCCCGATTGAATGGTTTGCGATTGTCGTCAACGATACGGGCCGGTAGACGTTTAAGAATTCATTAATATGGCTATAAAACTTGATATTTTGGTGATGGCCGCGCATCCTGATGATGCGGAATTAAGTTGCTCAGGAACGATTCTTTCCTATATTGCTCAAGGAAAAAAGGTTGGCATTGTCGATTTTACCAGAGGCGAAATGGGGACAAGGGGTACTCCTGAAATCCGTTTACAAGAGTCGAATGATGCGACAAAAATCTTAGGATTGCATGCCAGAGAAAATTTAGGATTAGCAGATGGTTTTTTCCAAAATGACCAGGCAAGCCAATTAATCTTAATGGAAGTAATCAGAAGATACAGACCCGAAATTGTGCTAGCCAATGCTCTCGAAGACAGACACCCTGACCATGGAAAAGGAGCTAAATTAGCTATTGACGCCTGTTTTTTATCAGGACTTCGAATGATTCACACGACAGATTCCCATTCGAAATCGGAGCAAGCTGCTTGGCGTCCCAAACATGTTTATCATTATATTCAAGACCGATATTTAGAGCCTAATTTTGTAATCGACATCACAGACCATTGGGAAACGAAAGAACAATCGATCCGAGCATTTAAAAGTCAGTTTTTTGATCCAAACTCTATAGAACCCAATTCCTATATTTCAAGTCCTGATTTCCTATCTTTCATTCAAGCGAGAGCCCAAGAAATGGGGCATAAAATAGGGGTAAAATATGGCGAAGGCTTCCAAAGCCAAAAGCCGATGCAGGTAACGAATTTATTTAGTTGACATTAAGGCGCTAGTCGGCCAATTTTCCAAATTTTTTCATCGCTTAATTCATAGATCACTCGATCATGCAGTCGAGAAGTACGTCCTTGCCAAAATTCAAAATAAGAGGGAATCAATTCAAAACCTCCCCAATGCGGTGGCTTGGGTATTTCTTGACCTTCATACTTAGCCTCTAATTCCTTGAATGCCAATTCTAAAATGTCACGTGATTCAATGCGAGAACTTTGTTCTGAAACCCATGCACCTATTTGTGAGGCACGAGGTCTATTTTTAAAATATATTTCAGCCGTGGCTGAATCCACTTTTCTAGTTATCCCCTCGATTCGAATTTGGCGTTCTAATTCGGCCCAAAAAAAAGTAATGCATGCTTGAGGATGTTTATTCAATGACTCACCCTTACTTGATTGATAATTCGTATAAAATGAAAATCCTTCACCAACATTTTTCAATAATACAATTCGTCCATTGGGCATCCCATTTTCTCCTATGGTGCTCACATGCATGGCATTGGGTTCAGGCACCTGACTATCTTTCGCCTCAGAAAACCATTTTTTAAATTGTTCAAAAGGATTTTTATCCACCGAAGATTCCAATAATTCTCCTTTTAGATAATTGATTCTGAGTTCAGCTAAGTTCATATTCGATCATTTTTTTCATATCTTTACTCAAGGTAAAGCCCAACAAATTTAGTTAAATTCTATGAAAAAATTATTCCTATTTGATGCAATGGCACTCATTTATCGAGCACATTTTGCATTCGCTAAAACACCCAGAATTTCGTCAAAAGGAATCAATACCAGTGCCGTTTTTGGCTTTGCTAATACCATTTTAGAAGTCATTCAAAAAGAAAAACCTGATTATTTAGGCGTAGCTTTTGATACCCCCGCTCCTACTTTTCGACACATCGAATATACCCCATACAAAGCACAGCGCGAGAAACAACCTGAAGACATCACGATTGCGATTCCCTATGTAAAGCGCTTTGTGGAAGCTTTAGATATTCCCATTTTGATTTTAGATGGCTATGAAGCGGATGATGTGATCGGGACTATTGCCAAAAAAGCAGTCAAAGAAAATCCGGAAATGGTCGTTTACATGATGACCCCTGATAAAGATTATGGTCAATTGGTAGAAGAACGTATAAAAATGTATAAACCCGCTTTCATGGGAAAGGGAGTTGAAGTTTTAGGTCCCAAAGAAGTTTGCGCACGTTGGAATATAAAAAATGTAGACCAAGTCATTGACATGCTTGGCCTCATGGGAGATGCAGTGGATAATATTCCAGGAATTCCGGGAATTGGAGAAAAAACAGCTCAAAAACTATTGGAAGAATATGAGTCTTTGGAGAATTTGTTAGAAAATACTGATCTTTTAAAAGGAAAGTTACAAGAGAATTTAATCAATTTCAGGGAACAAGGAATCTTATCAAAACACCTTGCACGTATCTTATGTGAAGTTCCGATCGAATATGAAGAGGAGAAATTAATTGCCACTCCTCCCAATCGTGCCCTTTTAGAACCCCTATTAGACGAGTTAGAGTTTAGAACATTAAGGAAAAGAATTTTAGGAGAGGAAAGCCCAGCGGCCACTCCAGAACCTAAAATGGCACCTAAGAAAGATACAAACCAGATGGATATGTTTGCCGTATCTGCTGCACCACAAACGAATGAAGTTGGTAAAAGTATAGACGAGAGCGTTAGCGAGCCCACGAATTTCAGTTTCAACAACTTACAAAACACAAAACATCAATATCATTTAATTCAAGGGGAAGCAGCCATCAAATCGCTGATCGGTTTTTTAGCCCGACAAAGTTCATTTTGTTTCGATACGGAAACCACTAGCTTATCCGTTGTGGAAGCGGAGCTTGTCGGAATGTCATTTGCCTACCGAAAGGCTGAAGCATTTTATGTACCCTTTCCTGAGAAGAAAGAAGAATGCCAAAAGCAAGTTGACCTATTCAAGGAAATTTTTGCCAATGAAGCCATTCAAAAGATTGCCCAAAATATTAAATATGATATGAGTGTGTTGGCCAACTATGGCCTCGAAATCAAAGGGGATATCTACGATACGATGTTGGCCCATTACCTAATCGAGCCCGAAAAACGTCATAATATGGACGCAATGGCCATGTCCTATTTAAACTACGAACCGATGTCGATCGAAAGTTTAATAGGCAAAAAAGGGGTCAAGCAGGGAAATATGAGAGATGCCGATGTCATGGCTGTTAAAGAATATGCCGCTGAGGATGCCGACATTACCCTCCAATTAAAACCCATTTTAGACCAAAAACTATTGTCAAACCCTAAGGCCATAACGCTTTTGCAGGAGGTTGAAATGCCCTTATCTCGTGTTTTATCATCGATTGAAAGAGAGGGCGTTAATTTAGATATTCCATTTTTGAAAGAGATGTCTAAAGTGTTGGAGGTAGATTCCAAGGTAGTCCAACAAAAAATTTATGAGGCAGCGGGACAAGAATTTAACATCGCATCACCAAAGCAATTGGGGGAGATCTTATTTGAAAAATTAAAGCTAGATCCTAAAGCGAAAAAAACGAAAACGGGTCAATATATGACCGGCGAAGAAATTCTTTCTAAAATGGAATCTGAGCATGCCATCGCTTCCCTCATTTTAGATTTCCGTGAACTTCAAAAATTAAAGTCGACCTACGTAGATGCCCTACCCGAATTAATTTCAAGCAAAACAGGTCGGATTCATACGTCATTTATGCAGGCGGTAACGGCCACTGGAAGGTTATCTTCTAAGGATCCCAACTTGCAAAATATTCCTATCAGAACGGTGAGGGGACGTGAAATCAGAAAAGCATTTATTCCAAGAAATGAGGAATACCAGATTTTATCAGCAGATTATTCGCAGATAGAATTACGAATTATGGCTGCTTTTTCGCAAGATGATTCGATGCTGGAAGCATTTAACAACGGCTTAGATGTACATAAAGCTACCGCGGCTAAAGTTTTCCATGTTCCGCTGGAAGAGGTAAATTCCGATATGCGTAGAAAAGCTAAGACGGTCAATTTTGGAATTATTTATGGGGTATCGGCTTTTGGTTTAGCGGGCCAGCTAGCTATTTCGAGAACGGAAGCGAAAGAAATTATCGACCAATATTTCATCGAATTCCCTAAAGTAAAAACGTATATGGACACCTGCGTTCACACGGCACAGGAATTAGGATATGTTGAAACGGTCTTGGGTAGACGAAGGTATTTGCGTGACATCATGTCTGCCAATATGAATGAAAGAGGATTTGCTGAGCGAAATGCAATCAATGCTCCTATCCAAGGTTCGGCCGCAGATATGATCAAAGTCGCCATGATACAGATTCAGAATTTCTTAGAAAAAGAAAAATTAAAATCAAAAATGATTTTAACTGTGCATGACGAATTGGTTTTTGATGCACATATTCCTGAAATTAATTACCTTCGTGACAAAATAAATGACATCATGTGTCATGCATTAGATTTGGGCGTGGTGATGGAAACGGGAATTGGCGTAGGGGCCAACTGGCTTGAAGCCCATTAAAAAGAGATTGTTTTGAGGATATCAGTAGCACTTTGCACCTTAAATGGGGAGAAATTCCTAAGAACTCAATTGGCAAGTTTGGTCGACCAAACCATGCAAATAGATGAAGTTATTGTCTTTGACGAAGGTTCAACGGACAAAACCATGGACATCTTATTGCAATACAAGGATCGATTGCCCATGCAAATCCATCAAAATGCAACTCGCTTAGGGACTTATCGCAATTTCGAAAAAGCGATTTCTACTTGTACAGGAGATTATATTTTTCCAGCAGACCAAGATGATTTTTGGGATAGTCAAAAAATCGAACGAATTGTCACGTATTTAAATCAAAGACCGGAAATCGACGTTGCGTTTACCGATGCGGTGTTGGTGGATGAATTTGGCCAAATATCAGGCAAAAAACTATGGTCTACCTTTCGATTTAGAGAACAGCAACAAAATGAGTGGAAAGCGGGAAAATCGCTAGAAATATTGCTCGATGGAAATAGGGTGACTGGTTGCACGATGTGCTTACGGAAATCATTTTTTAATAAAATAGCTCCTTTCCCTTCCAATATGCCAAGCTATTTTTTACATGATGCATGGATGGGAATTGCCGCTTCTTTAGAAAATAAAATTTCATTTATACCGGCTTCCTACGTACAATATCGCCAACATTCTGAACAGCAAGTGGGTGTCTTAGGATTCCAAGGAACACCTCCTACCCTTTGGGAAAGGATGAAAAGACCTCATTCAGAAAAAGTAGGCCCCTATGAAAAGAGATTAGATTATCTGACTCAATTAAAGATAGCCATTGCAGAAAAATTTCCAAATCAATCCTTTGAGCCTTTGGATACCAAAATCGAATATTATAATCGAAGAGCAAACCTTCCCCAGGCTCGTTGGAAAAGATTAAAAAAGACCTTATTAAACCTGATTTCAGGTAATTACCATAGATTTAAAGATATCGACTCTGGGCCAGGTGCTCCTTACCTAATGTTTTTTGGAGATCTGATTGAGTAATTAATCGTTGAACCGCTTAGTTATATCTCCATAAGAATCAATTCGGCGATCCCTGAAAAATGGCCATGTTTTACGGTAATATTCACTAGATTCTACGTCAATAGCGACAATGGCCACTTCCTCTTGATCGTGAGATGCTTGAAAAATAACCCGACCAAAAGCGTTGGAAACAAAACTTCCACCCCAAAATTGCTGGCCATGCTCCACTCCCACTCGGTTTACCGATATCACAGGAATACCATTAGCTACACTATGTGAGCGCTGAATCGTCTGCCAAGCCTGATATTGTTCTCGGTTTATTTCGTTGTTTTTTTCCTCTAAATCCCAACCAATCGCCGTAGGATAAACTAAAACTTCAGCACCTTTCAATGCGGTTAAGCGGGCCGCTTCAGGATACCACTGATCCCAACAAATCAGCACGCCGATTTTGGCAAAATGCGTGTCAAACACTAAATAGCCTAAGTCCCCCGGTGTAAAATAATATTTCTCGTAATAGCCAGGATCATCTGGAATGTGCATTTTTCGATATTTGCCCAGATAACTTCCGTCGGCATCAATCACTGCTGTGGTATTGTGAAAAATACCCGCTGCTCTTTTTTCAAACATGGATGCGACGATCACCACCCCTAACTCTTTTGCTAAATCTCCTAATTGATTCGTTAATGGACCGGGGATCGCTTCCGCTAAATCAAAAAAGGAAGGATTTTCTTCGTAACAAAAGTAAACCGACTGAAATAATTCTTGCAGGCAAATAACTTGGGCTCCCTTGGATGCCGCCTCACGAATTGCTGAAAATGTTTTTACAGCATTTTTTGACTGATCTTCGTCGCAAGACAATTGGATTAAGGCAAATGATACATTTTTCATACAGATGCAGCGGCGCTAAAAATAGGTTCCAAAGATATTTTATTCATACAATCAAAGTGATCAAGAGGGCAAAAATTGGTGCCCTGAGTTGTGCAAGGCCGACAAGCCAACTCCTCATTTGAAATGGATATAAATTCAGTTTGATAGGGATACATACCAAAATCAATATGGGTACTCCCCCAAATAACAAATATTTTCTTTTTCAAAGCTGCGGCAATGTGCATCATCGATGAATCATGGGTGATGACAAACTCTGCTTGACGCATCAAGCTTGCCGATTGCGCTATGGACGTTTTATTGCAATAATCAATTACTTTTTCAGGAAACAAGGTAGACAATCGGTAGCCATAGTGAGCGTCCCATTCGTCCCCTATTAAAACAATTTGAGCATTTACATGATCACACAATTCAATCATTTTAGGATAAGAAAGCACCTTAGTTATGTGCTGGGCGCCAATAGCATAAACGATGTATTTCCCCTTAACACCAATATCGGCAGGATTAAGTTCTTGATTTTGGGGGATGAAAAAATCGAGTCCCTTTTGGTCATTCACTATGCCTACCGATTTTAATGAATCAAAATTTCGATCCACTAAATGTTTCTTAGGTATGTTATTGATTTTCTTTTTAACTAGTAATTTTCGTTCAACCGTGAACTTATCAATTTGAAAAGGCCATTTAAATAATAGCGCACACAATAGGTGTGAACGAAGATTTTTATGAAGGTCTACAATAGTGTCAAAGCCGATTTTTCGTAGTTTATTAGCTAATTTCCAGATGCTTCCTTCATAAGCATGTACCGCAAAAACATGCGGATTATCGTCCCACAATTGGACATTTTGCGACTTCGTTACGATGTGAATTTCAGCTTCAGGGTAAGTAGATTTCAATGCACGCACGATTGGAGTCGTTAAGATTATATCTCCAATGGATGAAAATCGAATGCAAAGAATTTTTTTCATGAACTTTATTTGTTACAAAATTAAGAAAAATCTATTCTAAGCCTCAAACTTTCATTCTTTTCGGTAAATTGCGAACTAATTTGATTGATTGAATGGAAAATAAAAAGACCGACACAGCCTCAGCTTTAAAAGATATTATTTCGCATGCCAAAGAATATGGATTTGTTTTCCCGTCCTCAGAGATCTATGATGGACTTCAAGCGGTATACGATTATGGCCAAAACGGTGTTGAATTAAAGAATAATTTAAAAACTGTTTGGTGGAAAGCGATGACCATGTTACAAGATAACGTGGTGGGGATTGATGCTTCCATCTTTATGCATCCATTAACTTGGAAAGCTTCTGGCCATGTGGATTCGTTCAACGATCCCATGATCGATAACAAAGATTCCAAAAAAAGATATCGTGCAGATACTTTATTAGAAGAAAGATCGGCGCTTTTGGAGGATCAAGGTAAGGCAGATGAGGCAAAAGCTTTGATGCAAAGTATGGCAAAATGTTTGGATGCGGGTGATTTGGAGGGGGTGCGCCAGCTCATTATAGATCAAAAAATCACTTGTCCCGTTTCTAATACATCAAATTGGACTGAAGTCAGACAGTTTAACTTAATGTTTTCAACCCAAGTGGGTGCAGTTTCTGAGGATGCAAGCTTGATTTATTTAAGGCCTGAGACGGCTCAAGGGATATTTGTCAACTTCCTAAATGTACAAAAAACGGGCCGTATGAAGATCCCATTTGGGATTGCTCAAATAGGAAAAGCATTCCGTAATGAGATTGTTGCACGTAATTTTATCTTTAGAATGCGTGAATTTGAGCAAATGGAAATGCAATTTTTTGTTCGTCCAGGCACTGAAATGGATTGGTACGCGACTTGGAAAGAGACACGTATGAAATTTCATCAGGCAATCGGTTTGCCCGCTGACTCATTAAAATTCCACGACCATGATAAGTTGGCCCATTACGCTAACGCGGCGGTCGACATTGAATACAAATTCCCATTTGGATTCAAAGAAATGGAGGGTATCCATTCAAGAACTGATTTCGATTTGAAGAGTCACCAAGAACTTTCGAAGAAGAAACAGCAATATTTTGATCCTGAAATCAACGAAAATTACATCCCTTATGTCGTAGAGACGTCCGTAGGTGCAGATCGTTTATTTTTAGCGATACTTTGTAATGCTTACACCGAAGAAACGGTGGGGGAAGGAGAACAAGAAAAACAACGTGTATATTTGAATTTCCATCCGGCCATAGCCCCCGTCAAAGTAGCGGTGTTGCCATTGGTTAAAAAAGATGGACTTGCTGAAAAAGCACAAAAAATAGTTAATCAGATTAAATTTGCCTTTAATACCACGTATGATGAGGGCGGCGCCATAGGCAAGCGTTATACTCGTCAAGATTTAATTGGTACCCCTTATTGTGTGGTCGTTGATTATCAAACGATGGAAGATCAAACGGTAACGATCCGTGATCGAAACACAATGAGCCAGGAGCGCATTTCTATAGCAGACCTAAAAGAGAAAATTGGTCATGCTGTATCGATGGAGCGTATTTTTGAAAAATTACTTTAGTAAAAACGCAAACAACGACGATTATGATGACGGAAGAAAATGATGAAACACAAAAAGCTTCAGAGGCGGAAAACCCTGAAGTTTTAAAAGAATCCATGGCTACAGAGCCGGAAACAGACACGCCGACGGCTGAAATAGAATCAGCACCGGAGGGCATTGAAACTGAATCCGAAACTGCGGTAGAAGAAGTCATTGAACAAGAAGATGTTCCTTCATTGGAATCCGAAGAAATAATAGTTGACGAGATCGCTGCTGTGGAGGAACCCACACAAGAAATTGTTGAAGAGACCGTTGCTGTTGAAGAAACTGTTGTTGTTGAAGAAGCCCCTCAAGAAGTTGTTGACGAAACCATTGCTGCTGAAGAACCCGAGGCAATTGCTATTGAAACACCAGTAGCATTGGTTTCAGAAGAAAATGTGGAAAGTGCAATTCCAGAGGTTGTTGGCGAAATTTCTGAACCTGAAGTAAACTCTACTTCAGAAATGTTAGATATCCAATTGCCTAAGCAAGAAAATACCGTTGAAGATAAAGCGATTGTTTATCCCGTATTAGATTATACCAACCTTTCAAAAGAAAGTTTGTTGGCATTTTTCGAATCGGCTAAAGCCATTATTCAAGCGCAAGCAGCCTCGAGCACATTCAAGAAAATTGATGAAATAACGAAAGAAGCGAAAATTGCTTTTGAAAAAATAAAATTTGCGGAGAAGAATGAGGCCTTGGCTAGTTTCAAGGAATCCAATGAACAATCTGAAGAAGGATTTTCGTTTAAAGGAGATGAAATAAATCAAAAAATAGATTCTTGTATTCAATTTATTCGTGGGGAGCGTCAGACTTTTTTCCAACAAATGGAAAAAATGAGGGAGAAGGCATTAGAAGGAAAGACCCGATTAATCAATGAGCTTAGAGTTTTAGCCGATGCGGATGATAATTCTGACCCAGCGCATGTAAATGCAAGTTTTAAGGCATTTAAAAAATTACAGGATGAGTGGAAGAGCTTAGGAAGTGTTCAGGGTAATATGAACCAAACGCTTTGGCAAAGTTACCACGCATTAGTAGACCGTTTTTATAGCAATCGGAGCATCTTTTTTGAATTATTGGAATTAGATCGCAAAAAGAATTTACAGGCGAAAGAAGTCATTGCGGCTAAACTTGAAAAATTGGCCGAAGCCATTCAGGCGGGTGGAGCTTTGCAAAAAATATTAAAAGAGGCGGAGGAGTTATTTGAAGAGTATAAGCACATTGGGCCAGCGCATCGGGATGCCAATGAAGCTATGTGGTTGCGCGTGAAGAAATCACTTGATGTATTGTTTGAGCAAAAAAGACAAGTCAATGAGGCTCAAAAAGGCATATACCAAGAAAACCTAGCGGTCAAAAAAGAATTATCCGATTTGATGCATACGTATGCGTCTTTTACATCAATCAGTATATCTGAGTGGAACCAAACGTCCAAAGCTGTTTTAGCTTTACAAGAGCAGTGGGGGAAATTGAAAGGTGGGCTGCCGCGTGAGGGTGGAAAAGAGGTAAGTCATCTTTTTTGGTCTGACTTAAAAACATTCTTTAAACACAAGGGTGAATTTTTCAGTAAGATTGATGCAGAGAGAAAAGCGAATTTGGCGGCTAAGCAATTGTTAGTAGACCAAGTTAATGGCATTGTTGAAACAGGCACCGAAACACCTGAAATTACCAATATGGTGATTGGGCTTCAAAAGCGTTGGAAAGAAATAGGTCATGTACCTGAAAAGCAAAAAGATCAAATTTATGCTAAATTCAAGGCTGCCTGTGATGCATATTTTAATTTAAAAAGAGAGAAAAACAAAGGACCTCAGGATGAGGAGTTTGAAGCTAATTTAACAGCTAAAAATAGTATTTTATCTACTATGCAAGCTATGTTAAAAGATGCTGAATCGTTGGCCAATTTAGGTAACATCAAAGCAGAATGGGATTCTATCGGTTATGTGCCCAGGAAAGATGTTAAGGATATTCAAGAGAAATTCAGGAATTCTTGGAACTCGTTAATTGATTTTGCGAGAACTCAACCGGCTGAAAAATTAGCGGCATGGGGATTTGAATTGAAATCATTGTCGGCAGAGAGCAATCACAGCAAGGAAGAAAGAAAATCGGCTGCTCCTGATGCTCGTAAAAAAATACAGGCTTTAGAAAATGATATTGCGGTGTTAACCAATAACTTAGAATTTTTTGCTAAGTCAAAAAACTCAGATAAGTTAAGAGCTGAAGTGGAGAAAAAGATTTTACAGGCAGAAGCGGAAATAGAAAAATTGAAAAAAGAGTAATTTTTTTCAAGCTAGGTTTGGCATTTTAACCTAATTCGGTTACTTTTGCAAACCAATTTAAGCCTCCTTAGCTCAGCTGGT
>SXGQ01359688.1_pt1 | contig 20559 bp, 15 predicted proteins | sample 3178371 | NCBI WGS metagenome assembly SXGQ01 (sample SAMN11356859, study PRJNA531348) | freshwater metagenome | isolation source: freshwater sample F1-20 | place: China: Fuxian Lake, Yuxi | collected 2017-12-25 | reverse complement strand
GACACGTCGAACAGGCCGGCCGCCCGCCTCGCGGCGAGGTGCTCATCGACGATCGACGAATACTGCACGGGCATCCGCCAGCCGGCGAAGTCGACCATGCGACCGCCGTGCGATTCGTGCCAATGCACCAGCGGCGTGGAAAGCGGCGAAGACGGCATGCTGTGGGAGTCCATTTCTCGGGGCGGGCGATGGGCGGCATTGTAAAATGCCGGGGTCGGGGTGCCAGATGATCCGTTGATCAGCGTCTCGTGCGCTTGGTCCCGCGGCCACCCCGCTTCGCCGGAGCGGGCCTGCCGCGGCCCGCTGCCTGCCGCTTCCCGCGGTCCGGCTGTTTGTGACGCAGGCCGGCCTTCGAAGCTTTGCCGCGGCCGACCAGCCGGAAGTTGAGTTCGCGTCGGTCGAGATTGACCCGGGCCACGGCCACGCGGACTCGATCGCCCAGCCGGAACGACTGGCCCGGCCGGCGTCCCGAGAGGGTGTGGCTCGCGCGGTCATAGCGGTAGGTGTCGTCGGGGAGCGTGTCGATCGGCACGAGCCCCTCGGCGGGCAGTCCGAGCCCCTGCACGAAGAGCCCGAACGCCTCCACGCCCGTCACCACGGCGTCCATCTCCTCGCCCACCTTCGACTTCAGGAAGTTGAGCAGTTTCAGTTTGACCAGTTCCCGTTCCGCGGACTCGGCCCGCCGTTCGAGATCGGAGCATTCGCCGCCGAGGTGCATGAGGCCGTCGGCGGGAGGCCGCCGGCCGTGGGCGATGGCTTCGAGCGCCCGGTGCACCGTGAGATCGGGATAGCGGCGGATCGGGGAGGTGAAGTGGCAGTAACAGTCGCTCGCGAGGGCGTAGTGGCCGTCTTCCTGCGGGCCGTAGGCCGCGCGGGTGAGGCTCCTGAGCACGGCGTAGTGCACCGCATGCTCCTCCGACTTGCCGCGGGCCATGTCGAGCAGCCGTTGGAGTTCGAAGCGGCTTTCCAGTGAATCGACCTCGAAGCCCAGCTCCGAGACGAACTCGGTGAGTTGCCGGAGCTTCCGCGGGTCCGGGGCGGGGTGGATCCGCCGCAGGAAACCGGCACCCGCCACGGCCAGGGCCGAGGCCACGGCCTCGTTTGCCGCCAGCATGAACTCCTCGATGATCTGGTGGCTCTCGGTGTTTTCGACGACGTGGGCGCCCGACACGCGGCCCTCGCGATCGAGGTCGATCTTCACCTCCGGCATCTCGAGTTGCAGGGCCCCGCGGGCCATCCGACGGGCGCGGAGAATCCGGGCGAGATCCCGCAGCCGGCCGAGCAGGCCGCGAACCTCGGGCGTCATCTCCACGGCGGGCGTGTCGGGATCCCCGAGAAAGACGTCGACCTCCTCGTAGGTGAATCGCCGGCGGCTCTTGATCGCGGTCGATTCGACCGCCGAGTGCACGGGAACACCCTCCGGCGAGAACTCGATCCAGCAGGTTCGTGCATAGCGGACCTTGCCGGGCTGAAGGCTCGCGAGATTGTTGGACACGATCTCCGGAATCATCGGGATCACGCGGTCGGGCAGGTAGACGCTGGTGCCGCGGTTGCGGGCCTCCTGGTCGAGGGGTGAGCCGTTGCGCACGAAGTACGAGACGTCGGCGATGTGAACGCCGAGAAGCCAGTGCCCCCGTTCGACCCGCTCCAGCGAGATCGCGTCGTCGAAGTCGCGGGCATCGACCGGGTCGATCGTCACGATCACCCGATCGCTCAGGTCGCGGCGGCCGTGGGGCACCGACTCGTCGAACCGCTCGGCCTGCACCCGGGCGTCGTCGATCACCGTCTCGGGAAACGGTCCGGGCAGGCCGAACTCGTGGATCACGGTCTGCGTGTCGACTCCGACGTCGCCGGCCTTGCCGAGCACCTCGACGATCACGCCTTCGCCATCGCGGAGGTGGGTGGGAAATCGCACCATGTCGATGACGACCTTGTCATCGGGGTGGACTCCCTTGGCGCCGGGATCGCCGACGGAAACGGGGCGGGCGAAGCCGGTGCCGTCGATCTGCACCCAGCCCTGTTCGGCCGCCTCGAAATACGAGCCGACAAACCGGGTCGTTCGCCGCTTGACGATCTCGACGATCTCGCCGGCGGGCCCGGGCCGTCGCACGTCGCGGACCTTTGAGATCCGCACCCGGACGGTGTCTCCCGACGCGGCATCGAGGGCGGCGGCTGCCGCGATGTGGACGTCGTTTGAGCGGTCACCGGGGCGGGCGTCGAGCGGCCGCACGAAGCCGTAGCCACCGGTGGCCCGGCGAAAGACGCCGATCAGGCGGTCATCCTGACCGCGACCGGCCCGGGATGGGGTTTGGGGGCGGTCGTGACCATCGCGTTTCCGCGGCATGAGGGGTCCTGCGAGCGACGGTCGGTAAATCAACGCATGTCCGGACCGATTCTACCCCCGGACGCCGCGGCACCCCAAACGGCGGCTCGCCGGGGCGACATGCCGTCCTTGCCGGGAAGCCCCCAGCGCGACCGCCGGGCATCCTCACCTCGCCCCCGACCGCACCGCGGCGGGACCACGGTATGCTCAGGGCACCGCGGGGAGCAATCTCATGGCACGGCACGCTTGGAAGGTGATCGTCGGTCTGTTGGCGGTGGTGATCGGGCTCCTCGTGCTCGGTGGCCCTGCCGGGCAGAAGCCGGCAGCCCCGCAGCCCGCGCCGGCCGCGGCCCCGGCCGTCCAGACGCGGAAGACGGTCGGCAGGACCACGCAAAACGTGCTCGAACTCGCCGCCGCGCTCGCCCAAGGAGGTGTGCGCATCGACAATGCGTCCGAGGCCGACGAGGGGGGCCTCGGAGCCTACTCGCAGGCCTACCGACAGAGCGTCGCAACGGTCGGCGGCATCGCCGTGGAGCAGAAGATGAAACTCCACCAGGCCCTGCACGACGAGACTCCGAGCACCCACCGGGAGTTCATGGCGAAGATCATCGCGCCCGGCACTGCCGACGGGCTGTCGCTGCCGATGCTGCCCTACTACCAGGAATACGCGTTCGATCCCGAGTCGAAGAGGCTCGTCGTCGTGGAGTTTCCCGCCAAGAAGGAGCAGCGACGCCAGGAGACGACGGGCGCTTCCGGGCTCTAGCTGTCCGTGGCCAAAGTCATCCATGACCCTTGTCCACTGGATCGACCGGTGGAAACGCCGAGGGTTTCCACGGTCGATGATCCTCGCATCCTCACTCGGGCAGACGTCTTCCACAGTCTGCTAGCTTCGACTTTTGCAGTTTTTCGGAGTGTATGAAGCAGAAGTCACCCGTCTCGCAGGTCGGGTGTGCCCACGCCCCATCGCCGGACGTTCGCGGATGCCATCATGGCATCCGCTCACTGCATGTCCGCTGCGCTTCGCCATCCTGGCTGCGCTTGCTCCCACAGCCAGGCTCGCGGGGATGGGCACCCCCTTCCGTGACCGGATTCAGTACGGCCGGGGAAAGCGCCCCTCAAAAACTGCGGAGTTCGAAGGCTAGCCGCGGCCGCGAAAGAACTTGCGGCCCTGGCTCTGCTGGTATTGCGTCCAGCCGTCCTCGGCCGTGGCCTCGTTCTGGAGGAGCTGGATCGTGCCGGCCATCTTGGCGTCGAGGTGGTCGAGGTGGTGGAGGGCCACGGCCTCGAGCGTCATCGGCAGCTTCGGCGAGCCGAACTCATACTGGCCGTGGTGGCTGGCGATCATGTGCTTCACGCGGACGGCCACCTCGGCATCGAACCGCTCGCCGGTGCGGGCTTCGATCAGCCGGATCTTGGCGTCGATGATCTCGAGGCCGAGGAGCACGTGCCCGAGCAGTTGGCCCGCGTCGGTGTAGGAGAAACCCTGCAGGCTCTCGAGTTCGACGGTCTTGCCGATGTCGTGCACGAGCACGCCCACGAGCAGCAGGTCGCGGTCGAGGGCGGGGTAGAGGGGTGCCACGCGGTCGGCGAGCCGCAGCAGGTTGACCACGTGATCGAGCAGGCCGCCGGCGTAGGCATGATGGTGCTTGACGCCGGCGGGCGTGCGGCGGAAGGCCTCCATCAGCGGGCCGTCGGCGAGGATCTCGTCGGCCAGGGCCTTGAGCGGCACGGCCCGGATCGTGCCGAGAATCGTGGTCAGCTCGGCCTCGAGCCTGACGACGTCGTTCCTGGAGAGCACCAGAAACTCCGACTCGTCGATCGTTCGCGGATCGGCCCGTTCGATCGCCGAGACGATCAACTGCAGCGAGCCCGAGTAGAGTTGCGTGTGTCCTTCGACGCGGACGTAGTCACCGTCCTCAAAGGCCCCGTAGTCGTCGTCGGATGCGTTCCAGAGGCGACCGGTGATCGTGCCGCTCTTGTCGGCAAGCTCGACCTGGAGGTAGAGCTGGCCGTTGCGATTGGGCCGCAACTGCTTGTGCGTCGCGAGGAAGAGCTGGTCGATCTGGGCTTGTGGCGGCAGTTCGGTGATCAGGCGGCGTGGCATCGGTCCCGAGTCTACGGTCGGTTTCCCAGGCTTCACAAGCAGCGACTACAATCCCGGCCCCGTCCATGGGTCCGGTTCAACCGGCCCCGTCACACCAGCACGAGCATTCACGGAGCGAGCCATGCCGGATCATGCCATCAGCCCCACCCGATCCCAGGACTATCCCGAGTGGTACCAGCAGGTCGTCAAGGCCGCCGATCTCGCGGAGCAGTCGCCCGTCCGCGGCTGCATGGTGATCAAGCCCCATGGCTATGCCATCTGGGAGCGGATGCAGTCGATCCTCGACGGGATGTTCAAGGCGACGGGCCATCAAAACGCCTACTTCCCCCTGTTCATTCCGCTCTCGTATCTCGAGCAGGAGGCGAAACACGTCGAAGGCGTCGCGAAGGAGTGCGCGGTGGTCACGCACCACCGGCTGGAGCTGGGGCCGGACGGCAAGCTCATCCCGACGGGCAAACTCGAGGAGCCGCTCGTGGTGCGTCCGACGAGCGAGACGATCATCGGTGCCATGTATGCCAAGTGGATCCAGTCGTGGCGCGACCTGCCCATGCTCATCAACCAGTGGGCCAACGTCGTCCGCTGGGAGATGAGGCCGCGGGTCTTCCTGCGAACGGCCGAGTTTCTCTGGCAGGAGGGGCACACGGCCCACGCCACGAGCGAGGAGGCCGTCGAGGAGACGCTCCGCATGCTCGAGGTCTACGCCACGTTCGCGGAGCGGGATCTCGCAATGCCGGTGGTCAAAGGACCGAAGCCCGCAGCCGAACGGTTTCCCGGCGCGGTCGACACCTACTCCATCGAGGCGATGATGCAGGACGGCAAGGCCCTTCAGGCGGGCACGTCCCACTTCCTCGGCCAGAACTTCGCCCGTGGCCAAAACATCAAGTTTGCCGGCACGACCGGCGTCGAGGAGTTCTGCTGGACGACGTCGTGGGGCGTGTCCACGCGGCTCATCGGCGCCGTGATCATGACCCACTCCGATGACGACGGCCTCGTGCTGCCGCCGCGGATCGCCCCGCACCAGATCGTGCTTCTGCCGATCCACCGCACGGAGGAGGAGAAGGCGGCGGTCACCGAGGCCTGTCGCAAGCTCCAGGCGGAACTCTCCGCGACGACCTTCGGCGGCGAGCCGATCCGGGTGAAGATCGACGCCCGCGACATGCGGGGGGGCGACAAGGTCTGGCAGCACGTGAAGCAGGGCGTGCCGGTGCGGATCGAGATCGGCCCCCGCGATCTGGCGGCGGGTGCCGGGAGCATGACCCGCCGCGACCGCGGCCCGAAGGAGCGGACGGCCGTGCCGCTGGCCGAGTTTGCGACGCTGGCCCCGGCCCTGCTGGACGAGATCCAGCAGGGGCTCTTCCAGCGGGCGAAGGACTTCCGTGCCGGGCGGACGGTGCGGCTCGGCTCGGCGGCGGAGGTGCACGAGTTCTTCGGGGCGGGGGAGGGGGCCGCCGGCACGGGCGGTTTTGCGCACGTGCACGTCGCCGACGACCCGGCGGTGGCTGCCGCCTTCGACCCGCTGAAGGTGACCGTGCGGTGCGTGCCGATGGAGGGCGGAGATGAGCCCGGCACGTGCGTGGTGACGGGCAAGCCGGTGCCGCGGCGGAGCGTTCTTGCCCGGTCGTACTAGGGCTTATCCAGGTTCCGTGGAGCACCGGCTCGGGGGCGGCAAAAGTCGCCGCTCCGCGGTCCTCCGGATCGTCGGCGGGGCGGGACGTCGCCGACGTCGAAGGGCGTCGCGACCGGAGTCGCTACGACGATGCGGCGGGAGCCGTCTTCGGAGCGTCGGCCTCTGCGGGGTCGTTGTGCTCAACCTGCGGCCAATACTCGTCGAAGTCGAACTGCGGGCTGTTGTCGAGGTCGTGGCACTCCAGGCAGTTGTTCACCGCCTTCTGCTTGCCCTCGGGGGTGGCGAGCGTGAGCACGAGTTCCTGGCGGAGGCGGTCCCGCTCGGCGACGCTCGCCCGCACGTCGCCCCGCTCGACGGCGGTGTGGGCGGCGGCCGGGCCGTGGCAGTTTTCGCAACCCTGGTGGGCGAGCTGGGGCGTCGTCTTCATGCCGGCGAAGCCCCCTTCGAAGGGCTCGAAGCGTTGTGGCGCCCAGCCCACGACGTGACACGACAGGCACTCGGGGTCACCGTCGCGCCGGGGGCGCTGTTCCTCGAGGGTGGTCAGGGCGGTCGCGTGCGGCGTCTCCTTCCAGACGTCGTAGGCGTGCTGATGGCATTCGGCGCACGCCTCACTGCCGGCGAATCTGCGGCCCGAGGGGTGGCGGATGGGCACGAGTCCCAGGCCTTCGAGTCCGAGTGTCTCGAGTTTCTTCTGATAGGTGCCGAGCAGGTCGATCATGTCCTTCGATTCGCCCCACCGGGCGTCGAGCGGCACCCGCTGGCCGCGGACCGGCGCCGCCTTGTCGGCGAAGAATCCGACCACGACGGCGAACATTCCCTTGTGGCCGAGCTCCACGAACTTCGCTCCACCGGGCAGCGAGGCAAGCTCGAGCGGCGGTTCATCCCCGCCTCCCGCCGTCACCACGACGTCGAACTGCGGAAATCGCCCCGCCAGGGCCTTTGTCTCCTCCGGCGACGACCACGAGAGCAGGATCTGATGGTCGCAGCCGGCTTTCGCCAGTTCGGGCGCGACCTTGGCGAGGGCCTCGGCTGCGGGGGCAAACTCGATGTCGGCATTCTTGATGCGATCCATCTCCTTGTCCCCGAGCACGCTGGTGACGCCGATCGTGAGGCCCCCGGTCTTGATGACGCGAAACTTCGGCGTGATGTCGGCGTCGAGTCCGAGCAGGCCCACGTTCGCGCTCAGGAACGGCGTCGGCTGATCGCCGACGGCGGCGACGCCGGCAACGAGTTCCTCGGCCGGCAGCCGCAGGTCACCCGGGCCGAAGCCCACGGCGGAGTATTGCATGGCCCGCAGGCCGTCCACGATGGACTGAAACTTCGCCTCCGTCTGGCGGCCAAAACGCTTCACCTGATTGCCGACGTCCACCGCCACCAGCGGCCAGCCGGCCGACGTCAACGCGCGGAGGAAGTTTTGGCGGCGACTCAATCCGCCCTTCTGGTTTTCCTTACCCGTGCAGCCGCAGGGTTCGATGTAGCCGTCGAGTTCGCCGGTGATGACGACCACCGCCTGGGGCGTGGGCCAGTCCTTGAAGATCGTGCCGTTGCGTTGGCGAAAGGTTTCCACGACCGAGTCGGCGACATCGACGCCACGGTCGGGCGCGGCGGCGATGCAGGCCAACGCCAGGGCGGCGACTCCGCACGTGGCCGGAAGCGAACGGAGGAGGCGGGCGTGATTCATGGGTGGAGTGGGGTTCAGGGGCCGATGGCGACGCAGATCGGGATCGTGAACTCCGGACACTCGCTGTGTCCTGTATCGAGCACGATCCTTCCCGCCGGCCCCTGCTGGGAGCAGAGGTGGTTGGCTGCCCGGCTACCCGCCGGAATCACGATATCGATCGGAATCCGCACGACACCTCCGGCGCCGATCGGCTGGCCTTCGCCGACCGTCACCCGAAGCGAATCGGGAATCACCTCCCGGACCGTCGGCCGCACGCTGTCGCGATGCGGTCCCTTGGCCGTGAGAAACACCCTCGTGCGCAGGCCCGCCTTGCCGGAGACAGTCCCCAGCAGAAGGGCCTGCCGGGAGGAATCCCATCCCGGGCCCGCCATGACAAGGTCACTCCCGACCATCCCCGAGACCGGGATTTCAGCCGTCTGTTCCTCGGGCATCCGAAAAACGACCCGAACCATTCCCTTGAGCGGCCCCGGCGGCATTCCAGGCTTCACGTTGACCACGAGCCGGAATCCGCCGGTCGCCCCCGTTTCGGTCGCGATCGTGCTCGCATCGAGCGGTTCCGTGGAGAGCGAGAACAAATGGGCGGATTGGGGGTCTTCGAGGCTCACCTCGGTGACGCTCGGTGCGGACGTGCCGTAGGTGAAGATTTCGGTTGTTCCAGTGTCGCCGGTCGCCGTTGAGATCCTAGGAAGCACGACCGTGTCCGGCAACGCCTTCCAGGTCGGCACGACCAGCCCCTCCACGACGAACACGAGTTCAGGCCGACGGGGGTCGTCGGTGAGGATCGTCGCCTGCTGACGAAAAGGACCGCCGTCACCCTTTCCCCGCCACTGCACCCTGATTCTCGTGCTTTCACCCGGAGGCACCAGTTTGCGGGCGTCGTTGGAGCCGCCCTCCGAGTTCTCGAAATCGCTCACCGTGCAGGTGCAACTCGTGGCGCCGCGGCTGAGCGTGAGCGACGCGTCGCCGATGTTGCGCACCGTGAAGTCATGCGAGCCGGTGCCGCCGACACCGACGGTGCCAAAATCATGCCGTGTTTCGCTGGTTTCGGCCCTCGGCAGGGGACCGGCGGCTTCCGCATCGATCACGCGGACATCGCCCACCTGCCACGGCGTCGCGTGGGTGAGCACGGCGCCGGCCGCACCGATCGCGGCTCCAACCGCCATCGCCGCCACGACGACCAGCCGCGGGTCGGGGCCGTTTGTCTCCATGATGTCACCATTCCGAGTGCTGCGGACCGGACACCACCGGCGAATCGGCCACCACCGACGAACCCAGCCGGCACCGTCTCGGTGCCAATCCTCCGCGTGGCGGCCACGCTCGTGACTTTCTGGCAGGAGCTGCCCGCGCTATCCCAGCTGGGCCAAGGCCTCGTCGGGGATGTTGAAGTTCGCCGACACGCTCTGGACGTCGTCGTGGTCGTCGAGCCGCTCCACGAGGTCGAGCACCCGGCGGGCCGTATCGACGTCCTCGACATCGACGGTGTTCGTCGGAATGCGGACGATCTCGTTGGACTCGACCGTCAGGCCGGCCTTGGCGAGCGCATCGACCACCGCGGCCATCGCCGACGGCTCACAGGTCACCTCCCAGTGGTCCACCGCGGGCTTCACGTCGTCGGCGCCCGCGTCGATCGCCACTTCCATCAGTCTGTCCTCGTCGCAGCCGGCCCGCGGCAACCGCACGAGCCCCTTCCGATCGAAAAGGTAGGCCACGCAGCCCGTGCCGCCGAGTTTGCCGCCGCAGAGCTCGAAGATCTTGCGGATTTCGGGGGCGGTCCGGTTCTTGTTGTCGGTGAGGATCTCGCACAGCACGGCCACGCCGCCCATGCCGTAGCCCTCGTAGAGCGATTCCTCGAGGTCGCCCCCCTTGAACTCACCGGTGCCCGTCTTGATCGCCCGCTGGATGTTGTCCTTGGGCATGCTGACGGCCTTGGCCGCGTCGATCGCGTACCGGAGCCGGAGATTGGCGTCGGGATCGGCGCCGCCGTGCTTGGCGGCCACGATGATCGCCTTGGCGAGCTTGCTCCAGAGTTTGCCCCGCTTGGCGTCGATCACCGACTTCTTGCGGGCGATGTTCGCCCAGTGGGAATGTCCTGCCACGCTCGATTCTCCCTTGCGATCCTTCCCTGAGGGCCCTCCGATTCTCGGACAAGAAGCGGCTGCGAGGGGCCTCGACTACCTCGGCTTCCGTTTGCTGAGCTGCGATGAATGGCGGTCGCCCTGCGTGTCGGGCCGCTTGCCGATCGGGGGCTTGGAGGGCTTTGCGGCCACGGGGGGCTTCTTCGCCGCCGGCTTCTCGGGCTCGGGGGCCGGCGCCATGTGTGGCTTGATCGTCAACGGCTTGCCGACGTTGGGCTTCACCACGAACGGCTTTGGTCCGGGCTTGCCGTCGGTCGTCTTCTTGGGGCCCGATCCGGCGGGCGGCATCGGCGTCTTGCCGGCGGGACGCGCGGCGGCCTGGGGGCCGGCGGGGCGGTGCTCCTCGGCGGCCAGGCGGGCGGCCTCGGCGGCCCGCAGGCCCTCCTTGCCCGCCGGCGGCGGTGGAGGAACGGGCGCGGGAAGCGGTTCACCCCGTTTCGGCATGCGGTCCTTGAGCGCCGACGGATTCACCGCCTGCACGATCTTCTTCACGGTCGCCCCGTGGAGGTTGGTGAGCACCTCGATCCCGAACTGGTGGAGTTGGGTGCTGAACTCGATCCCGGACTTCTTGCCGATCAGTCGCTCGAGGCCTGCCACCTTGCCGGAGTCGTATTCCTGTTGCGTGATCATTCCGCAGACATAGAGGGCGGCGAGCGCCCCCTTGTCGAGAGGAATCAGGTGGCCTCCCAGGGCCGTCGTGGCGATGTACTGCACGACAAAAGGCGGAATGCCGTGAATCTGCTCGAGCGTCTTCAGACCATGGGCGAGCGAGTGCTTCTTCGCATGTTCGAGCGAGAAGTTGTAGGTGGACTCGAACACGCCCTGCAGCACGCGGCGGAGCGAGAGGGCGGCGTGGGCCGGATCGGGCAGGTCCTGGAGCATCTCCGCGAGTTCCGCGACGGTGGTCACGCGAATCTCGTTGAGATCGAACGACGCTTCGATCAGTCGGGCGAACGCCTTTTCGGCGACGTCGATCGGGGCGTTTTCGAGGCAGCAGGCGATCATCACCTGATCGAGGAGCGGCCGGCTTGTGTTGGGCGTGAAGGGCTTGTACTGGGCCTTGAGCGCCTTGGCGAGTTTGGGGATGAGCTGGCCGCGTGGCGGGAGCTTCTCCGGCACGATCTTCGGCGGAGCCGCAGCCGGCTTGGCCGCGACGGGCTTGGCGGCGGCCTGTTTGGACGCGGCCGGCTTGGCGGCAGCCGGCTTGGACGCGGCCGGCTTGGCGGAGGCCACCTTGTGGGCGGGCTTCTTCGCGGGCTTCTTCGTGATTCCGGCCGGCTTCTTCGCGCCGGACGATGGTCGCTTCGGTGCGGTCATGCGTCGTCCTGTGGTTGCTCCCCGGAATGATCTTCTGGCTGGTCGTGGTCGGTGGCCGTCGCCGCCGGCAACACCTCGCTGAGCATGCGGGCGATTTCGATCGACTTCTTGATGCCGCCGTCGAGTTCGAAGCGGAGTCGCGGCGTGTACCGCGTCTCGATCCGATCTGCAATCCGGGACTGCAGAAATCCGGCGGAGCGTCCCAGCCCCTGGAGGGCGAGTTTCTCCTTGGCTGGGCCGCCCATGATCGAGACGTGCACCGTGGCCGATCGCATGTCGGGAGCCATCTCCACCCCCGTGACCGTCACGTCGCGCACCCTCGGATCACGGACTTCTGTGAGGATGGCCATGCTGACCACCTCGCGAACCGCCTCGGCCGCCTTCAGGAGTCGTCGTGTGCTCACGAGAGCGTTCGCGCGAATTCCTCGACGCGGTAGCACTCGAGGATGTCGCCCTCCTTGATGTCGTTGAAGCCCGCCAGTTTGATGCCGCACTCGAGGCCGTCACGAACCTCCCGCGCGTCGTCCTTCTCGCGCCGCAGTGTCTCGATGCCGTAGTCGCCGATCACGCGGCTGTCGCGGATCACCCTGAGGCGGCCGTTGCGGGCGATGATGCCACCGATCACGCGGCAACCGGCGATCACGCCGAGGCGGCTGATGGAGAACGTCCGCTGCACGATCGCGCGGCCCAGATCGGTCTCCCGCTTCTCGGGAGCGAGCAGGCCCTCGAGGGCCTTCTTCAGGTCGTCGGTCACCTGGTAGATGATCTCGTAGCGTCGGACCTGCACACCCTTGTCTTCGGCCAGCGACCGGGCCCGCTCGTCGGGCACCACGTTGAAGCCGATGATCACGGCGTCGGAGGCGTCGGCAAGCTGGACGTCGGCCTCGGTGATGCCGCCGACCGTCGCCTGGAGCACCCGGACCTTGACCTCCGGGTGATCGAGCTTCTGCAGTTCCTTGAGGATCGCCTCGATGGAGCCGCGGACGTCGGCCCGCAGGATGAGGTTGAGCGTGGGTGCCTTCTCGGTGCCGAGGCGATCGGCCAGGTTCTCGAGCGTGACATGGACCGGGGCCCCGGCCAGGTTCGACTGACGGCGAATGTCGTTCCGCTTGACGGCCACTTCGCGGGCCATCGCGATCGACTCCACCTCCTGGAATCGATCGCCCGCCCCCGGGGCCACGTCGAGGCCGGTGACGAACACGGGCCGCGCCGGGCCGGCTTCCGTCACCTTGCGGCGGGTGAGTGTGTCGAACATCGACTTGACGTTGCCGCTCGCCTCGCCGCAGACCAGCGGGTCGCCGATGTTGAGCGTGCCCTTCTGCACCAGCAGGCAGGCGACGACGCCCCGTCCCTCGTGGATCGACGCGTCGAGGCAGACGCCGGCCGCGGTGCGGTCGGGGTTGGCCCGGAGATCGTGGAGTTCGGCGATCGTGAGCAGCGTGTCGAGCAGCCCATCGACACCTTCGCCGGTGAGGGCGCTGGTCTTCACGACCTCGGTTTCACCACCCCATTCGGTCGGCAGGAGTTCGGCCGCCGCGAGTTGCTGGTAGACCCGTTGCACGTCGGCGCCCGGGAGATCGATCTTGTTGATCACGGCGATGCCGCGCGTGACCTTCAGCAAGTCGAGGATCTGCAGGTGCTCGATCGTCTGCGGCATCACGCCGTCGTCCGCGGCCACGACGACCACGGCACAGTCGGTGACGTTCGCGCCGCGGGCCCGCATCTGCGTGAAGGCCTCGTGGCCCGGGGTGTCGACGAAGGTGATCGTCTTGTCGTTGCGATTGACCGTGTAGGCACGGATGTGCTGCGTGATGCCACCGCTCTCGCGGGCCGCCACGTCGATCCCGAGGATCTTGTCGAGCAGCGACGTCTTGCCATGATCGACGTGACCGAGAAACGTCACCACCGGCGCTCGTGGCAGCTTGGCGCTCGGATCCTCGTCGATGGCGTCAAAGCCGGCGAGGAGTTCCTTCTCGAGATCCTCCGCCGTCTTGATGTCGAGTTGCACGCCAAACTCGGCCGCGAGCAGTTCGACCGTGTCGCGGTCGAGGACCGTGGCCATGCTCGGCATGGTTTCCGTGCTGAAGGTCAGCAGTTTCTTGAGCACGTCGCTGGCCGACAGGCCGATCGCCTCCGAGAAGGCCCGCACGTTGCAAGGCACCTGGATCGAGGCGTTGGTCTTTCGCGGGGCGGCCGTCGAGACGCCGGAACCCTTCCGCGGCCTCGAGCCGCGCCTCCGCCGGCCGGCGTAGTCGTCGTCGCCCATTCCGCGACCATCGGTCCGTTTGCGGTTGAGCTGCCGCAGCGCGCGGCCGCCGGGGGTGTCGTCCGCTGGGCCTCCCGTCTTGGAGGGGGTGCGGCGCGGCCTCACCCCGGGCTGCATCGGCGGGGGCACCGCCACCGGCCCGCCACCCGCGGCACCGCGGAGCAGCCCGCCCGTGCGGGCCCGCTGCGCGTCGGCAGCCCGCTGCTGCTCATGCTTTCGCATGTGATCGGCGAGGGGCTTCGCACCGCCGGCCTTCGCGCTGCGAATGGCGTCGAGCGGGAGCTTGACGTCGGGTTTCTGCGCGGCGGGCTCCGAGGAGCCGGCGCGGGGGGTGATCGGCGCACGACCAGCCGCCGGCACCGGAGCAAGTTTGAAGGCGGGCCGCGGCACCGGTTTCGAGCCGTCACCGCCCGGTCGCACCATGGGTCGCGGCTTCACTTCGGTGGACGCCGGCTTGGGGGCGGGCTCCGCGGGCTTCGCCTTGCCGCTCACGCCCGCGGGGGCGATGTAATCTTCGCGCTTGAGCGATTCAGTGACGGCTGCCGGCTTCGCCACAGCCGCCGGAGTCGTCGTCGGTGCCGCGGGCTTGACCGGGGCCACCGGGGCGGGCCGCTCAGGCGGCCGCGACTTGTTGGCGATGAATTCCTTAAGCTTCCCGACTTCCTCGTCGGTCATGCTCGCCAACGCCGAGCCCTTGTCCTGGATGCCGGCGCGGGTGCACAGATCGACCAGCTCCTTGCTGTCGATCTTCAGTTCCTTCGCAAGCGTATAGATTCGGACAGCCACTCGGACCTCTCTCGCAACGCCTCTCGCCGAACTCCGTCATACAGTCGATTCCAGCCATCACGACTCAGGGGAGACGTGTGGTGCGGATTCCGGCGCGGCTTCCGCCACACCAGCCTCCTCGACCGCAGCCTCTCCTCCGGCAACGATCGATTCGGCGGCGTCAGCGTCGGCCGTGGCCTTCGCGATCCGATCCGTCTCTCGCTGCTTCCGTCGCTCGTCTGCCGCCGCAGCCTCGGCCATGCTGGCCCGCTGCTCCGCTTCTGCAACAATCGCGTCCACGGCTTCCGCGGTCAAGCCGCCCATTTCCATGAGGTCCTCGGGCTCGATCACCGAGAGGTCGTCGTAGGAGAGGAAACCCTCCCCGACCAGCCGCTCCGCCACCGATTCGTCGAGGCCTTCGATCGACGAGAAGCCCGCGATGGCCCGCTCGATCTGCTGGTCGAGTTCCTCGCGGGTCATGATCTCGATGTCCCAGCCGCAGAGCTTGCTCGCCAGGCGGACGTTTTGTCCGCGGCGTCCGATCGCCAGCGAAAGCTGATCCTCGCGGACGAGCACGATGCCACGGCCGAGCATCTGACAGAGAATCACCTCATCGACCTCGGCGGGCTGCAGTGCGTTGGGCACGAGCACCTGGAGGTCGTCGTTCCAGCGGACGATGTCGATTCGCTCGCCGCCGAGTTCCTCGACGATGTTCTTGATGCGGTTGCCACGCACGCCGACGCACGCGCCGACGCAGTCGATGCGGTTGTCGGAACTGATGACGGCCACCTTGCTGCGGTAGCCGGGCTCACGGGAGATCGCGCGGATCTCGATCACGCCGTCGGCGATCTCGGGAATCTCCTGCTCGAAGAGCCGCTGCACGAGCTGGGGACGAATCCGGGAGAGGATGATCTTCACCCGGCTGCCGACCTTCCGCACCTCGAAGATCGTGGCACGGATCCGCTCGTTCGGGTGATACGACTCGCCCGGAATCTGCTCGCTCCGCGGCAGGATCGCTTCCTGGCCTCCCAGGGTGACCGTCGCCGTGGCGCCCTCGAACCGGGCAACGACCCCCGAGACCATCTGGCCGACCTGCTCCTCGAACTCGTCGTGGATCGCATCCCGCTCCGCCTCGCGGATCTTCTGGATGATGACCTGCTTGGCGGTCTGTGCGCCGATGCGACCGGAGAGTTCGGCGGTGTCGAGCGGTTGGCCATCATGCGTGCCGCTGACCGTGCCGTCGGCGCGGTCGATCGCGACCGTGACCTGGGAGGTCTCGCCGTACTGCCGCGTGAGGGCCGTGACCAGGGCCGCTTCGATGGCCTGGAACACGATCTCCTTGTCGATGTTTTTGTCGCGGTGGATCGCGTCGACGATGCGGAGGATTTCTTCGGGCTTCATGTGGTTCTCGGATGCCGACCGTGGGATGGAGCAGCCGGAACGGCCGACGCCATATCACGACATGGGCGCCGAAACATCCGCACAGGATCCCCTCAGAAAGGGGTCCCTGCCACGGATGTTTGGAAAGCGAATCCGCGAACCAGCAGCCATCCTCACAAAGGAAAGCAACCCGTGGAAGGTAAGCCGTCCGGGAGAGGCTGTCAAGAAGCGGCCGCCGTCCGCTTGCCCCCGGATCAGGCCGACGCCTCCCATGCACGAACGACGAGCGAGCCCGCCTGCCCCTGGGGGGTGACCGAGGTGGAGACGAACACGTCCCCCGCGGGGTCGCCCCGGCGGGCCGGCCGGATGCCGCACGCCTCATCGGCGGTTTCGTGGTTGAGCAGCGGGAAGAGTTCGCCGTGTTGCAGGGCGAGAATGCTGCCCACGCACTCGACGAGGCCGCTCCCCCCGCCGAGATTGCCAAAGTGGCTCTTCGCGGCGACGGTGGGAATCCGGCCGGCGGCATCGCCAAGCACATCGTGCATCGCCCCGGCCTCGTCGCGGTCGCCGGCGACGGTGCTCGATCCATGGGCATGCACGTGTCCGATCCCGTCGGTCGCCACCGCGGCCATCTCGAGCGCCCGCCGCAAGGCGTGCGCGATGGCCTGCCGACATCGGCCGACCCCCGACAAGCTGGTCGAGCACCGCGCTGCGTGGCCGATGATCTCGCCGTGGATCCGGGCTCCGCGGGCCCGGGCGTGCGAGAGTTCCTCGAGGATCAGCACGGCCGAGCCTTCGCCGAGCACCATGCCCCGGCGGTGCTTGTCGAACGGGCGGCTCCAGGTCGTCGGGTCGTCGTTCCCGGTGGCCACCTGCTCGCTCTGCAACGCATGAACGGTCTTCATGGGGTGCACCCGTGTGCCGGTCGATCCGGCGACCATGATGTCGGCCGCTCCGCGTTGAATCGTGACCACGGCCTCTCCGACGGCGAGGTGGCCGCTCGCCTCGCGGAGCGTGAGCGAGTTGCTGGGACCGCGGAGGTCGTTGTAGATCGCGATGTGGCTGGCCGGCATGTTCGGCAGGTACTTGAGCAGCCACAGCGGCGTGAGCTGCGGCATGCCCTCGACCGCCCACAGCTGGAAGTCGAAGAGCCCATCGGGTCCGCGGCACTTGGCGACGCTCGCCGTGAAGTCCTCGGGCAGCGTGAGCATGTAGTCGGAGCCGAACACGCAGCCGAAGCGTTCGGGAGGGTGGTGCGACGCGGCATCGCCGCAGTCGTGGAGAGCCCGCTGGGCGGCGGCCACGGCCATCTGGCTCTCGCGGCACATCACCTTGCAGCCTTTGCGGATCGCCTTCTTCCGCTCGCCGTCGAGCGGGCCGAAGTTGTCGATTTCGCCCGTGAATCCCCGGGCCTCGGCGGCGTGGTGCAGCGGGATCCCGGCGGATGGAAACGCATCGAGCGGTCCGACGCCGCTCGTTCCCGTCACGAGACCCTGCCAGAGGTCATCGAGCGAAAGCCCCAGCGGGCTGACGACGCCCATTCCCGTGATCACCACCCGACGTCCGGTTGATCCGCTCATGCACGCTTCCTGTTCGTTGCTGTCCGGCCACGGTCTGTCCGTGGCGAGGCCATGGCCACGGCGTCGTGGGTCATGGTCCGCCGCCGAGCCTGGGTTCGACGACGATCACCACGTCGCACCGCTTCACATCCGACAGCAGTGCCGCCGGGGTCACATTTTGCGCAGGCACCGGCCAGGGCACCAACCCGATTCCGATGAGCAGCGTCTGGTTGGAGGGCCAGCGGAACCGCTCCCCCACCCGGACGGCCGCGACCTGGGGCACCTCCACCTGCACCCGCTGCTGGCTGACGGGGGAGGCGAGCGAGACCGCCGCCATCCGCTCGATCTGGTCGATCCGGCAGCGGACGACGGCTTCGACGGCGGTCTGGTCGCGGGAGATCAGCGGGTGGATGTCGATCGCCAGCCCTTCGTCGCAGGCCGAAGACTGCGTCTGCCAGCCCGGCCAGACGTCGGGCCTCGGGGCGACATCCTGAACGTAGGCCTGCTTGCGGCCGCCGGAGAGCGTCGCCGGGAGTCCGTTGGCGGCCAGCACGGGGCCCGTCGGCAGTTCGTGGCAATCGGCCCGCGATCGCAGCCGGGCCAGCACGGTGGCGGCTGTTTCGCGCTGCGCGATCCATGCCTGCACGCCGGGCGTCGCCACGGGGATCGCCGTCAGGGAGGGGCGGGCCTCGGTCCGCCACGCCGGACTGTCGAGGCCCAGAACGCGGACCGTGAAGCGATGCGGCGTGTCGGCCTCAGCGACGAACCTGGCCACGATCTCCTCGACCTTCGCCTGCATGTCGGGCGTGTGGAAGCACGAGACTTGCCCGGCGTCGGCCGAGAGCGACGCGGGCGCGGCCCCGTGCCACGCCGGATAGCCGGTTTCCTGGAGGATCCAGTCGACGATGTGCCGCTGGCTTCCCTCGCCGGATTGCTGCACGAAGGGCCCAATGTCGTAGGTCTTCCAGACCTGTCCGCCGCCGGCGGGAATCTCCGCCGCCGCGCACGCCGAGGCGACGAATGCGACACAGGCCACCGCAAACTGGAAGATCGATGACCGGAGCATGGCCGGGAGCCTCGCGGGAGGGCGGGGACTGTAGGGAGGGTGCGTCGAGCGCACAAGCCGAAACGAACCGCGGGGAGGGGACCGAGCGGGGGAATCCCCGGGATCGCGCCGGCATTCCCGGCTGGGCGGGGCCAGCGAGCCGACCGGCACCTCTTCCGGACGAGCCGCGTTGCGTCAGATGCGGGCGAGCACCAGGGAGGCGTTGTGGCCGCCGAAGCCGAAGGAGTTGCTCATGGCGACATCGATCTTCGCCTGCCGGGCGGTCTTTGGCGTGTAGTCGAGGTCGCAGTCGGGGTCGGGGTTGTCGAGGTTGATCGTCGGGGTGATCACGCCCCGGGAGACGGTCAGGCTGCAGACCACGAGTTCGATGCCTCCGCTGGCACCCAGCGTGTGGCCGAGTTGGCTCTTGGTGCTCGAGACCGCCAGCCGTCGGGCATGGTCGCCGAACACCCGCTTCACGGCCCGGGTCTCGGCCTTGTCGCCGAGGGGCGTGCTCGTGCCGTGGGCGTTGATGTACTGCATCGATTCGGGGTTCACGCCGGCGTCGGCGAGGGCCATCGCCATCGCCTGGCCCGCACCCCGTCCCTCATCGTCGGGCTGGGTGATGTGGCCCGCATCGCCGCTGGCACCGTAGCCCCTGAGTTCGGCGTAGATCCTGGCACCGCGTTTCTTGGCGTGCTCGAGTTCCTCGATCACCACGACCCCCGCGCCCTCCGCCAGCACGAAGCCATCACGGTCGGCGTCGAACGGCCGGCTCGCCTGCTGCGGGGCTTCGCCGCGGAACGACAGGGCCCGCATGTTCTGGAAACCGGCCAGGCCGATGGGTGTGAGGGCCGCTTCGCTGCCGCCCGTCACCATCACGTCGGCGTCGCCGTATTGGATCGCCCGCAGGGCGCTGCCGATCGAATTGGCGGCGCTGGCGCACGCCGTGGCGACGGCGAAGTTGGGGCCCTTGATGCCGTAGAGGCTCGAGACATGGCCGCTTGCGGAGTTGACCATCAGCTTCGGGATCGTGAACGGCGACACCTTGTCGATGCCCTTGTGGAGCAGCCGCTCCTCCTGCACCTCGAACTCCCAGAGCCCGCCGATGCCGGAGCCGATCACGACGCCGCAGCGATAGGGATCCTCCTGCGAGAAATCGATCCCCGAATCGGTGACGGCGTCTTTGGCCGAAGCCAGGGCGAACTGCGTGAAGCGGTCGAGCCGCTTGAGTTCCTTGGGACTGGCGATGCCCTCGTTCTCGGGCTCCCAGTGCACCTGGCCGCCGAACTGAACGCGGTAGCCAGACACGTCGAACAGCGAGATCGGACCCACGCCGCTGTCGCCGCGCACGATCCGGTCCCAGAACAACTCCACGCTCCGGCCCAGGGAAGTCACGACTCCCAAACCGGTCACCACGGCCCGTCGCTTCATCGATCGCTCCGCCATCCCTGCTGCGCGAATCCCAGGATCAAGACTGGTGCTTTTCGATGAACTCGACGGCCTGACCCACGGTCTGGATCTTCTCGGCGGCGTCGTCCGGAATGTTCGTCTCGAACTCTTCCTCGAGTTCCATCACCAGTTCGACGGTGTCGAGCGAGTCGGCTCCCAGGTCGTTGATGAACGACGTCTCGGGGGTGATCTGCTCTTTGCTGACTCCGAGTTGGGAAGCCACGATGTCGATCACCCGCTCTTGGACTGATGCCACCTTGCGATTCCTCCTGAAAACCGATCCTGCCAAACGCCGAACCCGGCCGGCCGGCCGCAGCCCTTCAGGGCCGCGTACCTTGCCCGCCTTCACGGCGAAGATATACCCGTTCCCGCCCGGGCATGTCCAGTCCGGGAAAAATGCGTGACGGGGCCATGGTGCGGCCGGCTCATCCGATCAGGCCGCCGTCCACCACGAGCGTTTGGGCGGTGATGTAGCCCGACGACGGGGCGGCCAGAAAGAGGACCGCCTCGGCGATCTCCCAGGCCTCGCCGAGCCGCTTCGCCGGCACCCGCTTCTTCACCTCGTCGAGCAGCGCCGGGCCCAGGGCCGCGGTCATGTCGCTGGCGCTGAACCCGGGCGCCACGGCGTTGACCGTGATCTTGCGGCCGGCGAGTTCCTTGGCCACCGTCCGCGTCAGGCCGACCAGACCGGCCTTCGAGGCCGAGTAGTTGGCCTGCCCGGGATTGCCGATCAGGCCCGAGACGCTGGCCACGTTCACGATCCGGCCGTAGCGCTGCTGCATCATCGGCCGGCTGGCGGCCCGCATGAACAGGAACGGCGCGCGGAGGTTCGTGGTCAGCACCTGGTCCCATTCCTCGTCGCTCATCCGCGGCAGGAGCGTGTCGCGGGTGACCCCGGCATTGTT
>SXGQ01783010.1_pt1 | contig 20561 bp, 17 predicted proteins | sample 3178371 | NCBI WGS metagenome assembly SXGQ01 (sample SAMN11356859, study PRJNA531348) | freshwater metagenome | isolation source: freshwater sample F1-20 | place: China: Fuxian Lake, Yuxi | collected 2017-12-25 | reverse complement strand
GTCGGGTGTTCGTGGGCGCCGTCGCCGGCGTTGACCACCGAGATATCGAGGACCGAGCCCAGGTAGCGGGCCGAACCGGCGGAGGAGTGGCGCATCACGATGGCGTCGACGCCCATCGCGCGGATATTCATCGCCGTGTCGCGGAGGGTCTCGCCCTTCACCAGGGAGGAGGCCGTCGTGTTGATCGAGACCACTTCGGCGCCGAGCTTCTTGGCCGAGATCTCGAAGGCCGTGCGGGTGCGCGTGCTCGGTTCGAGGAAGAGGTTCACGACCGTGCGACCTTTCATCAGGTCGAGGCCCTTGCCCGGCGCGAGCGCGGGCAGGAACTGGTCGGCCTGGCGGAAGAGCAGTTCGATCTCGGGGCGGGAAAGCTCCTCGATGCCGGTCAGGTCTTTTTTCGTCCAGGTGTCTTGTGAGGCCATGCGGTGAGGTTCCGGTGGCCCTAACGAGGTTAGGACCATGGGGAAAGTGGTGAGGGAGGGCTCTTGGTCAAGGGATTAGAGGATGGCTAAGGGGTAGGGGCGGGGGCAGGGGTCGGGGCAGGAGCGGACAAAAGGCAGAGAGCCCCTTGTTATATTTAACTACCCCAACCCCTATCCCTATCCCTACCCCTACCCCTTGAATTACTTGGCCAGCAACTCGCGGACCTTGGCGCCGATGGCGGCGGCGGCTCCGCCCTTCTTGTCCTTATGGGCGGCGACGACGTTCACGAGGGCGCTGCCGACGACCACGCCATCAGCGACCTTGGCGATGGCTTGGACGTGGGCGGCGGTGGAGACACCGAAGCCGACGCAGATGGGCAGGGCGGTGTGCTTACGGATCTCGGCGACCGAAGCCGAAAGATTGGCGGCCAGTTCGGAGCGCTCGCCGGTCACGCCTTCGCGCGAGACGTAGTAGATGAAGCCGGAGGCGTGCTTGGCGATGAGGCCGATGCGGGCGGGCGGCGTGGTCGGCGCCACGATGAAGATGTTAGCGAGGCCGTGTTTCTTCGAGGCTGCGATCAGCTCCTCGGCTTCTTCGGGCGGGCAGTCGAGGACGAGCATGCCGTCCGCACCGGCGGCGCGGACCTTGGCGCAGTAGCTGTCGAGGCCGAACGAGAACAGCAGGTTATAATAGCAATAGAGCACGATCGGCTTGTCCGTGCCGGCGCGCACCGCCCGGAGCACGTCGAGCAGGCCGTCGTAGGTCATGCCGCCTTCGAGGGCGCGCTGGGCGGCGAGCTGGTTCGTGAGGCCATCGGCGAGCGGGTCGGAGAAGGGCACGCCCACTTCGAGGACATCGGCGCCGTTCTTCGCCAGGGAAAGAAGGACGGCCTTGGACGTCTCGACGTCGGGGTCGCCGGCGCAGACATAGCTCACGAAGGCCGGGCGGCCTTCGGCTTTGCAGCGGGCGAACGTCTGGGCTAAGCGATCCATGCGCGGAAGGAAGCCGGGTTTGGTCCCGAGGGCAAGGCGAAGGCGAACGCCGCCTGCTTTCCCGGGTTGCCAATCCGAGGCGCGTCCGCACCTTGGAGCTGTCGGCCCAAGTGGTGGAACGGTATACACATCAGACTTAAAATCTGCCGCCGAAAGGCTTACCGGTTCGAGTCCGGTCTTGGGTACGACGACACGAAACAGGCCGCACGGATGGTGCGGCCTGTCTTCCCGTTTCCGGGACAAATAAGTCCAGAGTCCTAGCTACGGGACTCTGGGGTCGGGTACGGAGAGTTTGAATCCTGATTCCGTTAGTCGCCCTCGCGACTGATGCGTCCTTTATAAGGGAGGCTTTTACCTGAGTGAAATTGACTGACCGTGTTGTGCTCATCCCTCAGGGGGTTGTCAACGGATTCGTCGAAAACCCCGAAAATATGACAGAAAAGCCGATTGGAGGCCGATAAAGGCCTCTAAAACGGGGTATCGCTGGTCAGCGCTTGAGGCTAAAGGGCGTGAAATCGGTGTCGGTGTCGAACGCATCGACGCCCTCAGCCTGCTTGAGCTTGGCGCAGACGACCGTGGTGACCGGCGTCATCACCACCTCGACGAGCACCTTGAAGACCCAGTTGGCGAACATGACGGCGAGGAGTGTCTGCGGGCTCCAGATACCGATGAAGGCGAGCGGGTAGAAGATCAGGCTGTCGACGCCCTGGCCGACGAAGGTCGAGCCGATGAAGCGGGCCCACGGATGCTTGCCGCCCATGCGCACCTTCATCTTCGCGAGGACGTACGAGTTGAGGAAGTCGCCGACGAAGAATGCGATGATCGAGCCGAGGGCGATGCGCCAACCGCCGCCGAAACACGTCTCGAGCGCGGGCTGTAGCTGTGCGCTGAAGGGCTCGTTCGGGCTGGCCGGCATCGCGAGGACGACCCAGGTCATGACCGTCGCGAAGAGCATGGCACCGAAGCCGGCCCAGATCACGCGACGCGCGAGGGCGTAGCCGTAGACTTCCGTGAGGATGTCGCCGAAGATATACGACAGCGGGAAGAACAGGTTGCCCGCGCCGAAGTCGGTCTTGCCGAAGAAAGGCAGGTCGAGCTGCACGACCTTCGCCGGGCCGATGAGGTTCGAGCAGAGCAGCACCGCGACGAACGCGCCGAGGATGAGGTCGTAGTAGCGGAAGCTGCGGGTCATCGTCGCTTAGGGTGAAAGGAACAGGCCCGTTCGCCAGCGGGGGCGCGAAATATCAGCGGCCGAGGGCGGCCTTGAGGAAGGGCTCGAAGACGTCGGCCTGGCGGAAGAAGCCCAGGTCGCTCGCGTGCGAACCGTCCGTGGCGCCATCGCTGTCGTCGCCGTAGAGGTGGTCGCCGGGCACGTAGGACAGGCCTTTGACGCCTTCCTTCACGAGCTGCTCATAGGCAGCCTTGAGCGCGGCATGGTTATCATCGTGGTGCTTGCGCAGCGAGGCCTTGAGCCAGGCGTCGGTGTTGCGTCGGTCCTCGACGAGGATGATCGGGGTGCCGGGGCGGGCGGCGCGCAGCTGCTTGACGAGGGGCACGCATTTCTCGGTGACGGCCGCCGCGTTCATGTTCGGGAGACAGTCGATGACGTAGGCGGCGGCGTCGATACGCGTGAGGAATTCGCCGACGGCCTGGTCCATGCGGCCGTTGCCGGAGAAGCCCAGGTTCACGACCGGCACGTCGAAGCGGCGACCGAGGATGGCCGTGTGCACCATGCCTGGGCGGCTGGCGCAGGCACCGTGCGTGATCGAGGTGCCGTAGAAGACGACGGGCTTCGCACGCGGCTTGAGGCCGACGAATTTTTTGCCTTCGGGCACGCCGACGTGGAGGAATTCGACGCCGTTGAAGAGCGGCAGGTAGATCGCGTATTCGCGTTCACCGGCGTCGAGGCCGTCGGCGAGGCGGATTTTCATCTCCTGCGCACCGGGGCGGGCGACTTGCACCCAGCGCCACTTGCCGTCCCGATCGCGGGCGTAGAGGTCGAGGCCGCTGACGCCGGTGGCGGGCATGTGCGGCATCGCAAGCTGAGCCTTGGTTACCTTGTAATGCGCGTAGATCGTCGTGGCGTCGGTACGGAAGCGGAACATCTGGCCCACGCTGTCGCGGCTCAGGCTCCAGACGGCCGGCGTGACCTTGCCGTCGGCTTCGGCGGGCAGGCGGTCGAAGTAGCTCTTACGCTCCGCGTCGGGAAAGGCGCGGCCTTCGAGGTCGGTCTCACGGACGTCATGCCAGGAGACCTTCTCGTCCGTGGGGATGGCGAAACGGTCCACAGGTCTCGGCGCGGCCTTAGCGGCCGGGGCTTTCGCGGCGGGCTTGGTCTGCTGAGCGAAGCCGGCGGAGCTGGCGCAGAGCAGGGCGACGAGGAGGGCGGTGGTCTTCATGGTCTTGGAAATCACAGGGCGCTGCCGTGCGTGAGGGCGATGGTGCGGATCGCGGCGAGCGGCTTCTCGTACTCGTCCAGCGCGGCGACGTAGTCTTCGCGGGCCTTATCCGCGCGCTGGAACGCCGACTCCGTGGAGGACTTGGTCTTGTCGAGGTTCGACTGGGCTTTCGCTTCCATGTCCTCGGCGGAGGCGAGCGAAGCCGAGGTGATGCGGATCTGTTCCTGGAGGAACTGCAGTTCGCGGATGTCGATATTCGGTTGGGAGCGGAGCAAGGCGAGTTGGGAGCGGAGCGATTCGAGGCTACGGCGGAGGCGGGTCACGCGGTCTGACTCACGGGTGACGTTGGCCTGCGCGCGGTTGACGAGCGTCTCGGCCTTCGCCTTGTCCTCGAGCGAGCGCTTATATTCGTCGAAGCGCAGCTTCGTGCGCGGGTAGTTGGCGGCGGACATCAGACCGACCACGCCTTCCTTCGTCACGTAGGAGAGCTGGTAGCGGCGATTATCGATGCGCAGGATATATTTCTCACCTGGCTGGTCGTAGATGATCGGTAACGTCTGGGGCGCGTCCGGTTCGGCGGCCTGCGCCGGGACTATCCCGAGCAGGAGGAGGTAGAGCAGGGCGGGGAGGGCCTTCACGCCTTAGGGATAGCCCGCATCGCGGGGGCAGTCAAACCGCCTTCTGCAGGCGTCGCCTGGCGACGTGTTGCGTAATCAGCTGGCGAACCTCGGCACGGACCGTCACGCCATTTTCATCGGCTAGCCACAATTTGAGTAAGCCGGCGTAGAAGCACAACGTCTCGCGGGCGGCTAAGGCCGGGTCGAGATCGGCGGATGCCAGTTTCATCCGGACGGCTTCCCCGTAGAATTCCGTCACTTCGGTCAGGAAGAGCGAGCTGGCTGACATCAGGTCTTTACGGACGCTGGCGAAGGCGCCGACGTATTCGCATTTCCAGAGCATGACCTCGTAGGTCTCTAGCGCCTGCCGGTCGGTGCGCAGGCGATCAAGGGCCGCCTGCAGGCCGGCCTCGAGCCGCTCCAGGGCGTCCCCCGTCCGAAAGTCGTCGAAGCGCAGGAGCGTTCCCGTCTGTTGTCGGACCGCCATGAAGAGGTCGGCCTTGTCGCGGAAGTGCCAGTAGACCGCGCCGCGGGTGACGCCGGCCTCCTTGGCGACCGTTTCCAAGGACGTGTTCGTGACCCCTTCGCGGCTGAAAACCTGCCGGGCACAGGTGACGATTCGGTCACGGGTGAGGGCGGCTTCTGCTTTGGTCTTGCGAGCCATGGTCGGGCAAATAGATTTACATACATGTCTGTATGTAAATCTCGCCCTGTCGAGGGTCTTCTTTGTGCGGTCCTGGTGCTCAGCCTGTTCGGTTGTCGCCAGGAGTCGGCCATGCCGCCTTCCGGGCCATTGCCGGTGGCGGTACTTACGGTCACTCCGACCGACCTCGCTCAGACGGCGATTGCGCCGGCGCAGACCGAAGGGGTGCGCGAGGTGGAAGTGCGTGCCCGCGTGACGGGTATCTTGCAGACGGTCAATTACGCCGAGGGCGCCCAGGTGAAAGCCGGCGACCTTCTTTTCCAGATCGATCCGTCGACTTATGTCGCCGCCCATGCGTTGGCCGTGGCGCAACTCGCGCAAGAGAATGCGCGGGCGCAGCAGGCGACCGATGAGGCCGTCCGTCAGGCCGAGCTTTTCCGCCAGAAGGCCGCGAGTCGTAAGGAAGCCGATGACGCAAAGGCCTTGGCCGACGCCGCAAAGGGCGCGCGCGATGCCGCCGCCGCGAAGGCCAGCCTCGCTAAACTCGACCTTGGTTACTGTGAAGTCCGCTCGCCCGTCGCCGGCATCGCGGGTCGTCGCCTGCTTACTGAAGGCACTTTGGTCACTCCGACCGGACCGGACGGCCTGCTCACCACGATCGTGAACGCGGATGAAGTTTGGGCGCGCTTCGGTCTTTCCGAAGATGATTTCCATCGCCTCTTCCCCGCCGGGGCCAAATCCGCCCAGGGCGCCGAGGTCACGCTCCTGCTGCCGAACGGCACCGCTTACCCGGTGCGCGGCAAGATCGACTTCGCCTCACCTCAGGTCGACACCCGTCTCGGGACGGTGCAGCTCCGCGCCCGTTTCGCCAACGCCGACGGCGGTTTGCTCGCGGGCCAGTTTGTCCGCGTTCGCGTGACCGGTGGCAAGGCCAAGGACGCCACCCTCGTGCCGCAGCTTGCGCTCGTCCAAGCACCGTCGGGACGTTCGGTCTTCGTCGTCGGCGCGGGTGATCGCGCCGAGGCCCGTCCGGTCACCTTGGGCGAGGCCCAGGGTTCGAATATCGTCATCCTCACTGGCTTGCGTCCCGGCGACCGCGTCATCCTCAACCAGCTGCACAAGCTGCGCCCGGGCTCCCCGGTCGTCGTCGCTCCGGCCAAGAAGTAAATGGGCTGGGACTTTTTCATCAAGCGGCCGATTTTCTCGGCCGTCCTCTCGCTCATCATCGTCTTGGTCGGCGGCCTGGCGCTGCAGAACCTGCCGTTGTCGCAGTATCCGCAGATCGCGCCGCCCACCGTGACGGTCGTGGCGAGCTACCCGGGCGCCTCGCCGGAGTCGCTCGTCAATAATGTCGCCGCCCCCCTGGAGGAGCAGATCAACGGCGTCGAAGGCCTCCTTTATTATTCGTCCAACTCGTCCTCCAGCGGTGCGCTCAGCATCACCGTCACCTTCGAGAACGGCGTCGACCCGGACATGGCGACCATCCTCGTGGCCAACCGCGTCAAGCTCGCTGAGCCGCGCCTGCCGGAGGAGGTCCGCCGTCTCGGCGTGATCACCAAGAAGCGCTCGAACGACATCCTCATGTCGGTGTCGATCGTCTCGCCCAAGGCCACGCGTGACTCCGTCTTTCTCAGCAACTTCGCCTCCTCGGTGGTCGTGGAGGAAATCAAACGCCTCCCCGGCGTCGGCGATGCGGGCGTCTTCGGTTCCCGCGACTACGCGATGCGCGTCTGGCTAAGGCCGGACCGCATGGCTGCGCTCGGCGTCACTTCCGCTGAGGTCGTCCGTGCGATCCGTGCCACGAACACCCAGTACGCCGTCGGCCGCCTCGGCCAGGAGCCGTCGGTGGACGCCGCCTTCGTGGTGCCCGTCGTGGCCCGCGGGCGCCTTTCGACCCCCGAGCAGTTTGGCGACATCGTGCTGCGCTCCAGCTCCGCCGACGGCGTGCTCCGCCTCAAGGACGTCGCCCGCGTGGAACTCGGTTCCCAGAGTTACGAGCAGCTCAGCATGCTGGATGGCAAGCCGGTCGCCGGTATCCGCGTCTTCCTGCAGACCGGCTCGAACGCCCTCGAGACCGCCGACCGCATCCGCGCGCGGATGGATGAGCTGACCAAGCAGTTCCCGCCGGACGTCGAGTACAGCATACCGTTCGACACCACTCGCTTCGTGCGTTCCGCCATCGGCGAGGTGCGCACCACGCTCGTTGAAGCCGCCTTCCTGGTCGCGCTTGTCGTCTTCCTCTTCCTGGGTTCGTGGCGGGCCACCCTCATCCCCATGATCGCGGTGCCCGTCTCGCTCATCGGCGCCTGCGCCGGGCTGTGGATCATGGGCTACGGCATCAACATCCTGACCCTCTTCGCGATGGTCATCGCGATCGGCATCGGGGTCGACGACGCCATCGTCGTGCTTGAGAATACGGAACGCCTCATGCGCGAGAAGGGGCTCAGTCCGTTCGAGGCCGCCAAGGAATCCGTGCGCGAGGTCGCTGGCGCGATCGTCGCGATCGTCTGCGTGCTCGTCTGCGTCTTCCTCCCGGTCGCCTTCCTCGGCGGTATCGCCGGCGTGCTTTATCGCCAGTTCGCGGTCACCGTCGCGTTTTCCGTCATCCTTTCCGGCTTCGTCGCCCTGACGCTCACGCCGACCCTTTGCGCCCTGCTGCTCAAGCCGCATGTGCCCGGCGCACCGACCGGCTGGCTGGCTGGCGTCGTCGCGGGTTTTGGTCGCGGCTTTGACGCCGTGGCCGCCTGGCATGGCCGCGTGGTCCGCTGGCTGCTTGATCACCCGCGTTCGGCGGCGGGTGCCTTCCTGGCGATCGTCATCGCGAACATCGTGCTCGTCGCGAAGATTCCGCGCAGCTTCCTGCCCGCCGAAGACCAAGGCTATCTGCTCGCCATGGTGGCGTTGCCGGACGGCTCCGGCATCAATCGCACCAAGGCCTTCATGGACGACATCACGCCGAAGTTGCGCGAGAACCCCGCCGTCCGTCATACCTTCGCGATCAGCGGCTTCGACCTCCTCGGCGGCGGCGAGCGCACGAACTCCGGCACGATCTTCCTTCCGTTGAAGGATTTCGGCGCTCGTCCGCCAGGCGGCGAGGCCCTCGCCCGTCAGCTCAACGCGATCGGGATGACCCAGCCTGATGGCATGTGCCTCGTGGTAAACCCTCCCGCCATCCGTGGCATCGGTAGCGCTGGCGGCTTTGAATTCTATCTCCAAGCGAAGGATGATGATGACCCCGCCCGGCTCGCGGCGAATATCGAGAAGCTGGAGGCTGCGCTCCGCGCTCGCCCCGAGCTCACCGGTATCCGCGTCTTCCTGCGGCCGGCCGTACCCCAGTTCCTCGCCGAGGTCGACGACGTCCGCGCCGCCGCCCTCGGGGTGACGTTGCCTGACCTCCACGAGGCCCTGCAGGCTACCATCGGCGTCGTCTACGCCAACGACTTCACTCTTTCCGGCCGTACCTACCGCGTGCTTGTCCAGTCGGAGGCGGCTGATCGCATGGACGCCGCCGCCGCTGGCCGCGTGCATGTCCGCGCCGCGAACGGCGCGATGATCCCGCTCTCCAGCTTCGTGAAATTCAAGCCCTCCTCGGGGCCGGAGCAGCTCGAGCGGCACATGGGCTTCCTGTCCGCCCGCCTCATTTGTGCGGCCGCCCCGGGCGTGAGTTCCAGCCAGGCCATCGCGCTCGTCGAAGAGATCGCGGAGGATATCCTGCCCGTCGGTTACGGCATCGACTGGACTGCGCAAGCGTTACAGGAGAAGCGTGCGGCGACCTCCGCCTTGCCGGCGTTCCTGCTGGCGCTCTTGATGGTCTTCCTGATCCTTGCGGCCCTGTACGAAGACCTTGCGTTGCCCTTAGGTGTGCTGCTCACCGTACCGTTCGCGCTCCTCGGCGCGCTGCTCGCTGTGCTCGTACGCGGGATGCCGAACGATATCTACTTCCAGATCGGGCTCGTGACGCTCATCGGTCTCGCGGCCAAGAACGCCATCTTGATCGTCGAGTTTGCGGAGACGGCTCGTCGGGCGGGCCGTTCGGCGGCCGATGCGGCCATCGAAGCCGCGCGCATGCGCCTGCGGCCGCTCGTCATGACCTCGATGGCCTTCGTGCTCGGCGTCGTCCCGCTTGCCTTCGCCAGTGGCGCGGGCGCTGCGGCCCGCCAGTCCATGGGCACGGGCGTGCTGGGCGGCATGTTGATCGACACTTTCGTCGCCACCTTATTCATCCCGTGGTTCTTCCATCTGCTTTCGGGCCGGAAGGAAAAACCGACTCCCGTCCAGCCATGATGCCTCGCCTCGTCCTCCTGTCCGCCATCCTCCTCGGTGGTTGCACCCTTGGTCCGGATTACGTCCGGCCTGAGCTGCCCAAGGCTGACGTCTTCCCGGAAGCAGGGAAGGGTGGCGCGGCCATCCGCCCAGAATGGTGGAAGTCGCTCGGTGATCCGGAACTCGACGCCTTGGTGGCGAAGGCGTTGGTCGCCAACGCGGATCTGCGCATCGCCGTGGGCCGCGTCGAACAGGCGGCTGCCGTCTTAGGGGAAACCGAAGGCGCTGGCATCCCGCAGATCGACGCCGCGGGCGGGATCAATTCGAGCAAGCTAAGCGAAGGGGCTTACAATCAGAACCTGGCTACGACCGGCCGGCACCGTACCACCGCGCGCGGTGGTCTCACCACGTCGTTCGAGCTGGATTTCTGGGGTAAGCTCCGCCGCGCGGAGGAGTCGGCGCGCGCGCAGTTGTTAGGCGCACGCGAGGCCAGGCGCATGGTCGAACTTTCCGTCGGGGCTGCCGTCGTGCGGGCTTATGCCGCCCTCCGTGCCGCAGATGTGCAATCATTGGCCGCCCAAGAAGTCTTCGCCGCGCGCGATGAGGAAGCCGCCATCATTACCAAGCGTGCCACTGTCGGCGCCGCTGGGCCGAACGAGGTCGCCCAGGCCGAAGTCGCCCGCTCCGCGGCGGTCGCCGGGCTGGCCGACGCCCGTCGGACGCGTGCCGCCGCCGAGCACCTGATCGGAACGCTGACGGCCCAGCCGGCGCTGACCATCGCGGTGCGCCGTCAGGAGGGCCTCCGCCTTCCTGCTCCCGTGGCACCGGGCCTGCCCGCCGATCTTTTGGCCAGTCGTCCCGACGTCGTTGCCGCGGAGCAGGCGCTCGTCGCCGCCAACGCGCGCATTGGCTACGTCCAAGCCGCGCTTCTCCCTAACTTTACTCTGACCGGAGCGATCGGCTCCGAAAGCCGGGAGCTCAACGCCTTGTTTGACGGGGCGACTGCGACTAATTCGCTCGGCGTCGACCTGCGTTATCCCTTGTTTGATTTTGGTCGCGGTGCGGCACGGGTCGAAGGGGCCGTCGCTGAGCAGCACCAGGCGGCCGCCGCCTATGAGAAGGCTTTCCTCAATGCTTGTCGCGAGGTCCGCGACGCCCTGGTCGACGTCCGGGAGACCGCGGCATCGGCCACCGCCGCCGCGCGTCGCGCCAAGGCGGCCGACGAGGCTTATCGGATTGCCACCGAGCGTGCCCGGCAGGGACAGACCAGCCCGATGGAGCTACTCGCTGCCCGCCGTCTACGGGCCGAATCCCAGGTGGCCGTGGCCAAGGTGCGGCAGGATCGCCTGGCTGCGCAGGTCGACCTCGTAAAGGCGCTCGGTGGTGCCCGGCCCGATGTCGTGCCGGCTGCCAAGTAGCCGTTCGCCTAGGATTGCCAACCGGCTCCGGATGGGCTGAGGTGAGGCATGTCCCCTCAGCCCGAACTCTGGCCGCAGCTGGTCGCCGTCGTCGAGAAGGACGCGTTCCTGTTCGCCGCGAGCATCGTGTTCGCTCTTGCTGTCGTTCATGCTTTCGTGGCGCCGATGTTCGCCCGCGCGTCGCATCGGTTGGAGACGGCCCACGAAGAGGCCGTGAAGGCGGGCCGGGTACCCGTCAACGAACGGGGGCAGTCTTCTGATTTCCGGGCATCGTTGCTGCATCTGCTCGGTGAGGTGGAGGCGGTGTTCGGGATCTGGACCTTCGTGCTGTTCGGACTGCTCATCGCTTGGCCTGGCAAGGGTTGGGAATTCGCCTGCCGCTATGTCGAATCGGGCGATTATGCGGCCGTGCAAGCGGGGTTGGCTCCGGTCGGCCCTTCCAAGTTCATCGAACCCCTTTTTGTCTTTGTCATCATGGCCTTGGCTTCCGCTCGGCCGATCATGGCCCTGGCTGCGCGCTTTGTCGGCGCCGTCGCCCGCCTGCTGGGAGATACGCCGGTCGCCCGCTGGTTCGTCATCCTTACCTTGCCACCGTTGTTCGGTTCGCTGATCACGGAGCCGGCCGCGATGACGATCGGCGCCTTGTTGCTCTCGACCCAGTTCTATGCCCTGAAGCCGTCCGAACGGCTCAAGTACGCGACGCTGGCCCTGCTGTTCGTCAACGTCTCGGTCGGCGGCGCCTTGACCAATTTCGCCGCGCCTCCGGTCGTGATGGTCGCGGCCAAGTGGGGTTGGAGCAGCGCGGACGTGTTCCGTCAGTTCGGGGAGGCCGCCATCGCCTCGATCCTGCTTTCCAACGTAGCTTACCTGCTGGTGTTTCGGAAGGAACTGATGGCCCTCCGGCCGAGCGCTTCCACGGACGAGGGGTCGCCTGCTTCGATCCCCGTGTGGGTCACTTCCGTTCACCTGCTGCTGATGGTATGGACGGTCGCCATGCTCGCCGGGCATCACCCCATCCTGATGGTGGGCGGTTTCCTGGTGTTCCTGGCTTTCACCGTGGCGACGCCGCAGTGGCAGGACCAGATTCGCCTTCGTGGTCCGCTCTTGGTCGGTTTCTTCCTGGCGGGGCTGGTCGTGCTGGGGGGGACGCAGGGATGGTGGATCTCGCCGGTTTTGGTGAGGCTCGATGAGAAGGCCTTGATGGCGGTCTCGGTCTTCCTCACCGCTTTCAACGACAATGCGGCCATCACCTATCTGGCGGCCCAGGTTCCGGCGCTATCGGTCTCCGGACCGATCGCGGACGCGCTCCGTCACTCGGTCCTTGCGGGCGCCTTGGCCGGAGGAGGCATGACGGTGATCGCCAATGCTCCGAATCCGGCCGGCCAGTCGATTCTGGCCGGTCATTTCGGCGACGGGGTTTCGCCGATGAAACTGGCCCTTTGGGCCTTGGGGCCCACTTTGCTGGCGCTGGCCTGCTTTGTTTTCATCCGCTAAGCCGGGAGGGAGGGGGCCTTTTTGACTGTTCAACAGGGTGTGGTAACGCCTACAATGGAAACTCCTCAATCCCACCCCGATTTTCCATGACTCCTCGTCGTCGTGCCGGTTTCACCCTGATCGAACTCCTGACGGTTATCGCCATCATCGGCATCCTGTCGGCCGCCTTATTCCCGGCGATCCGCGGAGTCCGTAAGAAGGCCCAGCAATCGTCCGCCACGACCGCCTTCACCCAGTGGGCCGGCGGCATCACCCGCTACAAGCAGGTCTACGGTTTCTATCCCAATATCGGCACCGCCTACGATTCGTCCAAGGACAGTCTACATCTCCTCGAAGACCCCGCGGTTAACCTCAATTTCGTCAAGGCCATGTCCGGCCGCCTCCCGACTGGCACCGCCCTCCCGCCTGCCGACCGTAAGTTGCTCAATAAGACCGGGGAAGAGTTCTGCTCCTTCGGTAAGGATGATTTTGAAGACCCGGCCAACCTGACGGACACCAGTCTTCTGGTGGACCGCTTCGGCAACAGGAACATCCGCGTGATCCTCGACACGGATAACAACACCAATATCCGCAATATCGTCTCCCCCAAGGGCAAGGACTCCATGCCGGAAGACATTCGCGCCATCGCGGAAACCAGCGGCATTCCGGCGCGCGTCATCATCTTCACCACCGACCTCCTTGACGATTTTTCCAACGCCGAGACCAGCGTGGATCCCAGTGATTACGCCCAGGTGCTCGCCATTCAATAATGACCGTCCGTTCCATTGCCCGGAAGGGCTTCACGCTGGTCGAGCTGCTGGTCGTCATCACGATCATCCTGCTCATCTCCTCGCTGTTTCTCGGCCTCTCGCCCGGTGACGGTGGCGGTCTGCCTGCCGGGCAGCGCTTCATCGCTTCATCCATCCGCACGGTGCGGGCGATGGCCTTGATGAACCGTGGACCTGGCACGACCGGCGTCACCTACGCCAATCGCTATCGCCTGCTCATCTTGAATGATCCGGACGACGATGTGAATCACCTCCGCCAGTTCGTCATCGCCGTTGGAGGCGTCAGCTCGGCCGACTTAGGGACCGTCGATCCGTCCACCATCACCAACACCTCGGTTACTCCCTATAAGTGGTTCTCTCCCGAGCCCGCGCAGCTGCTGCCCACGGGCGTGGTGTTTGTCCCGCCCGCCACCGATACGCAGACGACACTGTCGATGGCCGTCCCCGCCAACACGCGGCGCAGTTTAATCGGTCCGCTCGCGGACAATGCTACCACCAATACGACGGACTCTCCGGCGAGTTCTCCGCCCTGGATGATTTACGCCCCGACCAACCAGCCAGTGACACTCGCCGACATGAAGGACTTGAATCCTAAAAAGTGGTTCTACGTTGAGCTGCAGGGAACCGGTTCTTCCAATCACCTGGGTCGCGTGCTGCTCGTCCTCGCTAAAGGCGTGGTCCGTAATACCGGTACGGGTAAGGCCATGATCGATATCACGTCAGAAAACCAGTTCGCGGCACTCTCCCTCCGCCCTAACGGCGACGTCACGATGACCCTCGACGCCGACGAGATGGATAAGGCCAAATAATCTTTTTCCGATGAACCCTCCCCGCAACCCTTCGTCCGTCCGCCCAGGTTTCTCCCTGGTCGAGGTGACGCTCGCCATCGGCATCGTCGGCGTCGCGATCCTCTCGCTCGTCGGCATCCTTGGTTCCACCTTCCAGCAGGTCGACGAAATCATGCAGACCAATCGCGCCCTTTCCGGCGTGACCCGTCTCATCGGTGCCTTGGATAATCCCCGGTCGATCGTCTACCTTGACGCCGCCGGTGAGAAGGTGCCGAACAACAGCAAGTACCTGATGGATGCCGGGCTCGCGTTGGACGGGGGTAATCCGTCGGTCTCCAACTTCGATATCGCCTACCGCCTGCTGCAGGGTGCCCGCGACAATGGAGACAACGCGGTGTGGCTCTATGTGTACGAGCGCAAGATCGTCAGCTTCGATAACGACAAGACGGGCGCCAATGCCTACGCCTTATTCTCGAATCCTTCGATGATTGAGGTGGCCTATTGCAATGGGAAGAACCTCTCATTGGACGCCTTCTCCGGTCGTAACATCATCGGCACGCCCATGCGCGTACGTCTTTCGCTTTCCAAGCTGCTTGTCGGGCAGCGCGCCACCATCAATACCACGACCTTCGAGCCAGAAACCACCAAGATCGCTGCGCCGCCGTGGGGGACGTCGCCGATCCCCGCGTTGCCCAAGGACTACGCGCTGGCCTATCTCCCGATCGTCGCGGAATTCTTTTCTCACGACTACAGTCCCTACGACTCGTTCAAGACGAAGTCCGAAATTCCCCTGCTCGTTCAGAATATCGTCATCAGCCGATGAACACTCTCCTCCGCCAAGCCCGGGCCGGCTTCACCTTGCTCGAGGTGCTGGTCTCCACGGCCATCATGGTCATCATCGTCCTGACCGTCGTCACCATCGCTTCTGACACGTTGCGTGTCTATGATCGCGCCGTCGCCGACCTCTCGACCCAGTCAGAGGCGCGTGGCGCCTTGGATGCGATGGAGAATGATTTCTCGACGGCGATGCTTCGCGCTGACGGACGCTGCTGGATGGAGATCGTCGTCCCGGGGGCGAAGACGGCCGATGGCGCGCCCCCCGGCGTCCCCGGAGAGGTCGGTAACCTCCAGTCCATCGACCATCCGATTGTGATGCTCTTCGGTGCTCCGCCTGATCGCCCACGCTGGACGCCCGGGGTTGGCCGGAGTGCGCTCCGTGGTGACGTGTGCGCCATCGCCTACCGAATCGGTCAGCGCTCTCCTTTCGACGCTCCCGGTGACATGATTCAGCAGGTTTACGGCGTCTACCGCACGATCATCGACCCCGAGAACACGTTCGTCGACGCACTCCCGCTGATCCTGAATTCCAACATCGATGCCCCGCAGTCACCTTGGAATTATTGGTCCGGCGCCCCCCGTCAGTTCGCTAACTACTCCAAGACGCCGAGCCCAGGTTACGAGACCCGCGCGCTGATCGATAGCGACATCGTCAGCAAGACGCCCTGCTGGACCATGGACGAAAATAACTTCATCGCTTCGAACGTCGTCGCGATGAACTTGGTCTTCTGGTCTTCCTCCTCGCTCTCGGCGACCGCGACGGCGCCGGCGCTCTCTGACCCCTGTGCCCGCATGCCGCAGACTCTCCGTCCCGTTGTGCTAGTCTCCGCAAAGGATGATAAATCCGACATGGCGTCTTCCAGGGGGGGCTACCGTGCCATGTTCAAGGACGCCGACGGCCACGGCGACATCGCGACCGCTCCCCTGCGTTATGCCCCGAACAGCGCTCCTACTATCCCTAATCCTCTGCCGACGGGCAGCGGCAAGAAGCTCCATCCTTATGATTACTACAGCTCGCGGCTCCGCGTTTATGCCGATCGCATGTATCCGGATAACCTTCCGCTCAAGCCCACGGCTACGACCTGGTTACCTTACTTGCCTTACTCGCTCAAGGCCGTCGAGGTCTCCATCACCGTCTTGACCCCCGAAGGTTCCAAGGAGCTGCGCGGCCTCCAGATGCTCAACAATAATCAGAAGGTGCCCGAAGCCGACTTCAAGCGCATCGTCTACATGTACGGCCGCAACTACACGCGCTATATCCGCGTGCTGTCGAACGGCGGTTAAGCGGCCGGCCGACTGACTAAAAGAAAGGGGCGCCGTTGGGCGCCCCTTTTCGTTTAGCCTGGTGGGAGAACTTACTCCGCGTAGACGCCCATCGCGCGGAACTTGGCGTAGCGCATCGCAATGAGCTTCTCCGGCGAGGCCTTGGAGAGGTCGGCGAGCGAGTCGCGTAGGGTCTTGCGGATGGCGGAGCCGGTGGCGGCCGGATCTTCCTGGGCACCGCCGAGCGGTTCCTTCACGACGCCGTCGACGACGCCGAGCTTGAGGAGATTAGGAGCGTCGAGGCGCAGGGCTTCGGCGGCCTTCGGGGCGTGGGCGCGGTCCTTGAAGAGGATCGCGGCGCAACCTTCGGGCGAGATGACGGAGTAGTAGGCGTTCTCGAGGATGTAGACCTTGTTCGAGACGGCGATGCCGAGGGCGCCGCCCGAGCCGCCTTCGCCGATGACGAAGGTGATGATCGGCACGCCGAACTGGCTCATCTCGCGGAGATTGACGGCGATGGCTTCGGCGACGTGGCGTTCTTCGGAGCCGATGCCCGGGAATGCTCCGGGGGTGTCGACGAGGGTGATGATCGGGAGACCGAAGGTGTGGGCCATCTTCATCAGGCGAAGGGCCTTGCGGTAGCCTTCCGGATTCGGGCAGCCGAAGTTACGGCGGAGGTTCTCCTTCGTGTCGCGGCCCTTCTGCTGGCCGAGGACCATGACCGGTCGACCTTCGAAGAAAGCGGTACCGCCGACGATGGACTCGTCGTCCATGTAGAGACGGTCGCCATGCAACTCTTGGAAGTCGTCGAACAGCATCTCGATGTAGTCCAGGGAGTAGGGGCGGCGGGGGTGGCGGGCCAGCTGGACGCGCTGCCAGGGGTTCAGGTTGCCGTAGACCTCGCGGCGGGTCTGCTCCATCTTGACCTCGAGGGACTTGACCTCTTTGGCGACGTCCATCCCGGCGGACTCGGAGGAGGCCCGGAGGGAATTGATCTTGTCCTCGAGCTCCCGGAGGGGCTTTTCAAATTCGAGGGTGAAGCGGGCCTTGGGCGCGGACATGGGCCGTAAGTTGGAGAAACGGGAGGGGGAGGGCAATTGAATAGGGGGTGGGGCAGGGGTAGGGGTAGGGATGGGAAAGGGCTAGAATGAAGAAAAATGCCACTAAATTGGGGTAGGGATGGGGGTAGGGCTGACCACCCTTGGTCAGTCGCTCGGTTGAGCGAGGGCGCTCAACCCTACCTATGAGCAGGTGCCGGGAGTCGAGCCAAGCCCTAGCCCTAGCCCCAGCCCTAGCCCTAGCCCCAGCCCTACCCCTGGCCCTACTTCTATCCCAATTACCCTTTTCCCCGAACCTCTCTCCCGCCAGCCTGTCTCTACCCCTACACCCCATGCGCCTCGCTTCCTTCCTGTCTCTTCTTGCCGCTGCCGGTCTGGTCGCCGCCGAAGGCTATACCGACACCCCTTTCATCCCGGGCACCCAGTGGCGCGTGCATGACTCCGCCCGCCCGCAACCGCCTCGTGCCGAAGCTTCCAAGCTCAAGTGCAACGAGGCCGCCGCCCCGGCCGGAGCCATCGTGCTCGTCGGCGGTGCCGACTCGGCCGGCGAGTGGGAGGCCGATGCCGTCCCGAACGCCAAACTCAAGACCCCGGTGACCTGGGAGATCAAGGACGGCGTGATGATCGCCCGCACTAACGGCATCCGCACCAAGCGTATCTTTGGCGACGTCACCTTGCATGTCGAATGGCGCTCCGCCGCTGGTTACGACACCGACCCGAAGAAGAAGAGCCAGGGCAACTCGAATAGCGGCATCTTCTTCATGAAGACCTACGAGCTCCAGGTCCTCGATTGCTCCAAGACCGAGACTTATGCCGACGGCATGACCGCTGCGATCTACGGCCAGCAGCCGCCCGCCTTCAATGCCTGCCTGCCTTCCCGCAGCTGGAATAGCTACGACATCGAGTTCACCGCCCCGCGCTTCAACGCCGACGGCACTGTCGCCAGCAAGACGCGCATCACCGTCGTGATGAACGGCGTCAAGGTGCAGGACGGTACCGAATACATCGGCCCGAGCGGCCATAAGAAGAATCCCCCTTACGTGAAGCATGCGGACAAGCTCCCGCTTGCCCTGCAGTGGCACGGCGACGCCGTCGAGTTCCGCAACATGTGGATCGTCGAGAAGAAGTAAGCGCGGATGGGGATCCAGACTCATACGGTCAAGCACCTGCTCGCGCTGCTGTTACTGGGCCTGGTCTTCTATTTCATCGAGCGAATCATGGGGGCCCGCCGGCGTCCGGGATTCTTCCGGCCCGGCATGCTGACCGACACGGCGTATTTCTTTACCATCGCGCTCTTCAAGCAGGCCTCCCGCTTCTTGCTGATCGCTCCGTTCATCGTGCTCGTCGTGGCCGGAGTCACGACGGGGGAGGAGCTGAAGGCCCAGCAGTATCGCGGCTTCGGCCCCGTGGCCGCCCAGCCGGTCTGGCTGCAGGCCATCGAGATCTACCTGCTGGTAGACTTCATCGACTACTGGCTCCATCGGTTGTTTCACACCGGGGCTTGGTGGCCGTTCCATGCGGTGCACCATAGTTCCGAGGACCTCGACTGGCTTTCGGCCGTACGCGTGCATCCGGTGAACGAGGCGGTGAACAAGATCGTGCCGGCGACGCCTTTGCTTCTGATGGGTTTCGATCCGACGGTCACGATGGGAGTGGCGGGCTTCCTGACTTTCTACGCGATCTTCCTGCATGCCGACGTCGACTGGGATTTCGGACCGCTGCGTTCGGTCATCGCGACGCCGGTCTTCCATCGCTGGCACCACTCGAAGGACCCGCAGGCCATCGATAAGAACTTCGCCGGGCTGCTGCCGTTGTGGGACATCCTCTTCGGTACTTATTACATGCCTCGCGACCGGATGCCTTGTGACTTCGGCGTCCCGGAAAAGGTGCCGACGGGCTATTTCGGCCAGTTGTGGCATCCGTTCGCGGGTTGGTTCAAGCGCAAGGGCCTGCCGCCATCGCGGTGAGGCGATGTGCTTCCCCGTTTGCATTGGGCGTCGCGACCGTTAGGGTAGTTTTTAGCCGATGTATCCTCAGGACCTACGCGAAAACTGGCATGCCGGCCAAGGCCGATGGAAGGACGTGCCCGCCGCGGAGTGGAACGACTGGCATTGGCAGCTGCGCAACCGCATCACGACGCTGGCCCAGCTGGAAGAGATGCTGGAGCTGACGAAGGAGGAGCGGGAAGGGTGCCTTTTCGCGCCCCATAAGCTCTCACTTTCGATTACGCCGCATTTCTTCAACCTCATCGACCCGAAGGACCCGCACTGTCCGGTCCGCCGGCAAGTCATCCCGCGCATCGAGGAGTCTTACGTCGCCCCCGGCGAATCCGAGGACCCGGTCGGCGAAGAGGGCACGATGCCGGTCCCTGGTATCGTCCACCGCTACCCGGATCGCGTGCTCTTCTTGGTCACCGACCGCTGCGCCTCGTATTGCCGTTATTGCACCCGTAGCCGTCTAGTCTCGAACGCGCAGGCCTATGACTTCCATCCCGAACTCGAAGCCGGCCTGAAGTATATTGAGGAGCATACCGAGATCCGCGACGTGCTGCTCTCCGGTGGCGACCCGCTGCTGCTCTCCGACGCCAAGCTGGACGCGCTCCTCGGCCGCCTGCGCGCGATCAAGCATGTCGAATTCATCCGCATCGGCTCGCGCATCCCAGTCTTCCTGCCGCAGCGCATCACGCCCGAACTCGCCGAAGTCTTCCGTAAGCACGGCCCGATTTGGTTGAGCATCCATACAAACCATCCGAAGGAAGTTACCCGTGAGCTCGCGACGGCGTGCGAACGCCTGTCTTTTGCCGGCGTGCCGCTCGGCAATCAGTCGGTGCTCCTCGCCGGTATCAATGACGACGTCGAAGTGATGAAATCGCTCGTGCACCGCCTGCTGATGATGCGCGTGCGTCCGTATTACCTTTACGCCTGCGACCTGATTGAAGGCTCGACCCATTTCCGTGCGCCCATCCAGAAGGGTATCGATATCATTCGTGCCCTCCGCGGTCACACGACAGGCTATGCTGTTCCTCAGCTGATCATCGACACCCCTGGCGGCGGCGGGAAGGTCCCGATTAACCCCGAATACGTCCAGGCCATCCACGACGGGATCGTCGAACTGCGTAATTTCGAGGACCGGGCTTATGTGTATCCTTCTGGCACGAAGATGCCGGATGTATACAAGGTGTAAGCGGCTAGCGGCTGGCGGCTGGCGGCTGGGAGTGCCCTTCGCTCAAAGGGAAACCGGAGACCGGATGATTGGCAGGGGGTCTGTCTTAGGGTGGGCTGTCCGTCTAGGTCTGCCGCGGTTAAGCTGAGCGCTTAACCCTGCCTAAAACAGGCTAAGTCGTGACGCGGTCCCGACCCTACCCAAATCAGGTGTTGGGATTGTGAGGCCTTTCCTATCCGCTTACCGCCAACCGCAAGCCGCTCTTGGGCTGGATGGCTTACGCCATCCCGCCCAACACAACTAACCGGGGTTTTAATCCGGTTAGCGCTCAAAGTGGTGGGCTCGTAGGGATTCGAACCCCAAACGTCTGATCCGTAGTCAGAAATGATATCCATTTCACCACGAGCCCGTAGTGAGGGGTTTGAGCAAACGACCCC
>SXGQ01320552.1_pt1 | contig 20563 bp, 19 predicted proteins | sample 3178371 | NCBI WGS metagenome assembly SXGQ01 (sample SAMN11356859, study PRJNA531348) | freshwater metagenome | isolation source: freshwater sample F1-20 | place: China: Fuxian Lake, Yuxi | collected 2017-12-25 | reverse complement strand
CACTTTCAGCACCCGTGTTCTTGGTCAGTGGGCGTTCATAGGCGGTCATGTAGCCACGCTCCACAGCTTCATCAAAGATCAGGTTCAGCGCAGCGTTGTGGTTGTTCTGAGCACTGCCTGAAAGCTCGCGTCCCACCTTGTCACGTCGCCACACATGGAATTCTGAAATCACAGAGGGTTTGATACCGTCCACGTTGTAGGCACCGTAGAAGGGGATGAGGTACAGCTTGATGGCAGACACATAGTCACGGGCGCTGGGCTTGGCTGTACCGGCAGCTATTTCAGCTTCAAGGCGATGCAAGACAACCTCAGCCACAGGCTTGAACTTCCTGCTGATGACTGGGCGACCCTCTTCAAGATCGAAGGTGGCTTTCATCCACATACGCTCAGCAATCTTGGCAGCTTCCTTGACATTGGCTGTGTCAGTGCTGCGGCGGAACCAAGTTTTTAAATTCTCCAGCTTGTAGTGGGCTTGCCACTTTTTGCTGTCGTCACGGCGCACCAGCCTAATCAGCTCAGGCTTGACTACGATTGTTTCGTTGCCGGGTGTGCGCATGAACACACTTTAATGTCAAAAAACAAGTAGCGCAACCAGCGGCAGGGCAATGAAATCGTGTAATAACCGTGTAATTAATACTTTAGGTTAAAATCAAGTTGTAAGTGCTTGATTTTAAAGGGGTTTTGGCTCCTCGACCTGGGCTCGAACCAGGGACCTACGGATTAACAGAAATCTAGGCTCGTCAAAAACCTATATAAATCAATAATTTACGCACAAAAATAGCCACCGTGTAATATTTCGTGTAATAACCCCAAAAGTTACATAATGTAACTTTTCAACCAAAACAGTCAAATTTGCGTTCGGCGCTTTCATTTTGCACGAGAAAATTTGAAGCCAGGCGCAGGGCTCGAACTGAAAAACTCCAAAGTTCGACTCCATGGCCGGACACTGAACATTGAAATCCCGTTTGTGTTTGTTCGACTCCCTTGCTGGTGCCCGAACAGAGGAGGGCCAAAGTTCGACTCCATACTTGGACGTCTAACATCGAAGCCGTGCAATACAACGAGTAATGAAAAGCAACACCCGGGCTCTAGGGTATTGCGGTTGCTTTTATCCCCCTGAGGAATTAACATTTGCTCATGATTGATTGGAACACTTGCCCCTCTGTAGAACTCAACCCCGAGCTGGTTAGTGGAGCCTGGGTTTTTCGTGGCACCCGTGTTCCAGTTGTGGCCTTATTTGAAAATTTAGAAGATGGCGTCACCATCAATGAGTTTGTTGAACTATTTCCCGGTGTTGAGTTAATTCATGCACGCAGCGTTTTAGAACATGCTGCTAAAAGTGCAATGGCTGTGCATTAGCCTTGAAAATTCTGTTTGATCAGGGAACACCGGTTCCATTAAGAAACCACTTCTCATCACACTATGTGTCAACGGCTTATGAGCTGGGATGGTCAACGTTAAAAAACGGTGAATTGCTTGCTGCTGCAGAAGGTAACGGGTTTGATGTTTTTGTCACCACAGATACAAACCTTGCCTATCAGCAGAACTTATCCAATAGAAAGATTGCGATCGTTGTTCTTAGCACCACCAGCTGGCCCCGAATTCAGAAAAGCGTCGCTGCAATCATGAGTGCGATTGATGTGGCTATGCTAAATTCATATCAAATTGTTTCAATAGATTAGATCTAGATATTTTGATGTTTGGCTTTTGAACCAGAAAAACGTAAAGCTTGACTCCACAACCGGGACTCGAACCGAAAAACAGCCCAAAATTCGACTCCATGACCGGACACTGAACTTTGACATCCTAAAAAGTTCGACTCCCTCGCAGGTGCTCGAACTTCACAGTGAAAAAATAAATTGGCGCAAAACTGATCGTTGGTCAAGCAGCTGCAAGTTGCAAGTTGACTTTTTTACCCAGTGCTGCAGCTGCACTGGCGAGAGTGGTAAGGGTCAGGCTTGCATCGTTTTCGTCAAGCAATCTATTTAAGGCAGCGCGGCTTGTATGCATGCGTTTCGTGGATTTGCTGCTGTGTGATTTGTGGTTTTTGTGTTTATCGAACATTTTCGACTGCAGTTTTTTTCTACAACTGATGCTGGCCCGGAGCATGAATTTGACATACAAGTACTCATGCAAAACTTAAATTCTTCTGTTGCGCTCTCTGTAGTCTGCGCAGTAACTGGGTATTGCAAACTGAAGATCAAAAAAACAGCAAGTATTTGACGAAAGTAGGTGGGCATACGCATCGTAAAGCCTTCATTTAAATGTGTATTTTAAGGATACATTCAGTAATGACTGCCTCCGTTGATTTGTATGCCTTGACCTGTGATGTGGCTAGATAAATCTGAGGCCAGATAAACCATCAAATTGGCCACTTCAGAGGGTTCTGCATATCTGCCATCGGGAATAGAAGCGGTGCGTTGCGCGCGCAATTGTTCGGCTGATCCGCTGGCTTGCGATGCTTCGATCTCTCGCAACATCTCAGTATCCACAGGTCCGGGGCACACCGCATTCACTCGAATGCCTTTGCGCGCAACCTCTAATGCCGCTGTTTTGGTCAATCCCATCACCGCGTGTTTGCTGGCGGTGTAAGGGCCCAGCTTGCGCGTGGCTAAAAAGGAACCCAGTGATGCGGTGTTGACGACGGCTCCTCGTCCTTGAGCCAGCATGACGGGCAACACATATTTCATGCCTAAGAACACGCCTCGCACATTGATGTTCATGACTTTGTCAAACACGTCGACGGGATAGTCAATCAATGAATGGATTTCACCTTGCCAAGCGGCGTTGTTCATGAAGACATCAATCCGCCCCCATGTTTGCATGGCACTATTGACATAGTGCTGTACCTGTTCGGGATCACTGACATCGGCTTTCACAAACACAGCTTCATGGCCTGTGCGTTGAATCTGCGCTTGTGTTTCTAGCCCGGCATCTTGAGCCAGATCCACCAATAACACCTTCGCGCCAATTTCACTCAAGGCCAAAGCAACTGCTCTACCGATGCCGCCACCCGCGCCTGTAACCACGGCCACTTGACCAGAAAAATCAATCTTCATCATCAACCTTTACGAATTTAAAAAAGCAAGCCTGCATGATGTTTTGAAATAACGCCTAGGGAAAACCCTTAGATGGAAAAATTTTTGCAGGTAGATAATTATACTCATCAGTAACTTTATCAGAGAACTCTTTTGACAACAAGCGCCATCAACCGTCATTGGCCTTCGCTCAGCGAAAGACAGGCGGTGCTGCGTCAAAGATTTCCAGTCTGGCAGCCGCTTACTTTGGATGGCTTGCTGGAGAAGAACGCACAAGACTATCCTGACCGAGCTTTCGTTATCACTGACCAGCAAACTTGGACCTACGCGCAAATGCATGCATGGTCTGTGCAGTTGGCTGCAGGCTTGGTGAACAAGGGGGTCAAGCCCGGTGACCATGTGGCGTTGTTGATGGCCAATTTCCCCGAGTTTGTGGCTGTCAAATTTGCAATAGCCATGGTTGGGGCGGTGGCTGTACCTGTCAATTTTTTAAACAAGCGTGATGAATTGGCTTATGTCCTCAAGCAGTCAGACGCAGTAATGCTCATCACCATGGACAGTTTCAGAAACATGCCGTATTGGCGTTATCTGGATGAACTCATCCCCGATTGGCAAGTACAGGGCGGTGGCGATGTTTTTCCCGAGTTAAAAAATGTGATCGTGTTTGCCACCGGTGAAATCATCTCCGACATATGGCTTAAGGGCTGTACTTTACTCAACTCACTTGGCGAAGGTTTGAGCTTTCAGCCAATAGAGCGCCCCGGCCCGCAAACAACATGCGACATCGTCTACACCTCTGGTACCACAGGTTTTCCAAAAGGCGTGATCCTGACGCACGACATGTTGTTGCGCACCGCATTTGGCAGTGCATGGGCCCGTGGTTTTGAAGATGCTCGCCGCATCCTGTTCTCGTTGCCCCTCTACCATGTCTATGGCTATGTGGAGGGTTTATTGGCCTGCATGTTTGTGGGTGGCGCGATCATTCCCCAAACCAAATTTGATGCCAAAGAGACTTTGGCGGCTATAGAAAAACATCAAGCCACGGATATTTTGCTGATCCCTGCCATGACGTTGGCATTGATTGATGAGCAAAAAATTCTTCCCCTTCCCGTGCCTAGCTTGCAATCGGTTTTATCGTCTGGCGGACGAGCCCCAGCCACGATTTGGCAGCAAATCTTGGATCACTTGCAGCCACAAGAAATTACCACCGGCTACGGCATGACTGAGGTGACCGCTTCCAGCACGGTCACACAACCCACTGACAAGCAAGACCGCTGGCTTCATACCAATGGCCGCTTGCGAGATGTGGGGCCTGCCGGCTTTCCCGAACTTGAAAATCGTTTGGTGATTTACCGCGTGGTCGATCCTGAAACAGGGGAAGTGATTGCGCGCGGAAGCGTCGGTGAGTTGCAAGCCAAAGGCCCCGGGGTGACAAGAGGTTATTACAACAAGCCGCAGGAGACGTCAGTCGCTTTTACCAGCGATGGGTGGCTGCATACCGGTGACTTAGGGCGCTTGGATGATGACGACTACATCAGCTTAGTGGGGCGATTGAAAGAGTCTTATCGCTGTGGCGGTGAAATGGTAATGCCCTCCGAAGCAGAGGATGTACTGATGACTCACTCATCAGTGCTTCAAGCCCATGTGGTGCCAGTGCCAGATGAGCGCATGGGTGAAATCGGCGTGGCATTCGTGGTGTTACGCGAACAAAACACTTGCGCAACGGCTGAGTTGCAGTCGATGTGTGCCGAACGCTTGGCGCGTTTCAAAGTACCCAAACATTTTTTGTTTCTCAGTGCGCAGGATGTACCAGTGACATCATCAGGGCGCGCGCGCAAGTTTTTACTCTCCAACATGGCCATTCAATCTTTAGGCCTGTCGGTTCATGCTTGAAAACGCATATTTTTTTACAAAGGACTTTTCATGAAACAACCCTATCAAACTGTCCAAAGTCAGGGCTTGATCACCGTTGACACCCCGATTGGCTTTGAATTGGAAGGCGTGAAAAAAAAGGCGGCCATTCAACTTATGGGCTCGCGATTGTGGGGCCGATTCAACCCGAATCACTGGGATCCTGTGTATGCCCACCAAACAGGCTTGGCAGCACCCATTCAAACCGGCGAAATGTCCTCTGCCTACATTTCAGAAATGTGCGTCAATTATTTTGGCGCCAATTTTTTCAAGAATGCACGCTTTGTTTGCAAATACGTGGCCTCCACTTTGGCCAACGAAGTCATCACCACATATGGTGTGGTGAAAGAAAAAATACCCAAGGGCGCTGGCTTTCGCTTCAAGGTTGAATTTTGGGCATCCAACGAAGAAGGTCAAACCAAAACCATCGGCTGGACCGAGGTGGATGTCGGTGTTTAAAGCCTGCTCACCACAACCCCAACAACACATACAAGGAACAACATGACCACAGAGATTCGCACCGACAGTTTGCGTCCGATGACCAACCTCCAAATTCAGCAAACGCGTGAATTTGTCACAAGCCTGGATGAGGTTTGTCAAACCTATTGGGACATGGTGAATGTGGGAGATGTGCTGACAAGAGAACTGCACATCACCCCAGAGCTGGTGATTCTTTACGCCGATGCGGTGGAGGATTACAACCCTTGGTACGAAGGTTGGCGCATGAACACCTGGTACATCCCGGGTGAGTCTCCATTTGGTGGCGCGATCGTACCTCCGCTGATGGTGTCGCATTTTGTGTTGTCAGTGCAGTTTGACCACACCAAGCCGTTTGCGATTGGTTCCATACACACTTACCACGACACTGAAATTTTTGAACCTATTCCTGTCGGCGCCACAGTTCGAATCAGCGCCAAAGCCATAGATAAATTCATCAAGCGTGATCGACGCTACGTACGACATGAGGTCACGGTTGAGGATGTGGGATCTGGCGTTCTCTACATGCGTGAGACCCGTGATATTTTGTCGCTTTAAGGTTTATAAATGCAAACAGCAGATGTATTGGTGATCGGCGCAGGCTTTGCAGGATTGCGCGCGTTGTACAGATTCAGAGGTCTGGGTTACAAAGTTAGAGTGCTTGAAGCCAGTGAGGATGTCGGTGGTGTGTGGTATCACAATGGTTACCCCGGTGCGCGTTGTGACGTGGAAAGTTACGACTACTCTTACAGCTTCTCGCCAGAGCTTGAACAAGAATGGCGCTGGAGCGAGCGCTATGCCACGCAGCCGGAAATTTTGCGCTACATCAACCATGTGGCTGAGCGTTTTGATTTGCGCCGTGACATCCAATTTAACACCCGCATGACCAAGGCCACTTACGATGAAACGGCTGCACGTTGGGTGATTGAAACCGAGGGCGGCGACACTTTTGAAGCACAGTTTTTAATGATGTGCGTGGGCCAGTTGTCCACCCCCAAGTCGCCCAGCTATCCCGGTTTGTCAGGCTACAAAGGCGAGGTGATTCACAGCGGCAAATGGCCCAAACATAAAGTTACTTACGAAGGTAAACGTGTGGCCATCATCGGCACGGGTTCTTCAGGCATGCAAATGACCCCGGTCATCGCCCAACAAGCCAAGCAGCTCACCGTATTTCAACGAACGCCCAACTACAGCATCCCGGCAGCCAATGCGCCAGTGACCGATGAAGAAGACGCACAAGTCAAAGCCCATTACCGAGAACGCCGTGACCGTGCATGGAACTCGGCTACCGGCTTGGGCTTCATGCCTAACAAAACCTCGGCTTTGGATGTCTCACCTGAGGAGCGCGAGAAAGCATATGAAGCTTCTTGGAACCGTTTGGGTTTTGGTTTTGCGCTGACTTACTACGACATTTTGCTGAACAAGCAAGCCAACGATACCGCTGCTGATTTTATACGTCGAAAGATTGCAAGTGTGGTGAACGATCCTGTGGTGCGAGAAAAATTGCTGCCCAAGAATCATGCGTTTGCTGCGCGTCGCCCATCGGTAGACAGTGGCTATTTCCAAGCTTTCAACCGTGACAACGTGGAGTTGGCTGATCTGCGTGAGTCACCGATAGTTGAATTCACGCCTGAAGGCATCCGCACTGCGGTCAAGCCGCATGAATTCGACATGATCATTTTTGCCACCGGTTTTGATGTGTTCACTGGTTCCTTGTTCAAGCCCAACATCATTGGCCGAAACGGCATAACCTTGAAGCAAAAATGGGCGGATGGGCCGGTAACACATTTGGGCGTGGGCGTCTGTGGCTTCCCCAACCTGTTCATCGTGGTAGGCCCGGGCAGTCCTTCATTGCTCAGCAACGTGTTGGTGTCCACCGAAGAACAAATTGATTGGATGGCCGCATTTGTCGAGCACATGAAAGCCAACAAACAAGCCGTGTTTGAAGTGCAAGCTGATGCTGAAAAAGAATGGGGCCATCACATCAACGAGCGCGTCAAAGAAACTTTGTACTTGAGTACCGACTCTTATTACAACGGTGCAGAAGTCAAAGGCAAGCCGCGCGTTTTCATGCCTTACTCAGGCGGGGTTCGTGGCTATCGTCGCATCTTGCAAAAGGTTGCAGCCGAGGGTTACACCGGTTTTAGCTTGTCTGCGAAACCCGCATTGCTTGAAAAAGTTTGACCATTGACAACCAGCACTTTGACCCATCCTGAAGCTATGCGTGAAGCCATTTCTCATCTGAAGCGGGAAAAAATCGTAGCTGCCGCCGTGGGCTTATTCTACAAACAAGGCTATAGCAAAACCACCTTGGACCAAGTCGCTAGCGAATTGCAAGTCACCAAACCTTTCATTTACGCGCACTTTGATTCAAAGAACGATTTGTTAGCGGAGATTTGCTCACGCGCCATCACTTTGGCACACGAGTCGTTGAACCGCGTCATGGCGCAAGACACCTCGGTCACTGAGTGTTTGGAAACCGTGGTCAGTGATTTTTTAACGGCAGTGTTGACACATCAACCCCACGCCATGATCTACAGCCGTGAAGAGAAAGAACTGGCTCAAAAAGACAGAGATGCCATCAATGCATTGCGACGCGATTTTGATCGTCGTTTGGTGGAATTGGTGAACCAAGGTGTCGCTGCGGGCGAATTTCAAGTGGATGACGTGCAACTCACCGCTTTGGCTATCGGCGGCATTGTGGGTTGGGCACCTGTTTGGTTTCGTGCCAACGGTCGTTTGAGTTTGGAAGAAGTGGTGTCGTACATGGCATGCATGGTGCTGGCCATGGTGCGTGCAAAGAAATCCCGCAAAAATAAAAGTCACAAATGAACCAACGTCAATCTCAAAACATGGCAGTGATTGGCGGCGGCACCATGGGCGTAGGCATTGCCTATGTGTTTGCTGTGGCCGGTTGGCAGGTATCTGTGGTGGAACCCGATACACAGCGCATCGCCACGATGCAAAACATTCTGCAAACCGCTGCTGCAGGTGGATTGAAGCGCGGAAAATTGACAGCAGCGCAAGCCGAACACGCATCCGAAGGTGTGCAGCGTTTGGCGTCTGTTCAAGACTTGCCTCGTTTCTTGGATCTGGTGATTGAATCCATTCCCGAGCGTTTGGATTTAAAGACCCGGGTGTTGGCTGAAGTTGCTGATCGTCAACCGCGATTGATTGCTTCCAATACCAGTGCGCTGTCCATCAGCGAATTGGCCAAGTCGGTCATTGATCCCAGTCTTTTTTTGGGTATGCATTTTTTCAATCCAGTGTGGTCATTGCCGATGGTTGAGTTGATACGCGGCGCCCAAACCAGCGAGGCTGCTCTGACCATGGCCCGCGAGTTTGCCCAAAGCACAGGAAAAACCACCATCACCGTCCGTGATGTGCCGGGCTTTGCCACCAGTCGCCTAGACCTGATCGCTTCACTTGAAGCCATGCGAATGCTGGAAGACGGTGTGGCCAGTGCGCACGACATCGACCATGCCTTGGTCACGGCTTACCGCCATCCCATGGGGCCACTGCGATTGAGCGATATCGTTGGCTTGGATGTCCGCTTGGACATAGCCCGTCATCTCAGCCAAGCCTTGGGACCGCGTTATGCACCACCACGCATTTTGGAAGAGCTGGTGGCCAAAGGTCATCTGGGTCAAAAAACGGGGCAAGGTTTTTTTGCATGGCCCCCAAGTCATTGAATTATTTTTTATAAAGCATCCATCACATGTTAAATATTTTTGCTTCTACCTTGGTCGATACAGCAGATCACCACCCGATGTTGCGCGACAGCGTGGCCAAGTTAGTGGGCAGTTTTGGCCGCTCTTATTTTCAAGATGTGGTCAAGCGTAATGTCAAACCAGTCGAGCTTTGGAATGCCATGGGCGAGGCTGGTTTTCTAGGCGTTCACATTGCTGAAGAGTACGGCGGCGGGGGCAGTGGTTTGGCTGACTACAACGTCATCGTTGAAGAGGCCGCAGCGCAGGGTTGCCCCATGCTGTCGTTGGTGATTGGCTCTATTTGTGCACCCATCATCCAAGCGCACTGCAGTGAGGCCTTGAAAAATGAATGGTTACCAGGCTTGGCCTCGGGCAAGAAACGCATGTCGTTTGCCATCACCGAGCCCAATGCAGGCACCAATACACACAAGGTCACCACCACAGCGCGCAAAAACGGCAACGGATGGCTGCTCAACGGAACCAAGTACTGGACCTCGGGTGTCGATGAAGCTGACGCCATCATGGTGGTGTGCCGCAGTGATTTGGTCGATGCGCAAGGTCGTCATCAGCTGTCACTCTTCATCATTCCCGCGAATGCACCTGGCATCACCCGTACGCCGATTGAAACCGCACTGCATGTGCCAGAAACCTCGTTCACGATGTTTTTTGACAATGTAGCGTTGGGCCCTGAGTGCTTGGTGGGTCAAGAGGGACAGGGCTTGCGCCATGTCTTTGCCGGCTTGAACCCGGAGCGGGTCTGTGCGGCAGCCATCAACAACGGCATATCTCGTTTCGCTATAGAAAAGGGCTCTCAACAAGCCAAAGACCGATCTGTCTGGAGTGTGCCCATTGGGGCGCACCAAGGTATTGCACATCCACTGGCCAAGGCCTATATTGCTGTGCAACAAGCGCGTTTGATGACGGCGCGTGCAGCCGCCTTGTCAGACGCAGGCTCACCCGATGCGGGTGAAGTCGCCAACATGGCAAAGTTCGCCGCAGCAGATGCATCCTTGGAAGCCTTGGACCAAGCGATTCAAATTCATGGTGGCAATGGACTGGCCATTGAATACGGATTGGCTGATTTGTGGTTCATCGCGCGATTGCATAAAACGGCACCCGTGAGCCGCGAGATGATTTTGAATTTTGTGGCACAGCACAGCTTGGGCTTGCCAAAAAGCTATTGATCCGCACCATGGTCCAAAGCTACGCCCACATTTTTCGTCAACTTGCCAAAGAGCGGCCAGATGCGCCGGCTTTGACATTTGCTGGAGAAACATGGACCTTTGCGCAATTGAACGCGCGCAGTTCTCAAACAGCCTGTGCCCTGAGAGCGGCGGGTGTCGGTGTGGGCGACCGTGTGGCTTTGCTCACCAAAAACTGCGCCGAATGTTTTGAGCTCATGTTTGCGTGCAACAAAATTGGCGCCATTCTCACTGGCCTGAACTGGCGCTTGGCTCCCGCAGAAATTCAAAGCATTGTTGCTGATGCCATGCCTACAGTCATCATTACCTCGGCAGAAGAAGCGCACTTGTTGACGCCGACTGCACAGCAGCAAGCGGGTCTGCGTCAACTGATCACACTGGGCGAGCATTACCAGCAATGGCGTGTGTCAGCCGGCGATACCGACCCGGGCCATGAGGGCGCGCCTGATGAAGTTGCTTTGCTGCTTTACACCTCTGGCACCACTGGTTTACCCAAGGGTGTGATGTTGACCAACCAAGGCATGTCTTACACGCCTCGCTTAGGGACGCTGTGGGGCATGGGCCCGGACTGCGTCAACCTGGTGGCCATGCCGATGTTCCATATCGGTGGTTGTGGCTACGGCACCAGTGCCATGACCGTGGGTGGTCATACGGTTCTGATGCGCGAAGTCAACACAGCACACATCATTCATTTGATAGAGCAATACCGTGTGACTCACACCTTCTTGGTACCTACCGTGGTACAGGCTTTGTTGGAAGTGCCCGGTGTCAAGCAAGCGGATTTCTCCAGTTTCAAGTGGCTGATGTATGGCGCTGCGCCTATGGGTGACGTACTTTTGCGTCGTGCCATGGACACACTGAATTGTGAATTCATTCAAGCTTATGGCATGACTGAAACTGCAGGAACCGTGGTGCAACTGCCTCCTGCAGACCACGCGCCCGAGGGACCGCGTGCCAAGTTACTCAAATCGGTAGGACGTGCTGTCGATTGGGTGCAATTGCGTGTGGTTGATCCCACTACCCAGCAAGATGTGCCCCATGGCGAGGTGGGTGAGATTTGGATTCAGTCCGAGATGTTGATGAGTGGCTACTGGCGCAAACCAGCGGAAACTGCTGAGACGATGCAATCCGGCGGATGGTTACGCACTGGCGACGCTGCCTATCTGGATGATGAAGGTTATATCTATTTGTTCGATCGCTATAAAGATTTGATCATCTCAGGCGGTGAAAATATTTACCCCGCTGAAATTGAAAACGTGCTTCATGGCCATGCAGCTGTTTTGCAAGTGGCAGTCATTGGCATACCTCATGAAAAGTGGGGAGAAACGCCGCGCGCTGTGGTGGTGTTACGACCTGAGGTGAGTGCAACCGAAGCTGAAATCGTGGCCTACACGCGTGAACGTTTGGCGCATTACAAATGCCCCACCTCGGTGGTGTTTGCAGATACGCTACCGCGCAATGCATCGGGCAAATTACTCAAGCGTGAATTACGCTTGACCCATGGAGCGCAGTTCGCATGAACCAAACACCTAGGCCTGATCAAACCCCGGTTCAATTGTTGCGCCGTTGGGTGGTGGACTATTTCAACAGTCACGACCGATTGGTGGCCCATGAATTCATCTTGCCCAGCTATACGTTGGAAATTGGTGACTATGTGTTTGCAGGACGTGACGAACAATGGTTGCCAGCGGTAGACCAACAAATGCAAGCCTTTCCTGGCATGGGCATGACAGTGCATCAGGTGGTCAGTACACATGATCGGGTAGCGGTGTATTTCAGCGAGCACGGTGCAACAAAGGGTCGCATGGCAGTGTGGTCAGGTGTGGGTATTTACCGCAGCAACGGTCAACAACTCACGGGATGCATTGCACAAGAAGATTACATGACGCGGCAACGTCAACTCAAGAGTGGCTTATGTGATGCGGTAGAAGCGCCTGGAGTCAGTCCTTGGGACACGCAGACTTTGGGGTCTAACCCTGAGGCCGAAGCCGTGGTCAGCCACTGGCTCACACAGTCTTGGCCTTTGACTACCGCGCCAGTTCGTTGCGACGATGAGCACATTACAGGGATATCACTTGAATTCAAGGTGCAGTCTGTCGAGTTCACTGAACTCTTTTCTTCAGGTGAGGATGTGGCTTTTCATGCGCGTCAGACCGGCCAGTACCTAGGCGGTTTCGCTGGCGTTCAGGCTTCACCCCAAAGCTGGTTGCTCAATGTGAATGGTATCTTGCGGGTAAAAGATGCTCAGGTCATATCAGGGCGCATCATCCGCGATCGAGGCGGCTTGAAAACACGTTTGCAACAGGATGTGAAACCATGAGCAAGACTGTCACGGTTGAAAGAGATGAGCATGTCTTGGTGATCACCATTTGCCGCCCCGAGATGCGCAACGCCATTGACCGCGTCACCTCCGAGGCCATCGCGCAAGCCATGGATGAACTTGACGGCGACAAAAACTTGACAGTGGGCATCCTCACCGGTGCCGGTGCACACTTTTGTTCTGGCATGGATTTGAAGGCATTTTTGCGCGGTGAACGGGTGGAACTTCCCGGCCGTGGTTTGGCTGGCATTATCGAGACACCGCCGCGCAAACCTGTCATCGCTGCCGTGGAAGGTTATGCATTGGCGGGTGGTTTTGAAATTGCGTTGGCATGCGACTTGATGGTGGCTGCTGACGATGCACAGTTCGGTTTGCCCGAGGTCAAACGCGGTTTGATGGCCGGATCAGGAGGCTTGATGCGTTTGCCCGAGCGCATTCCTCGTCAAATCGCCATGCAATATGCACTTACCGGTGACATGATGTCTGCGGTTGAGGCTCGGCAATGGGGCTTGGTGAATCAACTGACTTCGCCGGGTGGATCCTTGGTAGCGGCCAGGGTGTTGGCCCACCAAATTTCATCGAATGCACCACGCTCTGTGCAAATCAGCAAACAAGTGGTGGCTGAAGCTTTTCACTGGCCCGCGCATGAACGTTGGCAGCGACAAAACGCTTTGCTTGAAACCATTATTCATTCCAAAGATGCGCAAGAAGGTGCTTTGGCCTTCAGTGAAAAACGCCCGCCGGTTTGGACAGGCACATGATGAAACAGACACACACCACCGCAGATTCACCATCAATTTCAGGAGACAACATGACTGATCAAACCCATACACCAACCTGTCTATCCCGCTCATTCAGCTTGCTGTTGGTTGCCGCTTTGTGCAGTCTCAGCGCTTGGGGCCAAGATGCGCCGAATGACGGCGTTTACAAAGATCGCATCGACTGGGGACTGTTGATGGACATGAGTGGTCCAACTTCGGCTTCTCAGGGGATTTGGGTGAATGGCTTTCGCGACTACATGCGAAAAATCAACGAAGCCGGTGGCATCCATGGTCGAAAGATCAATGTCTTGGCAGAAGACAACCGGTTCAACCCTGCCACTGACAAAATTGCTTTTGAAAAGTTGGTGAGTCAAACACCGGTCATTGCCATTTCAGGTATGGGTAACTCTGTCTCGCAAGTGGCCTTGGCGCCCACTATCAAAGCCGGTAAGGTGCCGATTGTAGGCACCTATACCGCCACCAAAGCTTTGTCGGAGCCTGTGACACCCATGGTCTATAACGGTTTTTGCGGCTACAAACAAATGGCGCAAGCAGGTGTGGGTTATCACGTGGACAAACTCAAACTCAAATCACCCAAAGTGGTGACTTTGGCCATTGAAACCGCTGGTGGCAAGGAATACCACGACTATGTGGCTGAAGCTGCGAGCAAGTTGGGAGGTTCTGCCACGCACTTGACCGTTAAAGTGACAGCAGTCGATGTGACGCCCCAAATTTTGGAAATCATGAAAATCAATCCTGACATCATCACGGTGTATGGCGTGTCCAACACCGCCATCCTGACGATGAAAGGTTTGGCTCAATACGGCTTGAACATTCCCACCTTTGGCATTACTTATTTGGGTGCACCGCAAATATTCCAAAGTATGGGCAGTGCGGCTGCCGCTAACTACAAATTTATCAGCTGCTTCACACCCGGTGGAGCCGATCAAACCGCGGGTAATAAAGTCTTGACTCAGCATGCCGACACGATTGGCCGGGGTGACATGAAGCAAGACATCAACTACGTGGCAGGTTGGATCGCCGGTCAAATGGCCGCTGACGCTTTGACCAAATTGGGAAAGAACCCCACGCGTGCACGTTTGATCGAAAGTCTGTCTAAAGGCTTCAAGGTCGACACCAAAGGTTTGACGGCACCATTCAGTTACTCGCCCAGCAACAACACGGGCCCTGTGGTGTTCAAGTTGTTTGGTTATGACTTTGCCATCAACAAGTTCAAAGCTTATGGTGAGTTTGCCGATTACGAAAAATACACGCGCTAATCAATAGCGACAACCGGAGGCATCACCATGTTTGAACAAGTCTTTTTCAGCGGCCTGGCTTTGGGCAGCATTTATGGTCTGGTGGCTTTGGGATTCGCTGTGATTTTCAAAGCCACGGATGTGTTCAATTTCGCCCAAGGCATGTTCGTGGTGTGCGGTGCGTATTTTGCTGTCACCGCCATGTCCATCCTGCAACTCCCATTTCCTTTGGCCATCCTTTTCATCGTGGGTGCTGCCGCTTTGTTGGGTGTCATGATACACATGGTGTTGATCCAACCCTTGTCGGGGCGACCCATGTTGTCGGTCATCATGCTCACGATTGCTTTATCGATTGCGCTGCGTTCGATCATCGAGATAGTTTTTGGTCCCCAAGGTCGCTCCCTCACGACACCGCTGCCTACCGGCGTGCTGATGTTAGGCAGCGTTCGTATCTCTTATTTGCACCTCACCGCAGCCTTGGTTAGTTGGGTGTGCATGGCTGGGTTTGGATTGTTTTTCAAATTCACCTCTGTGGGTTTGTTTATGCGTGCCTCGGCTGATAACCATGAAGCTGCGGTCGTCTCAGGCGTGAATGTCAACACCATGAACCGATTGGCTTGGGGTATTGGTTCCACATTGGCTGCAGTTGGGGGTTTGTTTTTGGGTCAATTACAGATTGCCTCTACCGAGTTGGAAGGCATCGGTTTGCTGGCTTTGCCAGCAGTGGTGATTGGCGGCATGCAAAGTATTCCTGGTGCGATTGTGGGAGGCTTGTTGGTGGGCATCATTGAACAGATGGCTTCAACATACATCTCACCCAAGTCCAGCGACATCGTGATTTACGTTTTACTGTTGCTGATCCTCATGGTGCGACCTTGGGGATTGTTTGGGCAACGTGAACTCGGAAGGGTTTGATGCACATGAAGCAATCCGCTGTAGCTTCCAACAAACCTGTCAATTGGCTGTGGCTCGTTTTCTGGGCTGCCATCTTGGCCTATCTGCCTGTCTTGCTGACCGAGCGGGCTTTCTTTGGCATCCAATTGACCAATACACAGTTGTTGAATCTGGGACAGACCCAAATCAATCTCATGCTCATCTCCATGCTGGGCGCGTTGTCCTTGAATTACCTGACAGGCTGTGCTGGGCTCATCTCTATTGGTCATGCGGCGTTTTTTGCCACCGGGGCCATGGCGGCTGCAATTTTTGACAACCAACTCGGTTTGCCGTTCCCGCTGGTGTTGTTGGCTGCAGCTTTGGCAGGCGCTTTGGCAGGCACCTTGGCGGGTTTGCCATCCTTGCGTGTGCGTGGTTTGTATTTTGTGTTGTCCACTTTGGCTGTGCACTATGTGGTCACTTATGTGTTTTTAGAGTACCAATTCAAGTACTTTGATGTGGTGGGCATTCCCTATGCCACGCCCCGTATTGGTGCTTTTGAAATCAATACACCTGTTCGTTGGTATGCCTTGCTGCTGCCCTTGGTGATAGTGGTGTACTTGGGTTTGAAAGCCAGTTTGAAAAGCCGCGAAGGCCGTGCCATGTTGGCCATGCGAGACCATGAATTGGCGGCTACTGCCATGGGCGTAGATGTGCGCATCTTGCGTTTGAAAGCCTTTGGTTTGAGTTCAGCTATTGCTTCTGTCGCAGGTGCTTTGTTTGCCTACTACTTGTCCAACGTGACATCTGAAGCCTTCAATATCAACTTTGCGATTCAGTTCATTGCCATGATCATCATTGGCGGAATGGGTTCCTTGCCCGGCTCCTTGGTGGGTGCCGCTATTTGGTTGCTGTTGCCCTCCATCATTGCAGGTCTGTCGCCTGACTCCAGTTATGAGAATGCATTTTTAAGCAAACTGCTGGTGGAAAACCGGGCTCAATTGGTGCAATTGATTTTCAGTTTGCTGGTTATCGTGTTCTTGATTTTTGCCCCGGGGGGCGTAGCCGGTTTGAGCACCAGTTTGAAAAACCGCTGGACGGCATGGAGGAACACACCATGAACACTGTGCTGGATATTCAACACCTGAGCGTGGCTTATAACCGCAAGGGCTTGGCACTGGAAGACGTGAGCTTGCAAGTGCCTCAAGGCGGTATCGTTGCCTTACTGGGTGCCAACGGCGCAGGCAAATCCACTTTGATTCGCGCGGTCACCGGTTTGCTGGATCTGCACCAAGGACAAATCACCGGCGGCCAAGTCCGTATGTTGGGGCAGCTTGTCTCCGGCATGCCAGCGCACCGTTTGGTGCGATTGGGCATGGGGCAAGTACCAGAAGGTCGATTGGTGTTCAAGCACCTGAGTGTGGAAGACAACCTGTTGGTGGGTGCAGCCGTGTTGCCGCGTGGTCAAGTGAAAGATGGCCTGGACGCGGTTTACCAATTGTTCCCGCGATTGCTGGAGCGACGCCACCAAGCCGCAGGCTGGATGTCGGGAGGCGAACAACAAATGCTGGCCTTGGGTCGTGCCATGATTGCCAAACCCAAACTCATATTGGTTGATGAATTGTCCTTGGGTTTGGCGCCTCTGATCGTGATTGAGATTTACAAACAACTGCGCGTGATTGGCGAGACGATGGGAACTGCGATGTTGATCGTCGAGCAAAACGCCCATTTGGCACTGTCATTTGCACAATCGGCTTATCTGCTTCAACAAGGGCGGGTCGTTTTATCTGGCACTGCGCAAGAGATGTCGGCCAGTCCCGAAATGAAAGCTTCTTATTTGGGTGAAGCCAAAGCGGGGAAGGGGGCTGTATGAGTAAGTCCATGTTGACTGTCTCTCATCTGGTCATGCGCTTTGGCGGTATCACTGCGCTGAATGATGTATCGTTTTCATTGGCGCAAGGCGACATCACCGCTTTGATCGGCCCCAATGGCGCGGGTAAAACCACCTTGTTCAATTGCATGACCGGTATGTACACACCTACCGCTGGGCAGGTGCATTTCAAAAGCAAAGACATCACGGGCTTGCCTGCCCACCAAATTGCCCGCAGCGGCATGGCGCGTACGTTTCAAAACTTGGCCTTGTTCGGGGGCCTGACGGTGCTGGAAAACCTGATGACAGGGGCTTACCTGAAAGGTTCATCCGGATTGCTTCAAGGTGTTTTCACCACCCACCAAGCGCGCAAAGAAGAGCGAGCGGCTCAAACAGCTGCGATGGAGATGCTGTCGTTCTTAGGTATGGAAGATATAGCGCAATCGCTACCCTCAGAGCTGAGCTATGGCCGACAAAAACAAGTGGAGTTTGCCCGTGCCCTCATGCAAAGGTCTGAGTTGGTTTTGTTAGACGAGCCCATGGCAGGGATGAGCACCACGGAAAAGACAGCCATGTCGGCTTTGATTCAAAAAGTACGTCAATCCATGGGCATCAGTTTCTTGATCGTGGAACACGATATTCCGGTAGTGATGGATTTGTCAGACAAGATCGTGGTGCTCGACTTTGGTCAAAAAATCGCCGAAGGACAACCTCAAGACATACAAAACGACCCCGCCGTGATTGCAGCTTATTTAGGCAGCGGTCATTGAAATTTTTTAAAACTACATTGGAGCAGTCCCCATGAGAGAAGCCGTCATCGTATCTACCGCACGCACTGGCATTGGCCGTGCATTCAAAGGTTCATTGAACCACTCTAAATCCCCGAGCATGCTTGGTCACGTGATTGCCCAAGCCGTGCAACGCGCTGGTATTGAGGGTGCGGAAGTTGAAGATGTGGTCATGGGCACGGTGTTGACCAGCGGCACCGCAGGCATGAATCTGGCACGCAATGCTGCTTTGGCTGCAGGCTTGCCGGTGACGGCACCCGGTCAAACCATGGACCGTCAATGCGCATCAGGTTTGATGGCCATTGCCACGGCTGCCAAACAAGTGATGGTCGATGGCATGGATGTGGTGGTCGCGGGTGGCCAGGAAAACATCACGGCTGAACAAAAAGCCTACTTTGAAAGCGCCATGGCTGGCAAAGATGCGCAACTTGAAAAGCGTGTTCCCCATGTCTACATGCCCATGTTGATGACTGCCGAGTTCGTGGCAAAAAAATACGGCATCAGCCGCGAAGCGCAAGACTTGTATGCGCTGCAATCACAACAACGCACTGCACAAGCCCAACAAGCGGGTCGTTTCAACCAAGAAATCGTGTCCTTTGCCACTCAAATGGCGGTTGCTGACAAAGCAACCGGTGCCATCAGCCTGAAAGACGTGGTACTGGACAAAGACGAGAGCAACCGGCCCGACACGGTGTTGGACGGTTTGACTTCTTTGAAGCCGGTGATTGAAGGTGGTGTCATCACCGCAGGCAATGCCAGCCAGTTGTCTGATGGCGCCAGTGCCTGCGTGGTGATGGAAGCGGGTCTGGCCCAGCGCCGTGGTTTGCAGCCTTTGGGCATTTACCGTGGCATGTCTGTTGCCGGTTGTGCGCCTGAAGAAATGGGTATTGGCCCCATTTATGCAGTGCCAAAATTACTCAAGCAGCACGGATTGAAAGTGGACGATATCGGCTTGTGGGAATTGAACGAAGCGTTTGCATGTCAAGCTATTTACTGTCGCGATCAGCTTGGCATCAACCCTGACATATACAACGTCAACGGTGGCAGCATCTCCGTTGGTCATCCTTACGGCATGACGGGTTCACGTTTGGTTGGCCATGCGCTGATTGAAGGTAAACGCCGTGGTGTCAAATATGTGGTGGTGACCATGTGTGTGGGTGGCAGCATGGGCGCAGCCGGTTTGTTTGAAATAGTGCATTGAGTCGCTTTACTTTTATTCAAAGCACATATGCATTTCGATCAATATCAAACGCTTAAATTTGACAGGTTAGGAAAAGTCTTGCACGTGACTATGAATCGCCCTGACAAATTAAATGCTGTCGATGAGGAAATGCATGGGGAGTTGGCCTGCGTGTTTTCTGATGTGGCCAATGACCCAGACAGCGAAATCATTGTGTTGACCGGTGCCGGCCGGGCTTTTTCTGCGGGAGGTGATATCGATTGGATGCAAAAAATGATCGATATTCCCCACTCCTTTGAAAAAACAGCTCGCGAGGGAAGACGCATTATTTATTCACTGCTGGATTGCCAAAAACCCATCATTGCCAAAGTCAATGGCCATGCCACTGGCTTGGGTGCCACGATGGCGCTTTTTTGCGATGTCATTTTCGCCAGTGAATCTGCCAAGATAGGTGACCCGCATGTCAGTGTCGGGCTGGTTGCAGGAGACGGTGGCGCAGTGATTTGGCCTCAGTTGATTGGTTATGCGCGAGCCAAAGAATACTTGCTCACAGGCGATTTGATGAGCGCAACTGAAGCAGCGCGCATTGGACTGATTAACCATGCGGTCCCAGCCGCAGAGTTGGATATGAAGGTAGAAGAGTTTGCCAAGCGGTTGGCGGCAGGCGCTGGAAAATCCCTTCGCTGGACCAAGGCATCTGTCAACATGGGACTCAAGCAAATGGTGCAGACTGTGTTGGAGACCTCACTTGCTTATGAAGAGATGTCAAGCAAAACCGCTGATCACCAAGAAGCTGTCAATGCTTTTCGTGAGAAGCGTACCCCCCAATTTCAAGGTCGTTAGAAACGATAAGTTCACTTCGTGAGAGGCTTTCCATGACCCGTCGATTTGTTGATTTGTCTATTTATTTAGAAAACGATGTGATAAGTGACCCGCCCGCTTACGCACCGAAAATTGAATACCTCAATCACCAAAACACCATTTCGCAAATCGAGCCTTTTTTTCCAGGTTTAAAAAAAGAAGACCTTCCTGACGGCGAGGGCTGGGCGGTGGAGTTCGTCAACCTGTGCACACACAACGGTACCCACTTGGATGCGCCTTACCACTATCACTCGACCATGGACAAGGTCAGTGGCGAAGCCAAACCTGCCATCACGATAGACGAGGTACCGCT
>SXGQ01664233.1_pt1 | contig 20566 bp, 19 predicted proteins | sample 3178371 | NCBI WGS metagenome assembly SXGQ01 (sample SAMN11356859, study PRJNA531348) | freshwater metagenome | isolation source: freshwater sample F1-20 | place: China: Fuxian Lake, Yuxi | collected 2017-12-25 | reverse complement strand
GTTGTCGAGCCCATATGCGGCGGCTTTCAACGATTCACGAGCAGCACCGTCACCGTTGATCACAAAAACTATTTGTGTTAATTCTCGTGCTGCAGCAATCAACATTTCAAGTGACTGCGAGAAACCGACATTGCCTGCATACATCACAACTATCTCATCATCAATGCCGAGTTCGGTGCGATATTTTGTCATCCGCGACATCGGTGTTATTGCCTGCGTGTCGACAAAATTTGGGATCACTCGAACGCGCTTATGAAACCTTTGACTAAGTTTTCGTTGAACATTGTTTGCAAGGTCATCCGATAGCAACACAACCAAGTCAGACTTCTGATAACTGACACGCTCAAGCCATCTTGCAGCTTTGATAATTTTTTGATTCGAAATTGCACCGGTTTCAATTGCTGCATCAGGAAAAATATCTTGAATATTGAAAACTAGTTTGCCGCCGCGAAATATTTTTGTTACCCAACCCGTGAGCCCGAGCGTTAGAGGAGGTGACATTGCCAACACGCCATCTACACGACGTGGAAACCCACCAGCAACCAGGCTGCGCAAACCAACAATTGCGCTGAACAAAACGAATCCGATTGCGCGACGCAGTAAGTTCAATTTCGTCTTTCCGGCGAAAGGCTGAACTCGGGTGATTGAACCCCATTGCGTCTTTTCAACTCGCCACAAAGCACCAGACCAGCCTTGCTCGACTTGATGTTTGCGATACCACGGCAACGAAGTCACTACATGAAGTTCGTGTCCGAGATTTGCAAGTTCGTGCACAATTCGTGTCATCACCACACCAGTTGGCGCCATATCGGGTTCGAAATGCGGACAAAGAACAATTAAACGCAATTTTCTAAAACTGATATTACGACTCATATCACAGCCGCCCAATAGGCGTCAATCAAATCGTTGCCTGAGTTTTGAATCGAATATTGCATCGCACGAAGTTTGCCAGCGGCAACGAATTTTTCGCGCTGCGCCTCAACGATTTGAATTGCAGTCGACCACGCATCTAATTCGAGTGGCAGAACCAAACCCGCGTCGCCAACAACTTCTGGCAGCGATGCGCAGTTGCTGGTAATCACAGGTGTACCAAGAATCATTGCTTCGATCACTGGCGCACCAAAGCCTTCGTACAGGCTCGGAAACACAAGCGCAAGTGCAAGTTTCATCAAACCGTCGCGATCGTCATCGCTGACACGACCCATGCGCATAACTCGGTCATCCAGATTTAGTCGGCGAACCTCACGCATGAACTCTTCTTCGGCACGACCTTTGCCTCCAGCGCACACCAGCACCAAGTCTTTGTCAGTCCAATGCAACTTCATCAACTGCAACAAAAACTTATGATTTTTATGCGGATGAGTTATCGCTGGCAAGAAGATTACTTTTTTAGATATGAGCCGAAATCGTCGGCGCAACTCTGCTTCGCTAGTTGAGTCTCTACCAATCGCAGAATCTACCCCGTGTCTAACCACTCGGATTTTTTTAACCGACACATTGAACTCACTGATCAATCGGTCGCGAACATAACTACTTGGAGTCGTGATTACTGTTGCGCGATCTAGCGATCTCGGCACTACCTTGCGCAAATACGCCAACCTGATACGACTGAAGTTCTCGGGAAACGAAAGATACTGCACATCGTGCATCGTCAAAATCGTGTTTCGCAAGCCAAATCTTGGCATTGTTCCGCCACCGTGGTGAATTGCGTCAAATTTTCGTGACTTAATCGCTAGCCAAGTTTGTTCAAGGGCGATTCTTGCCAACCGAGCACCGCGATGTGCCGGGGCCTCGACGCATTTATAAATCTCCGCAAGTTCAGGGTGGTGTCGCGCAAAACCTTTCTGCACGAATAACGTGATTTGATAATTATTTTTTGCTTTTTCGCTCAATGACATACCCATCAACTGACGAATTAAATATTCTTGCGAACCACCCACTTGCCCTGTGCGCAACCATAATAAGTTGACGGCAATCTGTTTTTTACTCACCCGATCACCTGATCATAAACAGACGCCGTGCATATTGCAGACTGAGCCCATGTCATTTCGGCGGCTCGTTTATAGCCAAGCTCAACAAGAGTATTTTTCTGACTCAATGCCTCGACGACACCGTTGGCGATACTTGAAAGATCAAGTGGATCAACAAGCACACCGGCATTACCCGCAACTTCTTGGGTGGATGAGCCACGACTAGTTACAACTGGCGCACCGTAACTCATCGCTTCGAGAATCGGCAAACCAAAACCTTCCATAAGAGATGGATAACAAAATGCACTCGCATTTGAATATAGAACACCTAGATCGCTCGCCTCGACAAACCCGAGAAATTTCACGCGACTGGTGATTTTTGATTTCTCGTTTATCGTCGAATCAAGTTTGATATCTCCCCAACCAGTGGCACCAACGACAATCAATTGTGGCACTGAGTCACCAAGAGTCTCGAGGGCAGCCACCAGTCGCGCGAGATTTTTGCGTGGCTCCAAGGTACCGACAAACAAAAGATATTCGCCCGATATACCCAAACGAGCGAGAACTTGCGCCGAATTCGGCGCGACCACCGGCACCTTCACGCCGAGCGGTACATGACGCAAACGATCGGCAGAAAAACCAAACTCAAGACAATCATTTAGCGTCGCTCGCGAAGAGCACAGCAGAATTTCGGCGTTCTTCAACAATATTTTCAAACTTCGCCGAAACACCGAGTTGCCACGACGGCTGAAAAATTCTGGATACTTCAAAAACGCCAAATCATGAACTGTTGCGATCATTTTTGCTCGCGATGCAAGCGGAATAATCGATGTGCAATGCAAAAGATCCACATCGCCAGTCGCCCACTCAACACGTGGAGCGCGCAATCGCAGAGACGCCTCATAAAGCACGGCACCGTGCAAGGCAAGTTGCTCGACTTTTATTGGCGGAGCGTACGACGAAGTTGGCTCATGTTTATTGTTTCCCGCCACTCCAATAAGTTGCACATCGGGACGCACGACCGACATTGCCTTGGCAATTTCAATAGCCGATGACGCGGTTCCGCCTGGCACTCGGTGCCAACATTGCTCTAAAGAGTAGGCCACCCGCACACCTTCTATTCTGCCCGTCTTGGCTTGGTATCGGGTGAACAACCAACACCGATAAGCACAGCAAATTCGGTCGTACGATGTAGATATAACTATGAGCGAAAAGTCTTCATCGCCGAAATTTTGGAAAGACCGCGTCGTTGTGGTCACTGGCGGAAACGGGTTTCTTGGACGAAATGTCGTTGATGCTTTCAATCAGGCTGGTGCAAAAGTCGTGGCTCCACGGCGTCGTGAAGCAGATTTAACACAACCTGGTGTCGCCCTTGAACTGTTTGAAAAGCACAAGCCAAGCCATGTCGTACACCTCGCGGCACGAGTTGGCGGTATTGGCTATAACCAAATTGCGCCTGCTCCGCTTTATCTAGACAACTTAATGATGGGCACCAATACGATCGAGGCTGCTCGTGCGACTGGCGTTGAAAAAACAATTCTGCTCGGCACCGTTTGCAGTTATCCAAAATTTACGCCTGTGCCATTTCGTGAAGAATCAATCTGGGATGGATACCCCGAAGAAACCAATGCTCCTTACGGCATCGCCAAAAAAGCATTGCTGGTTCACGCACAAGTCAACGCTCAACAATATGGTCAGCGTTTTGCATTTTTGATTCCGACGAATCTTTTCGGGCCAGGCGACAAGTTTCATCCGGATGTATCGCATGTCATTCCGGCGCTAATTAAAAAATGTGTCGAAGCCAAAGAACAGAATCTCGACAAGATTTCTGTATGGGGAACAGGCTCGGCAAGTCGAGACTATTTATATGTCAAAGATGCTGCCCGTGCAATTTTGTTGGCTGGCGAACTTCATGATTCAAGCGAGCCGTTGAACCTTGGCAATAACCGCGAAATAACGATCCGTGAAACTGCCGAAACGATTGCTCGTATCGTCGGTTTTGCCGGTGAACTCGTTTGGGATTCAGCTCGACCAGATGGGCAGCCACGACGACGTGTCGATGCATCTCGGGCCGAACGCGTACTTGGATGGCACGCCACAATGGATTTCGAAGACGGTTTGCGTGAAACAGTTAAATGGTTTATCGCCAATCGCCAAGAAGCGTTGCTACTACCTTCGTAACTGTTGTGAACTTTCCACCACCGCGAGTTCCGCCGCCACTACCGCGTGCCAGTCAGTCGGCCCCAAAAAGCACTGAGCCGGTGCGCGAACCGAATTCTTCGAAACGTGCAAATAGCACGCGACCAGCATTTAGAAAACCTTCGTACCAAAGAACACGAAACAGCGCTCGTCACAATCAAACTAGTTTCACTAATGCAATCGTCTCAATCAATGTTGGCTTGTATTTATGGATGTCGATTTCAAATTTTGGTGCGACGTCGAATAATTTCGTCATTTCAAGATATTTTCTCGAGCAAGGCGAGTGGTATCGATTAATTAGTTGCGGGTTTGTGCACTTTGGGTTATTCCATGTTGCAATGAACATGATCCTCGCCTATCAACTCGGTCAAATGTTTGAGCCAAGAATCGGCTCACTGCGTTTTGGATTGCTTTATTTCGCGTCACTTCTAGGTGGATCAGTCGGGGCACTTGTGTTGAGCCCCGATGCGGTCACTGGCGGAGCATCGGGTGCCGTGTTCGGGTTAATGGCGGCGGCGATTGTCGGCATGCGACACGAAGGACTCAACCCGATGCAGAGTGGACTCGGCTTGACTTTTGTAATCAATTTAGTGATCACCCTTACGATCCCAGGGATTTCGATCGGTGGTCATTTCGGTGGTGCTGCAATCGGCGCCATCTGTGGTGCCGTTGTGCTCGCGCCGACTAGTTGGCGCTTGCCAAAGTGGATGGGCATTGTGTTGCCGTGTTTATTGAGTTCGGCGTTGATTTATTTTGCCGTTAATTTCGTTAACGCATAACACCCTGTCGCTACTGTTTGGCAATGCTTGAAACTATTTCACCACCTATCGATGTACCCCGCGCACATTTAGATCCGATCACGACCATGCCAGAAAAATTGGCGGTGTTTTCATTGGCGTTGATGCGACCACTTCGTCACGAAATCATTGTTTTATGTTGCGATAGTTCTCGGCGCGGCGTCGGCATTTTTGCTTTTGACACAAAACTAAAACTCGCAGAAACTATCGACCGCATAATCGGTGCGGCAATCAACATCGAATCTGTAGCGACAATTTCGTTGTGCGCTTCTCGTGCTGGTGCCGGTCAACTAGCCGGTGATAAATCACAGTTTTTATTTGCCAAAAATCGCTGCCAGAACGCAGGCATCACACTTACTGACTGGTTGTTGGTCGCCCACGGCGACGTACATGTAAATAACTAATCACAGCCGGTTAGTGACAACCGCAACCAGAACCGCAGCCACCCACTTTTGGCGCTGGCATCGACGGGGCAGAACTTACGCCTGATCCTCCACCTACTGAGGCAAACACAGAGAGTAACCGCACAGAATTTTCGTGGCCTTGCGAACATTTCGCTGGGTCGTTGGCTTGCGACATTGAACGCCGTTCTTCAAAAGTTTGATCACATGTTCGGCAACGAAACTCATAAACGGGCATGGTCACATTCTAGATGCAACGAAACATGGTTTAATGAATCGTGCTCTCAACTGCAATCTCAGCCGTGATATCAGATGTGTTATTTGATGTGAGTTCAAATATTGAAGCAGCACCGAACACGGTCATTGAACGCCAAACAGAACATGTCCTACAAACTGGCAAGCCATTGGTTGCGCATATTGTAAAAACAGAACGTGACGAGTCTGCCGCGGCCAAAGTTTTAGAAGCCCGAATCAATGGCACGCCTCTTGAAGCATTGTGTGGCCATGTTTGGGTACCATCACGTGACCCGAAACAATTGCCGATGTGCCAAGCATGTAAAGAGATCTACGAGATGTACCGAGGCTTCAACGACGGACTCAACGAACGGCCAGAAGAATAAAATTTTCTAAATGCCCGATGTCAACTCGTTCATTTCGTTTGCAATCGCCTCGTTTGCTCTACTTGTTATTCCGGGTCCCGCTGTTCTATACATAATCAATCGCAGCGTTTCTGATGGGCGAACGATTGGATATTCAGGGGTTGCTGGTATTGAAGTCGGAACATTCATGCATGTGTTGGCTGCCACCGCAGGATTGTCGGCAATTCTTGCTGCATCACCCAGTGCATTCAACGCCGTCAAATATTCTGGTGCGGCGTATCTTGTGTTCATTGGTTTTCGCACACTGACACGCAAGCCTGCGACTATTGATTCTTCGACAAAATCAATGACCAAAATGCAAGCATTTCGCCAGGGTTTTGTGATCAACACTCTTAATCCGAAAATTGCACTTTTCTTTCTGTCTTTTTTACCTCAGTTCATTGATCAAAATAAAGGTTCAAGCGCAGTTCAAGCCTTAATGCTCGGCACATTGTTTGTAATCTGTGGTTTTATTACCGATGGATTGTATGCACTTACTGCAAGTTCACTGCGCGAAATTCTCGTCAAGGGCAAAACGTTGCCATTTGTGCAGCGTTATATCGCGGGAGTTGTGTTCATTGGGCTCGGCTTGGTGGCTTCGTTAGCGAAAGTTTCTTGAACCAACGCCCTGAACATTGATCTTCAGTTCGCTTAAATGCTCGGCGATGATATTTACGACTCCTTGAACCGACTCGATTCGCCCTCTAACCACTAGGGCTGACGCATTCAAAGCAACATTGCGAAAACGCTTCCAGCAGCCTTGCGAGACAATGACATTTATCAATCCTGTTTCGTCTTCGAGACTTATAAAAGTCACGCCACGTGCTGTTGACGGTCGTTGACGGTGTGTCACAACACCACCTACAAATATTCGTGAGCCACTCTCGATGTCAGGCAGCTCAATTGCGGTGAGAACACCAAGTTTCGTCAACTGACCACGCACGAACTGAGTCGGGTGACCATCTGGTGAAACACCAGTTGACCATAAATCGCAAATAGATTCTTCAATCGGTTGCATACCCGGCAATTGCGGCGACTCACCGCCAGTCGTAACACCAGCAAGTCTGTCGGGTCGACTCTGAATCACTGCACCTGCAGACCACAAAGCATCTCGACGTGATGCACCGAAACATTGTGTGTAGACGCCTGCTGTTGCCAATGTTTCAATCTGTGAAAGATTTAGTTGTGGCACACGGCGAACTAGATCTTCCATGCTTGCAAACGGCCTCGCTGCTTCTATTGCTTTTGCCAGTTCGCTACCGACACCACGAACACTAGAAATGCCAAGACGCAACGCAAACCCACCAGTTGACTCGTGACATGGTTCTAAAGTTGCACCAGCTTTTGATGCATTCAAATCTGGACTATGTACGACTACCCCGTGCCGACGAGCATCTCGCACAAGCGAGTGTGGCGACCAAAAACCCATCGGCTGTGCGTTTAACAGTGCCGCATAAAACGACGCTGGCTCGTGAAATTTAATCCATGACGAGGCATAGACAAGATATGCGAAAGAAACAGAGTGGCTTTCAGGAAACCCATAATTTGAAAACGCCTGCATCTTTTCAAAAATCTCATCGGCCACCGGGCCGACGACTCCGCGTTGCGACATGCCATCATAAAGTCGCTGACGAAGCCGCTCCATTCTTAGATGCGAACGCTTTGAGCCCATCGCCTGGCGCAATTCGTCGGCTTGGCTTGCGGTAAACCCTGCAATATCAATCGCCATTTGCATTAACTGTTCTTGAAACAGCGGCACACCCAAAGTTTTGCCCAAACTATTTTCTAATAATGGATGTAGATACGTAACTGGTTCTTCACCGTTGCGCCGACGAATATATGGGTGAACCGAGCCACCCTGAATCGGTCCGGGGCGAATTAAAGCAACTTCAACGACCAGGTCATAAAACCTTCGTCGCTTCAGGCGTGGCAACGTTGCCATTTGAGCACGTGATTCAATTTGAAAAACACCGACCGTGTCGGCGCGACACAACATTGAATAAACATCATCATCTTGCGGAATTGTCGCTAAATCAATTTTTTTACCACGAAACTCGGCGATCAAATCAACTGCGTTGTGCAAAGCCGAAAGCATGCCCAAACCAAGTAGATAAAACTTAACCAAACCGATCGCCGCGCAGTCTTCTTTATCCCACTGCAACACGCTGCGATCTTTCATTCGCGCCCACTCAACTGGGCAAACTTCACTAATTGGACGATCGCAAATCACCATGCCACCAGAATGCACTCCCAAATGTCGTGGGGCATCTAACACTTGTCGAGCCAGTTCTATGACTTGGGCAGGAATCTCATGACCAGTATTAACTTCCCCAGTTTTAGAGTCACTTGCCAACGAACCAAACACACCAACTTGCTTGCTCCATGCATCTTGTTGACCAGGCGCAAAACCCAATGCCCTAGCCATGTCGCGAATTGCCGAACGCGAACGATATGTGATCACATTGGCGACTTGCGCCGCATGATGCCGATCGTAACGATTAAAAACATATTGAATAACTTCTTCACGCCGACCACTTTCGATATCAATGTCAATATCTGGTGGACCGTCACGCTCGGCTGATAAAAATCTTTCAAACAATAAACCCAATGAAACAGCATCGGCTTTGGTTATGCCGAGCGCGAAACACACGGCACTATTGGCTGCACTGCCTCGACCTTGGCAAAAAATATTTGAGCGCTCACAAAACTGCACGATGTCCCAAACAACTAAAAAATATCCGGCAAAATTAAGTTTTTCGATTATTGCCAGTTCGTGGTCAATCGTTCGCCAGGCTTTAGATCTAAGCGAGAGATCTTCAAGTTGTGTTGTTGGTCTTGCGCCATATCTGCGAGTTGCACCATGCTCTGCCAATAATCGCAAATATGAAACTTCGTTCAACCCTTCAGGGCACTCAAACGGTGGCAGTTTTGGTGCGACAAGTGATAAATCAAACGCAGATGATTTTGCAATTTCTGCCGTGAGTTCAACAACACCTGGATATCTGGCAAACCGACGAAGTTGTTCGGCACCGCTACGAATGTACGCACTTGGCGCCGGCGGTAATTGCAAATCAATTTCGTCAAGACTTGCGCGCTGTCGAACTGCTGCCAGTGCGACCGCTAATCGATACTCGCGCAACGATGCATAACTGACGTCGTTAGTTGCAATGCACTGAACATTGCAACGCATTGCAATGCGCACGAGTGCATCATTGCGAACCGAATCAAGTGGGTCACCGTGATCCCATAATTCGACCAACACACGGTCGCGACCAAACTCACTGATCAATTGTTGCAACCTTCGAGCAGCATTTTCTGGGCCGTGTTGTTCAAGCGCCTTGGTGATTATTCCGGTGCTAGCGCCAGTCAAAACCCAGCAGCTGTTGCCAACAGCATCTGCAATATTGGCGGTATTAAAAACTGGTGCAGATTTTGCTCCGGCCAATTGACCGAGCGTGACTGCGTGCGATAAGCGTGCGTAGCCGCAAGGCCCATCAGCGATAACTACGATCTCTGCGATTTCTGCGTGAGATGAATTTTGTTTTTCTGTGCACTGCAACTCGGCACCGAATAAGGTTGGCAGACCTAACGCACGCGCCGATTGAGAAAACCGCACTACCCCATAAAGACCATTACGGTCGGTTAGCGCTAGTGCGCTTAGTTGCATTTTGATCGCCGACTCAACGAGTTGTTCGGGGTGCGAAGCCCCATATAAAAACGAAAAATTTGAACGACAATGCAATTCGGCGTAGCCAGACACTCAAATTAGGTTAGCGAACATATGTTCGCTAACCGCTAGATTTCGCTTATTATTAGAGGCAGAAAGGCTTATTGCTCGGCGTTACTCGCTAGCCGTTCTGGCTCGTAGTTCTCGCTGGTAACTACTGCCCGACAATTTGGCGAGCAGCGAGAATCGCACCCTTCGCCCCATCTTCGGCTGTGTCTAAAACTTGATCCCAAGCAAACCATTTGACTTCTTTGCTTTCGCCTTCGGCTGGAGCAAAAATTTCATTGTCGGCAACCAACAAATATCTGACATCTAAATGTGTGTGACCGCGAGGCCCAGGGTGAACGTCTAAATGAATAAATCTGGGCAAGTTATTTATTTCGTTCGTGAAGTGCCGCAACTGCAAGCCAGTTTCTTCTCGTGCTTCGCGCAATGCTGCTTGATCGACTGATTCACCAGCGTCGATGTGTCCACCTGGTTGTAACCACATATTGAGGCGTTTATGCAAATGCAACACCACGCCGGGAGTGCCAACAACAATTGCCGAAGCGGTGACATGTGTTGTGTCACTGTGCTCATCAAATGGCGCACGCAACAATGGTGCAAGTTCGCAAAAAACTTTGATTGACTCTCGTTCGCGTTCGTCAATTGGCTTGTGAGTTGCCAAATCTGCACAAAACTTTTTTACAAATTCAACGCCCGCGTCAAAAATCATCAACTGCACAATATCGCTTTACTTAACTAGTTGTATATCGCTGAAACTGTCCACTCGCCATGTTCAAGAATTGCCAACATCGCCAAAATCTGCGACACGTCATCTGCCATGATTTTTTCGCAGACTAGTTGCAGGCGAACCAATCGCCTACTACGAGCCAGATCCCACCAGCGCTCTTCGACTGGCCAAGGCCCTGCCCACGAATTTACTTTGTAATGTGTCGAGCCGATAATCACGACAACTGGTGAAGCACTCAATTCATGGCGAGCGTTGACGCTCAGCAGCTTTCCGAATTGGTCATTTATCTGTACTTGAATTGGCTCGGCGTAAACAACACTTGGTGATGGGTTTGGTAGTGCACCCCGCCATTTCTGTGTTGCCACCTGATCACTGTTACTAGCGCTATCAATAGTTTGAGTATGTGTCGCCGAAACAAGTTCGTAACTATCTAGCAGGTCGCGGCCACCTTGCCATTTGGCAACTTGCACCGCAGATGAACCCAATAATTCGCTCAATCGACCAATTGCTTGTGTTGCAGTTTCGTCGGTTTGTGTGCTGCCACCCCACAACCTGAGTTGCCGTGCCGTGTCAGTACGGACTTCGTCGGCGATTAACTGCACACTAACCAAGCCGTGATTTTCTAGAGCATGATTTTCATGACTGCCAGAAAAATCACCCGTGAGATTTTCGGAGAGCCAAGCTTCGAGTTGCCACTTTGCATTTTCGATAATTGCACTCGTTGTTAAACCTTGCGGGCGATACCACAATCGTTCAGAACGCTTGCCTGACTCTGACTCAAATGCGATGACGATTCGCACACAAACACTGCCGTGAACCGAGTAATACTCAGTAAACGCAACTGCCATTCTTTGCACACTGTTAATTATGATTTGTTGATCGCTAACTGGTTCATCAAATTTTTCGATGCACAGATGCTCTGGCGGATGCGGAACCACAGCAAGCGGATACTGCTCATCGCCCCGAGCAAGCCGGTGCAGTTCGACACCCAACTCGCCGAATCTACCCGCCAAAACAGACTCGCTTAGAGCACGAACATCATGCAGTGTGTTTAACCCGAGTCGCTCAAGCAACGAAATTGTTTCGCGATTAATGTTTGCAAATTCACTGAGTACTCTCACCGACTGCGGAGCGAGCCACTCGCTAGTTTTGTCTGGCTCGACAACATACGGCACAAATAAATTTGTGCTGCTGATCGCCACGGCGCTGGCATGAGCGGCAATCTGGGCGGCCAAACGACTATCGCCAACACCAACACCAATAAGCGAAGTCGCCAAACGACCATCAGCAACTGAAGTTTTTAGCGCTTCAACGATTTTTAAAGCCATCGGCCCATCGCCACCCATATATCTAGACGGTCCGCGCGCAGCAAAAACTATCAACCCAGGTTCGCTGACTTCGATTAGCGGCACAAGTTCGTTGACGATTCGCACAACTTTGTCAAAAGCAGTGCGATCACGACTCGGCTGATGCGCAACAATTTCTATATCGGGGCACAAAGCTTGGGCATGACGACGACGCATGCCCACTTGCACGCCGTAACGCATCGCCGCAGGCGTTCGCGATATAACTCGTTGTGCATGAACGACTGCGCACGGAGTAGTTGCATTTTTAGCGGCAACAACTGCCGACCAATCAGGGCATCGCAAAACTGCTAATCGCCTAGGCACGGGCATGTTGCTATTAAATAAGCACAGTTAAATCAGCACGAGCGTGTGACTAGATAATTGCGTTCTCGTGCAACTCGTCGCCCGCTAACCCGTATTCGCACATCACGATGCTGCAAGTATCCAGCACCCCTGTCGACGCCGCTCCAACTTTTTGTTCGTGTATCTAAAACAACATCAGCAAGAAACTGTTGCGCTTCGTTCGAACCAGAAGTTGACCTAGTTTGCGATAGCGGAGTGTTGTCGACGATTATCATCACGGCGCGACGAGATTGCAATCTTGTTTGTACTCGTCTGGCATCGTTAACCGATAGTCGTTCAGGGACTGCGACGATCAACAAATCAAAACCCTCTATTGCTGCAGCAACCGTGACCGACCATTCGCGCGATGTCTTGGGTGGATGAACCAAAACTGTTCGCTCTAAAGCGATACCGTGCTCGACAGCAGAGACTAAACCGAGATAGTCAACACCGACTACGCCAAGCCATGACCCATGTCGAGTTGCAAGCGAACAAAGTGAAAGTGCCAGCGACAAACCGGCATCGCCACTGCAACGCACGATGCGCCCACGCACCAAACCAGAATCGGGCAGTAAATCGCGAATGTTGTCGGCAACAGCTAAATGCTCGACGATTGGTGGCTTTGTAACTAACTGTTTTCTCGCCAGAAGATCTGTAGATAAAAGTTCTGTGACTCTTTGTTTAGTGTCTAGTTGCATACCAGCACTGTAGCGAACACCTGTTCGTAGTAACTACTGGGGAGCCAAGAGGCTACTTTTGCCTAGCCATAACTAACTAACTAACGGTTGTTTGACTAGTTTTCTGAGTCAGTAAATCCAAAGAGGAAATCAGCTCTTGTGGGCCGCCTACCCAATAATCGGCACCAAGTTTCTCGGCATGATCTTGAGATTCAGTAGCCAAACCAGCAACAAAATATTTCGCCCCAGCGTCGCCAGTTGCTCGCATCGCTGCGATGCACTTAGCCGTTTCAGCCAAAGCACCAGACATAGTCGCGACAACGCAAGCGGCAACTAGGTTGTTGCTATTTTTCACTGCAAGCCCAAATTCTTTTGCCGGCAAGTTTGCACCCAGGTCACTGACTCTCCAGCCTTCACAACGAAGCAAATCTCCGACTATTGCAATTCCAAGCCCATGCAGATCGCCCTCGGGTGCGCCAATAATTATCGTGCCCCGATCAACTCCACGGCGCGCAAACCTTGGGGTAATTTGACTGATTAAACGAATAACTATTCTGCTTGCGCGATGCTCAACAAAAATATCTAAATCACCGCGATGCCATTTTTTGCCAATTTCTACGACTGTTGGCATCACAATATCGATGTAAATTGAGCGAATATCTTTACCGCTACGCAAGGCTGCCTCAAGAACTGCCAGCGAGCCGCGTTCGTCTCCGTCGACTAATCGAGACTCAAAACGATTTGCCCAATCTGCGGCATTGCGCCCGCCATGTCTTGCTTTGCTTGAAGTTTTATTGCCTGATTTCTTGTTTGATTGAAACTCTTTTAAATCAGCACGACTAATTTGCCATGAGCGATTAACGCGAACCGATGGCAACATCCCCTCACGGACATACCGATAAACAGTCATGTAATGAACATCAAGAGTCTCGGCAACTTCTTGCAGAGTTAACATTGTTGAAGTCAAGGCTTCTATCGTAGTAAATTCACGAAAAAAATGAACGCCTTACTGCGTGCGGCTAGTTTGACTGAGCCTTACTGCGTGCGGCTAGTTTGCCTGAGCCTTACTGCGTGCGGCTCTGCTACGGGCTAGCAAATGTGGGGGGATCAGTTTTTCGGCGGCGCTCAGTTCTGGCGCCGAGCCAGCACTACTTGCACTACTCGTTGCATCAACAACTGCAGGCGCAACTTTGTCCATCAGCTCTTCGACACTCGGCGGCTTCATGCCTGGCTTCCAGTATTGGTGCAAATCAGTGACGATCTGCGCCAAATCACCATCGCGCGAACCAGGTACAAGATCAACCGTCACAATATTTGCAAACAAATGAACCCCAGTAACGACGCCACTGCTAAACAACCTTCGTGCCAATTCGGCTGCCGGACGCGGACCAATCGCCTGCGCCGCACTCGTGAATCTCTCGTGGCCTTGCCCAGTCAGAGTTCGATTTAGTTCGAACCGAATGCGACCCGATACCCCGGCTGCAGTTTGCTTGACATCTACTGGCTGACCCACCCGAGGCAGGCTAGTCAAAACTCAGGTGTCGCGCACGTTTTTTGCTAGTTTTCTGCCAGTTTTCTGCGGGTTCTTACGCTTTCGGCAAATTGCCAATTCACAACTACGGTTATACCCCATGGCTATATCTACTGACCGAACTATTGAACAATTCACAGCCGACGCCCACAAGTTTCTTGCGGCCAACGCCGAATCGCGCGAATCTCAAAAGGCATTCGTCTGGGGAGAAGGCTCCGACAATGTTTCAATGTTTGAAGAGCGCAACAAACAATCCGAAGACGAGTTAGTCGAGCGCGCCAAAAAATGGCGCCAGCAAAAATTTGATGCCGGCTTCGGCTGGATAACAGGACCAACTCAATATGGTGGCGCTGGATTAACCAACGAATTCGAAAAGGCATACAACAAAGCTGAGTCGCAATACAAGGTTCCGAATCAATCAATATTTCAAATCGGATTAGGCATGGTTGCGCCAACGATTCTCGCGCACGCCAGCGACGAAGCACGCGAAAAATTTCTTCGCGCAATGTGGCGCGCCGACATTGTCGCGTGTCAGTTATTTTCAGAGCCAGGTGCAGGTAGCGATCTTGCGTCACTGCAAACAAAAGCCGAACGCGATGGTGATGAATGGGTGATCACTGGTCAAAAAGTTTGGACATCTGGCGCGCAATTCAGCGACATCGGCGAAATAATTTGTCGCACCGACCCAGGTTTACCAAAACACAAAGGACTGACTGGTTTTATCGTCGATATGCACGCACCTGGCGTCGAGATTCGTCCGCTTCGCCAAATGACGGGTGGCGCAAGTTTCAACGAGGTGTTCTACAACGAAGTTCGCGTGCCCGACAGTTATCGTCTCGGCGAAGTCAATAACGGGTGGAGTGTCGCACTGACTACTTTGATGAACGAGCGTGCATCGATTGGTACATCAAGTGGTGGAGAAGTTTCTGCGTTCACACGAATTCAAGCGATGGTGCAACATTTTGGCTTGACAAAAGACCCGATCGTGCGCGAGAAAATGGCTGATCTTTTTATTCGCACCAAAGTTGCCGGCTACAACAACCAACGAGCGATGGACAAAATTCGCGCCGGACAAACACCCGGCCCTGAAATGTCAATCGCCAAAATGGCATTGGTTGAAAATCAAAAGCGGATGAATGACTTCTTGTGTCTCGTTTTGGGCAGCAAATTACAAGCCGACACCGGCGAGTGGGGCACCTACTCGTGGAGTCAATTTTTACTTGGTGCGCCTGGCATGCGAATTGCAGGCGGATCAGATGAAGTGATGCGCAACATCGTCGGTGAGCGTGTGCTGGGTTTGCCAAAAGACACGGGCATCGATTCGAAATCTGCATTTCGTGACATCAAAGTCGGCACGCAAGCTAGTTAACGAGCTATTTGATTAGCTAGTTAATTAGCCACGGCACATAGTTGGGCATGAAGGCCCAAGATTTACGGTGAATTGCGCAAGGACCATAACCCTGCAGTGCCGTGCGATGCTTCGGGCACGGATAACCCTTGTTGGTATCAAAATGCCACTGCGGATAATCGTTTGCTGACTCGCGCATCATTCGGTCTCGTGTCACTTTTGCCAGCACCGATGCTGCCGACACAGAAACACAACTGACATCGGCTTTTACTTCAAGCACAACTTTGCGTGCGTGGGGTGAAACAAAATCCCATCGGCCGTCAACTATTGCTACATCAATTGCTGCATCAACATTTAATCCCAACGCAGCAATGCCGCGCGAAGTTGCCAATCGTTGCGCCGCGACCATGCCCAACACATCGCATTCAATTGCTGTTGCTAAACCTGTCGACCATTTAAAACATTTTGTTGCAACTTCATCAAACATTGCTTCTCGCTCGGCTTCTAAAAGTTGTTTCGAATCGCGCACACCGCCAAGTGTGACTGCAGGATCAGCAGAAAAAATAACATCATCACCCAGCATTGCGATACCAATGACGAGTGGCCCTGCCCAACTACCTTTGCCAACTTCATCAATTCCAACGATTGTGTCGAATCCTTTTTCGCGCAACGCTCGCTCACGCGACGCATCTGGCCACGGCTTAATTTTTTTCATTTTCAAGTATTCACATCAACGCAGACGCACACTCGCACTCGCCGCCGTGAATTTGCCAACTTGCCACCACATTTTGTCTTGTAAAAGTTTTTTCGCAGCATCAGGTGTTACTGCGGCGAGCAATCCACCACTGGTTTGCGGATCCATACATAATGCGACATCTGCATCATCTTCAAAGTTTTTATCATCTACGAAAAAATGACCGTCGACATAAGTTCGATTGCGCGGGTCGCCACCCGTGCGCACACCGCGTTGCGCTGCTTCAAGTGCACCTGGGTACGCGCGGAATGCCGACGAGTCGAGCACCAACTGCACACCTGAGCGTTGCGCCATCTCCCAGCCGTGACCTGCAAGCCCGTACCCGGTTACATCTGTAACACCATGCACCTCACTGCCAAGACTTTGCAACTGCTCGGATGCTTCACGATTCAATTGGCGCATGCCAGCAATAGCGACTAGTTTTTCGGCATCGTTGCCAGCGGCAAGCGTCAAACCTGTGCCGAGTGGTTTAGAAAGCAACGCGACATCACCAGCCTTGGCGCCGGCTTTGCGAAATATTTTTTTAGGATCAACAACTCCCTGCACCGCAAGTCCAAAGATTGGCTCTGGGTTGCGAATCGTGTGACCACCAGCCACCGAACCACCAGCGAGCGTCACCACACGGCTTGCTGCGGCAAAAATAATCGAAATTGCCTCCCGCGGAAAGTGCTCAGGAAACGCAGCAATGTTCACTGCCATCACAACTCGACCGCCCATTGCAAAAACATCGCTACATGCGTTGGCCGCAGATATCGCACCGAAATCATCAGGGTCGTCAACTAGCGGTGGAAAAAAATCTGTCGTGCTCACAAGCGCAACATCATCTGAAACTTGATAAACCGCGGCATCGTCAAACGGCGCTAAGCCAACCAATAATGCTGGATCGATTGTTGACGGCGCACCGCTAGCGAGTTCAGTTACAAGGTCTGTCAATAGTGACGCACCCCACTTAGCAGCGCACCCGCCGCAGGATGTCCACTCAGTCAACTTCAGCGGCACAGAAAGTTTTGATGTCGCACCTGAAGTTGCCGCGTTCATGGCATCAGCCTATTTCGCGCCGACATTTGCAAACCCACTGAGCAAAGCCTCACCACGAATATCGGTGCTGGAGAAAGATGGGTCGATTGCGCTCGCCACGACTCGCAAACCAGTTGGCCCGTCTATATCCCATAACAGCGCAGGTCGCTCACCATGCCAGCGAACGGCGTACGAGATCACATGCTGTGGTGTTGCCATAAGTTTGTGACATTCAAAGTTGACTCCAAGCCATGATTCATCGATTCCGCGTGGACAAATATCAATCGTTCCGTTGCGGCGGAGCGATACTAGTTGCGACTCGATCCATGCAGGGCCACGCGAACTTGACTTGATTAGCGCACTAAGTTCGCGCGAAACACCCGCTTCAGCCAGCCTCGACCAAACTCGGGCCACATCGTCGCGCCCGCGGCTCTCGCCAGCGCGGTCAAGAACCATGCCGGCTGCCAAGATCGCACGATCTTCGTCCCATTGCACAACTTTATTTTGAGCACAACGCTTGATGATTTTTTCGGTTGCGACGGCGACATCGCTCGCCCATTGTGCGGCCTTGTCAGCCAATCGCACTCGCTCGGCAATATCTAAGATGAACTCGACTTCATCAGTTTGACGATCAAATACCAAGGGCTGGCCGAGCAAAATCTCGCACCGCTTTTGTGTCAATAATGTTGACCAAGCAAGTTCAGGCAGATCAACACGGCTAGATGTCTGCAACGCCGCGAGCCATCCGCGTTCAACTTGCTCGTAACTCGGCAAACCCTCAAGTTCACTGGCAGATAGTTGCCCCAAAATTTTGTCGGCCGAACCGACTCGAATTGCTGCGCGCATCGTGGCGTGATGCCCCACCGGAAACACGACACTGCCACTTGGCAGGTCAATACCCTGCACACCAGTTGGGCTTGGCGCACGCATCGTCGAAATATCGCCACGGTCAAACGCCACGGCAAACGGCAACGACGAGTCGTTATATATTTCAACAACTATGACGCCACCAAAATTGGCAACACCATAAACGCGTTGCACCGCGTCACCACCTGGAACCTTGAGCCGAGTCTCAATCACTGGCACTCCAGAAACTTGTCGCTGACGAACAGTTGTTTCACGAGCCGGCTCATACCACCGATCGTCTGCGGCGATAAACCATCGCAAACGAATCTCTCCGTCAACTAATACGTCGCCCCACGGCGTGACCTCGCCTCGCCATTGCACACCGCGAACACCAACTGCGAGCATTAATCCAACTCTGCTTTGCTGGCTCGAGACATCAGTTGCACCATCGCATCACTCGCACTTGTCGAGCCTTCGCAAACCGCCGCAACTTGTTGGGTTATCGGCATATCGACTTTGCATCGCTGCGCTAGCTGCAACACCGACAACGATGATCTAACACCTTCGGCGACCATCTTCATTGAACCGATAATCGACTCAATTGATTCTCCTTTGCCGAGTCGCACACCCACTGCCGTGTTGCGACTCTGTGCCGAAGCACAAGTTGCAACAACATCACCAATGCCGGCCAAACCGGTAAATGTGCTCGGGTTTGCGCCGAGTGCAACACCAAGTCGCGACATCTCAGCGAGCCCGCGAGTGATCAATGTTGCTTTTGAATTGTCCCCGAAGCCCATTCCTTCGACAATGCCCGAAGCGATTGCAATCACATTTTTTACGACGCCACCAATTTCGCAACCCAGAACATCAGGGTTGGTATAAACGCGCAAAGTTGGGCGCGTCAGCAACATTTGAATTTGTCTTGCGACTTCGTCATCGGCGCAGGCAACAACAGTTGCCGCTGGTTGGCCAGCCAAAATTTCGTGCGCCAAGTTCGGACCAGTCAGAACTGCGACATTATGACGCGGCAAAACCTCGGCGATGACTTCGCTCATTCGCATCAACGTCTCGCGCTCAAGACCTTTGGCCAAACTGACGATCGGCACGTCAGCAGAAAGATTTTTTGCGACTTCAACGAGCACCTCGCGAAATCCATTTGAAGGCACTGCCATCATCACAACCGAGGCGTGCTGCACAACTTCTTGCAAGTTCGCCGAACACGACAAACTTTCAGTCAGCGTTATATCTCTTAGGTAGTCGATATTTTGGTGTTGTGTTGTGATCTGTTTGGCGAGCACCTGTCGCCTTGCCCACAGCATCGTGGGTTGATTTTGTGCGACAGTGCTAGCCACTGTTGTACCCCATGACCCAGCGCCAACGACAGCAATATGGCTTTTCACGAGTCTCAGCGTATGCGAGCACCAACTATTAGTTTCTTTTACTTTGCGGGATCAAACCGTAGGCTTCGCAGGTGCCTTCGCAGCAACCAGCCGATTTGAGCAAAATATTGGCGATCGTCATCCCGATCAAGGCATTTCACCAAGCCAAAGAACGGCTCTCAGATCTTTTGACCCCAGCAGAACGATTTATCCTTGCCAAGTTATGCGCTCAACGGGTGCTTCGTGCCTCGATTGGGTACGAAGTTTTTGTTGTCTGCGATGACCAAGAGGTTGCCGAGTGGGCAGACACTCAAAACGCAAATATCGTCTGGCAGACCAATATCGGTCTTAACAACGCTGTTAACGATGGCATCACGGCAGTTCGGGCGCGAAACTTTGATCTCGCGATGATCGTTCATAGTGACCTGCTCTTGGCCACTGGCTTTTCTCACGTATTGAGCGATTGCGAACCACAAACTTTGAAGACTTCAATAACTATTGTTCCCGATCGACACGAGGACGGCACGAATGTGATGATCGTGCCAACGGCAATTGACTTTGAATTCGCCTATGGGCGAAACAGTTTTATCGAACATCAAAAAGTCGCCAAGAACCACAATTTAACTGTGCGAATCATCCATGATCAATATTTATCTGTTGACATCGACACGGCACAAGATTTAGATCTTGCACAAAAACTTCAAAGAAATATTCAACACGACTAACTCAACGATTTAATAAAGCGATTAAATCAAGCTATTAATTTAGGCTATGGAATTAGCCCGTAAATAGAAGAAGAGGGGCCGAAGCCCCTCTTCTCACAGTATTCCGAACTGTATTGCTTAAATTGGCTTAAAGCCT
>SXGQ01207824.1_pt1 | contig 20566 bp, 19 predicted proteins | sample 3178371 | NCBI WGS metagenome assembly SXGQ01 (sample SAMN11356859, study PRJNA531348) | freshwater metagenome | isolation source: freshwater sample F1-20 | place: China: Fuxian Lake, Yuxi | collected 2017-12-25 | reverse complement strand
GATCTCCGGTCTTCCCGCCCTGCGTCACGCCCTGCCCGCGCACGCGGAGCCGCTTCCCGCTCGCCGTCCCCTTCGGCACGGTGAGCGTCACCGTCTTCTCGTCGATCGTGCGCACCGAGAGCTTCGTCCCGAGCGTGGCCTGCACGATGTTGAGCGGGAGCTGCACGATGAGGTCGCGCCCCTCACGCGTGAACACCGGATCGGGCGCGACCTCGAGGGTGATGTAGAGGTCCCCTGCCGGCCCGCCGCGCACCCCGGGCCCACCCTGCCGCGAGAGCTTGATGCGCGAGCCAGGCTCGCTCCCCTGCGCCACGGTGATGCGCACCGACGTGCTCACACCGTCGAGCGTGAAGTCGAGCGGGACCTTGCCGCCGAGCACCGCGGTGCGAAACGGGATCGTGAGCGTGGTCTCCACGTTCTGTCCCTTCTCCGGCCCCGCCGGTCGTCGAGTGCCCCCACCACCGAACATCGAGCCGAAGAGGTCGCCGAACCCTCCGATCCCGGAGATGTCGAACTCCTCCATGCGGGGCCCACCCGTGGGCCCACTGGTGGGCCCACGCCCAGCGCGCCGCGCTCCGCCACCCGGGAAGCCGCCACCCGGGAAGCCGCCACCGGGATAGCCACCAAAGGCCCCGAGCCGACGCATCTCGTCGTACTCACGCCGCTTCTCGGCATCCCCCAGCGTGTTGTACGCCTCCGAGATCTCCTTGAAGCGCTCCGCCGCCTTCACATCCCCCGTGTTGGTATCAGGGTGGAACTGCTTCGCGAGCTTGCGATAGACGCGCTTGATCTCGTCCGCGGTCGCGGACGCCTTCACCCCGAGGACGGCGTAGAAGTCCTTCTGACTCATCCGTTCCACTGCTGCACGACGACCCGCGCCGGACGCAGCAGGGTGCCGTTCAGGAGATAGCCCACCTGATAGACCTGGGCGACGAGACCGTCCTCGTCCTTGGAGGCCGCCGAGGCGGTGGTCAGCGCCTCATGCACCGCGGGATCGAAGGGCTTGCCCATGGGATCGACCACCTCGAGCCCATGCCCCGCGAGCGACTTCATCACATTGCGATGGACGAGCCCGACCCCATCGACGACGGTCTTCGCATCGGTCGTCGCGGGATCGACCGTCGCGAAGCGCGACAGGTCATCGAGGGAGTCGAGCACTCCGCGCAGCAGATGCTGCATCCCGCGGAGCTCGGCCTCCTGACGGTCGCGCACGGCGCGCCGCTTGAAGTTCTCGAACTCGGCGTAGAGGCGGAGGTACTTGTCTTTCTGCTCGGCGAGTTCCTGGGCCGCCGGATCGGCGGCGGGGGCCCCGGGGTCGGACGCGGCGTCAGCGCCGATCGGCGCCCCGTCGGTCACGGAAGCGTCACCGGCCGATCCGGTCGCGGGGACATCGGGGGATTCGTTGGTATGCAAGTCGGTCATCGGCGTAAGTTCGCGGGTTGCCGATAGATGAAGCAACGCCCGTGCCGCTACCCCGCTGCCGAATCGGCAGTTCCGAGCCCCCGAAGGAGCTTGGCGAGCGCCGCCTGGGCACTCCGCTGCCGGATCTCATGCCGGTCCCCGATGGTCACGATCCGCTGGGCCGAGACCGACCCGCCAACGTCGACTCCGATGCAGACCGTCCCGACCGGCTTCTCGGGGGTCCCCCCACCGGGACCCGCGATCCCGGTGATGCTCACCCCCACGTCGACCCCGAAGCGCGTCCGGATCCCCGCGGCCATCTCGCGGGCGGTCTCGACGCTCACGGCCCCATGCTCGGCGAGCGTCGATTCGCGCACCCCGAGCTCACGGACCTTCACCGCATTGTCGTAGGCGATCACCCCGCCCATCACCGCATGACTCGACCCCGCCATCGCCGTGAGGCGCATCCCGAGCATCCCCCCGGTGCAGCTCTCCGCGACGGCGATCGTGCGGCCGGCGTCGCGCAACGCTCGCACTAGGACCTCCGCGAGATCGTCATCCCCCTCGCCGTAGATCCAGGCCGTGAGGGGGGCGCGCACCTGCGCGGCGGCGGCATCGAGCCGCGCGTCGGCCTCGGCGGGTGGGACGTTCCGCACGGTGAGACGGAGATCGACCCCTTCCCACCCGGGGAGATAGGCGAGCGAGGCTCCGAGCGCCGACCGATCGATCCCCTGCAGCAGATCGGCGACCGCCGACTCGGCGATCCCCGTCGTGCGCAGGGTGCGCGAGCGGACCACGCGCAGACCGGCCTCGCCCCCCATGCGCTCGATCATCGTCGGGAGGAGGACATCGGCGAGCATCCCGCGGAACTCGCGTGGCACCCCGGGGAGCATCGCCACCCAGCGTCCCTGCGCATCCTCGAGCCAGATGCCGGGAGCCGAGCCATGGCCGTTGGGGAGGATGGTCGCCCCTTCGGGGATCATCGCCTGCGCGCGGTTCGCCTCCGGGAGCTCGCGCGACCATCGCGCCTTCCAGCGCGCGCGCAGCGATTCGAGCATCCCCTCGTCGAGGGTCATCCCTCGGCCGAAGAGCGCGGCGATGGCGGCCTTGGTGAGATCGTCGGCGGTGGGCCCGAGCCCGCCACTCGTGATCACCGCCCCGGTACGCTCGAGCCCCGCTCGCACCGCGGTGGCGATCTCCTCCGCACCGTCGCCGACGGTGGCGCGCCGCACGACGCGGATCCCGACCGCCGCCGCCTGCCGCGCGAAGGTCGCGGCATTGGTATCGATGGTGAACCCCAAGAGGAGCTCATCACCGATTGACACCAGTTCGACGTCCATGCGCGATCCCCGGCGGGCGCTCAGCGCACGCGGGGACGTCCGAAGACCTCCCCGTACCGCGAGAGGTAGTCGACGAGCGACCAGAGGGTGAGGAGCGTCGCCACCACCATCGTCACCCCACCGATGAGCCCGATCCCCTGGGCGATCGCCATCGCGGCCCCGCCATGCCACTGCTGTTCATCGAGCAGGCGCTTCACGGCGAACCAGAGATAGGAGGCGCCCATCCAGGTGTATTGGAACCCCGCCTTCCACTTCCCGAGTCGCTGCGCGGCGATCACGACCCCGCGCGCCTGCGCGTACCCACGGAACCAGGTCATGAAGGCCTCGCGCCCGAGGATCACGACCAGTACCCACCAGGGGAACCAGATCGCCTCGACTCCCCAGGTGGTGAACGCATAGGCACTGCGCTCGATGAAGGCGGGGAGCCGGCCGAGCAACGCATCGTCTGGCGCCCCCTGCAACAGGAACATCGGGATGAAGGTGCCCAGCAGGAGCAGTTTGTCGGCGAGGGGATCGAGGATCTTCCCGAGATCGGTGATGAGCCCGCGCTCGCGCGCGAACTTCCCATCGTAGTGATCGGAGATCGCGGTCACGAGAAAGAGCACGAAGGCGAACACCCGCACCCCGACCGACGGGAGGAAGGGCAACGCCGCGACGATCGGAGCGGCGACGATGCGCGCCGCGGAGATGGTGTTCGGCAGATTCATGGTACGAGCTCCCGTACGAGGCGTTCTCCCACGACGGTGAGCGTCTCGAAGACCCCGACGCCGGTGAGCGCGACCGCCTCCTGCGACGGCGCACGGATCGCGCCTCCGGCCGACTCGACCAGCGGATTCAGTGCCGCCTCCAGCTCGGCGATCGGCAGGGCGCGCGGCAGGTCCCGTTTGTTATACTGGATCACGGAGGGGAGCTGCGCGAGCTCGAGTCCGTGCGCCGCCAGATTGTCATGCAGGTTCTGCATCGACGCGATGTTCGCGTCCATCCGCTCCCGATCGGAATCCGCGACGAAGACGATCGCATCGACCCCGGTGAGGATCAGCCGACGGGTCGTATCGTGTACCACCTGCCCCGGTACCGTGTAGAGGTGGAATCGGGTCTGGAATCCGCGCACCTCGCCGACATCCACCGGAAGGAAATCGAAGAAGAGGGTCCGCTCCTGCGGGGTGGCCAACGACACGAGCTGGCCTCGCGACGCTGGGACGGTGCGACGATGGATCACCTCGAGATTCGTCGTCTTCCCCCCGAGCCCAGGGCCGTAGTAGACGATCTTGCAGTGGATCTCACGAGCGGCGTAGTTCGTGGAGGGCATCAGATCGCGCGCCGTGCGGCGAGCGCCTGCACGATCGTCCCCCCGTCGGCGTACTCGAGGTCACCCCCCATCGGGAGCCCACGCGCGAGGCGACTCACCGTCGCCCCTGAGGCGCGAAGCTGTTCGGAGAGATAGAGCGCCGTCGCATCGCCCTCGAGGGTCGGATTGGTCGCGACGATCACCTCACGCGCCCCCGCCTGCATGACCCGCGAGACGAGCGGGACGATGGTGAGGTGCGAGGGCCCGATGCCATCGAGCGGGGCGAGACGCCCCCCGAGCACATGGTAGACCCCGCGGTACTCCCCCGTTCGCTCGATCGACGCGATGTCGGACGCCTCTTCCACCACACAGATCACCTGGCGATCGCGGCGCGCATCGACACAGATCGCACACTGCGCGGCTTCCGTGAGGTTGAAGCAGGTATCACACGGGCGCACCCGCTCGACGAGGGCGACCAACGCCTCCGCCAACTTGCGGCTCTGGGCCGCCGGCTGCCGAAGCAGGTGGTAGGTGAGCCGCATCGCCGACTTCCGACCGATGGTCGGGAGCCGCGAGAGTTCGGTGATCAGCTCGTCGATCGCCGACATGCGATCAGAATGGGAGCTTGAAGGGGAGACCACCCACGCCGAGCCCCCCCGCCACCTTCTGCATCTCCTGCTCGGCGAGATCACGGGCCTTTCGCTGCGCCTCCTGCGTGGCGACGGCGACGAGATCCTCGAGCATCTCCACGTCGGCGGGATTCACCACCGTCGGATCGATCGAGACCCGTTTCACGGTGCCACGACCATCGGTCTCCACCGTGACGAGGCCACCCCCCGCGCTCCCCGTCACCGAGAGCCGCTGGAGTGCCTCCTGCGTCTCCTGCACCTTCCCCATCATTTCCTTGGCCTGCGACATCATCTTCAGGAAATCCATCGGTCGCTCAATCGAGGAGTTCGAGGTCGAGGGCCTCGACGGCAGCGTCGAGGAGCGGGGACTGCTTGCGGAGCATCGCCATGCGATCGGCCTTCACCGCCCCTTCGTTCAAGCGGCGCGGCGCGCGATCCGCCTCCGGTGCCTCCACGCGGACGGCGACCGTCTGTACCCCATCGAACCGCTGACGGATCGCCGCGAGCACGGTGGCCGTCCCACCCGAGATCAGCTCGGCATGCGCCTCGGAGGTCACGGTGAGGGTCACCGTCCCGCTGGCGGTCACCGCCGAGGGGGTCGCATGCGCGAGGGTGCTCGAGAGCATCAACGCCCCATGCTCCCCATGCACCGCATCGGTGATCGATTCCCAGCGCTCGACGAGGCGATTCAGGTCGAGCGGGATCCGCGGACCAGGCGTGGCCTCCGCACGGTCCGCGACCACCGGGATCGGGGTGGTAGCAGGGGCCGAGGCGCGCAGTGCCGTGGTCGATGACGGAGGCGCCGCCCGCCGCGAGGCGGGAGCCGCCGGAGCTGCCGGAGCCGCCGGAGCCGCCGCCGCGCGCGGCGCCCCACCACTCTCGCTCACCCCGCGCAACACCTGCTCGAGATCGAGCGTGCGATCCAACAGCGCGCACCGCACCAACAACGTCTCGAAGAGGAGCTGCTGCTGTCCGCTCCGGCGCATGTGCGGCTCGAGCTCGGAGACCAGATGGAGCATCCGGAGCAGGTCACCGGCGGAGAAATCCCCGGTCCGCGCGGCCAACGCATCGCGCACGCGCTCCGAGAGATCGGGGAGGGTGCCCCCGAGCACCACCGCTAGCTGCGCCCGCAGGATGTTCGCGAAGTCGGTGAGGAGGATGCTGAAATCCACGCCATGATCGGCGAGCCGCGCCACCACCGCGAAGACCTCCCCCGCCTGCCGCTGGGCGACGAGCGCGAGGAGCCGGAGATATTCCTCCTCGTGGACCAGCCCGAGCGACTCCCGTACGCGCTCGGCCGTCAACGTGTCGCCGCCGAGGGAGAGCGCCTGGTCGGTGAGGGAGAGCGCATCGCGCATCGAGCCAGCGGCGGCGCGCGCGAGCATCGCCAGCGCCTCGGGCTCCGCCGTGATCCCCTCGGCGGCGAGCACCGTGCGGAGGCGCTCCCGGACCTCGGCGGGCCCGATCCGACGCAGATCGAAGCGCTGCACGCGCGAGAGCACCGGTGCGGCGGCCTGCTGGATCTTCTGCGGATCGGTCGTCGCGAAGACGAAGATCACCCGCGGTGGCGGCTCCTCGAGCACCTTGAGCAGGGTGTTCCACGCCTCACGCGTGAGCATGTGCGCTTCGTCGAGGATGTAGATCTTGTGGCGATCGTCGCCTGAGGGGGCGTACATCGCGCGCTCGCGGAGCTCGCGTGCGTCGTCCACGCTGCGATTCGACGCGGCATCCATCTCGATCACATCCAGCGAGGCCCCGCCACTCCAGATCCGCTGACAGGACGGGCACTCCCCGCACGGCTCATGATCGGGGCGCTTCTGCTCGCAGTTGAGCGCCATCGCCAGCACACGCGCAAGCGTCGTCTTCCCCGTCCCGCGGGGCCCACAGAAGAGGTAGGCGTGCCCCAGACGATCGGAGCCGATCGCGTTCCGCAGGGTCGTCGCCACGTGCGACTGGACCGCGACATCGGCGAACCGACGGGGGCGGTATTTCCGGGCGAGCGCGAGGGACATATCTGAAAGATAGCGCCCGGAAACCGGCTCGCGCGGGGAGCGTTCCGGACGAACCGGCTGCTCTCCCGCGCGAGTGCCCCAGGCCTGACGGAGCGACGACCGTCACACGTACCGTTGCTGCCTTTCGGCCCTGGCGGGATTGATGGACTGACGCCCCCCGGGACCTGGGACGCTCGGAAGTTAACCGGGCGTGGGGCCCCGGGGCACCCGTCCCGAGGTGGTATGCCGGAGGGCCGCCTCGGTCCGGTTCTCCACCCCGAGCTTCCGGAAGAGGTGCTGGACATGGCACTTGACGGTGTTCTCCGAGAGGGTGAGCCGCTCCGCAATCTGCACCTTGGTGAGCTCCTCGGCGGTCGTCACGCCGCCATGACCTCGGCGAGCACCGTGGAAGCGCGCGCCAGCGCCGCATCGTCGATGTCGAGATGCAGCACGCACCGCACGCGCGTCTGGTGCCACGCGGTGACGAGCACATCCGCGGCCTTGGCCCGCGCGACGACCTCCGGCGCGGTGAGTCCGCCGATAAGGTCGCACATCACGATGTTCGTGTCCGGCGAGACCACCTGAACGCCTGGCACCTCGGCGAGCGCAACAGCCAAACGACGTGCTCGTGCATGGTCCTCCCCGAGTCGCGGGAGGTTCTGCTCGATGCCGTACAGCGCCGCCGCCGCGAGGATCCCCGACTGACGCATCCCGCCCCCAAACCGCTTCCGCACCTCCCAGGCACGACGCATCGGCTCGGCATCACCGGCGAGACAGGCGCCGACCGGCGCCCCGAGCCCTTTGGAGAAGGAGACCATCACCGTCGACGCGCAGGCGGCGAAGTCGGCGAGCGGTGTGCCGGTCGCCACATGGGCGTTCCAGAGCCGCGCCCCGTCGAGATGCACGGGGAGCCCCTGCTCCGCCGCGGTCGCCTGGATCGCCTGCAGCTGCGCGAGCGGCGTGACCATCCCGCCCGCCCCGTTGTGCGTGTTCTCCGCACAGACCAGCGAGGCGCGTGGGGCATGGATCGAGGGGGGCCGGAAGGCGGCGCGCAGCGCATCGGCCTCGAGCACCGGCGCACCGCGCACGACGCGCACCTGGAGCCCGACGAGTCCGGCGGTGCCGGCGATCTCCCAATTCACGATGTGGGAGTCCTCGTGCGCAAAGAGCTCGGTCCCCGGTTCGCCAAGCAACCAGAGTGCGGCCTGATTCGCCATCGTCCCCGAGGGGAAGAAGAGCGCGCTCGGCTTCCCGAGCAGCGCGGTGACACGCGACTCGAGGGCACGGACCGTCGGATCGCCATCGAGCACATCGTCCCCGACCTCGGCCTCCGCCATCGCTCGCCGCATGGCGGCGGAGGGACGCGTGACGGTGTCGCTCCGGAGATCGATCGGGTTGGGACTCATCGACGAATCGCGTCGGAGCGGCGCTGTCGCGTCTGCTCCATGATCTCCGAGAGGTTCATCTCGAGCGTGGTGGAGCGATCGATCAGGAGCTCGGTGCGCGGGGGGAGCTTCCCCGCCTCGATGAGGCGGAGTTCGGTCACATGCGCGACCTCGGCGCCGACGATGAAGATCAGCGCGGCGTAGTAGGTCCAGAAGATTACGGTGAAGATCGCGCCGAGCGTCCCCGCGTAGAGCGAAGCGGGCGCCGACTGCAGGAAGAACGCCGCGAAGAGCGCGCGCGCCACCTCGAACATGACCGTCGCCGTCGCACTGCCGGCAATGATTGGCTGCCACGGAATGGCGCGCAGCGGCAGGAACCGATAGAGGGCAGCGAATATCCCAAACACCACCGCGAGCGAGAGCACCCGCCCCGCGGCGTAGACCAGCGTGGACGTCGTCCCCTGGAGCACCCCCTGCCCCGCGAGCGTCGCCCCGACCTGGCCCGAGGTGACCGCCAGCCAGGTGGTGGTCGAGACCCAGAGCACCACGAGCAGGAGGGAGAAGAGCACGAGGTTGATGTCGATCAACTTCCCGTGCACGAAGCTCCGCTCCTTGCCATGCATGAAAACGAAGGCGAGCACATTGCGGAGCGTCCCGAAGAGCTGCGAGGCGAACCAGGCGAAGCTGAGCGCCCCCCCCGCGCCGACCGCGGCCCGCGTGCGGACGATCTCCGCGAGGACGGGATCGAGGATCGACCCGCCCCCGGCGGATGTCGACGGGAAGAGATTGGCGAGCACCCCCTGCACCGCGGGGGCGACGGTGTCCGGGGACCGACGGAGGAGGAACCCGAGCCCCGCCGCGAGGAGGAGGACGAAGGGGATCCCAGCGAGGAGCACATTGAAGGCGACCCCGCCTGCGAGGAAGGTCGCGTCGTCCACCTGGAAGCGCCGCAGCACCGCCCGGACGAACATCACGGCCGTGCGGATCGGCCCGTCCGAGGTCCCCGCCGGCGCCTTACTCACCGGCGTCCGCGTCATCCGGCGCGGCCTCGACGACCGCCGCCATCCCCGGCGCCTGGCGCACCACCGCGGGCTCCGTCACGAAGCGCTGCACCCCCGCCTTCGTCCCGCGCACCGCGAGCTGATCGAAGAGGAAGGCGAACTTCGCGTCGTACGCCTTCGCCAGCGCCGTCTTCACCTCGGCCGGGAGATCCCAGAGCTGCCGCTTGAACGGACCGAGCGCCTTCTTGCGCGTCTTATAGAAGAACTGCTCGTCGGAGTCGCCCGCCTTCCGCTCCTCCGCCGCATTGGTGCGGAGCCAGGCGTAGATCGCCTCGCGCAACGCGGTGGGGAGATGGTCATACAGCATGTTCTGGAACCCGGTCGCGAGATGGATCTCCGAGGTCTCGGTCCGCGGGAAATGGTTGAAGGCGCCATCGGGCAGGGTCGAGGCCCCATGCTGCACCGCCCCGGAGAGCCCGTACTTGTTGCGCGCGACGCGCGCGAGATCCTCGAGCGTCTTGAAGTCCAGGGCGACGTCCGCGATTGACCCGTCGGGGAGCACCACCCCGCCGTGCGAGGTCCCCGACTGCACCGAGATCTTCGAGAGCCCAACCATCCCCGGCGCCTGCGCGGCCAAGGTCCGGTGGTAGCCGTCCATGAACGCCTCGAGCTCAGGGACGGTCGAGTTCTCCGTCCCCACCTCACCGATCTCCCCGCCGAGTGAGACGGTGATCCCCTTCGGCTCGAGGGCGCGCGCGAAGCGCGTGAGCTCCACCCCGAGCTCGTAGTTCAGGCGCTGTTGCGCGTCGAGCGTGGGGTGGGCGAGATCGACCAGGGTCGAGGTGTCGAGGTCGATGTTATAGAAGCCGGCGGCGATCCCCTCGCGCACGAGCTGCTTCACGGCCTCGAGCTCCGCGGTCGGATCGGCCGTGTACTTCTTGGCATTCACTTGGAAGTGATCGCCCTGGATGAAGACGGGGCCGCGGAACCCTTCGCGCAGCGCCGCCGCGAGGGCGACGCTCACATACTCGTCCGGACGCTGTTCCGTGTAGGCGATCTCGGAGCGGGCGATCTCGAGGATGAAGGCGCCACCATCGATCGCGATCGAGGTACGGAAGATGGAGCGCATGGTGTCATACGACGCGCCACGGATGTTCATCGCGGGCACCGTCACCGGCGGCACATCCCCGCGACCCCGCGCCATGTAGAAGCCGTGAATGGACGCCGGATAGGTCCCGACGGCGCGTGCCGCCTCCCAGATGATCCAGCGCGCCCACGCGCGCTCGTCCTCGGCGCCGAAGACGGCGTGGCGCACGAGGGCGTCCATCATCGGACCGGCGAGCGCCCCCGGATCGGTGAGGGAGAGATGGCCACCGGAGACGATGATGGCCGGGGCGACGGTCTGCTGTACGGAGATGGAAAGCGTGGACATCCCGGGAAATCTGCCGGCCCCCCTCGCTCGGAGCAACGCGCTATAACACCCAGTCGGGGTCGGAGGCGGGGAGCGCCTCCCAGACCGACCGCATCTGCGACCACCCCGGGTGCCCGAACTGGTAGTAGGTGAGCTGTTTCCCGAGCTCCACCCCTGGCTGGTCAAGCGGATCGACCCCGTAGAGCTGCCCGGCGTAGATCGTCGCCAGCTCGAAGAACATGAAAAGCCCGCCCAGGTGCCAGGGATCGGCCCGGGTCACGCGGAGGGTCATGGTCGGGCGCCCCTGCGTCGCGAGCGCCCCCGCCGTGGCCCGGCACTCGGCTCGGAGGAGCTCATGGAAGCCATGTCCCCCGAGGTAGGCGAGCTCCGCCGGCCCCTGGCCGGGGATCGTGAGCTCCCCCCCCTCGGGCTCCTCGACATCGAGGAAGGTGACTGTCTTATCGATCGGCCCCTCCATGAAGAGCTGGACCTGCGCATGCTGGTCGGTCGCCCCGACGGCGACGATCGGGGTGGGCCCCACCTGGTCCCCACCGGGCGTACGCTTCCCGAGGCTCTCCGCCCAGAGCTGCACGAACCAGGGGGCGAGGTCGCGATAGGCGTCGGAGTAGGGCATCAGCACATGCATCCCCTGCCCCGCCTCCTGATGCGCGCGCCACTGCAGGAGGGCGAAGGTGAGCGCGGGATTCTCCCGGAGCGTGTCGGACGCGCAGCGGTCCCGCATCGCGACGGCGCCGGCGACGAGCGCATCGACATCGATCCCCAAGAGCGCCGCCGGCAGGGTCCCGACCGGCGAGAGCACGGAGAAGCGCCCACCGACGTTCGGCGGGACCTCGAACATCGTAATCCCCTCGGCGGCGCCGACGTCGCGAAGAGCCCCCTTCACCGGGTCGGTGACGAAGACCATCCCCTGCGCGGCGGGGACCCGCGCGGCCGCAAGTCGCTCCCGCACCAGGAGATACTGCGCCATCGTCTCGGCCGTGCTCCCCGACTTGGAGACCACCAGGAAGAGGGTGCGGTTGAGCGCGACCTGCTCGAGGACCCCGCGCACCGAGCGCGGGTCGACGTTGTCGAGGATGTGGAGGCGCGGCCGTCCCCCCCGCTGCGCCGCCGGACGCCCGTTCCAGTCGCGCGGGAGGAGCGCGGTGCGAAGTGCGAGGGCGCCGAGAGCGGAGCCCCCGATCCCGAGCACGACGAGATCGTCGTAGCGCCCCGCGCGCGCACGCGCCCACGCGAGCACCCGCGCGCGCTCCGCGCCCTGCGCCTCGAGCTCGCGGAACCCCAACCGTCCGCACCCGGCCTCGGCGAGCAGCCCCGCATGGGCCTCCACGGCGCGCGGCGCGAGGGAGACGAATCGCTCCGCCGTCACCCCACTCGGCACGGCACGCCGGGTCATCCCGGTGCAATCGAGGTGGATCGTCATGCGTCGGGGATCTCCACGGTGAGACCGTCGTAGGCGGGCTGCATGTCGGCGGGGAGCTCCGCCGTGAGCGCCGCATGAGCGGTCTGATGGGTCAGATGGGTGAGGTAGGTGCGCGCCGCCCCGACGCGCCGCGCCGCCGTGACCGATTCCTCGACGGAGAGATGCGTCGGGTGCGGGGTGCGGAAGAGCGCGTTGAGCACCAACACCTCGGCGCCGCGCAGGATCTCGACCGCGGCGTCGGGGAGCGTCTTGGCATCGGTCACATACGCCAACGGCCCGATCCGATACCCGAAAACCCGCGACCGCCCATGCGGGACCTCGACCGGGATCACGGTGAAGCGCCCGATCCGCGCGGGGACGCCCGGCGAGAGCACATGCCCTGCCGCCTCGGGCTTCGAGGTGCCCGGCAGCGGACGCATCGTCTCATCGAACACGTAGGTGAACTTCTCGCGCAGCGCCGCGATCGTCTCGGCCGGCCCGTAGATCGGGATCCCCCCGCTCCGCCGGATGGAGATCGCGCGGATGTCGTCGATCCCATGCGTGTGGTCCGCGTGGTCATGCGTGTAGACCACCGCGTCCACGTGGTGGATCCCCGTGGCGATGAGCTGGAGCCGCAACTCCGGTGGGGTATCGAGGAGGAGGCGCTCGCCGCCCTGCTCCACCACGGCGCCGACCCGGGTCCGCTTATCACGCGGATCCTCCGAGCGACAGACGGCACAGTCACACCCGATCTGCGGTACCCCGAAGCTCGTCCCTGTGCCGAGGAACGTCAGCCTCACACCGTCTCCACCTTGAGCAGATTGGTCGTCCCCGGGATGTTGAACGGGACCCCGGCGGTCACGAGGATGCGCTCCCCCGCCTCGGCGAAGCCGTGCCGCAGCAAGAGTCCGCGCGCGATCGTGAGCATGTCCTGATAGGTCTCCGCTGGCGCGACGAGAAAGGGGATGACGCCCCAGACCAACGCGAGCTGGCGGTAGGTGCGCGGCTGGTCGGTGAGTACCACGATGCGCACCCCGGGACGGCGCGCCGCCATCACCCGTGCGGAGAATCCGCTCTTGGTGAAGACGACGAGGGAGTGCGCGCCCATCATGCGCGCCGCGGTCACCACCGCCGCCGCGATCGTCTCCTCCGTGGTCGCGGAGCCCGGCGCCACGCGATCGAGCCCTTGGCCACGCGTCACCTCGGCCTGCTCCGCGGCCCCCGCGATCCGACGCATCGCCTCGACCGCCAGCACGGGATATCGTCCCGCCGCGGTCTCCGCCGAGAGCATCACCGCATCAGTCCCGTCGAGGATGGCATTCGCGATGTCGCTCGCCTCGGCGCGCGTCGGCCGAGGATGTTCGATCATCGACTCGAGCATCTGTGTGGCGGTGATCACCGGACGCCCATAGCGCGCGGCGAGGGCGATGATCCGCTTCTGTTGCAGGGGGACGGACTCGAACGGCAACTCGACGCCGAGATCCCCGCGGGCGACCATCACCGCGTCGGTCGCTTGGAGGATCTCCTCGATGCGCTCGAGGGCGGAATCCTTCTCGATCTTGGCGACGATGAGCATCCCCGCCGGGAGCAGCGCACGGAGCTGCGCGATATCCTCGGGACGCCGCACGAAGCTGAGCGCGAGGTAATCGAGGTCCTGCGCGACCGCGAAGGCGATGTCCGCGCGATCCTTCTCGGTCAGCGAGGGAGCGGAGACCTCGACCCCCGGGAGATTCATCCCCTTGTTGGAGGAGAGGAGCCCCCCGACGCGGACGGTGCAGTGCACCCGCGCCCCCTCGATCCGGTCGACCTGCAGCTCGAGCAGCCCGTCGTTCACGAGGATCGTCGCGCCGGGCCGCACATCCTCGGCGAGATGGTCGTAGGTGACGGGGATCTCCCCCGCCTCCGCCTGCGACTCGTGGACGAGGGTGAGCTGCTGTCCCTGATGGAGGTGCAGCGGCTCGGGGAGGACCCCGATCCGGATACGCGGCCCCTGCAGGTCCCCGAGGATCGCGATGGGGAGCCGCAGCTCGTCGGCGAGCGCGCGCACCGCCTGGATCACCTGGGCGTGCTTGTCGTGCGTCCCGTGCGAGAAGTTGATGCGCACGACGTTGACGCCGGCCTGCAGGAGCTGACGAATGACGCCGGCGTCTGTCGACGACGGGCCCAGGGTCGCGACGATCTTCGTGACGTCGTGACGCGTCGGACCGGGTGCGGAGGCTCGGACCGTCATCACGTCCCTCAGTGCCCGCGGAGTGTCGCGGTCTTCGCCTCGATCCCCGCGATCAGCGTGTCGAACGACTTCTGGAAGCTCGCGAGGCCCTCGACGAGGAGCCGATCGGTGACGGCATCGAGATCGATCCCGAGGGCCGCGAGTTCGGCGAGCCCCTGGTCAGCCGCGGCGAGGTCGGCGTCGACCGTGCGCCGCGTGATCCCATGGTCGCGGAATGCCTCGAGCGTCGCGGGGGGCATCGTGTTCACCGTATCAGGACCGACGAGCTCCTCGACGTAGAGGACGTCACGATACGCCGGGTTCTTGGTGCTCGTGCTCGCCCAGAGCGGCCGCTGCACCTGCGCCCCCTTGGCGACGAGCGCCGCCCAGCGCGGGCCGGCGAACCGCTCCTGGAAGAGCCGATACGCCCGCTTGGCGTTGGCGATCGCGGCCTTCCCCTGCAGCGCCTTCCCCCGCTCGGCAGGGATGGTGCCCGCGACGACCAAGGCCTCGATCCGCGGGTCGATCGCGCCATCCACACGACTCACGAAGAAGGAGGCCACTGAGGCCACATGCGAGAGGTCCCCACCCTGCGCCGCCCGCTCTTCGAGTCCGGCGAGATAGGCCTCGATCACCCGCGCATGCGCCGCGACCGAGAAGAGCAGCGTGACGTTCACGTTGAGCCCATCCGCGATGAGCTGACGCAGGGCGGTGCACCCGTCGGCCGTCCCCGGGACCTTGATCATCACGTTCGGCCGATCGACCGTCTTCCAGAGGCGGTGCGCCTCGGTGATCGTCGCGGCGGCATCATGCGCCGACCCCGGGGAGACCTCGATGGAGACGTAGCCATCCTGTCCCTTGGTCTGTCGATAGACCTCCGCGAAGGCATCGCAGGCGACGCGCACATCATCCGTCTCGACGAGTTCGAAGAGCCCCCAGGCATCGAGCCCCCTGGCCGCCCCCTCGCGCAGTTGGGCATCGTAGGCCGAACCCGTCGCGAGCGCCTTCTCGAAGATCGTCGGGTTCGAGGTCATCCCTGTGAGGGCCTCGTCGCGGATCCGCCGGGTCAACTCACCGGATTGGAGGATCGCGCGGTCGATGAAGTCGAGCCAGATCGACTGGCCGGCGGCGTTGAGCGTATGCAGCGGGGTCGGTGCCATGCAGGTGGGGGCGAGGGCGAGGTTCCCCTGAAAGTTAGCGGATGACGCCCCTCGCTGAGGACGCCCCGACCCCACCCCGACCGAGCTACCGGACCACCCACTCCGTCGAGAGCGCCAGCGTCCCCCAGGCGATCGAGAGGACCCCACGCGCCGCACTGTTCGGTGCCGATGGCGCCGGGACGAGGGCGATCTGGAGCGACTCGAGCGACTCCGCCGCGGTCCGCGAGGTCAACGGCACGCGCACCAGGTCCTTCGACCCGTCGTACTCCGTCCCCCACTGCCCCGTATTCTTATTGATGATGAGGAGCGTCTTCCCCCCCTCGCGCACCGCATACAGGGAATAGGCACCCTTCGGGACCTCGGCCCCACCGATCGTGAGGTCGACCTCGGTGGTCAGCGTGGTCGCGGCATTCGCCCCGACGCGCCAGACCGTCCCATCCTTTGCGAGCTCGGTCGGGAGCCCGGCACGGCCCCGCACGTGCGGCTGGCCGTACTCCACCTTGATGGTGAGGGGGGTCGGAGCCGGCTGGCCCTGCACTCGCGGACCGGAGAGGGAGACGACCGCGGTCGCCCGCGTGCTGGCCGCTGCGGTCAGACGGTTGCTCTGTGCCGCGATCGGTGAGGCGACGACGGCGCCAAGGAGGACGGAAAGGACGATCCGGGTCGGGCGCATGGGATGCTCCATGGTCTGGTGTGATCTGTACAGGAAATCGCTGAACAGTACCTAGGAATATTCTTGACAGGAAGACCTTCTGTCCAGTTTATTTCTGGACATGGTTGAGCCGACCGGCGTCCCCTTCCTTCACCCGATGCGCATCGTCGCGCAGCGGACCGGGCTCACCCCGGACCTGCTTCGGGCGTGGGAAAAGCGCTATGGCGCCATCCGGCCCGTCCGGAGCGCCGGGGGGCAGCGCCACTACACCGATGCCGATATCGATCGCCTGCGGTTGCTGGTCCAGCTGACCCGCCTCGGTCGCCAGATCGGTCAGGTGGCGACCCTTCCGAACGACGAGCTCCGGAAGCTCATCGTCGCCGAGGAGCGGGCCGCCGAACTCAATCGTGCCCCCTCCGGCGACGGGCCGGCGATCGAGAGCTTCCTCTCCTCCGCCCTGATCGCCGTCGAGACGTTCGACGGCCATGCCTTGGAGATGACCCTTCGCGCCGCCGCCCTCCGGCTCCCCGCCGACGAGGTGATCGACCAGGTGATCGGCCCGATGCTCTTCACCATCGGGTCGCTCTGGCACCAGGGGCTCCTCCTCCCCGCCAACGAACATCTCGCGACGGCGACCATCCGCCGTGTGCTGACCTGGATGGGCGAGAGCTCGGCCCCACCACAGGGGGCGCCGGTCGTGGTGGTCGGCACCCCGGCCGGTCAGGTACACGAGCTGGGCGCCATGCTCGCGGCGACGAGCGCGGGGGGCCACGGGTGGCGGGTGATCTACCTCGGTCCGAATCTCCCGGCCGAGGAGCTGGCGCGTGCCGCACAGATCGCCAAGGCCGATGCCGTCGCACTCTCGATCGTCTATCCGACCGACGACCCGCGCATCGCGGTGGAGCTCCGCACGCTGCGGTCCAAGCTCCCCCCGCAGGTCGGGCTCGTGATCGGGGGGAGTGGCGCAGCGTCCTATGGCGCGGTCGTCACGGAGATCGGTGCCGATGCGCTCACCTCGGTGACCGACCTTCGGCGCTGGTTGCGCGCGCGCGCTGCGACGGTGTTGGCGCGCTCCTGACCCTCGAGGCGCCCCTACGTCGCGAGGGCGCCGATGGGCCTAGCGACGCACCCCGTCCAACTCCACGATCGTCTTGGTGCTCGGCGCCCGCGTCGTGCGGAGCCGCGCCGCCACCTGCTCCGCCTGCGTGAAGACCCGAAGGATGTTCTCCCCGGCCAGCTTCCGCAGATCGGCCTCGCTCCAGCCGCGACGCGAGAGCTCGGCGAAGAGTGCGGGATAGGTCGAGACATCCTCGAGCCCTTCGACCACCTCGCTGATCCCGTCGAAGTCGCCCCCGATCCCCACATGGTCGATCCCAGCGACCTTTCGGATCTGCTCGATATGGTCCGCGACCTGAACGAGCGTCGCCCTCGGTGCGCTCGCCCCCGCCGGCCGCTCGGTCGCCGGCGTCCGATTCCACTCCACCACCGCCTGTGAGGTGAATCCGGGGACGAAGGTGACCATGACGAGCCCACCGTTCTTCGGGAGGCGCCGAAGGATCGAATCCGGGACGTTGCGGGGATGATCGGCGAGGGCCCGCGCGTTCGAATGCGAGAAGATCACCGGCGCCTCACTCACATCCAGCGCCTGGCTCATCACCGACGGCGCGACGTGCGAGAGATCGACGAGCATCCCGAGCCGATTCATCTCCCGCACGACCTCCTTCCCGAAGGCCGTGAGTCCGCCATGGCGCTGCACCCCCGTCGCGGCATCGGCCCAGTCGAGGGTCTGATTGTGCGTGAGGGTCATGTAGCGCGCGCCGAGGTCATAGAAGGCGCGCAACGCGCCGAGGGAGTTCTCGATCGCATGACCGCCCTCCATCCCCAGCACCCCACCGATGCGGCCGCGCTGGAAGGCGGCGCGGAGATCGGCCGCACTACTCGCAGACGCGAGCCGTTCCGGGTACGTCGCCATCACGCGGCGCGCGATGTCGATCTGCTCGAGCTGTACCTTGGCGTACCCCTGGCGCGCGATGCTCGTGTCTCCGGGGATGTAGACCGACCAGAACTGTCCCCCGAGGCGACCGGCCGCGAGGCGGGCGAGATCGGTGTGGCCCGCGGTGCGCTGACGCAGGTCGTACGCCTCCACATCACTCGGCGCCGTCTTGCTCTCACGGATCGCCCACGGCAGGTCGTTGTGCCCGTCGATCAGCGGCGTCGAGGTGAGGACCTTGAGTACCTTGGCGAGATGCGGGTCCTGTGCGGGTGCGGCCGCGCGCTGGGCGACGGCGGGCATCGCGATGCCCCCGAGGATCAGGCCAGCGACGAGGGAGTGACGGAGGGAGCTCGGAGACATCGATGGGCCTCGAATCGGGAGACCCTCGGAAGGTAACCCGTCCCGGTCTACCCGCGGAGCGCGCGCCCCGTCCGGAGCCCACGTCCCCCATCGACGAAGGTCAGCCCCCCGTTCACGATCGTCGCGGTGATCCCCTCGGCGTACTGGAAGGGATCGCGGAAATCGGCGCGATCGGTGACGCGGTCCGCATCGAAGACCACCACATCGGCATAGGCGCCGATGGCGAGCCGCCCGCGCGAGGTGATCCCGACGCGAGACGCGGGGAGCGCGGTCATCTTCCGCACCGCCTGCTCGAGGGTGAGGGTCTTCCGCTCGCGCACGTAGCGACCGAGCACGCGAGCGAAGCTCCCTGCCCCACGCGGATGCGGCGAGCCGCGGCGCGCGGGCCCGCTGATCGCGTATGCCGTCCCGTCGGAGGCGACCATCCCCTGCGGATGCGCGAGGATCCGCTCGAGGTTCTCCTCGCTCATCGCGAAGCCGATCATGCTCACCGACCCGTTGTTGCGACGGAGCAGCCCCACCGCCACATCGTAGGGATCGAGCGAGAGCTGCTGCGCGAAGCTCCCGAGCCGCTGCCCCACCACCACCTCGTCCTCCGCGACGGACACGCGCGAGATCTGGACGTTCTCCCACCCGCCGATCAGCGCCGCCTTCTCGTTCGCCTCCGCCCGGATGCGATCCGCCGTCGCACGGTCCTCAATCCGCTCGAAGAAGCGCGCCATCCCACCATCACGCGTCCACGCCGGGAAGAGGTTCGTGAGCCCGGTGTGGTAGGCGAGATAGGGATAGCGATCGAAGGCGACGTCGAGGCCGGTGGCGCGCGCCGTACCGATCCGCTCGAAGACGGTGTCGAGCTTGGGCCAGTTGCGCGGCCCCTGCGTCTTGAGATGGGCGATCTGCAGCCCACAGCGCGCCCCTCGGGCGACGGCGATCGCCTCCTCCACCGCCTCGACCAGCGCATCGTCCTCATTGCGCAGGTGGGTGTGATACGCGAGCCCGCGCTCCGCGAGCGGGGTGCAGAGGGCGATGAGTTCATCGAGGGAGGCGAAGGCCCCGGGGGTGTACTCGAGCCCACTCGAGGTCCCAAGCGCCCCGTCGGCGAGGGCGCGCTCGACGAGCGCCACCATCCGCCGGAGCTCGGCCGGCGTCGCCGGACGATCCGCCTCCCCCACCACGAGCGCGCGCACGCTCCCGAGCCCGACGAGGGTCCCGATGTTGGTCGAGGGACCGACACGATCGAAGCGCTCCAGCACCGCGGCGATCGTCAGCGGCGCATCACCATCGGGATCCATCGCCGGTGCGCGCGAGCTCCCGTCGGCCCCGACGATGATCGTCGTCACCCCCTGCCGGATGAGCGACTCCTGCATCGGGTCGTCGACGACCGTGCCATCGCCGTGCGAGTGCACATCGACGAACCCCGGCGCGACGATCCGGTCGCGACAATCGATCTCGACCGCGCCTTTCTCACGGAGCTTGGGCCCGATGGCCGTGATGCGGTCGCCGGTGATCGCGAGGTCGGCCTGGAAGCGTGGGCGACCGAGCCCATCGATGATTACCCCGCCGCGCAGGATGAGATCGGGGGCCTCGGGGGCGCTGCGCAGGATCGTCGGGGCGCCCAGCACGCCCCCGACCGCCACGGTCATCTGCCCCAAGAAATGCCGACGCGTCGTCACCCCTGAAGGAGGCCCTCGCCGACGGGAAAGCGAAACGGGCGTGGGACCTCGCGGTCCCACGCCCGTCGGCATCGCCCACCCGCCCGACTAGTAGCGGTAGTGGTCCGGCTTGTACGGGCCGTCCACCGGGACGCCGATGTACGAGGCCTGCTTCTCGGAGAGCGCGGTGAGCTTGACCCCGAGCTTGCCGAGATGGAGGCGCGCCCCCTTCTCGTCGAGCTTCTTCGGGAGCACGTTCACCTTGTTGGTGTCGTACGTGGTCCCGGAGAGGGTCGGCTTCCCCTGCGCCGCGAGGTGCAGGTCGATCTGCGCCAGGACCTGGTTGGTGAAGGAGCAGCTCATCACGAAGCTCGGGTGGCCGGTGGCGCAGCCGAGGTTGAGGAGACGCCCCTCGGCGAGGATGAGGACCGAGTGCCCGTCCGGGAAAACCCACTCGTCGAACTGCGGCTTGATCTGGTTCCGCACGATCCCCTTCACGGCCTTGAGCCCGGCCATATCGATCTCATTGTCGAAGTGGCCGATGTTCCCGACGATCGCCTTATCCTTCATCTTCGCCATGTGATCGACGGTGATGATGTTGGCGTTACCGGTCGCGGTGATGAAGACGTCGGCGGTGCTGACGACCTCCTGGAGCGTCGTGACCTGATACCCCT